>Ga0209253_10001157_pt1 | contig 23002 bp, 22 predicted proteins | sample FrelakmetBRP12BR_FD_187145 | JGI IMG/M metagenome (GOLD analysis project Ga0209253, IMG submission 187145) | Freshwater lake sediment microbial communities from the University of Notre Dame, USA, for methane emissions studies - BRP12 BR (SPAdes)... | ecosystem: Environmental > Aquatic >...
GGGACAGGCCAACCGCCGCCGGCGCCGCCGCCGTGGGCGCCGCGGTCGTGGCGCGCAGGGGCCGCCGGGCGGGCCGCCGCCCCAGAATGGCCAGGCCGCGCCCGGTCCCGCCCCGCAGGGCGGCGGCGGTCCGCCGCCACAGCCGCAGGCCCAGCCGGAGGTCGTGGAGGAGGTCGAGGGGGTCCTCGACTTCGAGGGCAAGGGACAGGGCTGGCTGCGCGATCCCAAGCGCAGCTACGTGGCGCAGCACTTCGACGTCGAGGTGCCGCGCTGGCTCATCGATCGGATGCACCTCCAGCCCGGCCACCTCGTGAAGGGGCAGGCGGCGGTGCGCGGCGTGAAGCGCGTGCTGCAGAAGGTCGATCAGCTCGAGGGAACCGACCCGCTGGCGGTGGTGCGACGCACCTCGTTCCAGAACCTCACCGCCACCGACCCGACCGAGAAGCTCGTCATGGAGACCCGCTCCGACGAGCTGGTGGGCCGGGTCCTCGACCTCGTCGCCCCCATCGGCCTCGGGGCCCGAAGCCTCATCACCTCGCCCCCCAAGGCCGGCAAGACCATCATGCTGCAGCGGATCGCACAGGCCATCCACGCGAACCGGCCGGACGTGCACCTCATCGTGCTGCTCGTGGACGAGCGCCCCGAGGAGCTCACCGACATGCGCCGCAACGTGAAGGGCGAGGTCGTCGGATCGTCCAACGACCGGCCCGCCGAGGAGCACATCCGCGCCGCCGAGATGGCGCTGGAGCGCGCCAAGCGGCTCGTCGAGGGTGGCAAGGACGTGGTGATCCTGCTCGACTCCATCACCCGCCTGGCACGCGCCTACAACCGCGAGATCGAGTCGTCGGGCCGCACCCTCACCGGCGGCGTCGACAGCCGGGCGCTGGAGCGACCGAAGCGTCTCTTCGGCGCCGCCCGCAAGGCAGAGGAGGGCGGCTCCCTCACCATCATCGGCACGGCGCTGATCGACACCGGCAGCCGGATGGACGAGGTGATCTTCGAGGAGTTCAAGGGCACCGGCAACATGGAGGTCGTGCTGTCGCGGCAGCTCGCCGAGCGGCGCATCTTCCCGGCAATCGACATCCCCGCCTCCGGGACCCGCAAGGAGGAGAAGCTCTTCCTCCCCAAGGAGATCGAGAAGATCCGCAAGCTCCGCGGCGCGCTCGCCTCGCTGAAGCCCGTGGAGGCCATGGAGCGGCTGCTCAAGAAGCTCTCCGAGTTCGACACCAACGAGGAGTTCCTGGGCAGCTTCTGAGCGGGGCCGGCCAGAGCCCACGGCGCCGCCGCTCCCACATCCCCGCCGGCCCGCCCGCGTCCCACGATCCCGGTCCACGGGGTGGCGAGCGCCGCCCGCCGGGGTATCATGGTCCGTCCGCGGGGACTGGTTCCTGGAGGTCTCTCATTCCGCCGTTGAGCGCCGAACGCGTGCTCGTCGTCGACGACGACGAATTCATCCTCCGGGCCCTGGAGCGGATCCTCGTCGGCGCAGGGTTCGAGACGCACACCTACGTCTCCCCGGAGGAGGCGCTGGCGCGCCTCGAGGCCGACCGGCCCACCGTCATCATCTCCGACTACATGATGCCGGGGATGGACGGCATCGCCTTCCTCAAGGCGGCCCGCTCCCGCGTCCCCGGGGCGGCGCGGATCCTCTGCACCGCCGCCGAGGACTTCAAGGTGGCGCTGCAGGCGGTGAACACCGGCGAGGTCTACCGCATCATCGCCAAGCCCTGGCACCAGCAGGAGCTCGTCGCCACCGTCGCCCAGGCCGCCGAGGCCTCCCGCCTCAAGCGCGAGAACGAGCGGCTCGCCGCCGAGGTCCAGCGGAACAACGACCGGCTCCGCGAGATCAACCTGCGCCTGGAGGAGAACGTCCGCGACCGGACCCAGGCGCTCCTCGAGGGGCTCATCGCCGCCCTGGACTACCGCGATGCCGAGACCCAGTGGCACTCGCGCCGCGTCTCTCTCTACGCCCGGCGCCTCGCCCAGCAGCTGGGCGTGGAGGGGTCCGAGCTCACGGTCATCGAGCACGGCGCCCTGCTCCACGACATCGGCAAGATCGGCGTGCGCGACCGGGTGCTCCTGAAGCCCGGCCCCCTGGACGCCAGCGAGTGGACCGAGATGAAGCGCCATCCGGAGCTCGGCTGGGCGCTCCTCCAGCGCGTCGACTACCTGCGCCCCGCATCGATGGTCGTGCTGCAGCACCAGGAGAAGTGGGACGGCACCGGCTATCCCTTCGGGCTGCACGGCGACTCCATCGTGGTCGGCGCCCGCGTGTTCCACGTGGTGGACGCGCTCGACGCCATCACCAGCGACCGCCCCTACCGAAAGGCGCGGGGCTACTCCGACGCGCGGGTCGAGATCGTCCGCTGCCGCGAAACGCAGTTCGACCCCAAGGTCGTGGACGCGTTCCTGGAGATCGCCGGCGAGGAGTGGGACCGGATCCGGCTGGATGTCGAGACGGTGGCCGTGCTCTCCGCCGACCTCGCGGAGCGCCCCCCGGGGTTCCCTGTGGGCGCCAGCCATCCGCTGGCACAGGCCTAGGCCCCCGAGCCGCCGGGCGCGGAGCGCTCCCGCTCCCACTCCTCGGGCAGCACCGCCCTCACCACCTCCGACAGCGCCACCGCGCCGTTCGGGTCCGCGACCGGACCGAGCGCGTCGGCGAGCTCGCTCGCCCAGGCGAAGCGCGCCTTCGGGTCGTGCGCCAGGGCCCGCAGCACCGCCCGGTCGAGCTCTGGCGGTACCTCGGCGTTTGCCTGCGAGGGCGGGGCAACGGGCCCGCTGCGGATCCGTTCCAGGACCGCCAGCTCCGATTCGCCGCGGAAGAGACGCTCCCCGGCGAGCATCTCGTGGAGGACGGCCCCGAGCGCGAAGACGTCGGAGCGGCGGTCGGGGTTGCGTCCCTCCGCCTGCTCCGGGCTCATGTAGCCGATCTTGCCCCGCAGCGGCACACGCTCCGGGACACGGGCGGGCCCGGGCGGCAGGGCCCCCGCCCCCGCCGCCGATCCCACCGCCCCGGCTGGCGCGGCGGCTGCCGCTCGGCGGGCGAGCCCGAAGTCGATGAGCTTCACCTGTCCCCCGAAGGAAACGAGGACGTTCTGCGGCGAGACGTCGCCGTGGACGACGCCACGGAGGGTGCCGACCGCGTCGCGGCTGCGATGGGCGAAGTCGAGCGCCCGCGCCACCTCGCGCGCCACCCAGGCCGAGACCGCCACAGGCAGGGGCCGCCCCAGCGGGCGCAGGCGGGCGAGGAGCGCGGCCAGGTCGGCGCCCGGCACGTACTCCATGGCGATGTACCAGCTCTCTCCGACCCGCCCCAGGTCGCGTACCTCGACGATCCCCGGGTGGGCCAGGCGAGCGGTGAGCCGGGCCTCGTCGAGGAACATCGCGAGGAGCTCCGGGTCCTCGGAGAGCCCGGGAAGCAGCCGCTTCACCGCACAGCGCCTCCCGTCCGGCCCGCCCGCCACGAAGACCTCGGCCATTCCACCGACGTCGACGCGCTCTTGGAGCAGGTACTTCCCGAATGGGATGGGGTCTTTCATCCAGCAGGTCCGCGCGCCATGATAGCGCCATGGCCACCTCCTGCCACGGCTGCGGGGCCGCCCTCGACATCGACGGGCCCATCGGGCGCCGCACCACCTGCCCGGCGTGCGACGCCGACCTCCACTGCTGCATCAACTGCCGCCACTACGACGAGTCGGCGGCGCGGGAGTGCCGTGAGCCGCACGCCGATCGGTACGTGGACAAGCGGTCGTCCAACGCCTGCGACCTCTTCCAGCTCGGCGACGGCGCCTCGCGACGCCGCGCCGGGTCGCAGGCGGCGCGCGACCGGCTGGGCGCGCTCTTCGGCGAGCCCCCGAAGCCCAGCGACGACCCGCGCGACGCCCTCGAGGCGCTCTTCCGCAAGAAGTGAGGGCGCGGTCCCTTCGGGGGGCGAGATATCGCCACGCGCGCGCGGCGGGGAAACGACTTGCCGCCCGGTGCGCGTCGCACCTACCATCCCCGCGTGCGCTTCGCCTGCAGCCGATGCGGTAAGAGGTACGCCAGCACCGACGAGCCGGTGCCGGGGCGGATCTACGCCATCGGCTGCAAGTGCGGCCATACCATCGTGGTGAAGGATCCAGCGACGGCCGTCGGCCGGGACGGTGCCGCCTCGTCGCTGCGGCGCGACGATCCCTTCGCGGGGATTCACTCCGGGGCGATCGGCGGCGGTACCGCGCCACCGGCGTCGGGTCGACGGCCGGCCCCGGGCCGGGAGCGCCCCACCGACGCCCACCGCTCCTCGGGCGCCTTCGCCGCCGCGGGCGCCCCGGTCCGCCCGGCCGCGCCGCCGCCCTCCGCCGCGATCGCCCCGGCCCCGCCGGCTCCCGGGGGCGTCCCCGGCTCGGCGAGCGCGGCCGCACCCGCGGCCCGCCCGTACGACCCGGTTGCCGCGAGCCATGGGCTGCTCCTCGACGTCGACCGGGCTCGCGCGCTCTCGTCCGGCAGCCTCACGACCGACTCGATCCCGCTGCTCGCGGCGGGCGACGACGAGGAGGTGTCCATCACGTTCTCGGATCGCCTGCCCCTCTTCAAGAGGCCGGAGCGGCCCCGGCCGTGGCTGCTCGGCGCCGCTGCCGCCCTGGCGGCGCTGGTGGTTCTCGGGGGGGCGTGGGCCCTGCTCGGACGGTCGACGACCACGGTCGAGGGCGCTCCGACCCGCGCGCCGGCGTCGCGCGAGACCGCCCCGTCGGGCGAGGCTCCGCGGGCGCCGGCACCGGCGGCTCCGGAGGGGCCCCCTCCTGGACCGGCGGCTCGAGCCTCCCCGCCTGCGACGGTTCCCTCCTCGAGGCCGGCGGCCCGTCCGTCCTCGCCGCCTCGTGAGCTCCGACCGGCGCGCCGCCCGCCGCAGGCGCCCGCCGCAGCAGCAGCGCCTGCGCCGGCGGCTGCCAGCGAGCCGTCGCGCCGCCCCGACACCGCGCCGCGCGAAGGGGCGGCCAGCGCCGCGCTCCTCGACCTCCTGTCCCGCAAGGAGGACGCGCCTGCGACCGCCGAACCACGCGCGGAGTCGCCATCCGGCGCCCTCCCCGGGACCGAGCAGGTCGAGCTCGCCGTCCGGCGCAACCGGGCCGGCTTCGATGCCTGCTCGGAGGTGGGCGACGCCGCCGGCGCGCGGCTCGGCAGCCGCCGGGTGGTCCTCTCGGTGACCGTCAACCCCTCGGGGATCGTCACCGGGCCTCGGCTCGACGACCCCGATCTGGACGGCTCGGCCGCCGGCGTCTGCATCAAGTCGGCGGCCCGAAAGCTCGTGCTCCCGGCCTTCAATGGCGAGCCGGTGCGGGTCCGGGTGCCGCTCTCGCTCGGGCCGTAGGGCGCCGCGGCGGGGCCCCGCGCCGGCTCAGCGCCGGACGCTCGCCGCGATCCAGTCCAGGTAGGGCCCGAGCCCGTCGGCGACCGGCAGCGCGAGCAGCTCCGGGATCTGGTACGGGTGGAGCGCCGGCAACCGCGCCTTCAGGGCGGCCAGGAGCCGCCGCTCGGTCTTGAGCACCAGCAGGGCCTCGGCCTCGTCCTGGAGGCGTCCTTCCCACCGGTAGACGGAGCGGAGCCCCGGGACCACGTTGCCGCACGCGACCAGCCCCTCCTCCACGAGCGCCCGCGCGATCTCGGCGGCCTTCTCCGCGGACGGCGCGGTCACAAGCACCACCATGGCTTCGGTCATCCTCGCCCTCCTCGCCCGGCGCGGGCTCACCGTCGCGCGCGCCCCGCCGGCTCGATCACATCCCTGCCGCCCGGGAGATGATCTCCTTCATGATCTCGGAAGTGCCCCCGGCGATGGGCAGGAGGCGGAGGTCGCGCCAGGCGCGCGCCACGTCGCTCTCGGTGACGTAGCCCATCCCGCCGTGGAGCTGCATGCAGTCGTAGGCCACCTCCTGCGCCAGGTCGCAGGCGACGAGCTTGGCCATCGAGATCTCCATCAGGGCCAGCTCCTTGCGGTTGAAGAGGTCCGCGGCCCGGTAGGTGAGCCAGCGCGCCGCCTCGACGCGAGAGAGGTGGCCGGCGAGCCTGTGGCGCCAGGCCTGGAAGGTGCCGATGGGCCGACCGAAGGCCATGCGCTCCTGGCCGTAGCGCATGGCGCCCTCGAGGAGCAGCCGGCTCGCCGCCACCGCGGTCACCGCCGCCACCAGCCGCTCTCCCTGGAAGCCGGTCATGATGTAGTAGAAGCCCTGGTTCTCCTCCCCGAGCAGGTAGCGGGCCGGGATGCGGCAGTCGTCGAAGAAGAGGAGTGCCGTGTCGGACGAGAGGTTCCCCACCTTGTCGAGCTTCTTCGAGACCTGGAAGCCCTTCACGTCGGTGGGCAATGTGACGAGCGAGATCCCGTCGTGCCCCGCTCCGCCGGTGCGCACCGCCATGGTGAGGAAGTCGGCCCGGGCGCCGTTCGAGATCCAGGTCTTCGCGCCGTTCACCACCAGCTCGTCGCCCTCGCGCCGTGCGGTGGTGCGGATGGCGGCGACGTCGCTTCCGGCGTCGGGCTCGGAGATGGCGAGCGCCGCCACCTTCTCGCCGGAGAGCGCCGGGGCGAGGAATTCGCGCTTCTGCTCGTCGGTGCCGAGCTCCCCGAGGATGGGCGTGGCCATCTCGCCCTGCACCAGCATCGCCGTCCCCAGGCCGCCGTTGCGGGAGCGGGTGAGCTCCTCGGCGTAGGCCACGACGTACCAGTAGTCGAGCCCGGAGCCGCCCCACGCCGGATCGTGCCGGATGCCGAACAGCCCCAGCTCGCCGAAGCGGCGGAACAGCTCGCGCGGGAACTCGCCCTTCTCGTCCCACTCGCGCGCGTGGGGCGCGAGCTCCTGCTCGCAGAACTCGCGCACCATGCGCCGGAAGGCCTGGTGTTCCTCGCCGAACGGCTCGAAGGCGACGGTTCGGGTCTCGGCCATGGCGCGCTCTCCACCTCCAGGGCCCGACGGCCGATCGGCTCGCCGGTGCCCCGCTGGGGCTAGAACTCGACCTCCCGGGCGAAACGGTACCGGTCGTCGGCCCGGTCCACCACCTCTTCCGCGTCGCCGCCCGGCTGGCGCACGGTGAGGCGAAGCTCCTCCGCGACCCGGAGGCGGTGGGGCAGGAGCGTCTCCGGCTCCGCCACGAGGCGCGCCTCGATGGTGGCCCGGAGATCCTCCAGCTCGAGCGGCGCCGCGCCGGGCTCCTGGGCTCCGCGAATGCGCTCCACCGCCGCGGCCCGCGCCCCCGGCCCGGGCACTCCGCGCCAGGCGAGCTCCACGCAGCGGGGCTCGGCATCGCCTTCCTCGCAGGGGACCCGGCCCACCAGCCTCAGCTCGACGTCGAGGAGCGCCGGGACCCCGGGGAGCAACGGGACGCTCGCCTGGAACTGGTGGGCCGCCGGCTCGCCGGGTCGGAGCGACCGCCCCGCCCAGGCGCCGGCGAGCAGCTCCCAGTCGAGCGCCGCGATGCGCTCCAGCGCCACCCGCGAGGCGATCCGGGCCTCGTCGTCCCTGGCACCGAGCAGCTCCACTGCCTCGTCCAGCCCATCGGTGCGCAGGTAGGCCCCGGCGCGGGTGACGATCTGGTCGAGCGCCTCGTTGATGGCCAGGTTCAGCTCCAGCCCGGGCGTGTTCCCCTCGGCCTCGGACTCGCGCGTGGCGACTCGCAACGCCCGCCCCTCGGGGGCCACCACCATCCGATGGGTGAAGCGCGCGAAGCCCGTCTCACCGCTCCGCTGCTCGCGATGGTCCAGGGTCACGCGAGCCTGCAGGTCCTGAGGCCACGCGAAGGTGAGCCGCACCGGCCCGCCGCCGGCCGCGGGGACCGCGGCGCCCGCACCCGCGCCCCCGGAGCCGGCCTCCGCGGCCGGGGAGGTCGCCTCGCGAGCCGCGGGCGAGCCCGGGCGCCCTGCCCCCGGGGACGCCGAGGCGCAGGCGAGCGTACCCGCCCCCAGCGCGGCGACGAGCGTGGAGAGGCGTCGGGCGGCAGGCATGGCGGCCTCCACTCTGCACGATCCGGGGTCCGAGTCGAGAGCCCGATGCGGGGTTGCGGTCCGGTGGCGCTCGCGGCGCTCACCGTGCCTCGGACCTCCCGGCGGAGCGACCGGGCTCCCGACCGGGGGAGGCCCGGTCCCCTCAGGGCGGCCGGGGGCCCGCCGTCGGGCCGCGCGGCGCCGCGTCCATCGCCGGCCGCGGCCCCAGCGCCGTCGCCCACGCCACCCCAGCCACCGAGAGCGCCACGCCGGCGACCGCCACCGCGGTCACCGGCTCGCCGAGGATGGCGGCGGCGAGCAGGAACTGGGAGATGGGCGTGAGCTGCAGCCAGGCGGCAGCCTCCGAGACCGACAAGGTCCCGTAGGCCTCGGTCATGAGCACCTGGGCGGCGAAGGCGGCCAGTCCCATCCCCAACGCCAGCAGCCAGGGCACGGGCGCCGCCGGCCAGGCGTCCAGCGCGAAGGGAAGCACCACCGGCAGCCCGGCCACGCAGAAGAAGAAGAAGATGGTGGGCGCGTTGTCGGTGCCCCGCATGCCGCGGATGACGTTGGCGCTCACCGCCGCGAAGAGGGCGGCACCCAGGGCCGCCAGGTCGCCCCAGCCGAGCCCGAGGTGAACGGTGCCGTTTCCCAGCACCAGGAGCACGCCCGCGGTGGCGAGGGCGATGGCGACCCACAGGTGGCGGGACGGCCGCTCGCCGAGCATCCCGAGCGCCATCAGGGTCGCCGCGACCGGGAAGAGGTTGTAGATCATCCCGGCCTCACCGGCCGGGATTCGCGCCAGCGCAGCGAAGTAGAGCACCACCACCACGCCCCCGGAGAGCCCACGAAGCACGAGCCGCTTCACGTCCCGGGGGCGGAAGAGCCCGGGCCGCAACGCGAACACCGCGAGGCTGACGAGCGCTCCCACCGCGAAGCGCACCACCGAGAGCTGGCCGGCGGTGAAGCGCGCCGTCCCCGACGAGAGCCAGCGCGCCAGCACCGCCATCAGGCCGAAGCAGAGGCCCGAGCCGACGATCTCCAGGCGCGCCAGCGCCCGGCGCCCGCCTCCGTCCGTGGCGGCCCGGCTCACGACCGCACCCGGGCCGGAGCCCGTGAGCCCAGCACGGAGCCGTAGGCCACGCCGACGATCCCCAGCCCCACGCCCATCGCCCCCACCAGCGAGAGTCGCTCGTCGAGGAGCGCCCCCGCCCACAGGTAGCTCGCCACCGGCGTGAGCTGCTGCCACACCGCCGCCTCGGCGACGGTGAGGGCGCCGTAGGCCTCGGTCATGAACATCTGGGCCAGGAAGGAGACCACGCCCGCCGCCAGCGCCGCCGCCCAGGGGCCCGGCGCCGCGCTCCAGGGGCCGAGCGCGAACGGAAGCGACACCAGCAGTCCGCCCACGGTGAAGAAGAAGAAGATGGTCGGCGCGTTGTCCGTGGCCCGTAGCGCCCGGATCGAGGTCACCGCGCCGGCGCCGAGGAAGGCCGAGGCGATGCCGACCAGCTGGCCCCAGCTCGGCTGGAAGCCCAGGTGCCCGCCTCCGAGCACGAGGAAGACGCCGAGGCTGGTGAGCGCGAGCGCCACCAGCAGGTGGAGGGTGGGGCGCTCGTGAAGCGTGAGGAAGGAGATTCCCACGGCGATGACCGGGAAGGTGTTGTTGAGCAGCGTCGCCTGGCCGGCGGGGATGAGGGAGAGCGCCACGAAGTAGAGGAAGGCGGCGAGCCCGCCCAGCGCGCCCCGAGTCACCAGGAGCGGCCTGTTCACGGGGCGCCAGGTCCCCGGGCGGAGGCGGAACAGGCCCAGGGTGAGGACGGCGCCAACGCCGAAGCGGACGGTGGCCACCTGCCCCGCGGCGAAGCCGTGGGTGGCGGCGATGCGCGCCAGCACCGCGAGGAGGCCGAAGAGCAGGCCGGCCCCGAAGAGGAGCCAGCGGGCCCGCCCCCGCGGGGACAGGCGCCGGCGGGTGGGCGGCGCGGCTCCGGCCGGCGACCCTCCGGCTGTCGACTGCGCGGCGCCCTCCCTATTCATCGTCGATCAGCGCCCCGGCCTCGCGGCGCAGCGTCCCGGCGAAGGCCACCACCCCGGCCCGGGTCGCAGTCCACCGGAAGAGGGCCAGCTCGGCACCCGGGCGGCGTGGCCCCTGCGAGAGCTCGGCGAGGTGCTGGGAGAGGTCGAGCCCCACCTCGACGAGCAGGTGGTCGCCGGGCGCGCCCTCGAGGTTGCCGACCTGGACGCCGAGCGCCGCCTCGGCGCCCTCCTGCCAGGCGAAGCCCGGGGCGTTCCCCTGCAGCACGTCCTGCAACCCGGCGACGAGCGCGTGAACCGCCCCGGGCGCGAGGTAGAGGACCGCCAGGCGCAGCACCGGCCACCACTCGGCGTCCCGCGGGTCGAGAACCTCGACGCCGGCACTGGCGAGGATCCGGCCGGACGGGGCCTGGCCATCGCCAGCCTCGGCCGCGACGGGTCCCCGCACCGGGGCCTCCCGGTCGACGAGCGCGAGCCGCAACCGCAGCGTCCCGGCGTCGTTGGCGAGATCGGCCATGGGACCGTCCCCGTATCAGGTTTCCCTGCGGTAGCCAACGTCCGACCCGGTGGTTACATAGGGACGAATGAGCGAGCCGGAATTCATCAGCGTCAAGGGCGCGCGCGAGCACAACCTGAGGTCGGTCGACCTGGAGATCCCCAAGAAGAAGCTGGTGGTCTTCACCGGCGTCTCCGGCTCCGGCAAGAGCTCGCTCGCCTTCGACACGATCTACGCCGAGGGTCAGCGGCGCTACGTCGAGAGCCTTTCCTCCTACGCACGGCAGTTCCTCGGGCAGATGGAGAAGCCCCGCTACGACACGCTGCGCGGCCTCTCCCCCACCATCTCCATCGAGCAGAAGGCGGCCTCCAACAACCCGCGCTCGACGGTCGGGACCATCACCGAGGTCCACGACTACCTGCGCGTGCTCTACGCCTCGGTCGGCGAGCAGCACTGCCCTTCCTGCGGCCGCAAGGTCGGCAAGCAGACGGTCCAGCAGGTCGTCGACTCGATCCTGGAGATGCCGGAGGGATCGCGCATCCTGCTCCTGGCGCCGCTCGTGCAGAACCGCAAGGGCGAGTACCGCGAGCTCCTCGGGGATGCCCACAAGCGCGGCTTCGCCCGGGTCCGGGTGGACGGCATGGTCCACTCGCTCGAGGAGCGGCTGGCGCTCGACAAGAAGCTGAAGCACGACATCGAGCTGGTGGTGGACCGGCTGGTGGTGAAGCCCGCCATCCGCTCGCGCCTCACCGACTCGGTGGAGACGGCGCTCCGCGAGGGCAAGGGCACGCTCATCGTCGCCGACGCCGACAAGGAGCAGAAGGTCGGACCGGGCATCGACCCCGAGGAGTACAAGAAGCACGACCGGTTCTACTCCGAGCTGAACGCCTGCCCGACCTGCGGCCTCTCCTTCGGCGAGCTGGCACCGCAGGCCTTCTCCTTCAACAGCCCGCTCGGATTCTGCCTCGAGTGCCAGGGGCTCGGCACCCGCGCCGAGATGGACCCGGACCTCATCATCCCCGACCCGTCCCTCACCATCCGCGAGGGAGCGGTGGAGCCCTGGGCCAGCGGGATGGAGCGCGGCGAGGGATGGACCTTCGAGTTCGTGGAGCACCTCTCCCGCTCGCTCGGCATCGACCTCGACACGCAGTGGTCGAAGCTGCCCAAGCGCGACCGCGACGTCGTGCTGCTCGGCACCGAGGCCGCCGGCGTGAAGACCTACCGCATCCACTGGGAAGGCGTGGTCAACCAGCTCTACCGCCGGTTCAAGGCCACCGGGTCCGAGGCCATGCGCCGCTACTACATGCGGTTCTTCTCGGACAAGCCCTGCCCGGCGTGCCAGGGGGAGCGGCTCAGGCCCGAGAGCCGCGCGGTGCGCATCCGCGGCCGCGGCATCGTCGAGCTCTCGCGCCTCACCATCCGCGAGGCGCTGGAGTGGCTGGGCGCGCTCGACCTGAAGGGCTCCGAGGCCCGGATCGCCGACGAGCTCCTGAAGGAGATCAAGAACCGGCTCCGGTTCCTCGTGGACGTCGGGCTGTCCTACCTGAGCCTCGACCGGCCCGGCCCGTCCCTGTCCGGCGGCGAGAGCCAGCGCATCCGGCTCGCCTCGCAGATGGGCAGCGAGCTCACCGGCGTCATCTACATCCTCGACGAGCCCTCCATCGGCCTGCACCAGCGCGACAACGGGAAGCTGCTGGCCACGCTCAAGCGGCTGCGGGACATCGGCAACTCGGTGGTGGTGGTCGAGCACGACGAGGAGACGATGGAGGAGGCCGACTGGATCATCGACTTCGGCCCAGGCGCGGGGGAGCACGGCGGGCGCATCGTCGCCCAGGGGACGCCGGCCGAGGTCATGCGCCACCCCGACTCGCTGACCGGCGCCTACCTCTCCGGCCGGATGGAGATCCCGGTACCGGAGCGGCGCCGCCCCACCACCAGGGGAAAGATCACCGTCGTCGGCGCCCGGGAGAACAACCTCCAGGACGTGACGGTCTCGCTGCCGCTCGGCTGCTTCGTGGCGGTGACCGGGGTGTCGGGCGCCGGGAAGTCGACGCTGGTGAACGGCATCCTCCATCCGGCGCTGATGCGGCTCCTCTACGGGACGCGCGAGGTGCCTGGCCAGCACGGCTCCATCGCCGGTCACGAGCAGATCGACAAGGTCATCGACATCAACCAGCAGCCCATTGGCCGTACGCCGAGGTCGAACCCGGCCACCTACACCAAGGTCTTCGACCTGGTCCGTGACGTCTTCGCCCAGACCCCCGAGGCGCGAGCCCTCGGCTACCAGCCCGGCCGCTTCAGCTTCAACGTCAAGGGCGGCCGCTGCGAGGCCTGCCAGGGCGACGGGATGAAGCTCGTGGAGATGCACTTCCTGGCCGACGTGCTGGTGCCCTGCGAGGTCTGCCAGGGCAAGCGCTTCAACGAGGCCACCCTGCGCGTGCAGTTCAAGGGGAAGAACATCGCCGAGGTGCTCGACCTCTCGGTGCACGAGGCCATGGGGCACTTCCAGAACCACAAGGAGATCCAGCGCATCCTGACGACGCTGGACGACGTGGGGCTCGGCTACCTGCGCCTCGGCCAGCCCTCACCGACGCTGTCCGGCGGCGAGGCGCAGCGGATCAAGCTCTCCCGCGAGCTCGCCCGGGTCGGCACCGGGCGGACCCTCTACATCCTCGACGAGCCCACCACCGGGCTCCACTTCGAGGACGTGCGGCGGCTGCTCGGGGTCCTCGACCGGCTGGTCGAGGCTGGAAACACGGTGGTGGTCATCGAGCACAACCTCGACGTGGTCAAGGCAGCCGACTGGGTGGTCGACCTCGGCCCGGAGGGCGGGGAGGCGGGCGGGCGGGTCATCGCCGAGGGCACGCCCGAGTCGGTGGCGCGGGTGAAGGAGAGCTACACGGGCGAGTACCTCGCCCGGGTGCTGGCGCGCCACCGCGACCGGCGGCAGGCGGCCACCCGCGTCGGCGCCTGAACGCCGTCCTCGGCGGCGCCCCCTCCGGCGCTGCAGGATCCGCGGGCCCGGCCCGGCTCCCGAACGGCGGAGCCCCGGCCGGCTCGCGCCGGACGGGGCTCGGGATCCGATCTGTGGCCTGGAAGCGGGCCGGTCACCAGGAGCTAGGCGGCCCTGGCCTTGGGCTTCTCGTGCTTGCAGTTGGCGCACTTGCACTCGCCCTTCGGGCAGGTGCAGTTCTTGCCATCCTTGTCGCAGGCGCAGCCGGCGGCGAGAAGGATGGACGACCCGGTGGCCGCGCTGGCCTTCGGCTTGTCCGTCTTCTTCTCGTAGCACTTGCAGTCCTTGCCGCACTTGCAGTCCTTCGCCTCCTTGGCACCGCAGTCGCAGCCGGCGGCGAGGAGCAGGCCGGAGCCATGGGCGGTCTCCGCCTTCTTCTCCGCTGCGGGCTTCTCGGTCTTCTGGGCCGGGGTGGCCTTCGTGTCGCCCTTCTTCTCGACCTTCTCGGCCTTCTCGGTCTTGCTCTTGTCGCAATCGCAGGCGAAGGCGGGCAACGCGACGGCGAGGCCGAACGAGCCGGCGACGGCGAGGGCGATGTTCATGATCAGGCGTCGATTCATCGGTCTTGCTCCTGGTCTCTGGACGGCGCCCCCAAATGGGGAGGCCTCGTCGTGGTTCAGTCGAACACCATAAGGATTCGTACTCTCTCCTGTCAACAACGGTCGAGCCCGGCCCTGTATTCAGATGCCGGGACTTCCTTCCCGAGTCCGGACGCCTCCGCCGCGTTGAGAGACGCGAAGCTGCCGGATAGATTCCCAGGTAGATTCCCGAGGCCCATGCCCGTCGAAGACCCCGACCAGATCCTGGCGCTCCTGCGCGACCCCAACGTGGAGAGCCAGCAGCTCGCCGCCGCGACGGGCGTGTCCCGGGAGGATGCGGCGCGCGCGGCCCGGTTGCTGGTGTCGCTGCCAAAGGCGCGCCCGGAGGAGGTGGCCGCGTTGCCGCCCCTCCTGGCCGGGGCGCTCGTCCGCGCAGCGCTGGTCGGTGGGCGGGGCGATGTCCTGGCGGCGCTGGCGGCGTCGGCCGACCGGACCCTCGCCAAGGAGGCCAAGCGCGGCCTCCACCTGTTGCGGTCGCGAGGCGTCGCGGTCCCCGAGCCGGCCCGCCCCGCTGCGCCCCCGCCTGCGGCCGCGCCCGAGCGGCCCTTCCCGTGCTACGCGTCCTCCGTCGACGGCCACGGCGAGCGGGCCGTCTGGATCTCGCGGAGCGTCCCGGGGAAAGGGATCGAGGTGGGCCAGGCGGTCGTCTCCGACGTCCTCGGGCTTCTCGAGCTCCAGGTGGCCCTGCTCGGCCGCAAGGAGTTCCGGACCTTCGGCCGCGACATCGCCGAGCGCGGTCGGGCCATGGGGGTCGCCGAGGTGGCGCCGGCGCTGGCCCGGTCGCTCGTCGCCTCGGCGCGCCGCCTGAACGACGCCAGCGGGCGCCGGGTGCCGGAGGGGAGCGACGCCTGGCTGGCTCGACTGGGGCCGGCGGACCCGCCGCCGGATCCCTCCTCCCTCTTCCCGGCGCTGCCGGACGAGGAGGAGCGCGGAGCGCTCGCCGCCTCCGCCGCGCTGCACGATCTCCCGATGCTGCGCGGCTGGCTTGCGGAGGAGGAGGTCCTGCGCGCGCTGGCCCAGAAGCTCGACGAGATCGGCGCCTCGCCCCTTCACCTCGACGAGCGGCAGCGCGCCGAGCAGGTGGAGCGGACCGTGGCCGACGCCGTCATCGCATACTTCGACGCGCCGAGGCGCCAGCGCCTCGCCTCCCGCCTCTTCACGGTCGCCGCGCACCTGGAGACGCTCGGGGAGGCCGCTCGAGCCTCGGCGGCGGCCGCCGCCGCCCGGGCCCTGCGCGGCGGCGAGACGCCGGACCGGATCCCCTTCGCCCGCCTGCTCGTCGAGAAGGCCTTCCCGGTGCGCGCCGCCGCCTCCGCGGCCACCTCCTCGACGCCCTCCGGCGCCGCCGCGGCCCCGCCGACGGCCCCCGTCGTGGACCCGCCCGGCCGATGACCGAGTTGCGCAACCCGGCGCCCACCGTGGACGCGGTGATCCTGCTTCCCGGCGATCGCGTGGTGCTGGTGCGCCGCCGCAACCCCCCGCTCGGCTGGGCGCTCCCCGGAGGCTTCGTGGACGAGGGAGAGCGGCTCGACGAGGCCGCGGCCCGTGAGGCGCTGGAGGAGACGGGCCTCGAGGTGTCGCTCGTCGAGCAGTTCCATGCCTACTCCGACCCGAGGCGCGATCCGCGCCGGCACACCATCAGCACGGTCTTCATCGCCCGCGCGGGCGGGGAGCCGGCGGGCGGCGATGACGCCGTGGAGGCCCGCGCCTTCCCATGGCAGGCGCTTCCCAGCCCGCTGGTGTTCGACCACGGCGAGATCCTCGCCGACGTTCGCCGGTACCTCCTCACCGGCGCGCGGAGGCGGCTGTGACCCGGGAGCGCGACGTCGCCGGCTCCGCAGGCCCGGTCGGGGAGGGCCCGGCTCTCGACGAGGCAGATCGCGCAGCCCTGCTCGGGATCGCCCGCGCGGCGCTGCGCCACCACCTGGGCCTCGGGCGGCCGCCCGTGATCCCGGAGTCCGGAGGCCTGGCGGCGCCCCGTGGCGCCTTCGTCACCCTGCATCGCGGCGCGGAGCTCCGCGGCTGCATCGGCCGCTTCGAGCCGGAGGGGACCCTCGCCCGGACCGTCGCCGCCATGGCCGTTGCCGCCGCTGCGGAGGACCCGCGCTTCCCGCCGGTCGGTCCCGAGGAGCTCGACGACCTCCAGGTGCGCATCTCCGCGCTGACGCCGCGCCGTCCGCTCCTCGATCCCTCGGAGCTCCGGGTCGGCGAGCACGGCCTCGTCGTCCGACGGGGCTGGCAGCGGGGGACGCTCCTTCCGGTGGTGGCCGTCGAGCGCGGCTGGGACGCGCCCACCTTCCTGAAGCACGCCTGCCTCAAGGCCGGGCTGCCGGCCGATGCCTGGCGGGAGCCCGGCACCACCCTGGAGGTCTTCGGCGCCGAGGAGTTCGGCGACCCCGCACCGGAGCGCGGGTGACCTCCACACCGGGAGACTCCACATGAACGCGGTTCTCGACTGGCTCGTAGGCTGGGGTCCGGTGGTGCTCGTCGCCGTGCTCGCCTTCGGGCTCCTCATCGTCGTCCACGAGCTCGGGCACTTCCTCGTCGCCCGCCTCTTCGGCATGCGCGTGGAGCGGTTCAGCGTCGGCTTCGGCCCGGTGCTCTGGTCGCGGAAGAAGGGGGACACCGAGTGGGCGGTCTCGGCGGTCCCCCTCGGTGGCTACGTGAAGGTCGCCGGCATGGCGCCCGGCGAGGACCTCGTGCCCGGTGACCGGGCCGCCTTCTGCAACCAGCCCGCCTGGCGGCGCTTCCTCGTCATCCTCGCCGGGCCGGCCACCAACTACGCCTTCGCCGTGGTCCTGGCGGTCGGGCTCGTCGCCACCGTCGGGCTCCGCGAGCCCGACCCGGCACCGGTGGTCGGCGACGTCCTCGCCGGCGGCGCCGCGCAGCGCGGCGGCCTGGCGACGGGCGACCGCGTGCTCACGGTGGACGGCCGGACGGTGGACTCGTGGGTGGCGCTGGTGCAGGCGGTCCGCGCCAGTCCTGGCCGGGGCCTGGCCCTGGAGGTGCGCCGCGCTGGCGCGCCCCAGGAATCACCTCCGGTGCGGCTCACGGTGCGCCCGGACGACGCCGGGGGCATCGGGAAGGTGGGGATGACGCCGGCGCTCGTGCCGCTCAAGGCCGGTGCCGGCGAGGCCGTCGTCCAGGGAATCCGGAAGACGAACGCGCGCGCCGTCGCCATCGTCACCGACCTCGGCAGGGTCCTGACTGGCCAGCAGAAGGGAGAGATGATGGGGCCGGTCGGCATCGCCCAGGAGATGGCGCGCAGCGCCCGCGCGGGCGCCGGGCCGTTCCTGATGATGATCTGGCTCATCTCCATCATGCTCGCCATCTTCAACTTCCTGCCCTTCCCGGCCCTCGACGGCGGGCGGCTCGCCTTCCTGGGCTACGAGATCGCGGCGGGGCGCCCGGCGAACCAGAAGGTGGAGGGCTGGGTCCACGCCATCGGCTTCGTCGTGCTCCTGGCCCTGCTGCTCGGGGTGACCGTGTTCGGCGACCTGGCCCGGCTGCTGCGGCGCTGAGGCCCGGCTAGAATCCCGCCATGGCGCTCACCGTCCTCTACTTCGCCGCGGCGCGCGAGGCGGCGGGCGTGGACCGGGAGGTCGTCTCCCTCCCCGCCCCGCCCGCCACCGTCGCCGCGCTTCGCGACGCGCTCGTCGCCCGCCACCCCGGCCTGGCGCGCGTGCTGCCGCGCTGCCGCATCGCCCTGGAGCAGGAGTTCGCCCACGACGAGGACGCGGTCCCGCCGGACGCGGAGGTGGCGGTCATCCCCCCGGTGTCGGGCGGGTCCGGCCTCTTCCGCGTGGTGGACCGCCCGCTCGACCTCGCCGAGGTGGTGGCGGCGGTCTCGGGCCCGGGGCGCGGCGGCGTGGTGACCTTCACCGGCGACGTCCGCGCCGAGAGCCGTGGCAAGCGGGTGGTGCGGCTCGAGTACGAGGCCTACGGGCCGATGGCCGAGCGGAAGCTCGCAGAGATCGGCGTGGCGGTGGAGCGCGAACACGGCGCGCGGGTCGCCATCGTCCACCGGGTGGGAACGCTCGCACCCGGCGAGGCAGCCGTGGTCATCGCCGCCGCCGCGCCGCACCGCGCCCCCGCCTTCCGCGCCTGCGAGGTCGCCCTCGAGCGGCTCAAGCACGAGGCGCCCATCTGGAAGCGCGAGGTCTTCGAGGACGGATCGGACTGGGTGGGCATCGGCCCCTGATGCACCCACACCGGTGCCCGGCCACGATCGGGCCCCGCCGCACGCAGGGTGCTATCCTCGTCCGGGTGGCGCCGCTGGCGCCCGGGACGATCCGTGAAGATCCTCATCGCCGACGACGACCGCCTGGTTCGGGCGCTGCTTGCCGACGTGCTGGCCGGCCTGGGGCACGAGGTGGTGGCGGCCTCCGACGGCTCCGAGGCGGTGGAGCTGTGCCACGGTGAGCGGCCCGACGCGGTGATCCTCGACTTCCTCATGCCGCGCCTCTCGGGGGTGGATGCGCTGGCCCGCATGCGCGCCGACGGGCGCCGGCTGCCGGCGGTGCTCCTCACCGCCATCAGCGGTCCCAGCCTTCGCGACGCCGTGGGCCCCGACGCCCCGGCGGTGGTCCTGGAGAAGCCCTTCGACGCGCGCGGGGTGGCCCGGGCGCTCGAGCGGGCGGTGCGCGCGCCATGAGGCTCCGCCACCAGATCCTGGTCCTGTCGCTCGCGGCCGCGGCCGTGCCCGCTGCGGTTCTGGGCGCCCAGCTCGCCACCGCCGGTCACCCCGCCACGGCCCTCGCCTCCGCCAGCGCCGCGCTGGCCTTCGCGGCGGCACTGGCCGCTGCCTTCGCCCGGGGGCTGGTGCAGCCGGTCGCCGACCTGGTGCGCGGCGCGCTGGACATCGCACGTGGCCGCTTCGGTCGTCAGGTGGGGGTGCGGGGGCGGAGCGAGCTCGCCGACCTCGCCTACACCTTCAACTACATGTCGCGGGAGCTGGAGCGGCAGGATGCCGAGAACCGGCGCCTCATCGGCGCCCTGGAGCGCGGTGCGCTCGACACGGTCCGCAGCCTCGCCGGCGCCATCGACGCCAAGGACACGTACACTCGCGGCCACAACGAGCGCGTGGCCGCGCTCGCGGTGGAGGTGGGCCGCGAGCTCGGCTGCGACGAGCGCGCGCTGCTGGCGCTGCGCTACGGGGGCCTCCTGCACGATGTCGGCAAGATCGGCATCCCCGAGCCGGTGCTGAAGAAGACCATCCCCCTGACCGAGCCGGAGATGGAGCTGATGCGGGCACACCCCGCCATCGGCGCCGAGATCGTGCGCGGCGTGGAGCTCTTCGCGGATGCGCTTCCGGCCATCCGCAGCCACCATGAGCGCTGGGATGGACGGGGCTATCCCGACGGCCTCGCCGGAGAGGCCATCCCTCTCGTCGCCCGCATCGTGAACGCCGCCGACACCTGGGATGCCTGCACGTCGAGCCGGCCCTATCAGCGGGCTCTGGAGCCGGACGAGGTGGTGGGAATCCTGGCGCGGCTGCGCGGCGCGCAGATCGACCCTTCCGTGCACGACGCTCTGCTGGCGGTGCTCCACCGGCGCAGCGGTGGCGCCTTCGGGCGCCTGCGCGGCGCCGCCTAGCCCGGCGAGGCCTCGGGCGCCCGTCGGGGCGGAGCGAGACGGGGCGGCCGCGCGAAACTTGCCGTCACCATGGCGCCCCCCTACTCTCGGGTCATGCAGGCGGCTCCTTCACGGCCGGCGCTCGCCGCCCTGGTCCTCGTGACCCTCGCCGCGTCCGCCGCCCAGGCCCCGGCCGCGCTCGCCGACGACCCGGCCAAGCGCGGCTTCGACGCCGACCCCTTCGTCTTCACGCCGCTCCTGGAGTCGGACTTCGGTCTCGACACCGCGGAGGTGCCGTGGGAGGGAAGCCGCGGCGCCACCGCGGTCCTCGGCTACGCCAACGGCCTCATCCCCTGGAGGCGCGGCAGCGAGACCGTCGGCCACGTCGTGCCCGACCGGCTCTCCGTCTCCCTCCTCGGCGCCTACAGCTTCGGCATCGCCGAGGTGGGCGCTGCCCTGCCGGTGGTGTTCTGGCAGTCCTCGAACCTGGCGCCGCTCACTTCCGAGGGCATCGGCAGCCCGCTGGCCGCTCCCGTGGCCGCCGCCGCGCTCGGCGACCTGAGGCTGGTGGGAAAGCTCCCGGTGATGAACGCCGGGCCGCGCACCCTCTTCCGCCTGGCCGTGCCGCTGCAGGGGGCGGTGGTCCTGGACCTGGGACTGCCGACCGGCAGCGGCCAGGCGTTCACCTCGAACGGCTTCACCGCCACCCCATCGGCGGTCGTCAGCGCGTCGCTCGGGCGGGTCCGGATCGACACCCGGCTCGGCTGGGCCTTCCGGTCCTCGCCCGGCCAGTACCTGAACCTGGTGGTTCCCGGCGGCTTCATCTGGGGCGCCGGGGCGGCCGTGGACCTCCCGCCGCTCGGGAAGATGCGTCAGTGGAAGGCCATCGGCGAGCTCTCCGGCCAGGTCCCGGCCGGCTACGACGGATCGGCCCGCTACTCGGTCCCCTTCGACGTCCGCGCCGGCGTCCGCGCCGCGTTGGGCGGCGATCTGGGAGCGGAGGTGGGCATCGGAACGGGGTTCGGTGGCGCCTACGGTCGCGAGGTCTTCCGGGCCTTCGCCGGCATCCGCTGGGAGCACGTCGTCCGGGACCGGGACGGCGACGGCGTCCCCGACGACCGCGACCGCTGCCCCGACGTCCCCGGGCCGCGCGAGCTCGACGGCTGCCCGCCGGTCCCCCAGGACGCCTTCGACCGCGACGGCGACGGCGTGCCGGACGCCGAGGACCGCTGCCCCGACGTGAAGGGGCCGCGCGATCTCGAGGGCTGCCCGGACGAGGACGGCGACGGTGTCCCGGACATCGACGACAAGTGCCCCAAGGAGCCGGGCCCCGCCCAGAACGACGGCTGCCCGGTGGGCGACGAGCCGATGGTGGAGATCCAGGCGGAGCGGTTGTCGCTCCGCGACATGATCCAGTTCGACTTCGGGAAGGACACCATCAAGCTGGAGTCGGGCCGCATCCTCGACGACATCGCCGCCATCCTCAAGAGCCACCCCGAGATCGTGAAGGTCCGCGTCGAGGGGCACACCGACAGCATCGGCACCGCCGCGTACAACCAGAGCCTCTCGGAGCGCCGCGCCCGCTCCGTGGTGAACGCACTCGTCGCCCGCGGCGTACCCGCAGCCGAGCTCACCTCGGCCGGCTACGGCTTCACCCGACCCCTCGAGTCCAACGCCACGGCGCTGGGGCGTGCCAAGAACCGCCGCGTCGAGTTCGTCATCGTCCACGACGGGCCGGACGCCGCCAGCGGGACCGGCGCGGAGAAGAGGCCGTGAGCCCGGCTCCGGCGCGGAGGGAGCCCTCGCCGCGATGAGGGTCGCGATCTTCGACCTCGACGGGACGCTCGTCGACTCCCGCGAGGACCTGTACCGGGCGGTCGACCACGCGCTGCGCGCTCTCTCGCTGCCGCCCCGCTCGATCGACGAGGTCACCTCCTTCGTCGGGGAGGGGGCGGTGCGGCTCGTGTCCCAGGCCATCGCCCCGCACGACCACCTGGCCGGGCCGGCCCTGGAGCTGTGGCGCGGCCACTACGCCGAGCACCTGCTCGACCATACCCGGCTCTACCCGGGGATCCGGGCGCTCCTGGAAGGAGCCACGGCGGCGCTGGCGGTCCACACGAACAAGCCGGGCGCCATGGCGCGTCGGATCCTCGACGGGTTGGGCGTCCTTTCTCGCTTCTCGGTGGTCGTGGGCGGCGACGACGCCCCGCGCAAGCCGGACCCCACCGGCACGCTGGAGGTCCTGGCACGCCTCGGGGCCCGGCCGGACGAGGCGGTGTTCATCGGCGACAGCCGAGTGGACGTGGAGACCGCCGCGGCGGCCGGCGTCCGGATGGTGGCCGTGACCTGGGGCCTCGTCCCCCTCGCCGAGCTGGCCCGGGCCGGCGTTGCCACCTTCGCGACGAGCGCCGCCGACCTCGCGCCCTGGCTGGCAGCCGGCGGCAGCTGAGTCCCGCTCCGCGGCCGCCCGAGGCGCGCCTCCCTCCGGCGTTCGCCTGGCGTCCTCCCGGCAGGGGGTTCCCGCCGCATTCCCGGGACGCCATACTGAGGCCGTGGCCGACACGGAAGCCCAGGTCCTCTCGCTCCTCGATGGAGGCGACGTGAAAGGCGCCGCCACGGAGGCGATCCGCGGCTACGGGCCGCAGGTCCTCGGCTACCTCACCGCCGTCCTGAAGGACGAGGACGACGCACGCGACGTCTTCTCTCAGTTCGCGGAGGATCTCTGGCGCGGGCTCCCCGGCTTCAGGCGCGAGTGCTCGCTTCGGGCCTGGGCCTTCAAGCTCGCCTGGCACGCCGCCTCGCGGTACGCCCGCGATCCGTACCGGCGCCGAGGCCGTCCCATGCTCTCGACCGAGGCTTCCAAGATCGCGGCCTCGGTGCGCTCTACGATGTCCACCTACGCGCCGGGCGGCCGCGCCGACAAGCTGCTCAAGCTGCGCGAGGCGCTCGACCCCGAGGAGCAGACGCTCCTCATCCTGCGGGTGGACAAGAACCTGCCCTGGGAGGACGTGGCCGAGGTGCTCTCCGCCGAGGGCACGGCGGTGGCACCCCCCGCGCTCCGAAAGCGCTTCGAGCGGCTGAAGGAGAAGCTGGCGCGCCTCGCGAAGGAGCGGGGCCTCATCGACTAGGTGCCGGCGCCGGAAAACTCGACGCCCCGGCAGGCGCGTGCCACCCTCCGCGCCATGGCACGGTTGCTCGGCTGGGGCGCCTTCCTCGCCCTCCTCCTCGTCGTCGGCGTCTTCGTCCCGTTCGGCGGCAAGACCGTCGTCGAGCGGTGGCGGGCGGCCCGCGGCCCCGGCGCCTTCGTGGAGCGCAACTGGCGGGAGGTCGGCGCCCGGTGGGAC
>Ga0209253_10001159_pt1 | contig 22985 bp, 21 predicted proteins | sample FrelakmetBRP12BR_FD_187145 | JGI IMG/M metagenome (GOLD analysis project Ga0209253, IMG submission 187145) | Freshwater lake sediment microbial communities from the University of Notre Dame, USA, for methane emissions studies - BRP12 BR (SPAdes)... | ecosystem: Environmental > Aquatic >...
GAGCGTCGGGTCGAACGCCTCGTAGCCCTCGGCCGCCAGCGCCGCCGGCAGCGCGGACGGCTGCACGAACGGCGTCATGCGGAACAGCACGGGAAGATGCCGCTGCTCGTAGATGCGCTCGCAGTGACGTATCTTCTGCGCGAGCGGCAGTGTGGAGCCGAAATGCGCGTTGACGCTGCGCCCGCGGCGCGCCTTGCCAGGGGACACGCGCAGCAGCCAGCCGTCGTAGAAGAGCTGCCGCGGCGTCTGCAGCGCGTTGAGGCTCACCTCCTCCACGCGGCGGAGGTCGAGCGCCTCGTCGGCGCGCGGCGCGCTAGCATGTCCCCCCCGAACGGCGCTGCGCGCCGCTCCCCCCAGGGGGCGATCGCCTTGGGGCGGCCCGGCGGCGCTCACTGAAGCACCCGGTAGCCGACGGCGAACACGAGGAGCGCATACGCGGCAGCCAGCAGGTCGTCGACCATCACGCCGACGCCGTTCTTGAGCGCCGCGTCGACCTGCCTTATCGGCGGCGGCTTCGCGATGTCGAAGAACCGGAAGAGGGCGAATGCGATCGCGATCCGGAGCGGCGTCGTGCCGGTGAAGAACAGCACGACCAGGAACGCGACGACCTCGTCGATGACGATCCCGCCGTAGTCGGGAACGCCGAGCGCGCGCCCCGTGACGTGCGCCGCCCACGCGCCGACGGCGAAGAGGCCGACGATCACCGCGACGAACGCGGCATCGCCCGCATGGGCGCGCAGCGCGAGCGCGATCGGGATCGCGACCAGCGTGCCGAACGTGCCCGGCGCCACGGGCGCCAGGCCGGCGCCGAATCCCAGCGCGACGAAATGCGCCGGATGCTGGAACAGAAAGCGCACCGTCGGGCGCGCGGTCATCGGCCCCCCACGCTTGCGGCTGACGCCGCTGCGTTGCCCCCAACGGGGGTGCCATTCGCGCCTTGGGACGGCCCGGCGGCGCTCACACGACCCCCACGCTTGCGGCTGACACTTGTGCGCTCATTCCGAAGGTACTCATCCATGTCCCCATCCCCTCAACCGCCCTTCGGGCACCCTCTCCCCGCATGCGGGGAGAGGGACGGGGTGAGGGGGCATTGTCGCTCATCGGAAGTGATCGAACGCCTGCGGCAGCGCGGCAAGCGCACGCCCATCCGCGCCGCGGATCCGAAGCCCCGGTTCCGCGGTGATCGTGCCGATGCGCGTGACCGGCAGCGAGAGCTCGACCGCGATCGCCGCGAGCCGCGCACGCGCGGAAGGCGGCGCCGTGAAGCACAACTCGTAGTCGTCGCCGCCCGCGACGAGGCAGGCGAGCGCGAGATCGCGTTCGTCGCCCGCGAGGCGCAGCGCGAGCGCGGGCGCGCGCGGGATGCGCGCGAGCTCGACGTCCGCGCCGACGCCGGACGCATCGAGGATGTGCGCGAGATCGCCGGTGAGGCCGTCGGACACGTCGATGGCCGAGGACGCGACGCCGCGGAGCCGTTCTCCGAGCGCGACGCGCGGCTCCGGCGTGTCGAGGCGGCGCTGCAATGCGGCCAGCGAGACGACGTCGAGTTCCGTGCGCCGCTGCAGCGCGGCGAGCGCGAGCGCCGCGTCGCCCAGCCGCCCGGACACATGGATGTCGTCACCGGCGCGCGCGCCGGCACGCGTGATCGCGGCGCCGGCGGGCAGCTCGCCGACGATCGTCAGGCACAGGTTGCGCGGCCCGCGCGTCGTGTCGCCGCCGACGAGCGTGACCGAATGGCGCGCGGCCAGCGCGAAGAGGCCGCCCGCGAACGCCGCGAGCCATGCCTCGTCGTCGTCGGGCAGCGCGACGGCCAGCAGCGCCCAGCGCGGGGTCGCCCCCATCGCGGCCATGTCCGACAGGTTCACCGCCAGCGTCTTGTGGCCGAGCGTGGCGGGATCCGCGTCCGGCAGGAAATGCCGCCCTTCGACGAGCATGTCGACCGACAGCGCGAGCTCGCACCCCGGACGCGGCACGACAATGGCCGCGTCGTCGCCGACGGACAGCCGGACCGCCGGATCGCGCGACGCGCGGCGGAAGTGGCGGTCGATCAGCGCGAATTCGTTCATCGCGGCGCGTCGCCGATCTCGCGCTGCCAGCGGGCCAGCAGTCGCTTTCGCTCGTCGGGCTGCCCGAACTTCATCGGGTCGACGTCGAGCATGGCGGCCTGCGCGAAGCGCGCCGCTTCCGGCCGGATCGTGGCCGCCGCGTTCGCGGGAAGGATGAGGTTGCGCGTCTGGTTCGCGAGTTCCTGAGCCTGTTTCGTGAGCGCCCAGTCGTAGAAGACCCGCGCCTCGTCCGGATGCGGCGCACCGGCGACGATCGCCATGCCGCCGAGCGCCGCGCCGGTGCCTTCGCACGGGATCGCGATGTCGACCGGGAAGCCCGCGAGCTGCTGCGTGACGAATTCGTGGACGAACGATACGCCGACGCCGACTTCGCCGCGCGCGACCGACGGACCTTGCGCCGTGCCGGACTGCGTATAGCGCACGACGTTCGGCGCCAGGCGCGCGAGGTATGCGAACGCCGGGTCCTCGCCGTAGAGCACGATGAGCGTCGCGAGGATCGTGTAGCCGGTCCCGCTGGTCACGGGGTTCGACAGCTCGATCTCGCGCCGGTACTGGGGCGACAGGAGGTCCGACCAGCAGCGAGGCGGTGCCATCCCGCGCTTGCCGAGCACGTCGGCATTCGTGCCGAAGCCCAGGATGATCTTGTAGATCGCCGCGACGCGATGGCCGCTGCGCTGCGTCGCGGCGCGCGCCCACGGCGCCAGCTCGGGAAGCCGCGGCGAACGGTACTCGACGAAGAGGCCTTCGGCCGCCGCCTGCAGGAACGGGTCGATCGTGCCGCCGTACCAGACGTCGGCCTTCGGGTTGTCGCGCTCCGCACGGAGCTGCGCGTAGTACTCGCCCGTGGGCTTGCGCGCGATCGAGGTCGCGATGCCGGTATCGCGCTCGAACGTGCGCGCCGCGAGCTCGCACGCGTCGGCGTCGTGGCTGCAGTAGACGACGAGCGTGCGCGTCGCCGCGTGCGCCTCCGCCGCGCCGAGCGCGGCCACCACCACCGCAATACACGCGAGCAGCCTGCGCATGGGTTCCTACCGAGCGTCGTTCAGATGCGTGACCACACTCCGTCGTCCCCGCGACGGCGGGAACCCCGTGTCTTCCGTTGCACGCCCCTGGGTTCCCGCCGTCGCGGGGACGACGGGGAAATTGCGGACGCTGTCACTCACCTTTGGCAGCGATGTCTAGGATTGCGCGAGCGCGGCGATCTCCGCCGCGCGTGCGCCGGCCGCGTACTTGTCGAGCACGCCGTTGACGTAGCGATACCCGTCGGTGCCGCCGTACACCTTCGCCAGCTCGATCGCCTCGTTGATGACGACCTTGTACGGGATTTCCACGCGGCGCAGGAGCTCCCAGGCGCCGATCACGAGGATCGCGCGCTCGACCGGCGACACCTCGGCCGGCTTGCGGTCGAGACACGGCGCGAGCGATGCCAGCAGCGTGTCGTACTCGCCGGCGATCCCGTGCCACATCTCGTCGAAGTAGGGCTTGTCGGCGCGCAGGAAGCCGGGGCTCTCCGCCAGGTCGTCGTGCACCGCCGTCGCGGCATTGCCCGACAGCTGCCGCTGGTAGAGGCCCTGCAGCACCAGCTCGCGCGACCGGCGACGGGGGCTAGTCCTGGTCATCGATGGCCGTGAAGAGGTTCGCGAGCTCGAGGGCGGCCTGGGCGGCCTCGAAGCCCTTCCGGTCCATCCGCCCCTCCGCCTGCGCATCCGTGTCGCAGGTGAGGATGCCGTTGCCGATCGGGATGCCGAACTCGAGCGCGACGCTCGACACGCCGGCTGCCGACTCGTTGCTCACGACCTCGAAGTGATACGTGTCCCCGCGGATGACCGCACCCAGCGCGACGAGCGCGTCGTAGTCGCCGGTCTGCGCGAGGCGCTGCAGCGCGAGCGGCGCCTCCAGCGCACCCGGCACCGTGACCACGGTGATGCGCGCCTCCGGCACGCCGGCCTCCGCGAGGGCGCGCAGCGCGCCGGCGAGCAGCCCTTCGCCGATCGCCGGGTTGAACCGCGCCAGCACAATGCCGACGCGCGCGGCGTCGCCGCGCAGGTCGGGCGCGATGCGCTTCACACTCATGGGAAATCCTTCGCCATCACGACGCCCGCGCCGAGGCAGGCTCGCTTTCGTAGCCGGTCACTTCGAGGTCGAAGCCCGCCATGCTCGGCATCTTGCGCGGCTTCGCCAGGAGCCGCATCCGGCCGACGTTCAAGTCGCGCAGGATCTGCGCGCCGATGCCGTAGTTGCGCAGGTCCATCTTCGTCGGCGGCTGCACCGATTGGGCGACTGCGCGGTCGCGAAGCTCGGCGGCGCTTTCCGGGCGATGCAGCAACACGACGACGCCGCGGCCCGCCCGCGCGACGGCCGCGAGCGCCCCCGGGATCGTCCACGAATGCGCGGCGCTGTCCGCGTCGAGCAGGTCCATCACCGACAGCGGCTCGTGGACGCGCACGAGCGTCTCGGCGTCGGGCGCGATCGGTCCGCGCACCAGCGCGAGGTGCGTCGCGTCCGAGATCTTGTCGCGGTAAACGACGAGGCGGAACGCACCATGCGGCGTGTTGAGCGGGCGCTCCGCGATCCGCTCGACGATGCGCTCGGTGCGACTGCGGTAGTGGATGAGATCGGTGATGGCGCCAATCGCCAGGCCGTGCTGCCGCGCGAACGCCTCGAGGTCCGGCATGCGCGCCATCGTGCCGTCGTCGCGCATGACCTCGCAGATGACCGTCGCCGGCGTCAGGCCGGCGAGCCGCGCCAGGTCGCACCCCGCCTCCGTGTGCCCCGCCCGGACGAGCACGCCGCCCGGCTGCGCCATGACCGGGAAGACGTGGCCGGGCTGCACGAGGTCGCCGGGCTTCGCGTCTGGCGCCACGGCCGCCTGGACCGTGCGCGCGCGGTCGGCCGCCGAGATCCCGGTGGAAACGCCCTCCGCCGCCTCGATCGAGACGGTGAAATTCGTGCCGTGCCCCGAGCGGTTGGCGGAGACCATCAGCGGCAGGCCGAGGCGCCGGCAGCGCTCTTCCTCGAGCGTCAGGCACACGAGGCCGCGTGCGTGCTTGGCCATGAAGTTGATCGCTTCCGGCGTCACGAAGTCGGCGGCAAGGACCAGATCGCCCTCGTTCTCGCGCTCCTCTTCGTCGACGAGGACGATCATGCGCCCCGCCTTGAGCTCGGCGACGAGTTCCGGTGTGGTGGCTAGCGGCATAGGATTCGAGGCTCCCCAACGCGGCGCGCGGCCGGCATCGGGTCCGCGCGAACCATCAAGTCTACCGCAGTGGGGCGGCGGACCTTGGCGTCACCCGGCAAGCACGACGGTCGCGTGCACGTAGTCGGGCGCATCCACGTTCGCGACGATGAAGTCGGCGACGTCCGCGCGGGAGATGCGCTTGAACGGCCCGGGCGCCGCGTCCGTGACGGTCTGGTAGAGACCCGTCGCCGGTCCTGCGGTCAACGCCGCGGGCTGCACGATCGTCCAGTCGACGGTGCTCGCGCGTACCAGTGTCTCCTGCCGGTCCTTGTCCGCGTCGATCGACCTCCCGAGCAGCGGCCTCATCACGCGGTCGTGCAGGAATCCGCGCCGGCCCCGGTCGTCGCCGGCACCGACGCCGGTGACGCAGACCAGGCGGCGCACGCCGTGCCGGGCCATCGCGGCGAGCAGGAACTGCGTGCCTCGCGAAAAGACGTCGACCCCGCCGCGTGTCGGCGGCACGCCGACGGTCCAGACCACCGCGTGCTGCGTCGCCACCGCGCGGTCGATGTCGGTGGCGTCCGCCGCGTCGCCCAGCACGAGCCGGATGCCGGTCGTCGCATCGCTGAAGTGGGCGGCATGGCGCGCCATCGCCGTCAGCGTGTGGCCGGCGCCGTGCGCGGCCGCGACCACCGCGCGGCCCAGTCCGCGCGTGCCGCCGATGACGAGCACGTTCATTCGGCGACCGCCGGGACCGGCGTCGCGCCCGGTCGCACGCGGAACCAGGCGGCATATAGCGCGGGCAGGAACACGAGTGTCAGCACCGTCGCGACGACGATGCCGCCCATCATCGCGACCGCCATCGGCCCGAAGAAATCGCTCCGCACGAGCGGAACGAGTGCGAGCACCGCGGCGGCAGCCGTCAGCACGATCGGCCGGAAGCGCCGGACCGTCGCGCCGATCACCGCATCCCACGGCGAGTACCCCGCCGCAATGTCCTTTTCGATCTGGTCGACGAGGATGATCGAGTTGCGCATGATGATTCCGGCGAGCGCGATCGTGCCGAGCATCGCGACGAAGCCGAACGGCTTGCCGAACGCGAGCAGCGCGAGCACGACGCCGATGAGCCCGAGCGGCGCCGTCAGCACGACCATGAACGTGCGGGAGAAGCTCTGCAGCTGGATCATCAGCAGCGTGAGCACGGTGATCGCGAGGAGCGGCATGCCGGCGACGATCGACTTCTGCCCGCGCATCGAATCCTCGATGGCGCCGCCCAGCTCGACCCGGTACCCCAGCGGCAGGCTCTCGCGGAGCACGGCCAGCTCGCGGTCGATCCGCTTCGCGACATCGGGCCCCTGCGCGTCGCCGCGCACGTCGGAGCGCACGGTGATCGTCGGCAGCCGGTCGCGGCGCCACACGATGCCGTCCTCGAGCTCGTAGCGGATGTCGGCGATCTGCGTGATCGGCACCGCGCGGCCGTTCTTCGCCGGGATCGCGAGGTCCTTGAGGAAGCTCATCCGCGCGCGCTCGTCCGCGGCGCCCCGGAGCACGACCTCCACCTGCTTGTCCTGCTCGCGATAGTAGGTCACGGAAAACCCGGACAGTGAGTTGTTGAGGAACGTCGCGAGTTCCTGCGACGAGATGCCGAGCACACGCGCCTTGTTCTGGTCGATCGCCACGCGGATGACCTTCGACGGCTCGTCCCAGTCGAACTGCACGCTCGCGGTCTCGTCGTCCTTCCGCATCACGCCGGCCACCCGCTGCGCGATCGACCGCACCGTCGCGACATTCTCGCCCGAGACGCGGAACTGCACCGGGAATCCGACCGGCGGTCCGTTCTCGAGTCGCGAGATGCGTCCGCGCAGCTCCGGGAAGTCGCGCTCGAAGAGGTCCAGGAGCCGCGCGCGCACCTGCTCGCGCTCGTCGATGCTCTTCGCAATCAGCACGACCTGCGCGAAGTTCGCCTGCTGCAGCTGCTGGTCGAGCGGCAGGTAGAACCGCGGCGAACCGCTGCCGACGTACGTGACGAAGCTCTCGACGCCCGGGTCCCTTTCCAGCACGGACTCGAGCTTCTTCGCGGCCGCGAGCGACGCCGCGAACGAACTGCCTTCGGGCAGGCGCAGGTCCACGAGCAGCTCGACGCGCGACGACGCGGGGAAGAATTGCTGCGGCACGAACCGGAACAGCGCCAGCGCGCCGACGAACACCGCGAGCGTCGCGACGAGGATCAAAGCCCGGCGACCGACGCACCATGCGATCACGCGCCGCAACGCGCGATAGAACGGCGTCTCGTAGACGGCCTCCGCCTCCGGCGCGTGCGTCGCATCGGATACGGGCAGCGGGCGCCCCGCAAGCCGCGCGGCCAGGCGCCGCCACAGCGACGGCGCGTGCGCGTGCACGCGGTCGGGCAGCATCTTGTAGCCCAGGTACGGAATCACGACGACCGCGACCACCCACGACGCGATGAGCGCGATCGCGGAGACCTGGAAGATCGACCGCGTGTACTCGCCGGTGCCGCTCTTCGCCGTCGCGATCGGCAGGAAGCCCGCCACGGTGACGAGCGTGCCGGTCAGCATCGGAAACGCCGTGCTCGAGTACGCGAAGCTCGCCGCCCGGAACCGGTCGTACCCCTGCTCCAGCTTGACCGCCATCATCTCGACCGCGATGATCGCGTCGTCGACGAGCAGCCCGAGGGACAGGATCAGCGCGCCCAGCGAGATCTTGTGCAGGCCGATGTCGAACAGCCACATGCACAGGAACGTGATCGCCAGCACGAGCGGAATCGACACCGCGACGACGAGCCCGGTGCGCAGGCCGAGGCTCACCAGCGACACCGCGAGCACGATCAGCACCGCCTCCGCCAGCGAGCGCAGGAACACGTTGATCGAACGCTGCACGGCGCGCGGCATGCTCGCGACCTGCGCGAGCTCGACGCCGACCGGCAGCTGCTGCGCGATCCGCGCGGTGTCGCGGTCGAGCTCATGCCCCAGCTCGATCACGTCGCCGCCCTTCACCATCGTGACGCCGAGCCCGAGCGCCTCCTTGCCCTGCCAGCGCATCTTCTGCTGCGGGGGGTCGACGTAGCCGCGCGTGACCTTCGCGATGTCGCCCAGCCGGAACACGCGGTTGTTCGCGCGGATGGAGATGTCGCGGATCGCCTCGACGCTGTCGAACGCGCCGGTCGGCCGCACGTAGATGCGGTCGGTCGCCGTGTCGAACACGCCGGACGCCGCGACGGCGTTCTGCTTCGCGAGCGTCTCGATGATCTGCGCCGGCTCCACGCCGAGCGTCGCGAGCTTGCTGTTCGCGAGCTCGATGAAGATCTTCTCGTCCTGCTCGCCGATGAAGTCGACCTTGGCCACGCCCGGAACGCGCAGCAGCTCGGCCCGGACTCTGTCGCCGAATTCCTTCAGCTGCCGGTAGCCGAAGCCGTCGCCGGTCAGCGCATAGATGTTCGTGTACGTGTCGCCGAACTCGTCGTTGAAGAACGGCCCCTGGACGCCCGAAGGCAGCTGGCTCCGCACGTCGCCGATCTTCTTGCGCACCTGGTAGAACGCGTCGGTCGCGCTGCCCGGCGGCGCCGAGTCCTTGAGTGCGAAGAACACGAGCGACTCGCCGGGCTTCGAGTAGCTGCGCACCCAGTCGATGTTCATCACTTCCTGCAGCTTGCGCTCGACGCGGTCGGTGACCTGCTGCTCCATCTCGTGCGCCGTGGCGCCCGGCCAGTTGGTCTTCACGACCATCACGCGGAACGTGAACGGCGGATCCTCGGACTGGCCGAGCCGCTGGTAGGCGAGCGCACCCGCGACGGCGAAGGTCAGGATGAGGTAGAGCACCAGCGACCGGTGCGTCAGCGCCCATTCGGAGACATTGAAGCGCGAGCCGACCGTGCCGCCGGGCGGAATCGGGGACGTCATGGCGTGGCGCGCGTGCGGCCGGACGTCAGCCGCGGACGGCGAGGCTCTTCGCGGGCGCGCCGTCCTTGCCGGCCGGCGGCGGCAGCACGGCGGAGGCGGGGCCCGCGTCGTACGGGCGCACGACCTGCCCGGGCACGAGCTTGTTGACGCCGGCGGCGACGACCCAGTCGCCGTTGGTCACGCCGGCGGTCACGAGGACGCCATCCTCCCGGTACTGGCCGATCGCCACCGGGACGAGCACGACCTGCCCGCTCGCGGGATCGTAGCGCCAGACAGCCGGCTTGCCGTCCTTCTGGTAGATCGACGTCAGCGGCAGCAACGCCGCCTGCGCGTTGCCGGGACCGATCAGCGCGACGTTGGCGGTCATCCCCCACTGCACGGCGGGATCGGGATCGACGATCGTCACGCGCACGGCGAACGTGCGCGTCGTCGGATCGACGGCCGGCGACACTTCGCGGACCTTGGCGGCATACGTCTTCCCCGGCGTCGCCCACAGCACGGCGACGATCCGCTGCGCACGCGCGAGTTCCCCGATCCTGTTCTCCGGCACGCTGATCGCGACTTCGCGCTCGTCCTCGCGCGCGATGCGCACGACGGCCTGGCCGGCCGCCACGACCTGGCCGGGCTCGGCACCGATCGACGTGACGACGCCATCCTCGCTCGCGACGAGCGTCGCGTAGCTCGCCTGGTTCTGCGATACGGCGAGGTTCGCCTTCGCCTGCTCGTACTTCGCCCGGTTGGCGTCGAGCGCGTTGCGTTTTGCGTCGAGCGCGGACGCGCTGATGAACTTCTCGCGGAACAGGTTCTGGTAGCGCTCGTACTCCGCCTGCGCGAACTTGTACTCGGTCTCGGTCGCCGCGACCTGCGCCTTCGCCGCGTCGGCCTGCAGGCCCACGTCGGCGGGGTCGAGGCGCGCGAGCGCTTGCCCCTTCTTCACGCGGGCACCGACGTCGACATGGCGCGCGACGAGCTTGCCGGCGATGCGGAAGCCCAGGTCCGCTTCGTGGCGCGGCTTCACATCGCCTGCGAACACCGCGGTTTCGAGGGCGCCCCCCTGCACGACCTGCACGAGCTGCACGGGGCGCACCGCTTCCGGCGGACGCTCCTTGGCGCCGCAGGCCGCGAGTACCGCCGCCAGGACCACGACGGCGGAAGCCCGCACGGGTTGGCGAAGGTTCATCGCGACGCCTCCCCGGACGCGGCGGCCCCGGGAAGCGTGCGGCCCACCGTACCCGACCACAGCGCAAGCAGCGCGCGATCGAGCTCGGCCGGATATTCGTACGTGAACACGGCGGCCGCGGCGGGATCGGCCGCCAGCGCGCAACCCGATTCCTCGCCTGCGTGCGCGGACATCTGCCAGAGCCCGATGATGAGCGCGTAGCTGTGCCGCAGAAGCGCGACGCCGTCGCCGGGCCGCAGTTCGCGAAAGTGCCGCTCGAGTCCGGCGCCGGCCATCTGCAGGCGCTCGGCCATCCGCCCCTTGAACGCGACGCCCGCGTCCGGCGAGACACTCTGTCCCATGACGCCGAAGCAGCGCGCGGCGAGCGGCAGGAACAGCGGCGGTTGGACCATGTGCCGGTGCGTGAGCGCGAGCACGTCGGCAATCGCCGCCGGACGGTCTTCCGCAAGCCGGTCGATCAGCGCGCGGAAGAAGCCATCGATGTTGCGCTCGTGCACGGCGAGCAGCAGTTCTTCCTTGCTGGGGAAATAGAGGTAGACGGTGCCCTTGGCGAGTCCCGCCTCGTCCGCGACCTCGGCCACGTTGGCGATCCGTTCGGGCGAACGCAGCAGGAGGCGCTCCGCCGCATCGAGAATGGCGTGATGGCGCTCCTGCTTGTCCTGGGCCTGGATGGCGCGTTGCCTGATGACCACGGGAATCCTCCGCATCGGACCCTTAACTGACTACGGGTCACTTGAACGGCAGAATAAATGACCGCGGGTCAGTTGTCAATCCCCTCCCCGTGGGAAAGCGCGTTGGCGCCGCGGGTCAGAACAGACCGAGCGTGGCGCGGGTCAGCGCACTCTGCGCATTCGCGTATTCGGCGACGACGCTGAAGTGGTCGGTGCCGGGAACGAAGAGCGGCGCGGCCTCCGGGCGGCGGACCTGCGGCCACGCATCCCACAGGAGCTGCGTCTGGCGCAGGAACTCGGACGTCTCGCTGCCGCCGCACGCCATCAGCAGCGGCCGCGGCGCGCGCAGCGGCTGCGCCACCGGCGACATGCGCACCGCTTCAGCCCCATCGAGCTTGAAGTCCGCGTTGAACGAGAACTGCACGAGCGGCGCGAGATCGTGCACGCCCGACAACGTGATGCCGGCGCGGAACGGCGGCGCGGCGAACCCGTACGCATTCCACTCGGTGACGTTCATCATCGCGGCGAGGTGGCCGCCCGCCGAGTGGCCGCCGACGACGATGTTGGCGGCCGCGGCGCCGTGCCGGGCCCCTTCGCGCGCCGTCCACGCGACGGCGCGCCTGCACTCGTCGACGATCGCGGCGATCGACACCGCCGGGCACAGGTCGTAGTTGACGTTCGCGAACGCGATCCCCTGGTCGACGAATGGGGCGGCGACGAACGCGAAGTCGTCCTTGTCGAGCGCGCGCCAGTAGCCGCCGTGGATGAACACGAACGTGCCGCGCGGTGTGCCGGCGGGCAGGAAGAGGTCCAGCGTCTCGAGCGGTCCGGGGCCGTAGCGCAGGTCGCGCAACGGCCGATAGCGGTCGCGCGCGGCGGCGGACCACTGCGCGTACTTCGCGAACCACTGCGGATGGTCGGGCACCGCCGCGCGGTTGTTGTAACCGCGTTCGACCTCTTCGGGTGTCATCGCAGCGTGGACCCCCATGCTTGCGGCTGGCGCCGCTGCGCTGCCCCTCCCGAGCGGGAGCGAATCGCGGCCTCATCAAACCGCCGCGCGATCCGTGGCGTCGGAGTGCCGGCCACCGTCCACGCGCGCAGACGCGCGCTTCGGGCCTGGGCTTCGCCCTGCGCACGTGGACGTCCTCGTGACGGCCCGGCGGCACTCATGTTCATGTTCATGCGATCTCGATCGTAAGCGATGTCAGCCCTTCGATCCTGCCGTCCAGCCGGTCGCCGGCGACCACGGCCCCCACGCCGGCGGGCGTGCCGGTGAACACGAGATCGCCGGGCAGCAATTCGTAGAACTGCGACAGGAACGCGAGCGTGTGCGGCACGTCCCAGACCATGTCGGCCAGGTCCCCCTGCTGCCGGCGTGCACCGTTCACGTCGAGCGTGATCGCGCCGCGCGAGAGCGGGCCCGTCTGCGCGACCGGGTGGATCGGCGCGATCGGCGCGGCCTGCGCGAACGACTTGCCGATGTCCCACGGGCGCTTCTTCTCCCGCATGTCGTTCTGCAGGTCGCGCCGCGTCATGTCGAGCCCGGTGGCGTACCCGAATACGAGCTCGTTCGCCCGTTCGGGCGCGACGCGCACGCCGGCGCGGCCGATCGCGACGACCAGCTCGATCTCGTGGTGGTAGTTCTTCGTCGCCAGCGGATACGCGATGCGCCCGATCGCCGGCGGCACGACCGGCACGACGGCGTCGGCGGGCTTCGTGAAGAAGAATGGCGGCTCCTTCGTCGCGTCGCCGCCCATCTCCTTCGCGTGCTCGGCGTAGTTGCGCCCGACGCAGTAGATGTGACGGACCGGAAACACGTCGGCCGAGCCGGCGATCGGAACCGTTGGGAGGTCCCACAGCGGGAAGGGATAGGTCATCGGTGCTTTCACAGGTTGGTGAAGTTCCTGAACCACGAAGAACACGGCGAGCACGGCGAGCACGGAGACATCGTGGCCGGGCGATCTTCGCGGGACCGTCCTCGTCCAGCCAGTTCTTCGTGTCCTGCGTGCTCTCCGTGGTATGCGCCCCCGTCCTTGCCTCTGCCCTACTTCGTGTTCTTCGCGCTCTTCGTGGTTCAACCTCTTCGCAACACTACGCCTCGGCATCCGGCTGCCGCGACGGCTCTGCCGCCGCGAACGCGGGCAGCGCGCGGCAGGCCGCCTCGATGCGCGTCAGCGTCGGATAGGGCGACAGGTCCATCGCGACGCGGCGCGCGTTGGCAAGCTGCGGCACGAGGCAGACGTCGGCGAGCGTGGGCGTGTCGCCGTGGCAGAAGCGGCCGGTCGCTTCGTCGCGCGACAGCTGGATCTCGAGCGCCTCGAGGCCGACGTCGATCCAGTACTTGTACCAGGCGTCCTTCTGCTCTTCCGTGACGCCGACCGTGTGCAGCAGGTAGCGCAGCACGCGCAGGTTGTCGAGCGGATGGATGTCGCACGCGATCTGGAGCGCGATTCCGCGCACGCGCGCACGCGCCGCCGCGTCGCCCGGAAGGAGCGGCGGCGACGGGTGCGTTTCCTCGAGGTACTCGATGATCGCGAGCGACTGCGCGAGCACGGCGCCGTCGTCGGTGAGGAGCGCGGGCACCAGTCCCTGCGGATTGAGCGCAAGATAGTCGTCCTCGCGCTGCGCGTTCCTGCGCAGGTGGACGAACGCGCGCTCCGGCGCGAGGCCCTTGAAGTTGAGCGCGATGCGCACGCGGTAGGCGGCCGACGAGCGGAAGTAGTCGTAGAGTTTCATGATTAGGGTCGCCAGGGATCGCCAGGGGTCAGATTCGAATTTCGCAGCAGGGGATCACAATACCCGCGGTCAGTGCCGCGAAATTCGAGTCTGACCCCGGGTTCGGAGCGCACGGGTGGGAATTACCCGCAATTCGTGATTCTACGTCGAGCCCGCCGCACACTGCACCAACTCGCCGGCAATCACCGTGGCCCCCCAAACGAGGGTCAGACTCGACTTTCGCGGCATTGCCGGCAAAGTTGATCCACCTGCGTCGCGAAACTCGAATCCGACCCTGAGCGACCCCGTCAAAACGCCGAGATGCCCGTCTGCGCGCGCCCGAGGATCAGCGCGTGGATGTCGTGCGTCCCCTCGTACGTGTTGACCGTCTCGAGGTTGAGCACGTGGCGGATCACGTGGAACTCGTCGACGATGCCGTTGCCGCCGTGCATGTCGCGCGCCGCGCGCGCGATGTCGAGCGCCTTGCCGCACGAGTTGCGCTTCATGATCGACGTGACTTCCGGCGCCGCGATCCCCTGATCCTTCATCCGGCCGAGCCGCAGGCAACCCTGCAAGCCCAGCGCGATCTCGGTCATCATGTCGGCGAGCTTCTTCTGCACGAGCTGGTTCGCCGCGAGCGGCCGTCCGAACTGCGTGCGGTCCATCGTGTACTGCCGCGCCGCATGCCAGCAGAACTCCGCCGCGCCGAGCGCGCCCCACGCGATGCCGTAGCGCGCGCTGTTGAGGCAGCCGAACGGCCCCTTCAACCCCTGCACGTTCGGCAGCAGGTTGTCCTCGGGACAGAACACGTCGTCCATGACGACCTCGCCCGTGACCGACGCGCGCAGCGAGAACTTGCCCTCGATCTTCGGCGTGGTCAGCCCCGTCATGCCCTTCTCGAGGATGAAGCCGCGGATCACGCCGTCGTCCGTCTTGGCCCAGATCACGAACACGTCCGCGATCGGCGAATTCGAGATCCACATCTTCGCGCCGGACAGGCTGTATCCCCCCGGAACGCTGCGCGCGCGCGTGATCATCGAGCCCGGGTCCGACCCGTGATTCGGCTCGGTGAGGCCGAAGCAGCCGATCCATTCGCCGGTGGCGAGCTTCGGCAGGTAGCGGCGCCGCTGCGCCTCGCTGCCGTACGTGTAGATCGGATGGATCACGAGCGAGCTCTGCACGCTCATCATCGACCGGTAACCGGAGTCGACGCGCTCGACCTCGCGCGCGATGAGCCCGTAGCAGACGTAGTTCAACCCCGCGCCGCCATACTCGGGCGGCAGCGTCGCCCCGAGGAGGCCCAGCGCGCCCATTTCGGGAAAGACGGACGGGTCCGACTTCTCGTGCCGGAACGCCTCCTTGATTCGCGGCATCAGCTTGTCCTGCGCGTACGCGTGCGCGGTGTCGCGGACCATCCGCTCCTCGTCGGTGAGTTCGAGGTCGAGGAGCAGCGGGTCGTCCCACTTGAAGACGGCCTTCGTCGAGCCGTGCGGGCGTTCGGGGGCGTTCATGCGTGGACTCCGGAGGGTCGCGGCGCGGGCGATTCGCCGCCGCATCGAGCGGTCATTATGCCGCAGCGAATCGCGGCGGCCTTGATCTGCGTTGCCACGGATTACCGGACGCACGCCCCTCACCCCGGCCCTCTCCCCGCAAGCGGGGAGAGGGAGCCCACCGGTGCTGCCGGTTGCGCAATCCCCGTCCTGCGGCAACGCTTCCCGCTCCCTCGCCCCGGGACGGGGAGAGGGTCGGGGTGAGGGGCGCGCCGTCCGCTGTCCGCTGTCCGCTGTCCGCTGTCCGCTGTCCGCTGTCCGCTGTCCGCTGTCCGCTGTCCGCTGTCCGCTGTCCGCCGTCCGCTGTCCGCTGTCCGCTGTCCGCCGTCAGCCGTCAGCCGTCGGCGTCGGGCAGCACCGCCGTGACTTCGATCTCGACCTTCGCGCGATCCTCGATCAGCCCGGCGACCGCCACCGCCGTCATCGCCGGAAAGTGGCGGCCGATCACGGCGCGATAGGCGGCCCCCAGCGCCGCCTGGCTCGCGAGGTATTCGCGCTTGTCGACGACGTACCACGTCATCCGCGTGATGTGCTCCGGCCCGGCGCCGGCCTCGCGGAGCACGGCGACGACGTTCGCGAGCGCCTGCCGCGCCTGCGCGACGAAGTCATCGGACTCGAACTGCTGCTGCCCGTTCCAGCCGATCTGGCCGCCGACGAAGATCGTCGTGCCGCGCGCGGCCACGCCGTTCGCGTAGCCCTTGGGTGCCACCCAGTCGGGAGGTTGCAGGATGTGCATGTCGCCCTCGCTCTTGCCTACGGCTGCCCAGATACGTGAAAGATCTCTCCGTCGTTCCCGCGCAGGCGGGAACCCAGCGTCTTCCGTCGCACGCCCCTGGGTTCCCGCCTGCGCGGGAACGACCGGCACCTGCGAGCACTCTCGCTCATTTCCGCGGGCATCAGCCCTTCGCAGCCCCGCGCGCCAGCTCGCGCAGCCGGAACCGCTGCAGCTTGCCCGTCTCCGTGCGCGGGAGGCTGGGCAGGAACTCGACCGCGCGCGGATACTTGTACGGCGCGATCGCCTGCTTGACGAACGCCTGCAGCGCGTCGGCCATCGCGGCGTCGCCTTCATGTCCGGGCTTCAGCACGACGTACGCCTTGACGATCTGGCCGCGCTCGTCGTCGGGCGCGCCGACGACGCCGCACTCGGCGACGGCCGGATGCGCCATCAGCGCCCCCTCCACTTCCGGACCCGCGATGTTGTAGCCGGCGCTCACGATCATGTCGTCGGTGCGCGCCTGGTAGACGAAGTAGCCATCGTCGTCGACGAGGTACGCGTCGCCCGTGTAGTTCCAGCCGCCGCGCACGTAGTCGCGCTGCCGCGGGTCATCAAGATAGCGGCAGCCCGTCGGGCCCTTCACCGCGAGGCGACCGACCTTGCCCGGCGGCAGCGGCTGCCCGTGCTCGTCCATCACGCATGCCTCGTATCCCGGCACCGGCGTGCCCGTCGCGCCCGGCCGCGCGTGTTCCTCGTCGTGCGAGATGAAGATGTGCAGCATCTCGGTGGCGCCGATGCCGTCGATGATCTCGATGCCGGTCGCGTCCTTCCAGAGCTTGCGCGTCGCCGCCGACAGCGCCTCGCCGGCCGACACGCACTTGCGCAGCGACGACAGGTCGAACGCGTGCGCCTGCGCGGCCATCGCGCGGTACGACGTCGGGGGGGTGAACAGCACGGTCGCGCGGTACTCGGCGATGGCGGGCAGCAGCACGTCCGGCGACGGCCGCTCGATCAGCAACGTCGCCGCACCGACGCGCAGCGGGAAGTGCAGCAGCCCGCCCAGCCCGAACGTGAATGCGAGCGGCGGGCTTCCGGTGAACAGGTCCTCGGGCGCGGCGCGCAGCATCGAGCGCGGCCAGCAGTCGCACGCGGCGATGACGTCGCGGTGGAAGTGCATCGTACCCTTCGGCATGCCGGTCGTGCCCGACGTGAACGCGATGAGCACGGTGTCGTCGGCCGCGGTCCGCACGTCGGCGAACGTGGAAGGCTTGCCCGCCGCGCGCGCCTCGACGCCGTCGCCGCGATCCGTCTCGAACCAGCCGACCGTCGTGAGCGTCGGGCAGCCTGGCCGCGCCGCCTCGAGCTCGTCCGCGAGGCGCGCGTCGCACAGCGCATGGCTGATCCGCGCCTTGGTCACGACGTCGGTCAGCTCCTTGGCGCGGAGCAGCGGCATCGTCGCGACCACGATGCCGCCGGCCTTGACGATCGCGAACCAGCACGCGGCCATCCACGGGCTGTTGGGACCGCGCAGCAGCACGCGATTGCCGGGCACGAGTCCCATGTCCTCGACGAGCACGCGCGCGATCCGGTTCGCGTGCGCGGTGAGGTCGGCGTACGTCCAGCGGGTGCCGCCGGGTGCCACGATCGCGGGTCGCGCGCCCCAGCCACGCTCCACCGCGCGGTCGAGCAGCTCGGTCGCGCAGTTGAGTGCGTCCGGATACCGGAGTTCCGGCAGCGTGAACACGAGGTCCGGCCACTGGTCGCGCGGGGGCAGGTGGTCACGGGCGAAGGTGTCGACATGCGCGGAGGTCTTCATGCGTCGTTCTCCTTCGCTTGCGCGAGGACGGCGCGGCCGATGATGCGCCGCTGCCCGCCGGTCGCGCCTTCGTAGATACGCAGCGCGCGGATGGCGCGATAGAGCCGCTCCAGCGCCTGCCCGTGCGTGACACCGAGCGCGCCGTGCCTCTGCCCGGCGGGGTCGACATCGGTCGCCATGTCGCCCAACGTCGCCTGCGCGAGCTCGCGGTCCGCGAGCACGCCGCCGAACATCGGGCGCGCGCGGGCACGGGCTTCTGCCTCGGCGATCACGGATCGCGCTCCGCGGGACCCGCCGACTGCAGGTTCGCCTTCAGCGTCCCGAGCAGCGCGAACAGGCGCGCGCGCTCCGCCGCAGGCAGCCCGGCGAGCATGCCGATCACCCAGCGCTCGTGCTCGACGGCCATCACGTCGAAGGTCCGCTTGCCCTTCGCGGTCAGGCGCACCGCATGCGCACGGCGGTCGCCGGGAATCGCCAGGCGCTCGATCAGGCCTTCGTCGACGAGCTGGCTCGCGAGTCCGGTCACGTTGCCGCCGGTCACCATCAGCCGCCGCGTGAGCTCGCCCATGCGCAGCCCCTGCGGATGCCGCTCGAGCTGCGCCATGAGGTCGAAGCGCGGCAGCGTAATCGCGAAGCGCTCGCGCAGGTTCGCACGCACGCGGCGCTCGATCATCAGCGTGCACGTCAGCATGCGCAGCCACAGTCGCAGCGATTCGTGGTGATCGTCCGACAGCCGCGACTCCCGGTCACATGCGGTGTCGCGCGCGTGGACGTGCTGCAACGGAGCGGTCGTGACCATGGTCAGCTTTGGATATGGGGGACGCTGCCTCGGACCTATCGAGCATTACGGAAATGCATGACAAACACTCCGTCGTTCCCGCGAAAGCGGGAACCCAGCGACTTTCCGCAAACGACGCTGGGTCCCCGCTTTCGCGGGGACGACGGGAGATTTGCGAAGGCTGTCACTCATTTCGGCAAAGGTCAGTAATGCGCACGATACTCAACCGTCGTTCCCGCGCAGGCGGGGAACCCAGCGACTTTCGCGCCAGGCGATTCGCGCATGCACCCGACAAAGACGCTGGGTCCCCGCCCGCGCGGGGACGACGGTCGCAGCGTATGGGCGCTTACGATTCATGGCAGCAGGTTCCCGGTGCGTGATCGCTATCCGTTCGCGTCGGGCCGTTCGCCCGCCGTCTGCGCGGCCCGCGCGAGATTGCGCTCGAGCTGGTCCTTGCCGGACAGGTATTGCACGGGCCACTCCACGTCGGCGACGCCCAGTTGCGCCGCCGCATGCAGCGTCCAGTAGGGATCGGCCAGGTGCGGTCGCGCGAGCGCGCACAGGTCGGCGCGCCCGGCCATCAGGATGCTGTTCACGTGGTCGGGCTCGAAGATGGCGCCGACCGCCATCGTCGCGATGCCCGCCTCGTTGCGCACGCGGTCGGCGAACGGCGTCTGGTACATGCGGCCGTACACGGGCTTGGCCGCGCGCGTCGTCTGGCCCGACGACACGTCGATGAGGTCGGCGCCCGCTGCGCGGAACAGCTTCGCGATTGCCACGGCATCGTCCGGCGTGTTGCCGCCTTCCGCCCAGTCGTGCGCGGAGATCCGCACCGACATCGGACGTTCGGCGGGCCAAACGGCGCGCAGCGCGGAAAAGACCTCGAGCGGATACCGGCACCGGTTGGCCAGCGTGCCGCCGTACTCGTCGTCGCGCAGGTTGGTGAGCGGACACAGGAACGCCGACAGCAGGTAGCCGTGCGCGCAATGCAGCTCGAGCCAGTCGAAGCCCGCGTCCGCCGCGGCGCGCGCGGCCTCGGCGAACTGCGCGCGCACGCGATCCATGTCCGCGCGCGTCATCGCGCGGGGAACCTGGTTGGACGGGCCGTAGGGAACGGCGGACGGCGCGATCAGCGGCCAGTTGCCTTCGGGCAGCGGCATGTCGGCGTCCTGCCAGCCCAGCTGCGTCGAGCCCTTGGGGCCTGCGTGGCCCAACTGGATCGCGAGCTTGGCGGACGTGCGCGCGTGCACGTAGTCGACGATGCGCGTCCACGCCACCTTGTGCTCGGGCGTGTACATCCCCGCGCATCCGGGCGAGATGCGCGCGTCCGGCGCCACGCACACCATCTCGGTGAACACGAGCCCGGCGCCGCCGTGCGCGCGGCTGCCGAGGTGCACGAGATAGTAGTCGTCCGGCGTGCCGTCGGCGCACGAGTACTGCGCCATCGGCGACACGACGACGCGGTTCTTGAGCGTGACGCCGCGCAGCGTGAACGGCGTGAACATCGGCGGCACCGGCGGCGCCGCGTCGGGCGCACGCCGCGCGAACCAGTTCTCCATCCGCGCGACGAACGCGCGGTCGCGCAGCCGCAGGTTCTCGTGCGAGATGCGCTGGCTGCGCGTCAGCAGGCTGTACGCGAACTGCGGCGCCTCGAACGCGGTGTACCGCGCGACGTTCTCGAACCATTCGGTGGAGTTGCGCGCGGCGTTCTGGATCTTCAGCACCTCGACCGAGCGCTGCGCGTCGTACGTGCGCAGCGCCTGTCGCAGGTCACCGCCACCGGCAAGCGCGCCGGCGAGCGCGATCGCGTCCTCGAGTGCCAGCTTGGTGCCCGAGCCGACCGAAAAATGCGCGGTGTGCGCGGCATCGCCGGCGAGGATCACGGGCACGTCGCGGCCGTCGATCTCGTTCCAGTGCACCCACGTGCGGCACACGACGCGCGGGAAGCGGATCCAGATCGCCGAGCCGCGCAGGTGCGCGGCGTTCGACAGCAGCCGGTGCCCGTCGAGCCACGGCGCGAAGAGGCGCTCGCAGAACGCGATCGCGTCCTCCTGCGACATCGTCGCGAGACCCGCCGCGCGCCATGTCTCCTCGGGCGTCTCGACGATGAACGTCGACGTGTCGCCGTCGTACTGGTACGCGTGCGCCTGGAACCAGCCGTGCGGCGTCTCGACGAACGCGAACGTGAACGCCGGGAAGAGCTTCTTCGTGCCGAGCCAGACAAAACGGCAGCGGCGCACGTCGACGTCGGGCGCGAACGCGCCCGCGTACCGCGTCCGGATGCGGCTGTTCAAGCCGTCGGAGGCGATGACCGCATCGGCGCCGAACTCGCGTGCCGCCGCGACGTCGTCCGCCACGTCCTGCTCGAACACGAGTTCGACGCCGAGCGCTTCGCAGCGCGCCTGCAGGATGTTGAGCAGGCGCTTGCGCCCGATGCCGCAGAACCCGTGGCCCCCCGACGTGATCGTGCGGCCCTTGAAGTGGACGTCGATGTCGTCCCAGTGGTTGAACGCGCCGGCGATCTCGCCGGCGGTCTCGGCGTCGGCGGCGGCGAGGTTGCCGAGCGTCTGGTCCGAGAACACGACGCCCCAGCCGAACGTGTCGTACGGCCGGTTGCGCTCGACGACCCGCACGACGTTGCGCGGATCCGCCTTCTTGAGCAGCAGCCCGGTGTACAGGCCGGCGGGACCGCCGCCGATGCAGAGCACGCGCATGCGTGGATGTCCTTGGAGGGTCTGCGGGCGCCTCGTGAGCCGGGGTGCCCGCAATGGGTCAGCGGGTATTTTAGAACTAAAATAACTGGCGTCAAGGTCCCGATCGCGGCGGGAAAGCACAGGGGCTTCGGCCGGGCGACGTGACGCATCGCACCGCATCGCCGTGCAATCGTCCGGACGCCCTACACCGTCCGGACGATGCCGCGTGCCGTCGCGCCGGCGCTAGCGTTGCCCGTGCCGCCTGCCTTCGAGGCGGCTGCGGGAGGTGCCCATGGTTGCGCAATCCTTGCCGGCAGCGTGCTCGCCGCGCAACGATGTCCGTCTTCATTCCACCGGCGCCGCGCCCGGGTTCACGCTGGTGGAACTGGTCGTGGGGATCGCGCTCGCGGCGCTCCTGATGACGATGGCCGTACCCGGATACCGCGCGTGGATCGCCGACGAGCAGCTGATGAACCACGCGCGGCTGCTGGCCGGCAGCATGCGAACCGCGCGCGCCGAGGCGATCAAGCGCGGCCATCGGGTGAATCTCTGCAAATCCGCGGACGGCGCGCAGTGCGCTGACGCCGGCCGCTGGGACCAGGGCTTCATCCTGCATGGGGACATCGACCGGACGGGCGAAGTCGACGGCCCCGATACGATCATCCGGTACGAACCCGCGCCCAAGGACATCCGGGTGTCGGCCAATCTTCCGCTGCGGAACTATGTGTCGTACACAGCGTTCGGGCAGGCGCGACTCCTGAGCGGCGCGCTGCAAATGGGCACGTTTATCGTTTGCAAACCGGGCCGGCGCGCCGTCGAAGTCGTCCTCGTGGCCACCGGTCGGGTCAGGATTGACCGGACGAAGGCTGTTTGTCCATGATTTCAAAGATCCGCAGCCTTGGCGGGGATGACGTCGATGCGCTCAAGCGTGGCGATCGCCGCGCCGCCACCCTGCGCGGCCGACCGCCCGACCGTCCATTCCCGGCGATGCACCACTAGTCGGGGCTGCGTTGCGCCGCCCGCGCACGGCCCGTACGATGGAATCGTCCAAAAGGGGTCCGTCATGCGCCGAGCCGATTTTTCGAGGTTTGCCCGTTCCGCCGGGTTCACGCTCATCGAGTTGATGATGACGCTGGCGATCCTGGCGATCCTGGCGGCGATCGCGATTCCCAGCTATAGCGACTTCATCATGCGCGGTCGGCTTACCGACGCCCACGCGAAGTTGGGCGACCTGCGCGGGCAGATGGAGCGCTACTTCCTGGACAATCGCACCTATCAGGACACGACCGGCGTGCTCTGCGGAATCGACGACGCGGCGATCAACATGACGGCCACGTACAACGCGGACGGCGGCCGCAGCTTCGACATCGCGTGCGCGGCGGGAACGGCGACCACCTACACGCTGACGGCCACCGGCCGCGCGGCGAAGGGCATGTCCGGATTCGTGTTCACGGTCAACCAGAACAATGCGCGGACTTCGGTCGGGCCGTCACCGTGGCCCACGTCGGCCGTCAATTGCTGGTTCGTGCGGAAGAACGGGGATTGCTCGTGACCGTGCGGCGCCACCGCGGCTTCTCGTTGATCGAGCTCATGATCGGGCTCGCGATCGCGGGAATGCTGCTCGTGCTTGCGGCGCCCAACTACGCGGCGTGGGTCGCGGACGGCCAGATCCGCTCGGCCGCGGAGTCGATCGCCGGCGGCATGCG
>Ga0209253_10001160_pt1 | contig 22985 bp, 21 predicted proteins | sample FrelakmetBRP12BR_FD_187145 | JGI IMG/M metagenome (GOLD analysis project Ga0209253, IMG submission 187145) | Freshwater lake sediment microbial communities from the University of Notre Dame, USA, for methane emissions studies - BRP12 BR (SPAdes)... | ecosystem: Environmental > Aquatic >...
CTCGATCACCTTGTAGCGGCGCGGATAGAGCGAGCGGAAGCCCAGCTCCTCGAGTTCGACCTTGATGGCGTGCATGCCGAGGCGGTTGGCGATGGGCGCGTAGATATCGAGCGTCTCGCGGGCGATCGCGCGGCGCTTGGCGGGCGGCATCGACCCCAGCGTACGCATGTTGTGCGTGCGGTCGGCGAGCTTGACCATGATGACGCGGATGTCGCGCACCATGGCGAGCAGCATCTTGCGGAAGCTCTCGGCCTGGGCTTCCTCGCGGCTCTTGAACTGGATCTGGTCGAGCTTGCTCACCCCGTCGACGAGCTCCGCGACCTCGCGGCCGAAACGCTCGGTGATCTCGTCCTTGAGCGTCGGGGTGTCCTCCATCACGTCGTGGAGGATCGCCGCGATCAGCGTCTGCGGGTCGAGGTGCAGGTCGGCGAGCAGGCCGGCGACCGCGACCGGGTGGGTGATGTAGGGCTCGCCGGAGCGCCGGCGCTGGCCCTGGTGCGCGCCGAAGGCGAAGTCGTACGCAGCCTGGACGCGCTCGACCTCAGCCGGGGGCAGGTAGCCCTCGATCTTCGCGATCAGCTGGTTGATGCCGATGGACCGTCTTCCGTACGGCAGCAGGCTGCGCAGGGAAGACGTGACGTCCATGGCCGGGGACCCGGGGCGGGATCAGTCTCCCAGACCGATCTGGGGGGCTCGCAGTTCGCCCATGAACTCGGGCTCGGGCATGAAGTCCTGCGGCGGGTGGTCGGGTTCCTCGAGGATCTCGAGGCCGACGTGGCCGGCGGCCACCTCGCGCAGGGCGAGCACCGTAGCCTTGTCGTTCTGCCACTCGACGGTCGCTTCGGCCCCGTTCACGAGCTTGCGGGCGCGCTTGGAGGCCACCAGCACGAGCTGGAACAGGTTCGGAACGTTCTGCAGGCAGTCTTCGACGGTGATGCGGGCCATGAATTGCTCATCGGTCGGACAGGGACAAGGGGCGTGAGCATATCATAAGGTCCTCCCCCGGCCGGCCAGGGTCCGGGCTGCCCGGACCCTGGCGGTCTCGCCCCGCGCGCCGTGGTCCGGAGCGCCCGCCCGCCACCCCGGTCTCGGCCCGTGACGCGGGTCACAGAATCCGGACCACCGGGGTGACTGTCTTGCGAACAGTGGTATGTTTCATCGTGCCCAAGGCTCACTCCGAAACACCATCAGGCGCCCCGATGAACATGGATCGACCGTGCCAACCGACGCCAGTACCGGGCCGCAGCCGCGGTTTTTCGCTCATCGAGCTCATGATCACGGTGGCGATCGCCGCGATCCTGCTCTCGGTCGCGGTTCCGAGCTACCGGGAGTACGCCCGGCGCGGCGCCGTGGCCGAGGTCGTCGGTGCGATCGGCGGCGGGCGAATCCAGATGGAGCAGTTTTTCCTCGACAACCGCACCTACGTGGGCGCGCCCTGCCCGGCGGACACGAAGAGTTTCGCGATCGCCTGCGCCATGGACGCGACTACCTATACGATCACCGGGACCGGGTTCGGCAACCTGGATGAATTCGTGTTCACGATCAACGAGGCGGACGTCCGGACCACGGCGGGGCCCTGGGGCTCGGGCAATTGCTGGATCAATCGCAAGGGGGATTCGTGCTGAAGCCGTCCAGGGCCCGCGGGGCGGCCCCGGGCTTCACTCTCCTCGAACTGATGATCGCCGTCACGGTGACCGGCATCCTGCTGGTCCTTGGCGTGCCCGCGCTGCGCGGCGTGATCGAGAACACCCAGATCCGGGCGACGGCCGAATCCATCAAGTACGGGCTCGACCTGGCGCGGAACGACGCGGTACGGCTGAACGCCCAGGTCCAGTGCGTCAGCACCCCCACCGGCTGGGCAGTGAGCCGCGTGTCCGACGGCGCGGTGATGCACTCCGGCACCGGGCGTGAAGGCAGCCAGGAGGTCGTGTTGACCATCACGCCGAATGGGGCGGACCGGGTTACCTTCGACTCGCTCGGTCACGTCGTCGCCACCAATCCGTCCGACGGCTCGGCGCCGCTGACGCAGGTGGACATCGAGTCGGCTACCCCGTCCGGGCTCAGCGGCTATCGCCCGATGCGGGTGCAGGTGCTGCCGGGCGGCACCACCCGCATGTGCGATCCGGCCGTCGACGCCACGGACCCGAGGGTCTGCCTGTGAGGCGCGCAGGACACGGCGAGCGGGGCTCGGCGCTGGTCGAGGCGCTGGTGGCGGTGCTGCTGTTCTCCATCGGCATCATTGCGCTGCTGCGCGTGCTCGGCGCGTCGGTCAAGGACGCCGGCGACGTGGAGTACCGGGCGACCGCGGCCACCATTGCCGACGAAACCATCGGCCTGATGTGGGTCGATCGCGCGAACCTCGCCGCCTACGTCGAGGACGCGGCCGCACTCGCTGCCCTGCCGAACGGGACCCGCACCGTGACGGTGGCGGGCAACGTCGTCACGGTCACCATCAACTGGCAGCCCCCGGGCGCGGACGACGTACGCGCGCACACGGTCTCGGCCACCCTCATGACCAACTGATGCGGTCGCTTATGTCAGTGCGCCATAAAAACCAGGGCCTTTCGCTGGTCGAACTGATGGTGGCGGTGACCATCGCCATCGCCACCGGCGTCGTGGTGCTGCAGGTGCTCAGCATCTACGAGGCCCGCAGGCGCACGGTCACGGTCGGCATCGACGCGGAGATGAGCGCTGCCGTCGGCCTCTACATGGTGGAGCGCGAGGTCCGCATGGCGGGCGCCGGTTTCACCACGCCCACCGGCCTGCTCTGCGGCAACGGCATCAACGCCTACTACGGCGGCGTGACGATCTCCGACGGCCAGCCGATCCCGTTCGCGCGCATCACGGACGGCGGCGCGGGCCCCGACCGGATCGACGTGATACGCGGCGATTCCGCCTTCGGCGTCGCGCCCGGCACCGTCACCCAGGCAATGAGCTCCCCGGACGCGTCGGTCAGGGTCGAGGGCACCCTGGGACTCTCGAACGGCGACCTGTTCCTCGCGGGCAGCCAGGACGGCGTCAAGATCTGCACGCTGATGCAGCTGACCGCGAACCCCGCGTCGGCCGGCACCAACTGGACGCTCGCCCACGGCTCCGGGGGTTCCAGCTACAACCCGGCGGACCCGGGCGCAGAATTCACAAACCCGGTCAACTACGACGTCGGCGACGCCGTGTACAACCTCGGCAGTTTCGGCATGCGCGCCTTCCGCGTCATCTGCAACGACGGCGCCGCGCCGTCGCTCACCAACAGCTGCATCCTCGGCTCGTCGAACGCCATCGCGGGCCCGGCCAATCCCACGATCGCGCAGGCCGAGGCGCTCGCTTCGCAGGTGGTGGACTTCCAGGTCCAGTACGGCGTCGCGCCGGCCGGCAGCCAGACCGTGGACACGTGGGTCGACGCGACGGGTGGCTGGGCCGCGCCGGACGCGGCCGACCAGCGCCGCATCAAGGCGGTGCGCATCGCGATCGTCACCCGCGGCAACCTCGAGCGGGAGATGGTCAGCCCTGACACGCTGGTGATCTGGGACGCAAGCGTGAGCGGCACCCAGCGCACGAAGGCGCTGACCGACGACGAGCGGTTCTATCGGTACAAGGTGCAGACGGTGGTCGTGCCGATCATCAACATGATCTGGGCGGGCGTATGAAGCAACGTGGCATCTCACTGATCGTCGTCCTGGTGGCGCTGCTGATCATCGGCTTCGCGGCCGTGGCGCTGCTGCGCTCGAGCGATACCGGCACGCTGGTGGCCGGCAACCTGGCATTCAAGAAGACCGCGCTGGCCTCGGGCGACGCCGGCACGGAGACGGCGCTCGCCTGGCTGGTGGCCAACGCCGCGGGCGTCACGCTGTACAACGATGGCGTGGCGAACGGTTACTACTCCACGACGGCGGAAGGCTGCGACCTGACGGGTTCGCGCACGCCGGGCGACGCCACCGATGACGTCAACTGGACCGGCGCCGACCCGGGTGTGAACTGCAACATGAACGCCCGGACGGTGACGCCGCCCGGCGTGGCCGCGGGCTACACGGTGCGTTACATCGTCAACCGGGTGTGCAATTCCGCCGGTGATCCGAACTCGGTGTTTGCGGCCGACGGCGTCACGCCGATGATCTGCTCGGGGGCCGGCGCCGGCGCCAGCGAGGGCAGCACGCGCGGAGGCGCCTCCTACGGCAACATGCCGCTGACGGGCATGGCCCAGACCTATTACCGCATCACGACCCGGATCGACGGACCGAGGAACACGGTCCGCTACGTCCAGGCGATCGTGGTGATCTGATCCGCAGCTTCGGCCGAACGAGGGGAGCGATCCCGCAATGAACGCGAAATTCAAGAACCTGGTCCAGTCTGCCGCGTTGACGATCGTGGTGGGAACCTGCGGCCTCCAGGCTGCGGGCGCAGTGACGGTCGACCTCGCCAGTTCACCGATGGTCTCCGGCGTCAGCAAGGTCGTGCCGCCGAACATCTATTTCATCCTCGACGACTCGGGGAGCATGGACGACGAGTTCATGCCCGACGGCGTCGGGACCAACAGCACGAGGAACTGCTTCCGTAACTTCGGCTACAACAAGATCTACTACAACCCGAGCATCACCTACGCCCTGCCGCCGTACGCGGACAGCACGGTGTTGGTCCCGCATTTGTACCCGAACTCCAGCTATACCGCCGCCAAGGTGAACGGCTTCGATACTTCTGCGACGCCCGCGACGGTGGACCTCTCAAAGACGACCTTCACGCTCGGCAACAACCCGTTCACCACCACGAATGGCAGCAGGACAGTCACGGTCGCCCACAGCGCCCACGGCTTCACGGCCGGCACGGTCGTGACCTTCTCCCCGACGAAGACATTCCGCGGCGTCACGGTCACGAGCGGCACCAACTACACGATCGTCAGCGTCGCCGCCAATTCGTACACGATCCAGGTCGCGGCCAACGCGACGTCGTCCGGCACCGGCGGCGGCTCCCCAAGCGGCGTCACCGAGACGAGCCCCACGACCTATTTCTACTACGAGTACACGGCCGCCCCGACCGCGCCAGTCAGCACCTGCGCATCGGACGCTTCCTACACCAAGCGGGTGCCGTCGACGGCGGCCCAGCAGACCAACTTCGCCAACTGGTACAGCTACTACCGCAAGCGCATCCTGATGATGAAGTCGGCCTCGGGCCGGGCGTTCTCGACCGTGGACGACAAGTTCCGCGTGGGCTTCAGCACCATCAGCGAGAAGGGCACGGCGGCGGCGAAGTTCCTCAACGTCGGCAAGTTCGACTGCTGCACCTCGACGACGCAGAAGTACAAGTTCTACGAGAAGCTGTACGCGGCCGGCGCGGCCAACTACACGCCCTTGCGTGGCGCGCTGTCCAAGGCGGGCCGGCTCTATTCCGGCACGCTGACCGGCGCAAACGGTACGGCCGACCCGGTGCAATATTCCTGCCAGCAGAATTTCACGATCCTGACGACGGACGGCTACTGGAACACGACGAATGAGTCGCCCGCGCTGCCCGCTACTGGCGGCACGGCTGCGTCCAATTACGGGCCGTACCGGGCGGACAACGTCACGTTCGTCGGCGACTGGGACAGGGCCACGCTGGGCACGCCCACGAACCTGCTTGCCCCCTTGACCCCCGAGACTACGACGGCGCCTCCGTATCTCGATGCCGGCCCGTACACGAACACGCTGGCGGACGTCGCGGCCTATTACTACCGCAATGACATCCGCCGCACGAGCCCGACACTCGGCGGGTACCTCGACGCCAGCACGACCCGGCTCGACGTCTCGACGGACAACGTCCCATCCGCGGGCGGCGACACCGCGACGTGGCAGCACATGACCACGTTCACCATCGGCCTCGGCGTCTCGGGGCAGCTGATCTATCGCGACGACTACCTCACCTGCCCGGCCTCCGAGGCGACCTGCGACTACGGCAAGATCCTGGCGGGCACCAAGAACTGGCCCGATCCGCAGACCAGCAGTACTTCGGACACGGTGACGACCCGCATCGACGATCTGTGGCACGCGGCCGTCAATGGCCACGGCCAGTACCTCAGCGCCTCCAACCCGGATACGGTGGTGAGTGCGCTGGAGAAGACACTGGCGGCGATCTCCAAGACCAATGCGTCGGCCGCATCGGCGGCCACCAGCAGTCTCGAGCCCGTGTCGGGCGACAACTTCGCCTACGTCGCCAAGTACACGACCCTCGAATGGTACGGTGACCTGGAGGCGCACGACATCGATCTCAGCACCGGGGCATTGTCGGCGACCGTCAGCTGGTCGGCCAAGGACCAGCTGACCAGCAAGGTCGGCCTGACGGCCGACACGCGCAACATCTACACGTTCAGCTCGGCGTCGGGCACCGGGCTCAAGGCGTTCATCTCGGCCAACCTGACGGCCGAAAAAACGGCGGGTTATTTCAGGTCGAGTTCCAGCAATCCGAACGGCGCGCTCAGTCAGTATGCATCGTGGGGTGCGGCGCTGGTGACGGCGGGGACCGGGGCGCTGGGCGACGACGCGATGATCGATTTCCTGCGCGGGCAGCACGGCAACGAGGATGAGGCGGCCAACGCGGCTGATGCCGATACCACCACGAATCGCCTGTTCCGCGACCGCACCTACGCGCTCGGCGACATCGTCGATACCTCGCCCGTGTTCGTGAAGAAGCCACCGTTCAAGTACACGGACACCGGTTATGCGGCGTTCGCCACCGCCAACGCGGGCCGCACGCCGATGGTGTACGTCGGCGCCAACGACGGCATGCTGCACGCCTTCAACGCCGCGACCGGCGTCGAAGCCTGGGCGTACATCCCGGCCATGGTGGTCCCGTACCTGTACAAGCTGGCCGACACCGCTTACGGGAACAACCACCGGTACTACGTGGACGGGCAGGTGACGGTGGGCGACGCCTACAGCGGCAGCGCCTGGAAGACGATCCTGGTCGGCGGTCTCGGCGGTGGTGGCAAGGGCTACTACGCGCTCGACGTGACCGACCCGGCGAACCCGAGGGCGCTCTGGGAGTTCAGCAACGCCGACGACGGGGACATGGGCTACAGCTACGGCAACCCGGTGCTCACCAAGCGCAATTCCGACGGCCGGTGGGTGGTGATCTTCACCTCCGGATACAACAACACCGGTGGCGACTCCAAGGGCCGGCTGTACGTGGTGGACGCGTTCACGGGAACGCGGCTGTCCGAGATCATCACGGACAACTCGGTCACCGATCCGAACGTGAGCGGCATTGGCAAGATCAACAACTTCGTCATGAGCACCCTGATCGACAACACCACGCAGTACGTGTACGGAGGCGACCTCGGCGGCACCCTGTGGCGTTTCAACATCGACAACAATACGTCGCAGCGCCTGGGCAGGACCTCGGCGACCACCGGCAACCAGCCGATCACGGTCCGGCCCGAACTGGCGCGCGTCCGTGATCTCTCGGGTACGTACTACCGGGTCGTGTACTTCGGCACCGGTCGCTCCCTGGGGCTCAGCGACCTGTCGGGGTCGGCGACCTCGAGCGCGATCGCGCAGGCCGTCTACGCGGTCAAGGACACGGGCAGCGACCTCGGCACGCTGACGCTGAGCGGCGCCAATCTGGTCCGCCAGACCCTCAATGCCGCCGTCACCCCGCGTACGATTTCGAGTCCGCTGGCCGTGGACTGGCAGGCGCGGAATGGCTGGTACATCAACCTGCCGGTGGGTGAGCGAGTGAACGTCGACCTGCGCCTGCAGCTCGGTACGCTGGTGGCGCTGTCCAACGAGCCGAACGACGACTACTGCACGATCGGCGGGCGGAGCTGGCTGTATGCGTTCGACTACATGACGGGCACGTCGGTGTCGGCCGCCAATGACGGTACGGTCGGCCAGCTGGCCGGCAACTCGATTGCCACGGGCGTGACCATGATCCGCCTGCCCAACCAGAAACTGATCGCGCTCGTCACGCTGGCGGATACCACCGTGAGGCCGATGAACCCCGGCACCAGGGCCGGGACCGGGGTCGGCGCGCGGCGCGTCAGCTGGCGAGAGGTGAACTGACGCGCCGGCTCAGGCGCGCGTGAGCCGGGTGGCGAGCTCCGCCAGCCCGGCCCGCTCGCGCCGCGAGTGCGGCGGGTCGCGGCCGGCGACGATGTCGCGCAGCTCGAGCAGCGCCCGCTCGAAGTCGTCGTTCACGACGACGTAGTCAAACTCGCTCCAGTGCGTCATGTCGGCCGCGGCATCGTCGAGGCGCCGCCGGATCACGTCTTCGGCATCCGTCGCGCGGCCACGCAGCCTGCGCTCCAGCTCGGCCCGGGACGGCGGCAGGATGAAGATGGAAACGCACTCCGGCATCGCGGCCCGGATCTGCCTGGCGCCCTGCCAGTCGATCTCGAGGATCAGGTCCTGGCCACCGGCGAGCGACTGCTCCACCTGCTGCTTGGCGGTGCCGTAGCTGTTGTCGAATACCGTCGCGTGCTCGAGGAACTCGCCGCTCGACACCATGCGCTCGAACTCCTCCTTCGCGACAAAGAAATAGTCGCGGCCGTGCACCTCGGTCGGCCGCTGCCTGCGCGTCGTGTAGGAGATCGAAAAGCGCAACGCCGGCTCGCGCTCCATGAGGGCGCGCACCAGCGAGGTCTTGCCGGCGCCGGACGGCGCCGCGATCACGTAGAGGCGCCCACGGCTCGGGCGGTCAGTCAAGGCGCGTCACCGGGCATCTCTCGGCGTCCAGCCTGTTTCAACTCGACCGCACGTGGGCGTGCGGGCATGGGTGGGGCGTCCAGTCATCTGGCCGTCGATTGGATCAGAAGTCGCTGCAACTGCGCTAGTGGCTCTGGTCCGCCAGCGCGGCTTGTACCGGTCCGTCGCGCATCAGCTCGGAAAAATGCAGTTCAAATGCTTTCGCGGCATTTGCCGCATTGGCCGATTCAAAGCCCCCGCTCAGGACCTCCTCGCCCTTGGTGCTGCTCTGCGCCAACAGCTTGCCCTGGCCGTCAAAGACGCCGAGCACCATGTCGTACAGCACCTTCATGTGCATCATCACGTCGGTCTTCCACTCGAGGATGCGAAGTTCCAGCTTGCGCGGCGCCGTGCCGTTCGGCGGCACCACGGTAAATCCCTGGTGCTGCAGGGCGCTGACAATGGAGGCCCGCATTTCGGCCGCGAGCGGATCGCCGCTCGCCGTTCGCACATCGAACGGGTTGCCGAAACCGCCGCGCTGCATGCCGACGAAGTCGGGACTCTTCTCACCGCTGACGACGTACGGTCGCGCGTCGACCACTGCGACCGCGAGACTGCCCTTGCCCGACACCGGCAGCCCTCCGATGGCGTTGCGGTAGTCGTAACGGTTGCCAACGGCACAGGCGCCGAGCGGCAGCACGAGCGCGGCGACAACGAGTCGAACCAGGCCTTTCGCGGTTATGATGTTCATGGCGGCTCCGCCATCAGTTTGTTACCTCCCGCAGTGGATAGTGGGATGTTGTCTGCTTTTGTCAATCCGGAGTGACAACCATGCGTAAGCACTCAAAGTGGCTATTGCGCCCGGCCTCGGTCCTGGCGATCGCTCTCATGCTGGGCGGCTGTGTGGCCAACACGGCTGGCCAAATGACGCTCACCAGGGGCCTCTACAGCCAGGCCACCTATTTCGTGGAACGCCAGCCTAAGGATACCCATGACCTCGACGCGATAATCGCGGAGAGAATGCGCGCGAGAGGCCTCAAGGCCACCGCGGGATCGGCTGATGGCGAAAAGCCCGAGCACGATTACGCGGTCACGTACACCGACAAGTGGATGTGGGACATGCGCATGTACCTGTGGGACCTGCGGATCGACGTGCGCGACGCGAAGGACAATTCGATCGTCGGGTTCGGGCAGTCCATGCAGAGTTCGCTGGTGGCGATGGGCAAGTCGTACGCGGACGTGATCGACGCAGCGCTGGACGAATTGTTCGGGCCGCGCTGAGCAGCGCCGGGAACGGGCGCTGCTCAGCCACCCGGCGCGGCGAGCGGGGTCACTCGACGTTCTGGACCTGCTCGCGCATCTGCTCGATCAGGACCTTCATGTCCACCGCGGCCCGGGTGGTCTCGACGTCCTGTGACTTCGACGACAGCGTATTCGCCTCGCGGTTGAGTTCCTGCATCAGGAAGTCGAGGCGCCGGCCGGCGGGCTCGGTCGCGTCGAGCACGTGCAGCGTCTCCGTGACGTGGCTGCCCAGGCGGTCGAGCTCCTCCTCGACGTCCATCTTGTAGGCGAGCAGCACCAGTTCCTGCTCGAGGCGCTCCGGATCCACCTGCGTGCCGAGCTGCGCCACGCGCTCGGAGACCCTGGCGCGGATGCGCGCGCTCACCTCCGGCAGTCGGGCGCGCACCAGCGCGACGCACTCCAGCAGTCCCTCGCAGCGCTGGCGCAGCAGCTCGTGGATGCGCCCGCCTTCGCGCGCACGCGAGGCGTTCAGCTCGCCGGCGGTTTCGCCGAGCAGCGCCAGCGCCTCGCCGGCGACGGGCGTCAGGTCGCGCTCCGCCTCGCGGATCACGCCCGGCCAGCGCAGGATGTCGAGCGCGCTCATCGGTCCCGGGATGCCGCCCAGCATGCTGCCGACGTCGGCCGCGCGCCTGAGCAGCTGCTCGACCATCGGGCGATTGAGCTCGAGCGTCGGCGCCACCGCCGTCGTGGAGCGCAGGTAGAGGCCCGCCTCCACCTTGCCGCGGCGCAGGCTTCCGCCGAGGAGCTGCCGCGCATCGCCCTCGAGCCCGCGCAGGTCTTCCGGCAGGCGGATCGAGATTTCGAGGTAGCGGTGGTTGACCGTGCGCAGCTCGCAGGTCAGCGCGCCCCAGGGCCCCTGGCGCTCACGTCGCGCAAAGCCCGTCATGCTGCGGATCATGGAGTCTTCCCGGCGGAAATTCCTGGAAACACAACCCTTGGCCACGCGCACGCCACTTACCGGGATGCTGCGCGGAATGTTATAGAATTGCCCGGAGTCTACATTAGAAGCAGGCGTGCTGGAGCGGCACTTGCACATCGAGCACGCAGACCTGAGCCTCCTCGGGAATCGCGAAGAAAACCAGGACCGCGTCGCGGTCGCGATCGGCGACGGCGCCGCACTGCTTGCCGTGGTGGACGGCATGGGCGGGCATTCGGACGGCGCGTACGCCGCCGAAGCGGCCATGCGTTCCATGGTCGACGACTTCTGGGAAGCGAGCCGGCCGCTGTTCGACCCCGAAGGGTTCCTGCACCTCGCCATCGGCCGCGCGCACGAAGCTGTCGTCGCGCTGGGGCGCGGCCTGCCGCCGGAGATACGGCCGCGCGCCACCTGCGCCGCCTGCCTCGTGCAGGGCGCGAGCGCCTACTGGGTCCACGTCGGGGACAGTCGCGTCTACCAGCTGCGCGCCGGTGCCGTGGTCGCCCGCACGCGCGACCACAGCCACGTCGAGCTCCTGCTGCGCGCGGGGCGCATCACCGAGCGGCAGGCCCAGGACCACCCGATGCGGAACTACGTCGAGTGCTGCATCGGCGGCGATCCCGTGCTGCCCGAGATGACGTTGAGCGGCCGCAATGTGCTCAAGTCCGGCGACGTCGTGCTGCTGTGTTCCGACGGGCTCTGGTCCGGACTCACGGACGAGCAGATCGCGGCACTGAGCCAGGACCCGGAGCCCGACCTGCGTGAGTCGCTGGCGGACCTCGGCCAGCGCGCCGTGCTGACCACCGCGCCTTACGCGGACAACACCACCGCCGCCGCCGTCCGCTGGCTCGGCCCCTGAACGAGGAGATCCCCACTTGAGACCCAGCGGCCGCTCGCCTGAGGAGATGCGCGCCATTCGCATCACCCGCGGATTCACGCGTCACGCGGAGGGCTCGGTGCTGGTCGAATTCGGCGACACGCGGGTGCTGGTGACGGCCACGGTCGAGGACGGGGTGCCGTCGTTCCTGCGCGGCAAGGGCGAGGGCTGGGTGACGGCCGAGTACGGCATGCTGCCGCGTGCGACCCACACGCGCTCGGCGCGCGAGGCCGCACGCGGCAAGCAGAGCGGCCGCACGCTCGAGATCCAGCGCCTGATCGGGCGCTCGCTGCGCGCGGTCGTGGACATGCGCGCGCTGGGCGAGCGAACGGTCACGCTCGACTGCGACGTGCTGCAGGCGGACGGCGGCACGCGCACGGCGGCAATCACCGGCGCCTACGTCGCTCTCGCCGATGCGATGGACGCCCTGGTGCGCCGCCGCTCGCTTTCGCGCAGCCCGCTGCACGGCCAGGTGGCGGCCGTCTCCGTCGGCATCGTCGGCGGCGCCGCGGTACTGGACCTCGACTACGCGGAGGACTCCGACGCCGAGACCGACATGAACGTGGTCATGAACAACGGCGGCGGGTTCATCGAGATCCAGGGCACGGCCGAAGGCCACGCGTTCCGCAGGCACGAACTGGATCGCCTGCTGGACCTGGCGTCCGTGGCCTGCCAGCAGCTCTTCGCGGCCCAGCTCGAGGCGCTGCAGGAGCCGCTCGCGGGCGCGTCCCGCGGGCCCGGCGCGTGAGCGAGCGCCTGCCTGCGCGGCTGGTCTTCGCGACCGGCAACGCCGGCAAGCTGCGGGAACTGCGGGCGATACTCGCGCCCTGGCAGGTCGAGGTCCTGCCGCTGTCCGACTTCACCGGTTCCGCGGCCGAAGAGACCGGCCACTCCTTCGTCGAGAACGCGATTCTCAAGGCGCGCTTCGCCGCGGCGGCGGCCGGCCTGCCAGCGATCGCGGACGATTCGGGACTCGAGGTGGACGCGCTCGGCGGAGCGCCCGGGATCCGTTCAGCCCGTTACGCGGGCGAGGGGGCGGGCGACGCCGCGAACAACGCCAGGCTGCTGCGTGAGCTGGAAGATGTGCCGGACGCGGCACGTACGGCGCGCTACCGCTGCGCCGTCGCGTACCAACGGCACTCCGGCGACCCGGCCCCGATCGTGTGCGAGGCGAGCTGGGAGGGGTGGATCGCGAGGGCGCCCCGCGGGTCCGGCGGATTCGGGTACGACCCGCTGTTCGTCGTCGCGGGTACGGACCGGACCGCCGCGGAATTCGAAGCCGGAGAGAAGAACGGCGTGAGCCATCGCGGCAAGGCCCTGCGCGCGCTGGTCGCCCGGCTCGGCGACCACGAGCCGTGACGGCGCTGGTTGCGCCGCCGCTCGCGCTCTACGTGCACTTGCCGTGGTGCGTGCGCAAGTGCCCGTACTGCGACTTCAACTCCCACGCAATTCCGTCCGCGGGAATTCCCGAGGGGGCATATCTCGCCGCGCTCCTCGACGACCTGGATCTCGCGGCGCGCGAGGTCGCCGGGCGCGAGATCGTGTCCGTGTTCTTCGGCGGAGGGACGCCGAGCCTCTTTTCGGCCAGCGCCATTGCGGCCGTGCTTGCGCGGGCCCGGGAACTGCTGCCGGTCGCCGGCGATGTGGAGGTCACGCTCGAGGCCAACCCGGGCACGGTCGAGCACGGGGCGTTTGCCGCGTACCGCGACGCCGGGGTCAGTCGCGTGTCGCTGGGCGCGCAGAGCTTCGACGACCGGTGCCTGGCCGCGCTGGGCCGCATCCACCAGAGTGGAGAGATCCAGGGCGCGGTGGCCGAACTGCGCGCGGCGGGCCTCGGCAACTTCAACCTCGACCTCATGTACGGCCTGCCGCAGCAGTCGCCTGAAGGTGCGCTCCTGGACGTCGAGCGCGCCATCGAGCTCGAGCCCGCGCACATTTCGCACTACAACCTGACGCTGGAACCGGGAACCGTCTTCGAACGGCGGCCGCCGCAGCTGCCGGACGAGGAGGTGGTGTTCGAGATGCAGCAGTCCTGCCAGGCGCGGCTGGCAGGTGCGGGGTTCCAGCAGTACGAGGTGTCGGCCTATGCGCGGCCCGGGCGCCGCTGCAGGCACAACCTCAACTACTGGGAGTTCGGCGACTACCTCGGCATCGGTGCCGGCGCGCACGGCAAGGTCACCGACACGGTCCGCGGTTGCGTGGTACGCGCGGACCGGGTGCGCCAGCCGGGCAGGTACCTTGCCGCGGAGCGCGCTGAAGAGAGGATCGCAGGCGTACGCACGATTGGGAGCCGTGACATTGAATTCGAGTTCTGCCTGAACGCACTGCGACTGGTCGAAGGCTTCGACGAGGCGACATTCGAGGCCCGCACCGGGCGGGCATGGGCCACCGTGCGCGGTGCTGCGGTCGCGCGTGAGCGAGGCCTGCTCACGCGGACGCCCGCGGGGCGCTGGACCGCGACGCCGCAAGGACGCTTGTTCCTCAATGACTTGCAGGCGATTTTCCTGCCCGACGTGCCTCCGCCCGGGGCGCCAGCGGACTGAAACCGGCGGCGCCGGGCCTGGAAATCTGTTCGTCCGGCGGCCGGAGCAGCCCTCAGGCGCGCCAGTTATGCACATCCGGGGCCCGTGAGCCTAGATTCGACGGGTTACGGCCTGTAGTCGAAGTGACATCTTAGGCACTCATCGTAAGGCACTGATTTATAAACAGGAAAAGACGTGGTCAAAAATTGACCAAATCGAAAATGCCCCAATCTCGCGCCACACCGAGCCCCTGCGGACTCCAGTCATCCACAAAGTTACCCACAGCTTTTGTGGATAACCGGCCGTGGTGCCGACGCGACACACCGACGAGCCTTGTCACGGTGACCCGCCGCTCCTATACTTCGCGCCCTTTTTCCCCAAGTCTGCCCAAGGACCGCGGCCATGAAGAGCGGAATCCATCCCGACTACAAAAACATCACCGTGACCTGCAGTTGCGGGAACAAGTTCGAGACGCGCTCCACGCTCGGCGAGGACCTGCAGATCGAAGTGTGTTCGAACTGTCACCCTTTCTATACGGGCAAGCAGAAGATCGTCGACACCGGCGGTCGCGTCGATCGCTTCCGCAAGAAGTACGCGCGCGGCTGACGGACTGCGTCGAGCGAACAGCGACGGGGCGCCTCGAGCGCCCCGTTTCGTTTCCGGTCCCCGTGTCGTGTTGGCGCCGCGCGAGATCGCCCCGAGGAGGCCGGTCGAGTCGCTCCTCGGGAATCGCTTTGTCGACCGGCCTCCCCAGGCCGATCTCGCCTCGGGGAACTTTCTGACGCGTCTGCGGCCCTCTAGACTCAGGGTCCCCGCCCCAGAGGTCCGCGCATGAATCTTCCCACCGTCCGTCTGCTGGTTGCGATGCTCGCGGCGACGGCGCTCGCCAGCTGCGCGACGAACCCGGTCACCGGCAAGGCCGACATCGTCACGATGTCCGAGGCGCAGGAGATCGAGGTCGGCCGCCAGGAACACGCGAAGATCATGCAGCAGTACGCGCGCTACGACGACGAAGTGCTGCAGAACTACGTGAACCAGGTCGGGCAGCGCATCGTGAAGGTGAGCCACCGGCCCCAGCTCCAGTACACGTTCACGGTCCTCGACAGCGAGGAAGTGAACGCGTTCGCGCTGCCGGGTGGGTATGTCTACGTCACGCGCGGGATCATGGCCTACCTCAATTCAGAGGCCGAACTCGTCGCCGTGCTTGGCCACGAGGTCGGGCACGTGACGGCACGTCACTCCGTGCGCCAGCAGACGGGCGCGATGGCCACCGGTGTCGGCGCGACGGTGATCGGTATCCTGACGGGCAGCGGGGATCTCGCCCAGGTTGCGAACATGGCCGGCTCGGCGCTGGTCAGCGGTTACGGCCGGGACATGGAACTCGAGGCCGACAGCATCGGCGCCCAGTACCTCGACCGCCTGGGGTACGACCCCGACGCGATGATCGATGTCGTGCGCCTGCTCAAGAACCAGGAGGCCTTCGAGATCCAGCAGGCGCGGGCGGAGAACCGCAAGCCCCGGATCTATCACGGCGTCTTTGCCAGTCACCCCGACAATGACACCCGCCTGCACGAGGTGGTGAAGGCGGCCCACAAGGTCGATGCGGACGGGGCGCCCCGTCCCGACGGCCGGGACGTCTACCTCGGTCACATCAAGGGCCTGCCCTACGGATCCAGCGCCGCCCAGGGCATGGTGCGCGGCAGCCGCTTCTACCACGCGGACATGGGGTTCACGGTCGCGTTCCCGACCGCCTGGACCGTCGACAACACGCCGAGCAAGGTCGTCGGGTTCCCCGCGCAGAAGGACGCGTTCCTCGAGCTGTACGCGATGCCCGTGCCGCCGGACGTCGGGCCCAGGGACTTCCTGGTTCGCAACCTGAACGGGGTACCGCTGTCGGCGGCGGAGACCCTGCAGGCGAACGGCCTCCAGGGTTACACGGCGATCGCGCGCGAGGTGACGCTGCCCTGGGGCAATCGCGGACCGGCCCGTTACGCCGTCGTATACATGAACAACATGGCCTATGTCTTCCGGGGCGCCACGCGCCTGGGCTCCGCGATGTCCGCCACCGATCCGCTCTTCATGTCCAGCATCAGGACGTTCCGACGCCTGAAGGACAGCGAGTTCGCGCTCGCCGAGCCGACCCGCATCGAGCTCCTGCAGGCGACGCCCCAGACGCGCATCGAGGCGCTGGCACGGACCTCACCCATCCACCCCTATCCGGCGGAGCAGTTGCGGCTGCTGAACGACCTTTACCCAGACAAGGAACCGGTTGCCGGCCAGGCCCTCAAGGTCGTGGATTAATACTGTCTTGATTGGGCCTGCACGTCATGCAAGGCTGGCTCGCCGTCACGGGACTGCCGTGCGCGGGTGAATACAGGTAGGAAAACGATGAGCACCAAGAAGTACGAACTGGTCAGCCTCGACACGGGCAAGAAATCCACCCTGCAGGCCTTGAGCGGCAGCGTCGGGCCGGATTGCCTGAACATCGCCCCCCTCGCCAAGGACCACGGGATCTTCACCTTCGACCCCGGATTCATGGCGACCGCGGCCTGCGAGAGCAAGATCACCTACATCGACGGCGACGCCGGGATCCTGCTCTACCGGGGTTACCCCATCGAGCAGATTGCGACCAAGTCGAACTTCCTGGAGGTGGCCTACCTCCTGATCAACGGCGACCTGCCGACCGCGAAGCAGCTCGAGCAGTTCGACCACGCGATCCGCTACCACACGATGATGAACGAAACGCTGCTGCGTTTCTTCAACGGATTCCATTACAACGCGCACCCGATGGCGATGGTGTCCGCGGTCGTGTCGTCGATGGCGGCCTTCTACCACGACACCATGGACAACCATAACCCGCGGCACCGCGAGATCTTCTCGCACCGCATCCTTGCCAAGGTGCCGACCATCTCCGCCGCGGCCTACAAGCACATGCTCGGCCAGCCGTTCGTCTACCCGCGCAACGACCTCGACTACTGCGCCAACATGCTGCGCATGTTCTTCGCGGTGCCGGCCGAGGACTACGTGATCGACCCGGTGACCGCGCAGGCGCTCGACCTGCTGCTGATCCTGCACGCGGACCACGAGCAGAACGCGAGCACCTCCACCGTCCGCCTCGCCGGCAGCACGGGCACCAACCCGTACGCGGCGATCTCGGCCGGCGTGTCGGCGCTCTGGGGCCCGGCACACGGCGGTGCGAACGAAGCCGTGCTCGCGATGCTCGAGGACATCGGCACCGTGGACAACATCCCGAAGTTCCTCGAGCGCGTGAAGGACAAGGACGGCCACACCCGGCTCATGGGCTTCGGCCACCGCGTCTACAAGAACTTCGACCCGCGCGCCAAGATCATCCGCGAGATGTGCCACAAGGTGCTGGCGCGCCGGGGCCAGACCGACAACCCGCTCTTCGAGCTCGCGCTGCGCCTCGAGGAGATCGCGCTCAAGGACGAGTACTTCATTGCCCGCAAGCTCTACCCGAACGTGGACTTCTACTCGGGCGTGATCTACAGCGCGCTCGGCATCCCGCGCTCGATGTTTACCGTGATGTTCGCGATCGCCCGTACTGCGGGCTGGGTCGCGCACTGGCAGGAGATGATCGCCGACCCCGGGATGAAGATCGGCCGGCCGCGGCAGCTCTATACCGGGCCGACCGCGCGCGACTACGTGGAAATCGACAAGCGCTGAACGAAAAGGGGACATTCTCCTTTTTCTCGGCCTGTGGGCGGAGGAAAAAGGAGAATGTCCCCTTTTCCCTAGAGCAGCGCTTCGACTTCCGCGACGCTGGCGCGCCGCATCGGCTTGCCATCCACCGGGCTCGCAGGCGACTGCCTGATTCCGTCGACCGGGAACACGACCGCGTCCACCGTCTGGCGGCCCGCGACGAAACGCAGGGCGGGGTAACCGACGCTGCGGTCCCGCTCGTAACGTACCCGCCGCTCGACCACCTCATGCGGCACGCCGCGCTCCTCGAGCCGCAGCGAGACGGCCTCGGGCGACTCCGAAAACACGTGCAGGTTGATCTCGGAGTGTCCCGACGCCGTCCCCGTGAGCACGGGCCCGACCAGGCGAGGGTCGAAGTCCGACATCAGCCGCATCGCCTCGAGCGCCGCCCTGCGCAGCACTGCGAGTTCGGCTTCGTGGCGGTCGGCGCCGAAGAGCCGCTGGTGCGCGACCTTGGCTGCCTCGATTTCCGTGTTCCGCGGCAGGATGGAGGCGTCCGTCACGCCCAGCCGCTCGGCGGCCTTGCGCTTGGCGAGCAGGAAGTCGTCCACGCCCTGCTCGCGCATGATACGGGCCGCTTCCTCGGCGACGGCTTGCCGCAGGAGCTCCGCGCGCGGGTTCGGTCGTCGATGCATCGGCGGCCCTTTCAGAATATGGAATCGTCGGACGCGGGCGGCTGGACGCTCTCTGCGTCCACGCCCTCACCGTAGTCCGCGCGGCCTGGCTGTGGCACGTACTGCTCGAGGAAGGCCTCGAAGATGGCGCCGGTGCGGCCAGCGCTCGCCGGCGCGCCGGTCTCGCGCGAGACCCACATGCGCACGACGCCGGGCGGCTGGGGCAGGCGATGCTCCGGGCGCCCCTTCAGCGCCTCCTGCATGAAGTAGATCCACATCGGCAGGGCGGTGTGGCCGCCTTCCTCGTTTTCGCCCAGCGAGCGTTCCTGGTCGAACCCGATCCACGAGGCCGCGACCAGGTCGGCATTGAAGCCCACGAACCACGCGTCGCGGCGATCGCTGGTCGTTCCGGTCTTGCCCGCAATGTCGCGTCGCCCGAGCGCCTTCGCGCGCTGCGCCGTGCCGCGCTGGATCACGTCCGTCATGATGTCCGTCATGACGTAGGCGTTCGCTGCGGAAATCGCGCGCGGGGCCCGGCGCTCAGGCGGCACCTCGGGATCCTGGCCACCGGCCGGGTCGCCGCCGGTATCCGCGGCCGGAGTTTCGGCTGGGACGGTGGGCTCAGCCGCGGTCGCGTCCGTCGCCGCATCGGCCGTCGCGTCATTCGCCGCATCGGAGGCCTGGGTGGCATCCGCCGGCGGGGACTCCGTGCACTGCGGGCAGGCCAGCGGCGGGGCGGCCTCGAAGACGACGGCGCCGGAGGCGTCCGCGATCTTCTCCACGAAGTAAGGCGTTACCCGCCAGCCGCCGTTCGCGAATACCGCGAAACCGCGCGCCATGTCGAGCGGCGTCACCTGGCCCGTGCCGAGCGCGAGCGTGAGGTTGGGCGGCAGGGCCTCTGGTCCGAAGCCGAATTGCGCGATGTGCCGCAACGCCGGCCCGAGGCCCGTTCCGCGCAGCAGGCGGATCGACACCAGGTTGCGCGAGCGCACCAGCGCTTCGCGCATCGGTGTCGGACCGTAGAACTGCCTGGTGATGTTCTGCGGCCGCCATTCCTCGGTGCCGTCGTCGCCGCCGCCGCCCGGGAGCACGATGGGCGCGTCGTTCACCAGCGTGGCCGGCGTGAACCCGTGCGCGAGCGCGGCCGAGTACAGGAACGGCTTGAATGCCGAGCCGGGCTGTCGCCGGGCCTGCACCGCCCGGTTGTACTTGCTCGCGGCGAAGTCGAAGCCGCCGACCAGGGCGACGATCGCGCCGTCGTGCGGGTCGAGGGCGGTGAAGGCCGCGCCAACCGCGGGCATCTGCGCCAGGCGGTAGCGCCCGCCCTCGAGCGGCTCGACGTAGACGACCTGCCCGGCCTGGAGGACGTCGCCTGCCGTCTTCGGGGATGGCCCGAGTGCATCGACGGACAGTTCGCGCCGCGCCCAGGACATCGCGTCCCAGTCGAGATCGATCCGCGAGCCGTCGCGGCCGCGGAGCGTGGCTTCCCGCAGGCCGACGGAGACGACGACCGCGGCGCGCAGGCTGCCCCGGTCCGGGTGCTCGCGCAGCGGGGTGGCGACCGCGGCGGCGTCCGCCGCCACGACCGGATCGAGCTGGGCGCTCGCGCCGCGATAGCCGTGGCGCCGGTCGTACTCGAGCATCGTGCGCCAGATGGCTGCGTTCGCCGCCGCCTGCAGCGCGCTGTCCAGCGTCGTCGTGACGCGGTAGCCCGCGGTGAGCGCGGCCGGGCCGAACCGCCGCACGAGGTCCTGCCGCGCCATCTCGGCGACGTACGGGGCCTGCAGTTCGACGACCGGGGCGTGGAGGCGTGTCGGGATCGGGGCGCGTTCCGCTGCCTCGCGCTCCGCAGCATCGATCTTGCCCGTCTCCTCCATGCGCCGCAGGACGTAGGCGCGGCGCGCGTGGGCCCGCTCGCCACTCGCCGCCGGATTGTCCCGCGACGGGGAACGGGGCAGCCCGGCGATCAGCGCCGCCTCGGGCAGCGTCAGGTCCGCGACGTGCTTGTTGAAGTAGACCTCGGCGGCGGCGCCCACGCCGTAGGCGCGCTGCCCGAGGAAGATGCGGTTCAGGTATTGCTCGAGGATCTCGTCCTTGCCGAACTCCCGCTCGATGCGCAAGGCGAGGAAGACTTCCTTGAGCTTGCGCCTCAGGGTGCGCTCCGGGGTGAGCAGCGTATTGCGAGCGAGCTGCATGGTGATCGTGCCGCCGCCCTCGCGTACGCCGCCGGCCGACACGTTCGACGCGAGTGCGCGCACCAGTCCCTGCCAGTCGATGCCGGGGTGCTCGAAGAAACGGTCGTCCTCGGCCGCGAGGAACGCGTCCACGACCACCTTCGGGATTGCCGCAGCCGCGACTGGAATGCGTCGCTGCTCGCCGATCTGGGCGATCAGCTTGCCGTCACGCGTGTACACGGTGAGCGGCAGCTGCAGGCGAAGGTCGCGGAGGTCGGCCGCGTCCGGCAGCTCGGGCTCCAGGTACTGGAACGCGCCCGCGATGCCGAGTACTGCGAGGCCACCTGCGGCGAGCGCCGCCGCGAGCAGGGTTGCGAGGGGTTTCCTTGCGCGTCGCCACATGCCGAATTCTGGGATCCAGTCCTTGCCGCGCCTGCGGCGGTTGTGCATAGTAGCTCGCGACGCAAGGGCAAACTCACCGAAAGGTGGGGACGCAAAGCCACCGGTCTAAGGGTCAGGCCTACGACAGCGGGGTTGCCGGTCCGGACGATGTCGCAGCGCTCGTGCCCACGACGCAGCAACGTACGGGATCGTCGCGCGACGCGGACCCCGCTCCGGGCGGCCAGCCCCGGACATCGGCTGAACGTTGCACTGCGTGGCCGTCGAATTTCGTGCGCCACACACGGGGGGTCTGCTGTCGGATGCCGCATTCTGCTAGGGCCCTCACAATTCTTTTTCGCGGAACCCTGATATATAGTGCGGCGGGGGCACGGACTCTACTCCACGATCGATGCGCAACCTCTTGAACTAGAAGGACTCACGCGTGCTGTTTCAGGGCAGGTCTCGACCGGTCATTGGGCTCGACATCACGACGTCGTCCGTCAAGCTCATTGAGCTTACGAAGAGTGGCGACGGTTATCGCGTCGAGTCGTACGCGGCGGAGCCTTCACCGCCCAACGCGATCAACGAGAAGGCGATCGTGGATTCGCAGGCCGTCGGCGAGGCCGTGCGTCGCGCGGTGAAGCGCGCCGGCGCCCGCAGCCGTGAGTGCGCCGTCGCAATCAGCGGCGACGCGGCCATCACCAAGGTCATCCAGATGCCGCGCAACCTGCGCGAGGCCGAGCTCGAGTCGCAGGTCGAGATGCAGGCCGACCAGTACATCCCCTTCCCGATGGAGGAGGTCAGCTTCGACTTCGAAGTGATCGGCCCGTCGGAGAAGGACCCGGAGATGCTGGACGTGCTGCTGGTCGCGACGCGCTCCGAGAACGTCGATCAGCGCCAGGCCGCGGTCCAGGCGGCCGGGCTCACGACCCGCATCGTGGACGTCGAAGCCTTCGCGCTCGAGAACGCCTGCCGCCTGCTCACCCACCAGATGCCGGACGGCGGAATGGATCGCAGCATCGCCGTCATCGACTTCGGCGCGAGCAGCACCACGTTCTCCGTGCTGCGCGACCTCAAGGTCACCTACACCCGCGACTTCGCCTTCGGCGGCCAGCAGCTGACCGAGGACATCATGCGGACCTACGGGCTCAGCATGGAGGAGGCCGGGCGCGCCAAGAAGGAAGGCGGGCTGCCGGGCAACTACCAGGCCGAGGTGCTCGACCCCTTCATCGACGACATGTGCCAGCAGGTGAGCCGCTCGCTGCAGTTCTACCTGGCATCCGGCAGCGGACGCGCGCAGCCGGAGCAGATCCTGATCTGCGGAGGCTGCGCCAACATTCCCGGCGTCGCTGACGTGATCACCAGCCGCGTCGGCATCAGCGCCGAGCGCGGCGACCCGCTCGGCCAGATGAAGATTTCGACGCGGGCGCTGGCGCAGGGAGTGAAGAAGGACGCGACCGCGCTCCTGACGGCCTGCGGCCTCGCGCTGAGGAGCTTCGACTGACATGCCAAGAATCAACCTCCTGCCGTGGCGCGAGTCCCAGCGCAAGCAGAAGCGACAGGAGTTCATCCTGTCGATCGGCGCGGCGATTGCGACCGCGGCGCTGGTGACGCTCATCGGGCGGTGGGAGATGAGTTCGGCGATCGAGCACCAGCAGCAGCGCAACCAGGTCCTGAACGACGAGATCGCCCAGCTCGACAAGCAGATCCAGGAAATCCTCGGCCTCGAGAACCAGAAGCGGAAGCTTCTCGCGCGCATGGAGATCATCGAGACGCTGCAGCGCAGCCGGCCCGAGATCGTGCACATCTTCGACGAGATCGTGCGCACGCTGCC
>Ga0209253_10001161_pt1 | contig 22983 bp, 25 predicted proteins | sample FrelakmetBRP12BR_FD_187145 | JGI IMG/M metagenome (GOLD analysis project Ga0209253, IMG submission 187145) | Freshwater lake sediment microbial communities from the University of Notre Dame, USA, for methane emissions studies - BRP12 BR (SPAdes)... | ecosystem: Environmental > Aquatic >...
GGCGCCGCTACCAGATTCGACTGGAATGTGGTCTGGACGCAGACCATCATGATTTCCAGTGCTCCGAAGCGGCCCGTCGCGGGTGTCGGCTCCTGGCCGGGAGCGGCTCCCGGAGGAACGCTGTTGAACGACTGTTCAATGCCACAAAGCCGGCCGTCGACCGCGGCACGTCAACACTAGCGCTTCGCCAGGAGCGCAATTTCGTCCGCGCGGGCCGAAGAGCCGGTCTGACGGAAGAGCCGAAATTGATGGGTAGGATGATGGGTTTCTCTGTTGATCTGACTGCGAGGCATCATGAATGCTTATGCTTCGGAGGACACCGTCTCCGCCAGTTCTCCTATGAAGCAACCAGACAAATTGCTTCTACCCCACATAGAACCCGCCAAAAAGCGTTGCGCTTGGGCAATAAGGTCTAGATTGGGTTCGTAGGCTGCGTCACGGTTTCCGGCTCATACGCAGAGCACCCGCGCTCGGGTATAGGTCAGCGTGTCGCCGTCTGCGATTGATATGACCAGGCACAAGAGTTGTTCAATCATCGGGCGCAGCATCAGCCATTGCCCGTCTGTCTGGATGCTCAGCTTGGTGGTGCCGGTGTTGCCGGCCATGCATGGTCTTTCGGCAACGACCACTCCGACGCAACTGATGGCACTGTTGCACGAACCGTCCGGCCAGGAGTAGGGTTGCAAGATGCGTCATCCGCAAGCCAATCTCGAACCCGCCGGCAACGCGTCGTTGGAGCCACCCGAAGTCGAAGTCGTGATCGAAGTGCCGCGTGGCAGCTTTCTAAAGCGCGGCTCGAGCGGCAGCATCGACTTCATCTCACCCCTGCCTTGCCCGTTCAACTACGGCGCTGTGCCGACCCACCTGGGGCTCGAGGGCGATCTTCTCGACGCTTTGGTGCTCGGGCCGCGCTTGCGCTACGGCACGCACACGCGCGTCAGGGCATGGGGTGCCGTCACGTTGACGGACCGAGGCATGTCGGACGACAAGCTCATCTGCAGCAGCCGCCAGCCGACCCGAGACGACATCTGCGAGGTGCTGCGCTTCTTTCGCTTCTACGCAAAGTGCAAGGGCCTGCTGAATTTCTGGCGACGCAGGCCCGGTCGCAATGCCTGCGAAGGCTGGTGCAGCGTGACCCAGGCATTCGCACGCGCTCGACCGTTGCCGGATACGTGGGAGCGCTCACCCGTGCCGTTCTGATCGGACCGGCGCTGTTGCCGGCATCGGTGTCACCCCGACACTGCCGTCCACCTACGTCGTGAGGCTCGCCGGCCTTGACAGGCTTGCGCTTGTGGCTCGTCGCCGCAAGGGCATCGCCATCCAACATGAGGCAACTTCGCGTCAATGCATCGAGCATTGGCGGGGCCGCCCGGCCTGCCATAGGCAGTTGCCCATGCTCACGGAAACAGCGCAACGATGTTGTCGTCGAAGGCGAAGGTGTCCAGCAACCACCCCTTGTCGCTCCTGTAGAACAAGAATGACCAACGCATCGCATGCTTTGCGAATCGGTGGAGATGCGTGATTCGAAGCAGGCTGTCGCCAACCTTCTCTTCACGCACGAACTCGGTTCCGAGGCTCGAGCCGAACCGTTGCCCAATCATCGATTGCTGGAGCTTGAGCTGGCCAATGCCTGCAACGACTTCGGCCTCGGCTTCGGGCGCGATCGTGTACGACTTGAGGAGCTGGACGGCCGCATCGAGGTCATTTGCGCCAACCCGGGCCATGACCTCGTCCGTCATCGCTCGCGCCTCTCTCGGGCCCGCGACAGTCTCAAAGGCGTAGGTGCCGGATGCGACGGTCAGAAGAATTGCTGCGAATAGGCTGCGAACGGCGTGCACGGGCTTGCTCCTGAGTGGCTGAGGTTCCGACCTGCGCGGCTTCCTTGTGCCAAAGATTCCTTGGACAGAGTCAACTGAATGACGCATCTACAAATCACCGCGACGTGCATAGGCGCCGGTCAAGTCAATTCTGACACTCCCGGTCGGGTGGCGCGTTCCGGCGGAATGGAGCGACGGCAGAGCCCGCCGCCGGGGTCGCCGCACCAGCTGGCGTTGCAGGCCACGATCGCGCGCCGGTCGGCCTTGCACCGATGCACAATCGTCGGGCGGTCACAGACAAAGCACGGAGCCGCCCGAGCGCGGATGCCGCAAACGCATGATCGAAAAGACTCTTGCCATTGTCGTTCTAGCCATCTGCATCGCGCTGCTGGCGCGCATGCTGTTGCGCCCCGGGCAGCGGCAGCGCGTGGACGCTTCGGCTCAGCGTTGTTGGTGGTGGTGCCGCGACACGGCGCAGCGCATCGTCCACCGTCCGCGCGTGAAGCGGTCCGATGCGGCGCGCGAAGCGCAAGAAGCGATCGAGCGCGCCAGCCGCAAGAGAACCCTGCACTGACGAATCCGGCGCGCGGGCTCAGCCGTCGTGCGCGCGACGCGCTCCGTCCTTGGCTCCGGCCGGCCCATCGAGCCTTCACGTGGCTGCGCCACGTGAGCCTGCACCGAAGCGCGCTACGCGCGCTTTCGCCAGCCGCAAGGACCTGAGCAGTCAGGCCCATGCGCGCGGGCTCAGTGCCTGAGCGGCGCGCTGCTCACCTTGGCCATGGCCATCCTGGCCAGCAGGTCCGCCGGCGTGTAGGGCTTGCCGAGGTAGTCGTCGGCACCCGCGGCCAGGCAGGTTTCGCGGTCGCCGGGGCCGGTGTGTGCCGTCACCGCGATCACATGCGCGCGCGGCCTGCCTTGCCGGGCTTCGGCGTCGCGCAGCGCGGCCAGCACGGCCAACCCGTTGACGCCGGGAAGTTGCCAGTCGAGCAGCACGATGTCGAAGTGCCGCGCATGCACCTGCCGCACGGCGGCCGTGCCGTCGGCCACGACTGTGAGCCGGTAAGCGCTGTTCGCCAGCGATTCGCGCACCAGCGCCTGGTTCGACACGCTGTCCTCGATCAGCAGTACGTCGACGTCGGTCGATGGTTGCGCGCCCGGTGAGTCGTTGGCCGCAAAGCCGCGCGGACGCGCCGTGTAGTCGACCGCCTCGGGGTCGGCGGTGGCGCCACCCAGCACCGCCGGCATCGGCAGCTCGAACCAGAAGGTCGAGCCTCTGCCGTGGCGCGAGCTGGCATCGATACGCCCGCCCATCGCGATGCACAGGTGACGCGCGATCGCCAGCCCGAGCCCCGCGCCACCGAAACGGCGGGTCGGTGAGTTGTCGGCCTGGCGGAAGGCCTCGTAGATATGCGGCATGAAATCCGGCGCGATGCCCGCGCCGGTGTCGCTGACGCTGAAACGCACGAAGCCCGCCGACGGCGTCACGCGCAGGATCACGCTGCCGCGCTCGGTGAACTTGATCGCGTTGCTGAGCAGGTTGCCGAGAATCTGTCGCAGGTGCACCGCATCGCCGCTCACTGTTTCTGGCAACGACTCGTCGATGTGCATCACCAGCGCGAGCGCACGCGACTCGGCGCGCTCGCGGTGCATGTCGACCGTCTCGGCCACTGCCTGGTGCAGCCGGAAGGGCTTGCTCACCACGTCCAGCCTGCCCGCCTCGAGCCGAGAAAGATCCAGCAGGTCATTCGTGATGTCCACCAGCGTGCGGCCCGATGCGCGGATCTGTTCGACGAAACGCTGTTGCCGTGCGTCGAGCCGGCTGCCCGCCAGCAGCTCCGCCATGCCGAGCACGGCGTTCAACGGCGTGCGCAGCTCGTGACTCATGACGGCGAGCGAACGCGTCATGGCATGGCCGTCGGCCTGCACCGCCTCCTTGGCGGCCACGAGTTCGCGCTCGCGCCTCGCCACGGCCAGCAGCAGCGCGTTGATGCCGTCGTTCAGGCGGGCCAGTTCGTCGTGGCCGCGCCGGCCGAGCCGCACGGTGAAGTCCGGCTCGCCGCGCCGCAGAAGCTCGATCGCGACCGTGATGCGCTCGAGCGGCCGTACGACCAACCGGGTCATGCCGAAGACGAGCGCGATGAGCACGGCAGCCAGCGCCGCCAAACCCAGACCCAGCTGGTACGGCGTGATGCCCGAGCCGACGCCGAAAACCCGCGCCAACGCTGCGGCCGCCAGCAGCAGCACGAGCAGCGTCGCGCCGATGACCAGCACCATCTTGCCGCGCAAGCCGAGCTTCATGCAGCCGCCGCCTGCAGGCCGAACGACACGGCGCGACGCCCGAGCTTGCGCACCGGCAGCCGTCGCCGCCGGACCTGGTTGACCGAAATGTCCAACCGCCCCCTCCGGGTTGCTGACACATCGGGCAGGCCCAACCGAGGCCCACCCTGGATCGCCATTATGGGCAGTCGGCGCGCGGGCACAACCGGGGGCTGCCCCGTGGCACGGCGGAAAAACCGGCCGAGCACGGGCGGAAGGTATCCTCACGCCATGTACGCGGAACATTTCGGCCTGAAACGCGAGCCGTTTTCGATCGCGCCCGATCCGCGCTACCTGTTCATGAGCGAGCGCCACCGCGAGGCGCTGGCGCACCTGCTCTACGGCGTGCGCGGCGGGGGCGGTTTCGTGCTGCTGACCGGCGAGATCGGCGCGGGCAAGACCACCGTGTGCCGCTGCTTCCTCGAGCAGGTGCCCAAGCGCTGCAACGTCGCCTACATCTTCAACCCCAAGCTCACGTCAGTCGAGCTGCTGCAGTCGGTGTGCGAGGAGTTCCACATCCCCGTGACGCTCAGGGGGCCGGGCGCGCCGACGGCCAAGGACTACCTCGACCCCTTGAACGAATTCCTGCTCAAGACCCATGCCGCCGGGCAAACCAGCGTGCTGATCATCGACGAGGCGCAGAACCTCACCACCGGCGTGCTGGAGCAGTTGCGCCTGCTGACCAACCTCGAGACGAACGAGCGCAAGCTGCTGCAGATCATCCTGATCGGCCAGCCCGAACTGCGCGAGATGTTGGCGCGGCCCGAGCTCGAACAACTGGCCCAGCGCGTGATCGCGCGCTTCCACCTCGAACCGCTGACCGAGATCGAGACCGCGCACTACATCAAGCACCGGCTGTCGGTGGCCGGCATGAGCGGGTTGATTCCCTTTGACCGCGAGGCGCGCAAGCGCATCCATGAAGTGTCGCGCGGCGTTCCGCGACGCATCAACCTGCTCTGCGACCGCTCGCTGCTCGGCGCCTACGCGACAGGACGCGAGCGCGTGGACAAGGCGATCGTCGACAAGGCCGCGCGCGAGGTATTCGACACCAGGGACGGCGGCGCGGCAGCGCACTTGCCGCACAGGCGCACGCTCGTCTTCGCCCTCGGCCTGGTGGCCGGCGCAGTGGCGGCGGGCGCATTGGCCCTCGTCTTCACCGGGGCCCTGCGCCGCAATCCGCCGGCAACCGACGTCGCCGCCACCAGCGAGTCGGCGCGATCATCGCCGGCCGCCGGCAGCGCCGCAGCGGCGGGCTCGGCCCCGGCGACGGCGGCCAGTGCGGCTGCCGCCGCCTCGGAGCCAGCCGCAGCGACGCCGGTAGTGGCCGTCGGTTCCGCCAGCGCCGCCGCACCGGCTGCGGCCGTGCGGCAAAAGTAGGCCCGAGCAAGGACACGCGCCATGTCGTACATCCTCGATGCCCTTCGGCGCGCCGACTCGGAGCGCGAACGCAAGCGCGGTGGCGTACCGGGCCTGAACGCGCAGCCGACTCCGATGGAGTCGATGGATCTCGCCAAGCGCCGCCGCCACCGGCCATGGTTGTGGGTGGTGGCCGGCATCAGCCTCGGGCTGTTGATGCCATTGGCGTGGCACCTGATGGCGGGCGACGAGTCCGCCGGCAACCCTGACGCCGCGCTAGTCCCTGCGCGAACACCGATCGCCGGCACCGTGGCCAACACCGTGGCCGTGCAGACTCCCGCGCCGCAGGCCGCACCGTCGGTTGCGCCGACGCCTGCTGCCGCACCGCCCCCGGAGCCCGCCAGCGCGGTCGCGACATCAGTCGTTGGCGCAGCGACACCCAAAGCGCCCGCGATCACCACGCCAGCTCGCGCCGCCACCGTCGCGTCGAAACTCGCCACAGCCACGACGCGCAAGCCCCCGACGCGTGCGGCCGACGAGACACCGGCCCGGCCCGAGGCGCAGACCGCGCCGGAGATCCGCATTCCAAAGCTCGCTGAGCTGCCCGAAGAGGTGCGGCGCGACGTGCCACCGCTGGCATTCGGCGGGTCGGTCTACTCCGAGGTTCCGGCACAGCGCATGGTGATCATGAACGGCCAGTTGCTGCGTGAGGGCGAAGCGCTGAGCGCCGACTTGACGCTGGAAACCATACGGGCGAAGTCGGCCGTGTTTCGCATCAAGGGGGAGCGTTTCGAGCTGGTGTTCTGACGCATGCCCGTACTGCCCGCTGGCGGAGATCCGCGCGCCGCGCACAGGCAGCCGCTGGCAACTCGATGCGCCGCCGCTCTTTCTGGGTTCTGTCGACGTTCGGTCGGCGAACCGTGACGATCAGTGCTTGTCCAGATCGTCGAGCCATTCGCCCGGAATCGTATCGGGCGATCCTTCCTTGACCTCCAGGCCTTGCCAGAGGTCGTACGAAGACTCGCGCCACCAACGATCGACCGTGACGGGCTTCAGCTCAGCCTCTGCAGCGCCAGCCTCGGCCGCGCGAGCGCCAGGTACAGCGGTGCCTGGCGCAGCATCCAGCGGCCTGCGGGCAGGCTTTTCGCCGGTTCGATACTTGAATCTCACAGTCGCCACGAGAGGCCTCACTCGATCAATCAATCCGCCATTCCGCATTACCGCGTGGCGGAGCAACATTTATACGCCGGAATACCCCGATGCAGAAGCTGGCTTGCCTTAATCCATTGACGCCGCTCAGCGTTACATGTTTCTCGGTCTCGGTGCCGGGGTCCGGCCCGACTCGGAGTCGGCCTCGCGATGACCCGATACTTGCACGGTCGACGGGCTGCGAACCGATCGCAAGTGGCGCCTGTAGTCCTGTCATCGATGGCGACGCCGGGCTCGAGCTTGCATCGGGTCCGTGCACCAAGCTGGGGCAATTCGCATTGGAGCTTTCCATGGTCACTGAACGGAGGATCGCACACGATCGGCCGAGCGCCGAAATGCCGGGCACGCACCAGGCAAGCCGGGCGCGCGCCTTCATCGTGGTATTGCCGCTCCTGCTGCTGGCGACGGCCGCGTCCGGCGCGACGGCGTCGAGGGCGAAGTCGCTGGCCCAGTTCGACGCCGGTTATGCCCAGTGCGAGCAGCGTTTCGAGCACATGCGCGGGCACAGGGATGAAGCCTATGCTGGCCTCTATCGGCTCAAGCTGGACGCCAAGACGCGCGAGCAGCTGGCGACGGCACGCAAGAGTGCGGAGTACAAGTCGGCGAGCCGCAGCGCCGCGCAGACGCTGGCGAAGGACAAGTCCGCCGACCTGGACAAGCGGCTCGAGCAGCAGTGCCAGGCCCTGTGGCGCGAGGCGAATCGCTAGTGCCCGGCGCATGGGCTTATCAGACACTGGCCGACGCCGTCCTTGCGCTGCACCTGGCCGTCGTGGTCTTCGTCGTCGTGGGGCTGGTTCTGATCGTCGGCGGCAATCTGCGACGCTGGCGCTGGGTCAACGCATGGTGGTTCCGGGGGCTCCATCTCGGCGCCATCGGCATCGTGGTCGCCGAGACCTGGTGGGGCGTGACCTGCCCACTCACGACGCTCGAGATGTGGCTGCGGCAACGGGCGCGTGCAGGCACCTACAGCGGCAGCTTCATCGAGCACTGGGTGTCGCGGCTGCTCTACTACGACGCCGCGCCCTGGGTGTTCGCGGTTGCCTACACCTTGTTCGGCCTGCTGGTGGCGGCCGCCTGGTGGATCTTCCCGCCTCGGCGCGGTCCCCCGCGGGGTCCGTGAGGCCGTTCAGCGGGCCGCGGGCGCCGGTGCGATCGGGCCTGTCGCGGCAGGTGGCATCGCGCTGCATGCGCGTGATCGCGAATACCCAACCCGCACCAGTTCTCGTATGCTGGGCCTCCGATTCCCCGGTCGCACAGACCATCGCATTCCGAGTCCCCATGGCTTCGTTCGAACCTGACGATACGTGGCTGTTTCTCGCCCTGGCGCGCAGCGACGGCGGTTCGCTGGCCGGTTTCCTCTCCTCGGCGGACCACATCAACCGCGGACTGCCGACCTATGACGGGGTTCAGCAGTCGCTCGGCCGACTGCTGGCCACCGGCCTGGTGGCCAAGACCGATGCCTGGCTCGCGTTGACCGACAGCGGTCGCGCCCTGTTCGCCTCGGTGGGCGGCCTTTCCGCACAGCCGATGAACCAGTTGATGGCTGCCGGCGCCGCCCTGCAGTCGACGCCGCTGCCATTCGGCACGGTCGCACCGTATCCCGTGCCGCGCGAGCTGTTCGATTACTGCGTGCGCACCCATTCGCAATCGGCGCCTCGGGGTTGACGGCGCTTGGCGGGGTTCGCCCGGGGAATCAGACCACGAGCCCGCGAAAGAATCCGCATCCCCAGATCACACCCATGAGCTTCGAGGCGTTCATCGAATCGGCATGGAACGAGCATGCCGACCAGACCCGGGCGGTCGCCGACCGACTGCAGAGTTCGCTGCATATCGTCGCATCGGCCGCGCAGATCGGGCCCTATGCGCAACTGGTGACGCATGTGTTCGGCGAGCACCAGGGGCGGTGGGATCAAGGTGTCGCACTGCTGCAGTCGCTGCGCGCGCTGCCGTCCTGCGATTCAGCCGCAGCCGCGGCGCTGGACCGCGGTATCGCTGCCCTGCGCTACTGCGACAACGACGATGCGGCGTTGGCGGCGCTGGCCGTCGAAGACCGCATCGCAGCGCTGGCTACTGCCGCAGCGGCGCTGGCGGGCCGACATGCATTCGATGCCGCGCTGGCGGCCTACGACCGGGCTCTGGCTCTGGCGGCAGCGGGGTTGCCGCCCGGCTGCGCGGCACATCGCGCGTTGGCGGTCGGCGGCAACAACCTGGCCAGCGCGCTGGAGGAGTCACGAGAGCGCAGCGCCGATCAGACCGCCGGCATGGTACGGGCCGCTGAAGGTGGACTGATGTTCTGGCGACTGGCCGGTACCTGGCTCGAGGAAGAGCGTGCCGAATACCGCCTGGCCAGGAGCCTGCTGCTTGCGGACCGCGCTGCCGATGCCGTGCAGCACGCGCAACGCTGCGTCGACATTTGCGCCAGCCATGACGCGCCGGCCTTCGAACGATTCTTCGGTCACGCGGTGCTCGCGCTGACGCAACGCGCCGCGGGTGACGCGCGGGCCAGCGCCGCGTCGCGCGACCTGGCCTTGCAGCACCACGCACGGATCCCGGCCGACGAGCAGGTGTGGTGCAAGACCGATCTCCATGCCTTGGGCACCTGAAAGCGAGAACCCATGGACACCGAACGGATCGACCGCCAGGACATTCGTGAGTTGCTCGAGAACTGGGCTGTCTGGCGCGACGCCGGCGACTGGGACCGGTTCCGCACGGTGTGGCACGACGACGGCGTGATGATGGCCACCTGGTTCCAGGGCCCCGCGAGCGAGTTCATCCGCGTCACGCAGGAAGGATGGGCGCGCGGTGTGAGCATCCTGCACTTCCTGGGCGGCATCTCGGTCGATCTGATGGATAAGCGCGCGGTGACGCAGACCAAGATGACGATCTCGCAGCGCGGCGAGGTGCACGGCGTGGCCTGCGACGTGGTGTGTACCGGCCGCTTCTATGACTTCCTCGAGAAGCGCGAGGGTCGCTGGGGCATGGTGCTGCGCCAGCCGATCTACGAGAAGGACCGCATCGACCCGATCGATCCGGCCGTGCGGCTGGAGCTCGACGCGGCGAGGCTGGCCGAGTTCCCCAAGGGTTACCGGCACCTGGCCTATATCCAGACCTTGATCGGCTACACCGTCAAGCGCGACATGCCGCAGCTCACCGGCCCCGAGGTCGAGCGGCTCTATGCGCGCGGCCGGCGCTGGTTGGCCGGCGGCAGGCTCGGCGACTGAACCGACGCCCATCCGTTCAACCGGACGCAGAAGCGCTGCGTTCACCCGGCGCGGCCGTCACATCGATCCATCGATCATCCCGGAGGCCCACATGATCGAACTGCTGCAGTTCCGTCACTCGCCCTACAACGAAAAGGTGCGTTGGGCGCTGGACCTGAAGCATCTGCCCCATCGCCGGCGCAGCCTGCTGCCCGGGCCGCACATCGGCGTCGTCAAGCGCCTCACCGGCCGCACCGGCACGCCGGTACTGGTGCACGACGGCATCGCGACCGACGGCTCGGCCAGCATCCTCGAATGGCTCGACGCGCACGGCGGCGCACCGACGCTGCTGCCGGCCGAACCCGCGCAACGCGAAGAGGCGTTGCGCATCCAGCGCTGGTTCGATGACGACCTGACGCCGCGCATCCGCCGCACCGCGCTGGATGCGCTGCTGCAGCAACCGGGCTACTTCGCGCGCATGTTCGGCGACGGGTCGTCTCGCCTCAAGCAGATGGCCTACGCCTGTGTGGTGCCGTTCGCGGCACCGCTGGTGCGCAAGGGCAACGGCATCTCGGGTGCGGCGGCGATCGAGGACGGCCATCGCGCCGCCACCGAAGCGCTGGACTTCGTGGCCGAACGCAGCGCCGCAACCGGCTACCTGGTGGGCCGCTCGTTCAGCATCGCCGACCTCACGGCCGCCTCGACGCTGGCGGTGGTGATCCGGCCCGCCGATTCGCCGATGGCGTGCCCGCAGCCGGTGGCCCCGGCGTTTCGCGCGATGATGGAGCGTCATGCTAGGCATCCGGGCGCGGCCTGGGTACGGCGGATCTATGCGCGGCACCGCGGCGCAAGCCACGATTTTGATGGGCCAAGTCCAGGCGCCACATGAAGTTCGGCTGGTACATTCTGCCCATGTCGGCAAGACCTGTTTCAAGGCTACGGATGCGAATCGCTATTGCAGTCTTCCTCGCGCTCGCGCTGCCCACCGCCCAGGCGCAACTGAGTGTGCTGATCAACCCGGGCGACCAAGGCGAGCAGTCGCGTTTCGTCGCCTTCAATGCCTGGAAGACGGTGGTCGAGCAGGCGATGCGCAAGGAGCGCGTCACCGGGTACACGATCACGATGTCGACCGACGCCACGGCCGACCTGGGTGCGACGCGGTCGCGCATCCACGATCTCTTCGTCGCGCCGGCGCATGTGCTGGGCAGCGCGGTGCGCTACGGCTATAACCCGGTGGCGGCGCTCGACAAGCCGGTGCAGGCGGTGCTGGTCGCGCCGCGCACCAGCCCGATCAACAGCCTGTCCGACGCGGCCGGCAAGCATGTCGGCATACCGATGCAGGACAGCCTGGTGACCTACCTAATGCGCGGCGAGACCAACGCCGCCAATACAACGATCAAGCGCCACTTCGCCTCGGTGTTCGAGAGCCGCTATCAGGATGCCCTGCTGGTCTGCCTGCAGATCCGGCGCTGCGATGTCGTCGCCGTCGAGCGGCTCGTCTACGAGCGCTGGGTGGCCGCCGGCGAGGCACTCAAGATCGTCATGGAGAGCAAGGCCGTTCCGGGCCTCGCCCTGGCGATCAAGCCGGGCGTGCCGTCACCCAGCGTCGACGCGCTGCGCGCGGCGCTGACGCAGGCCGCCGCAAGCGGCCAGCAACCGGGACTCAACGGCAACCTGACGCCGGTGGCCGCCAATGCCTTCGAGTACGTTTCGACGCTGGGTTATTTCACGCCGCGCCTGTTGCCCGGTGCCAACGTCGTCGATGCGCAGGCCACACAGGAGCTGATCAAGACTGGCGCCGTATTCATCGACACCCGCACCGACGCCGAGTTCAAGGCAGGGCATGTGCCCGGCGCCAAGCTCGTGCCCTATGTCGAAAAGAGCGCGAAGGACGCCGACTTCAAGGCCAGCGAGGATCAATTCGATCTCGCCATGCTGCCGCAGGACAAGAACGCCGCGCTGGTGTTCGCGTGCAATGGCGCCGAATGCTGGAAGAGTTTCAAGGCCAGCCATGCCGCGCTGAAAGCCGGATACGCCAAGGTGCACTGGTTCCGCGGCGGGTTCCCCGAATGGCGCTCGGCCAAGTTGAAGGTCGACCAGGGCGCCGACTGAACCCGTGGCGCGCGCCGCCCCAACGCACGCGCGGGAGCGGTGCCCATCCGCGGCAAACTACTCGGGCTCGATCCGCGCGGCTCGGATCACGTCGCCCCAGCGCTTGATCTCGCTGGCCAATAGCGCCTGCAGTTCGGCGGGCGTGCCGGCCTGCAGCCGCATGCCGAGCGCACCGAGCTTGTCGCGCACCGCCGGCACCGCCACCGCCTCGCGCACCGCGCGGTTGAGCCTGTCGACCACGTCGGCCGGCGTGCCGGCCGGTGCGGCAATCGCGTTCCACGACGCCACCGAGTAACCCGCCACGCCCGCCTGCTGCACGGTAGGCACCTGCGGCAGCGCGGGATTGCGCAGGTCCGACGACACGGCCAATGCGCGCACGGCACCGGCGTTCACCTGCGCCAGCATCGGCCCGACGATCTCGAACGCCAGGTCGACCTCGCCCGCGCGCAAGGCCGTGAGCACCGCCGGCGAGCCCTTGTAAGGCACGATCAGCGCGTCGATGCCCGTCACGGTCTTGAACAGCTCGGCAGCCAGGTGCTGCGTGCTGCCGACCGCGATGGTGCCGATCGTCAGCTTGCCGGGCTGCGCCCTTGCATAGGCCAGCACGTCGGACAGCGCCGCGAAGCGCCCGCCGGCCTGGGCGAACGCGCCGATGTCGAAGAAGCCGAGCGTGCTGATGGGGGCGAAGTCCCTGGCCGTGTCGTAGGGCAGCTTCTTGAACAGCGTGGCCGACAACGCGTTGCTGTTGCTCATCAGGAGCAGCGTGTGCCCGTCGGGTCTGGCCGCGGCCACGGCCTGCGACGCGACGATGCTGCCGGCGCTCGGCCGGTTCTCCACCACCACCGGCTGGCCGAGCGACGCGGCCATCGGCTCGGCCACCGCGCGCGCCGTCAGGTCGGCGATGCCGCCGGGCGCGAACGGCACGATCAACGTGATCGGCCGGTCGGGAAAGCGGCCTTGCGCGTGCGCGAACGCCGCCACGCCGAGGGCGCCGGCGAGCAGCAACGCGGCACGCCAACTGTAGCGGAACGCAGGTCGATTCATCTTGCGCGCATGCTACCCGCCTGCTTCGGCATCCGTCTCGCGGCGCGGCTGATCAACGATGCGGCCGACCTCGATGCGCCAGCCCGACCGCCGCAGTCAAACTCAGAAACTCAGTGCCTGCCCCGGCTCGGCAACGATGACCTTGACCGCGCTCGCACCCATGGCGTCGACGAACTCCTTCGCGGTGCCCTTGGCCAGCGGATTCGTGCCGTAGTGCATCGGAATCACCGCCTTGGGCCGGATCAGCTCGCGCACCGCGTACGCTGCGTCGGCCGGGTCCATCGTGAAGTTGCCGCCTATCGGCACGAGCGCGAGGTCAGGCTTGTAGCGCTCGCCGATGTAGCGCATGTCGCCGAACACTGCGGTGTCGCCGGCGAAGTAGATGCGAAAACCGTTCTCCAGCTCGATGATGTAGCCGATCGGCTCGCCGCCGACATGCACCTCGTCCTTCTCGGTGGCGGGGTTGCGCCAGTTGACTACCGACGAATGCTCGGCGCGCACCGCGGTCACCTTGATGCCCGGCGCCACGTCAACCGTGCCGCCCTTGTTGAAGCGCGGCGCCAGCGCCGCCGGCAGGATGCCCAGAGCCACGACCGTCGCGTTCATGTCGCCCGGCGCGCGCATCGGCACGTTGTGCATCTTGGCCAGCGCTGGCGCATCGGCGAAGTGGTCGGCATGGCCGTGGCTCACCAGCAGCACGTCGATCTTGCCGAGCGCCTCGAGCTTCTTGTACTCGGGCGGCGTCTTCGGGTTCTGGATCAGCCACGGGTCGGTGACGATCACCTTGCCCGACGGCGTGGTGATCCGAAAGCACGACTGGCCGAGCCACAGCACCTCGACCTTGCCGGGCTGGGCCTGCGCGAGCGCAGCGCCTCCGAGCAGCAGCGAGACCAGACAGACGAACAGATGACGAATCACGGGAATTCCTTTCGGTTGGATAAACAGGGGATATCAGTCCGGCCTGACGTTGCCGGCACGAACCACTTCGCGCCAGCGCGGGATCTCGCTGGCGATCAGGTCCGCGAATGCCTTCGGTGTCGTGCGAACCGGAACGGCGCCCTCGGCCGCCAGTTGCTGCGCCGTATCGGGTGAGCCGAGCGCCTGGTTGATGATGGCGTTCAGCCTGGCCACCACGTCCGGTGGCGTGCCGGCCGGCGCGACGACACCGTACCACTGGTCGGCCTCGAAGCCCGGATAGCCGCTCTCGGCGACCGTGGGTACATCGGGCAGCGCGGCCATGCGCGCCGGGCTCGAGACCGCCAGCGCACGCAAGCGGCCGCTTCTCACATGCGGTATCACCGCCGGCGCACCGGTGAAGGTGGCGTCGACCTGCCCGGCGAGGAGATCGGTGACCGACGGCGCCGTGCCGCGGTACGGGATGTGCAGCATGAAGATCTTGGTGCGCAGCTTCAGGTACTCGAACGTGATGTGCGCGGCGCTGCCGTTGCCGCCCGACGAATACGTCATCGCGCCGGGCTTGGCCTGCGCGCGGGCGACCAGATCTTTCAACGACGCGATGCCCGAACTGGCGTTGACCACCAGCACGTTGGGCACCCGCGCGACCCAGGCCACCGGCGCGAAACTGGTCAACGGGTCGTAGCCGAGCCTGGGGTAGATCGACGGGTTGACCGCGAGCGTGCCGATGTGGCCCATCAGCAAGGTGTTGCCGTCGGGCTCGGCGCGCGCGGCTTCCAGCGCGCCGATCGATCCGCCCGCGCCGGGCTTGTTGTCGACCAGCACGGCCACGCCCAGCGCGGCGGCGAGCTTCGGCGCGATGGCGCGCGCCAGGATGTCGGTGCTGCCGCCGGGCGTGAATGGCACGATCAGGCGCATCGGCCGGGCCGACTGCGCGCGCACCGGTTGCACGACCAGCGCGCACAGGCCCGCCAGCACCAGGCGTCGGCGCAACGCGCGTGCGCTGCTCATGGCCGTGCCGCCTCGACGGTGCCGCGCAGTCCCGCGCGCTCGGCGGCGCGCTTGACCAGCCCTTCGTTCCTCGCGCTGTCGGCAAAGCGCCGCATGTAGGGCATGCCGTCCTCGCGACCCTTCGGTACGGCGATCGCCAGATGCTCGAGGCCCCAGCGACCGTCGAGCACGCGTGCGCCGCTCAGGGTGTCGGCCATCTCGAACAGGATCGCCTTGTTGGTGGCAAAGGCGTCGATCTCGCCCTTGGACAGCATCTGCGCGGCCGCCGGCAGCGACGCGGCCGGCACCAGCGTGGCGCTCTTGTACAGACGCGCCAGCGTGCCCTGCGAGGTGCTGCCCTGGCTGACGCCGACCTTCACGCCGGGCCGGTCGACGTCGTCGAGCTGCGTCACCTTCGAGCCGGGCATGACGAGATAACCCAGTTCGAGGTCGACCAGCGGCGCGGTGAAGTTCATCTCGGCCGCGCGCGCCGGCGTGGCGTTGGTGACGGTGAAGTCGACCTCACCGGCCTTCAGCGCGTCGAGCACCAGCGCCACGCGGGCGAACTCGACCTTGCGGTAAGGCACACCCAGGCGACGCGCCAACTCCTTGCCGAGGTCGACGCTGACCCCACGCTCCTCGCCGTCGCCCGAGCGGATCAGCGAGCTCGGACTGCCCGGGTAGACGCCCACGCGCAGCGCGCCCGTGGGCGCCAGGATCCGCGCGTCCTGCGCGCCGGGCCCGGCCGGCGGGCTCGCACAGCCCGACCAGCACAGCACGGCCAAGACCGCGCAGGCAAAATAGCTCCGACGTGGGTTCATGACGGCGGTCTCTCGTCGTCGCTGGCGCGGCACTCAGAACTGCGCCGCGTACTGGGCCGGGTCGATAGTGGCGCCGATCACCAGCGGCCGGTCGTTCGAGCGCCGCGTCGCGAGCGCCGCCTCCAGGGCGCGCGCACTGTCGAAGTTGACGCCGTCAGTGAAGGCGACAACGATCCGGACGGCGTTGGCCGGCCAGGCCTGCGCCGCCGCCGTCGTGGCCGTCAGTGCAGTGCAAAGCAAGGCCAGGACATTGCGGGCCAATGTGTGCACGGGGTCTCCTTCGGGTGAGGACGATGGACTTTGCATCGACGGCCCTCTCAATCGGGCTGGATCTTCGCCTCGCGGATCAGCTTCTCGTAGCGCGTGCGCTCGCTGTTCAGCAGCGTGGCGAATGCCTCGGGTGGACCGGGCAGCACTTCGCCGCCGGCCGATGCGAGGCGGCCTTTCACGTCGTCGGTGGCGAGCGCACGCTGGATCTCGGCGTGCAGCCGCGCCAACAGCGGCGCGGGCAGCCCGGCCGGCGCGATGAACCCGTACCAGACCGAGGCCTCGAAGCCGGCGAAGCCCGATTCGGCCACCGTCGGCACGTCGGGAAAGATGCCAGATCGCTGCGGCGTCATCACCGCCAGCACGCGCAACTTGCCGCTGCGCACGTGCGGCTGCACCTCGAGCGCGTTCACCGCCACCGCCTGCACATGGCCACCCAGCACATCGGTGATCGCCTGCGCGCCGCCCTTGTACGGCACATGGGTCAACGTGATTCCGGCCGCGCGCTGGAACAGTTCGACCGCCAAGTGCGGCGTCGATCCGTTGCCAGGCGATGCGTAGTTCAGCCGCCCTGGTGCGCCCTTGGCCGACGCGACGAAGCCGGCCAGCGTGGCGTGCTCGGAGGCCGCCGCCACGGCGAGCACCACCGGCACGCGGCCGACCAGCGACACCGCGGTGACGTCGCGCGCCAGGTCGTAGGGTGGCGGCTGGTACAGCGAGACATTGGCTGCCAGCGCGTTGGCTGCCAGCATCAGGGCATAGCCGTCGGGCGCACTGTCGATCAGCGCGCGGTTGGCGATGTTGGTTCCGGCGCCGGGCTTGTTCTCGACGATCACCGGCTGTCCCAGGCTCGCCGACAGCGACTGTGCGACCGCGCGCGCAATGATGTCCACCGCGCCGCCCGGGCTGTAGCCGACGATGACGCGGATGGGCCGGCTCGGCCAGGTCTGCGCAGAAGCCAAGGTCGTCGCCAGCAGCAACAGCAGCACCGTGCCGGCCCTGCGCAGGAGGTGGGTTCGAAATCCGGTCATGTCAATGCTCCACGGTTGCGGCAGGCCTCACTCCGAGGCCAGGATCAGGCGATTGGGCTGCCTGCGTTCGATCGCCCATTTCAGCAGCGCCGCGCAGCGATACACGCCGTGCGCGAACTTGCCGTAGGGCATGGTGGCGAACAGCGCCATCACCACGCCCAGGTGCACGGCCAGCAGCAGCGCCATGGCTGCGCTGTCGCGCCAGGCGAGCAGCAGCGCACCGGTGAGGCTGGTCAGGAACAACAGCGCGATGAACGCGCGGTCCATCGGCTGCGAGTTGGTGTCGCGGTGCAACGGGTGGCGCCGCGCGCTCAGCCACCACAGGCCCGCGGGGCCGACCAGCAGGCCGATGCCGCCGGCGATACCGAGCAGCACCGGCAGGCTGGTCCACGCGTAGGGCGCCTTCAACCCCCAGGCGTAGTGGTACAGCGTGCCGACGCAGGTGGCCGCGAAACACAGGGCGAAGCCGTAGAACGTGACGTGGTGCAAGCGCCGTCGCGCGAGCGTGAAGGCGTCGCTCGACTCGTTGCACCCCAGGCCGTGGCCACCGTCGAGGTATTTGAGCGTCAGCGCATTTGCCGCGGCCTCGCGGCTGGCTGCGCCGCCGGGCGCACCCGGCGAGATGTCGCGCCAGAAATGCCCGACGCCGATGCCGAGCGCGAGCACCGCGAAAGCGAACACCGGCGCGAACAGCCACACCATCAGCTGATGCGGAAACACGGCGTAGAAGTTGCCCGTGGCCGGCACACCCCAGAGCGTACCCTTCAACGCGAGGCCGAATCCGAGAAACAGCGCAAGGCTCAGCGCCAGCACCAGCGCCACTGCCAGCCCGTTGCGCTGGTATAGCCGACCGAACGGCGCCGGCCATGCATAGTCGGCATAGGTCTTGGCGCGCACGCGCGCCATCGCCCGCGGCACGTTGACGTCGAACTCGTGCGGGCTCGCGTACTGGCAGGCGTGCAGGCAGGCACCGCAGTTGTGGCACAGGTTGGCGAGGTAGTGGATGTCGGCGCCCGGGAACTCGAGCCGCCGCGCCATCGCCGGGAACACCGCGCAGAAGCCCTCGCAGTAGCGGCAGGCATTGCAGATCTGCAGCACGCGCGCGACTTCGTCCTCGGCAGCGGACGGGGGCGGTGCCGCGCGCGCCGGGGCACCCGCGGCCTCGTGCACCAGCGCTTCAAGCGGCGTCACGCAGAGCCTCCCCTTGCGACGCCGCCGCGGCCGACGCGCCGGCGATGCGGCCGAACACCGTGCCGATCGTCATCCCCACGCCGGCCGTATAGCCCTTGCCCAGCACGTTGCCGGCCATCACCTCGCCGGCGGCGAACAGGTTGGCGCTCGGCCGGCCGGCGAAGTGCACCGCCGCGCGCTCGTCGACCTTCAGGCCGAGGTAGGTGAATGTGACGCCGGGCTTGAGTGCAAAGCCGAAGAAGGGCGGCGTATCGAGCGGCCGCGCCCAGTGCGTCTTGGGCGGCGTTAGACCAACGGTTGCGCAATCGTCGAGCACCGCGTGGTCGAAGCACCCCTCGCGGCACGCGGCGTTGTAGGCCACCACCGTCCGTACCAGCGCGCGCTCGTCCAGGCCGAGTTGCCGGGCGAGATGCTCGAGCGTGTTGGCCCGCTCGCCGGGAAACACCGGCGGCATGAAGCGGCCGACTGCCTTGGCGTCGATGATCGAGAAGGCGCGCTGCCCCGGCTGCAGCGCGACCAGCCGGCCCCAGATCGCGTAGCGCTTGGGCCAGAAGTCCTCGCCTTCGTCGTAGAAGCGTTCGGCCGCGCTGTTGACGACGATACCCAGCGACACACAGTCCACCCGCGTGCAGATGCCGCCGTCGTAGAGCGGCGCGCGCGCGTCGATCGCGACCATATGCGCCTGTGTCGGGTCGCCGATCTTTTCGGCGCCGGAGTCAATCAGGTGCTTGAGCAGCACGCCCTGGTTGAAGCGCGTACCGCGGATCGCGAACTGCTCGGCAGGCCATTCGCCGCGCTCGTTCCGCCCCCACGCCTCGCGCAGCCACTCGCGGTTGGACTCGAAGCCCCCGCTGGCCACGACGCAGGCGCGCGCCTCGATGCGCTCGGCGCCGGCGTATGCGGCAACGAAACGGCCGTCGTGCTGCTCGATCCGGTCCACCGGCGCGTCATAGCGGATCTGCACGCCGAGCCGTTCCGCGCTGCGGTAGTAGGCATTGACCAGCGCCTTGCCGCCGCCCATGAAGAACGCATTGGTGCGGCTCAGATGCAGCGTGCCCGACAGCGACGGCTGGAAGTGCACGCCGTGGCGGCGCATCCATTCGCGCACGCGCGAGGACTCGCGGATCACGGTGCGCGCGAGCGTCTCGCTGGTCTGCCCGCCGGTCACCTTGAGCAGATCCTGCCAGAACTCCTCTTCCGGATACGCCTCGGTCAGCACGTCCTGCGGAGTGTCGTGCATGCAACGCAGGTTGCGCGTGTGCATCGAGTTGCCGCCGCGCCATTCGCGCGGCGCGGCCTCGAGCATCGCCACCGTTGCGCCGGCCTCACGCGCAGTCAGCGCCGCGCACAGCGCGGCGTTGCCACCGCCGATGATGAGCACGTCGATCATGCGCACGCGCCGTCCGATATCGACAACAGCGGCGCCAACGCGATGGACAAGTACTGCATCATCACGCGTAGACGTCCGGCAGCCCCGGATACGCCTTGCCGTTGAACATCCAGCCTCTGCCCAGGATCGCGTCGAGCAGCAGACCCGGCGGCAACCTGATCAGGCCGACTTCGATGGCCGGGTGCTCCTTCTGGCGACCAGCGGCTGGGCGCGCAAGGCCAGGCATGCTCCCGAGGCGAGCAAAACGCGGCGCATGGACTTCTCAACGGTCAGCCGGAGATGTAGGCCCAGCCTTCGCGCTGGCGCCGGATGATCTGGACGAGGCCCCCCGGCACGTAGCCGAGGTTCGGCAGCATGTCGTCGCGCGTCAGCTTCTGCCGGCGCATCGTCACCTCGCAGGCGCTGACCTGTACGCCGGCCTTCAGCGCGTCGGCGATGCGCGTGGCCTGCGTCGAGTCGAGCTTGAGTACGCCGATGCCGTGGCCCAATGCGACCAGTTCGATCTCGATCCTCTCGGTGCCGTAGATCTCGCGCAGGTTCTCGACGTAGTTGAGCGCCTGGTTCCACATCCGCGGGTCGGGCATGGAGACCTGCACCACCACGCGCTCCCGGCCCGGGATCGACGAGGCCTGTGCGCGTGCAGCCTCGGTAGCGGCTACAGCGGCTCCGGCTGCGGATAGAAGTGCAATTCGTCGTTTCATCTAAGCGTCTCCTGCAACGGTCTCGCCGCGGGCCAGCGGACTATTTGGGCGGGCGCAGCGGCGACGAGCGGAACGGCAGCGAGTTTCTCGTTCGCCTTGCGAGACCCATTGTCGAAACGCCCGCTCGCGCAACCCATAGAGAAATACCCCTCGACGCCGATCGGAACCTGCCGCGTTGCCACATCGCCAGCGGGTGCGGCGGGCTGGTGCATCGGATACGTACCGCGCACAATCGGCGACCATGACAGGTTCCACGGTCAGCCGGCGCCAGGCGCTGTCGGTCCTGGCGTCCAGCGCATTCGCGGCTCGCCTGGGGGCACAGGAGCGTCTGCCCAGGCAACGACAGATCTCCCATGGCATGGGTCATGCCCTGCTGCTCGAGCCGGACGGGACCGTGAAGATCTGGAGTTCGATCGTGACCGAGGTGCAGCCGAGCGGCGAGATGGGGCAAGGACACAACGGCCCGATCAAGATCTTCACGTTGTATACCGTGCCCGGATTGAGGAATGTCGTGTCGGTCGCGGCCGGCAGGGCGTATTCCTTCGCGGTGCTCGCCGACGGGCGCATGTTCTCGTGGGGTTCGAAGTACGCGGGCATCCTCGGCATCACGACCTTGGCGGAACTGGAAATCAATGCGTTTCCTCATCCGGACGCCCACTCGCCGACCCAGGTGCTGAACATCGCCGATGCGGTGGCCGTCTCCACGACGGAGAGCCATGCACTGGCGCTCGCTCGCAACGGAACCGTATACGCATGGGGCGAAGGCGGGGTGGGCCAGCTCGGCATCGGGCCATTGCCGGTTGTGAAGTTCAGGACTCATGCCCCAAGCGCATTGAGCTATGTCCCTTATCCCGTGCGAATCCCCGGGCTCGCTGAGGTGACCGCGGTTGCGACCGGCGGGGACCACTCGCTCGCGTTGCTCAAGGACGGCACGATCCGCGCGTGGGGCGAAAACAAGCTCGGGCAGGTCGGGGACGGCACGCTGGACAATCGAATGAGCCCGGTGGTGGTGCCGGGCGTTCGGACGGCGGTCGCGATCGGCGCCGGGGCCAGCTATTCGGCCGCTCTCCTTGCTGACGGCACGGTGATGACCTGGGGCAGCAATGTCGGCGGCTATCTCGGACGAAGCACGGCGTCGCAAGGCCCCGACCCAAAGCCGGCCCCGGCCTCGGGCGTCAAGGATATTGTCTCGATCGCGGCGGGCCTCCATCATGTCTTGGCGCTAACCGGCGCCGGCACCGTCGTCGCATGGGGATACGACGGCCACGGCGCCACAGGACAGCGCTCCGGCGGCAACGGCCAGATCGTGCCAAAGGTGGTCCCGCGATTGGCCAATGTCAACGCCGTCTTCACAGGCCCGGAGGTCAGTCACGCGAGGCTGTCGGACGGGAAGATCATGACTTGGGGCTGGGTCCCGAGCCCGGAGGGCCGGATCACCGCCAGCGCGGCTCCCGTGCCGCTGACTCTCTCCGGGCCGAGCAGTCCGTAGCACACACAGACGAACCCGGGCGATTGCCCTGACAACGCTTCACGAAGGGAACGAATCCATGCGTCGCCAACCGATCAGCGCTCGTATCGTCGTTGCAGCGCTTGCCGCTGGCATGGGCACCTTCTGCGTCCTTCCCTCGGCCGCACAGCAGTCGACCGGCGCCGGTCCCTCGTTCCAGGCTTTCAGCAAGTTCGATTTCGTGCCCGGCGAGAAGGTCGTCGCGATCGAAGACTTCGCGCAGGATTCGATCGGCGACTTCCCCGCGAAGTGGAACACGAACGGGGCGGGCGAGATCGTCACGATCGCCGGCAAGCCCGGGCGCTGGCTCAAGCTGACCCGGGCTGGCGTCTTCGTTCCGGAGCTGGCGCCGGAGCTACCCGAGAACTTCACGCTCGAGTTCGACTTGCTGACGAGCCCGTCGTTCAAGGGCGGCCCCGCACTCAGCGCCAGTCTGGTCGAACTGCGTAACCCCGGTCAGCCGGCAGCGTGGCAGGGCGCCGACAATCGCTTCACCTTCACCGCGTATCCGCGAAGTGCCGAAGGCGAGTCGACGATGGAGCCGCGGCTCAGTGGCGTCGGCGTCGCGGCGGTCAACACCCCGACCAAGCAGTTCACCCGCAGCGGCAATCCAGTACACATCGCGGTGTCGCGCCAGCGCGAACGCGTGCGCGTGTATTTCAACCAGGACAAGGTGTGGGACGTGCCAAAGGCGCTGCTGGCCGCCGCCAAATACAACTCGGTCATCTTCTTCGTGCCGGGTGTCGAGGCGAGCTCCGAGTACTACCTCGGCAACGTACGCCTGGCCATAGGCGCCCCCGACAGCCGCAACAAGCTGCTCACCGAAGGCAGGTGGGTCACCCGCGGCATCCTGTTCGACGTGAACAGCGATCGCGTGAAGCCCGAGTCCTATGGCGCGTTGCGCGAGATCGCCAATGTGCTGACGGAAAACGCCGACGTGAAGGTCCAGATCGTCGGCCACACCGACGCGGATGGCGAGGCGGCCAAGAACCTGGACCTTTCGAAACGCCGAGCTGCCGCCGTGAAAGCCGTGCTGGCGAAGGAGTTTGCGATCGCTGAGGCCCGCATGGACACCGACGGCAAGGGCGCGAGCCAGCCCGTGGACAAGAACGACAC
>Ga0209253_10001163_pt1 | contig 22961 bp, 22 predicted proteins | sample FrelakmetBRP12BR_FD_187145 | JGI IMG/M metagenome (GOLD analysis project Ga0209253, IMG submission 187145) | Freshwater lake sediment microbial communities from the University of Notre Dame, USA, for methane emissions studies - BRP12 BR (SPAdes)... | ecosystem: Environmental > Aquatic >...
CATATCAGCACCCGCCAGAACCTCCTGGATCCGCTCCCGATCTTCCATAGCGGCTTGCCGACCGATATCAGGATTGGCGCCGGCCCCCAACCCTTTGGTGATATGGGCGCCCAATTGGAGGGCCGTCCGCACCGAGCAGGTTTTTAAGGCCTGGGCATCCGTATTGGCACAGATAAAATCCACGCCTTCGATATTGGCGCTCAGCATGTGCTGGACGGCATTGCTACCACCGCCACCCACACCAACTACTTTGATAATGGCGCTTTCACTATTTGTTTCCATTAACTCGAACATAACCGCCTCTCCTCTAGAATGATTCATGATACTCACATCCCCGGACGCAACAATTCACTGCAACCAAACCCTCAAAAATTCCCCTGAAACCAACTCCTCATACGGGCAAGCACATTTTTTTTGCCCCCATTTAATGGCGCGCTCATCTTCAATGAGCGATTTTCATTGCCAAACAGCAGCAGCCCAACTGCTGTCGAATAGATGGGATTGCGAATTACATCCTGCAAACCCGTCACGTAAAGAGGTATTCCCTGGCGAACAGGCATGTGAAACACCTCCTCGGCCAACTCGACCACTCCTTCCATCTTGCTACTGCCCCCGGTCAAAACGATGCCAGCGGCAACCAGGTTTTCAAAACCACTACGCTGCAATTCCGCCTGAACCAGGCTGAACAATTCTTCATACCTGGGCTCCACCACTTCGGCCAGAGTCTGCCGGGACAGCCGCCTCGGCGCCCTCTCTCCAACGCTGGGGACCTCGATAGTTTCATCGGCGCTGGCCAGTTGAGTAAGGCAGCAAGCGTACTTGATCTTGATCTCTTCAGCATGCTGGGTGGGGGTACGCAAGGCCACGGCGATGTCGTTGGTCACCTGGTCGCCGGCAATCGGAATGACCGCCGTATGTTTGATGGCGCCTTCGGTGAAGACAGCGATGTCGGTGGTGCCGCCGCCGATATCCACCAAACAGACCCCTAACTCCTTTTCATCGTCCATGAGCACCGCCCGGCCGGAGGCGAGTTGCTGAAGGATCACGTCATCGACTTCCAGACCGCAGCGCTGTATGCACTTAACGATATTCTGGGCAGCGCTTACCGCGCCGGTGACCATATGCACCTTTACTTCCAGGCGCACCCCACTCATGCCCACCGGTTCGCGGATACCCTCCTGGTTATCGATGATGAATTCCTGCGGCAGGACATGCAGGACCTTCTGATTGTCAGGCAGCGCGACTGCTCGGGCATGCTCGATGACCCGCTCCACATCCTCCGGCGACACCTCCTTATCGCGGATAGGTACCATACCGTCGGAGTTGAAGCTGCGGATATGGCTGCCAGCGATTCCCGTATAAATGGAGTGGATCTGGCAACCGGCCATCTGTTCCGCTTCCTCGACCGCTCGTTGAATGGACTGGACAGTAGACTCGATATTGACCACCACGCCTTTTTTCAAGCCTCGGGAAGGGTGGGAACCGATGCCCACCACTTCGACCCCGCCATCGACACCGACCTCGCCGACAATGGCGACTACCTTGGAGGTGCCAATGTCGAGGCCAACAATCATTCGCTTTTCACCTTTTTTGGACATGGATTCCCATTTCTCTCGTGCTAACAGCTAGCCGGTTGAATTCGCTGACACCGCCGCTCTGGGAGGCGCTTTATCATGCGCATCTTTCTTGGGCGTTCGCTGTGTTTCCGAATCCGCCGCCGGGGGAGCTTTCCAGCGCACGGCAAAACCATTGGTATACCGCAAATCCACTATCGCGATCCTGTCGCTCTGGCTGGACAGCACCTGTGGATAGATATCTACAAAACGCTGTAACCGCTGGGCAAAATTCTCCCTGCCCAAACTGATCTCGACGCCATTATCGAACTGCATCCACCATGCCCGCCGCTGGTCCAGCACCAGGCGGACAAGTTTCAGACCCACCTTGCCAAGGGTAGTATTGGCTTCCCGCCAGACGCGGATCAAATTCAACTCATGACCGTTTGGACCTGCCAAGCGCGGCCAGGGACCGGGTTGTCGCACGACAGTGGGACGGAACCGCTTGCCATTCACATCTATCATCTCATCCTGGCCCCAATAACCGAAGGCGGTACGTTCCCGGACCCGCACCTCCAGCGTATCCGGCCACTGCCGGCGCACGGTGACGCTTTCAATCCACGGGTTGGTCGCGAACTGAGCGCGCAGGATATCGATATTAAGGGCAAAGAAGTTTTGCCCCAGATAGCTTTCCACCACCTGCCGCACATCGGCCTGGTCGAGATTGCGCAACTCCCCATGGATATGCACATGGCGCATGGGAAAGCGAGCGGGATCGAGCAACCGTATACTCACTTCGTAGAGGCCGATTCCGACGACTGCGAAGGCGATCACTACACCTAGCCAGCGCAGCCAAGGACCCCACACTGCTTTCCACTGCCCCGGTGGCGCCGGCGGCACCCGCGGACTCGCTCCATGATGCTTGCGCTTGCGCCTGCGCATGACTAGCCACCCACATGGAACAAGGTTGTCGACTGTGCCACGATTGCAATCACCGGAAGCTGGTCTCCAGGATGCGCCAAACCAACGTCTGAAAATCCACGCCCGCCACCCGCGCTGCCATGGGCACCAGACTGTGCCCGGTCATTCCCGGCACAGTGTTTACTTCCAGCAGCCAGGGCTGCCCTTGCGGGTCCACCAGCAGATCGATGCGCCCCCAACCATAACCGTCCACGGCGGTAAAGGCACTTTCTACCAGGGCCCGCAACTCGGCCTCGCGGGCAGCGGGCAGGCCGCAGGGACAGAGGTATCGGGTATCGTCGGCGTGGTACTTTGCCTCGTAGTCATAAAACTCCCTCGGCGTCTCCAACCGAATGAGCGGCAACGCCGTACCCTGTAGGAGGGCGCCGGTATATTCGTCCCCACTGATCCAGGGTTCCACCAGCACCGGGCAGTCGAAACCGGCGGCTTGTTGCCAGGCAGTCTTGAGGTGGCCGGTCTCGGTCACCCGACTGATCCCGATGCTGGAGCCTTCCCGGGATGGCTTTACCGCCAGAGGCAGGCCTAATTCGGCCACGACCACCTCCCAGTCGGTATTCTCATCCAGCACCCGGAACGGCGGCGTCGGCAACCCGACACCCTGCCATAATTGTTTGGTGCGCAACTTATCCATACCAAGAGCGGAGGCCAGCACGCCACTGCCGGTGTAGGGTAGACCTAAGCTCTCCAGCGCTCCCTGGATGACACCGTCCTCGCCGCCGCGGCCATGCAGAGCGATAAACACTCGCGCAAAACCGCCTGTCCGCAGAGTATCCAGCACCCGTTGATCGGCATCGATGCCATGGGCGTCCACCCCCTGCGCCTGCAGGGCCTCCAGCACCGCACCGCCGCTCACCAGGGATACTTCGCGCTCTGCCGACTGGCCTCCCATCAGTACGGCTACTTTCCCGAATTCCTCGGCCCGTGCCACCGGTCTGCGTTGTTCTTTCAGCATCTTAAAACTCCCCCACTATCCGCACTTCGGGAATCAGTTCCACCCCATGCACCTGGGCCACGGTGCCCATAACCCGCCGCACCAGGGCCTCCAAATCCGCTGCCGTGGCCTTGCCGGTATTGAGGATGAAGTTGGCATGCTTGGTAGACACGCAAGCTCCCCCAATACACACCCCTTTCAGCCCCGCGCGCTCGATCAACCGTGCCGCGTGGTCATTGGGTGGATTGCGAAACACCGAACCGCAACTGGCCACGCCGGTGGGCTGGGTCTGGGAACGCCGCTCCAGAAGCTCGCGTATCCGCGCCAAGGACGCCACTCCATCACCGGGTTCCAGCCTCAAGTGGGCGGCCACGAACCACTCTTCAGCCGGCCCCCGCACATGGCGATAACCGATCGCATAGTCGGCAGGCAACCGCTGCCGCACTTGCCCGCGCCGGTCTATGGTTTCCACCGCTGCAATCCGCGTCCAGGTCTCCCCGCCCCATGCCCCGGCATTCATGGCCAGGGCGCCGCCCATAACGCCGGGTATGCCAGCCAGAAATTCGGCGCCGGTGAGTTGCTGGCTGGCGCTGAAGCGAGCCACCTTGGCGCAGGGCACGCCTACCCCGACCCGCAGGGTTCGCTCACCCGTCACCGCAAGCCCCAACAACGCGCCATGAGTGGCGATAACGGTGCCGCGAATGCCGCCATCGCGCACCAACAGATTACTACCCAACCCCAACCATAACAGGGGTTCGTCCGCCGGCAGGCTGGCCAGAAACATCTGCAAATCTTCCAGATCGGCGGGGCGGTAAAAACGCGCCGCTGGCCCGCCAACCCGCCAGGAGGTGTACTGCGCCAGGGGCTCTTCAAGGCGTAACTCCCCTCGCAGGTTCGCCTGTCTGTCCAGCACCACCTCCATCAGCGCTGCTCCCCCAGTCCGTCCAGGGCCAGTTGCGCCGCTACCGCGCCGATGTCGCCGGCCCCCATCAACAGCAGGATGTCCCCGTCATCGAGGATACCGGGCAGCACGTGCGGGAGATCGGCGACGCGTTCCACGAACACCGGATCCACCTTGCCGCGCACCCGGATGGCGCGGCTCAGGCTACGCCCGTCAGCACCGGAAATCGGCCTTTCACCGGCTGGATAAACGTCGGTGAGGACCAGGGCGTCGGTTGCGGACAGCACCTGGGCGAAATCGTCGAAAAGATCCCGGGTGCGGCTGTAGCGGTGTGGCTGAAACACCAGTACCAGCCGCCGGTCAGGCCAGGCGCCCTGGATGGCATCCAGTACCGCCGCCACTTCCCTGGGATGGTGGCCGTAATCATCGATCAGGGTAACCTTGCCGGCTGGGACCGTGATTTCACCATAGTTATGAAAACGCCGGCCGATGCCCTGAAAATTCTCCAAAGCACGCTGGATCGCCGCTGTTGGCACACCCAATTCGTGGGCTACGGCGATGGCGGCCAGCGCGTTGAGCACGCTGTGACGACCCGGCAGGTTGAGGGTGATGTCCAAGCTGGGATAGGGGGGGGTTGGCAGACGCACCCGAAAATGTGTGCGCATTCCCCGTTGCACGATATCGGTAGCACGCAGATCACAGTCTTCCATCGTGCCATAGGTAACCACCGGCCGCCCCACCTGTGGCAGGATCTGCCGAACCTGGGGGTCATCGATACACAATACAGCCAGCCCATAGAACGGCAGGTGGCGCAGGAATTCCATGAAGGTTTCCCGCAGCCGCTCGAAATTCCCTTCGTAAGTGGACAGATGATCGGCGTCGATGTTGGTGACGACAGCGATCATCGGCTGTAAATAGAGAAAAGAGGCATCGCTCTCATCAGCCTCGGCCACCAGGTATTTACCTGCCCCTAGCCGGGCATTGGCCCCGGCGCTGTTGAGCCGCCCGCCGATCACGAAGGTAGGATCCAGGCCACCTTCCGCAAGCAAGCTGGCGATCAGGCTGGTGGTGGTCGTTTTGCCATGAGTGCCGGCCACGGCGATACCGTAGCGAAACCGCATCAGCTCAGCAAGCATTTCGGCCCGCCGCACCACCGGGATACGCCCCCCTAGAGCCGCCACCACCTCGGGATTGTCGGCGGTGACGGCGCTGGAGGTTACCACCACATCGCAGCCAGCTATGTGCCCGGTGGCATGGCCCCGGTACACCGTGGCGCCCAGCTTGGCAAGCCGCGTAGTGACAGCATTGTTGGCCAGGTCCGAACCGGACACCGCATAGCCCAGGTTCAACAGCACCTCAGCGATGCCGCTCATGCCGGCGCCGCCGATGCCTACGAAATGGATGCGGCGGATGCGGCGCATATCGCGCTGGATCTCCTTGCTTGGATTCATCGTAATTACCTGTCACCTCTGCGCGCCTGTTCCAGGCACACGGCCGCCACTCGCTCCGCCGCGTCGATGTGGGCTAGCCGCCGCGCCGCCTCGGCCATGGCCAGCAGTCGGGCGCGATCCCCCAGCAAGTCCCGCAATAATTCCGCCAGTCGCTCCGCTGTCAGGCTTGCCTGCGGCGCAATCACAGCTGCTCCACCCCGCTCCAGAAAGCGGGCATTGGCGCTCTGGTGGTCATCCACGGCATGGGGAAAAGGCACCAGCACCGCGCCCACTCCGGCGGCCGCCAGTTCCGCTACTGTAATCGCGCCAGCCCGGCACAGTACCAGATCGGCCCAGCCATAAGCCGCCGCCATGTCTTCGATAAACGGTTCCAGGCGCGCGTTCACGCCTGCTTCCCGGTAGGCCGCCGTGGTCAGTTCCTGCAAACGGCCGCCGGCCTGGTGCCAGACCTCGGGTCTGATCTCCGCCGCCAGCAGGGCCAACGCCCTAGGAACCAATAGGTTGAGGGCCAAGGCGCCCTGGCTGCCCCCCACCACTAGCAACCGCGGACACCCTGAGCGCGCAGCGAAACGGTACGCTGGGGCCGACAGCGCTGCGATGCTATCGCGCACTGGATTACCCACGACCAAGGCGCGCCGGGCCGACGGAAAGCTGTCCGGAAATGCTTCCAGGACACGGCTGGCCAACCGAGACAACCAACGGTTAGTCATTCCCGCCAGGGCATTTTGCTCATGCACCACCAGAGGAATACCCAGGCAACGCGCCATCAGGCCGCCGGGACCACTGACGAACCCGCCCATGCCCAGCACCAGGCATGGTTTGCGGCGCACCAGGATGGCAGCGGCTTGCAGCAGCGCCTTACTTACCATGAAGGGAGCCAGCAGCAGGCGTTGCAAACCGCTGCCTCGCAGTCCCGCCACACCAATCCATTCGATAGCAATGCCGGCTCGCGGCACCAGGGTTGCCTCCAGGCCACGCCGGGTGCCCATCCATACCAGGGAAATCCCTCGTTCACGCAATTTTCCCGCTACCGCCAGCGCCGGAAATACATGGCCGCCGGTACCTCCAGCCATGATCATGATGGGCGCTTCGGCGTTCATCGGCTGCCTCCCTTTGCCAATACAGCTGGTGGGGCAGGGTTGCCGACTCGCTCCGCGTTGGCAACTGCCGGCGGGTTGAGTTTTCCTACCCCCTCCCCTTTTGCGACACTGGAAGGGGAATGCTCACGCTGCAAGCGCGGATCCGCGGCGCGGGTCTCCACGTCAATCCGCAGTAATAACGCGAGCGCCACGCACATCACCACGACACTGCTGCCGCCATAGCTCACCAGCGGCAGGGTCAAGCCCTTGGTAGGCAACACCCCCATGTTCACACCCATGTTGAAAAGCGCCTGGATGGCGAACCACAGGCTGATGCCATGGGTCAGGTGGGCGGCAAACCGCAGGTCCAGACGCTCGGCCCGCGCGGCGACGGTAAACGCCCGCCAGACAATGGTTGCATACAGGCCGATCACCACCAGCACGCCTACCAGTCCCAATTCCTCTGCGAGTATGGCAAAGATAAAATCGGTATAGGCTTCCGGGAGATAAAAAAGCTTCTGAATGCTGGCTCCCAGTCCCACCCCAACTATTTCGCCACGGCCGATAGCGATCAGGGATTGAGTAAGCTGGAAACCGCTATTGAAAGGGTCCGACCAGGGATCCAGAAAGCCGATCAGCCGAGCCCGCCGATAGGGTGAGGAGTACAGCAGCACGGCCATGGCCACCACGGTAATGCCTTGCAGAGCCACGAACCGCCACAGATTCACACCGGCTAGGAATAGCATGCCCAGGACGGTAGCCATCAGCACCACCGTGGTGCCGAAATCGGGTTCCAGCAAAAGCAGGATAGCCAATACACCTAGCACCAGCATGGGCCGGATCATAGCCATCGCCGACGCTTGCAGCGCGCCTCCATGCCGATGCAGATAACCGGCTACATAAATAATGACAAACAGCCTGGCTGGCTCCGATACCTGCACATTCATCACACCCACGTTGACCCAACGCATACTGCCATTTACTTCCCTACCGATGCCGGGTATCAACACCGCCAACAGCAGACCAAAGGCAAGCATTAGTAGGCCGAGGCCGTTGCGCTGCCAGACTCGCAGGGGGACCCGAAAAACGACGGCTGCCAGCAGCAAGCCGAGGCCGATATAGGCACCCTGATGCAAGAGAAAATACAGGGGCTGGCCAAGTTTGTCGGCGGCCTGGGGCATGGAGGCGGAGGTCACCATCAGCAACCCCAGGGCCAACAGCAACAGGCCAGGACACAGCAGCCAGGGGTCCACGCTCGGCAGCACCTCGCTATCCCGCACCCGGTAAACCCCTGACGGAGCGGCACCCATCTTCAGCATTGCGTCTGCCTCTGGGCGGCGGCGGCGAACACCGCTCCGCGCTCCTCATAGCCGCTAAACATATCGAAGCTGGCGCAGGCCGGCGAGAGCAGCACGCTCTCACCGGCCTGCGCCAGTTGCGCGGCCAGTGCTACCGCCTGTTCCATGTCTCGAGCGTAATGGACCGGTACCGCCCCGTCCACGGCGGCAGCAATCAGGGGGGCATCACGGCCAATCAGCACCAGCGCGCGGACTTTGTGGATAAGGGCTGCCCGCAAGGGAGTAAAGTCCTGGCCCTTGCCATCACCGCCGGCAATCAACACCAACTGGCCCGGTAATCCGTTCACCGCCGCCGCCGTGGCGCCCACATTAGTTCCCTTGGAATCATCGAACCAGCGCACTCCCCGATGCTCGGCCACCAGTTGGGTACGGTGCGCCAGACCCGTAAATTCCCGCAGAGCCGCCAGCATGGCAGTACGCTCCAACCCGAGGACATGGCCCATGGCCAGCGCCGCCAGTGCGTTGGCCAGGTTATGCTCGCCGCCAATCTTGAGTTCCGCCGCGGCCAGCCAGCAGTCCTCGCCACAGGCCAGCCAGCTCTCACCGTCACGGTGGCGCAGGCCAAATTCATTCTCAGCGGGCTGGCTCAGGGTGAACCGCACAACCCGCCGGCCCGGTTCGGCCATCGCCACCACCGCCGGATCATCGCCGTTGAGGACCATACAGCCACCACCTCGGAAAACGCGCCGTTTGGCAGCGATGTATTCGTTCAGGTCGGTGTAGCGGTCCAGGTGATCGGGGCTGATATTGAGCACCGTAGCCACACTGGCATTCAAGCTGTAGGTGGTTTCCAACTGGAAGCTGGACAGCTCCAGTACACACAAATCCTTAGGATCGCCCGTCAACAGATCCAAAGCTGGCGTACCCAGATTGCCACCCACTGCCACGGCCACCCCGACCCGCTCGGCCATGAGACCCAGCAACGTAGTAACCGTGCTTTTACCGTTGGAACCGGTGATAGCCGCCACTGGCATGTCGGTCAGGCGCGCGAATAGCTCAATGTCCCCCCACACCGGTATCCCCCGCGTCTGCGCCTGTGCAATCACGGGCGTCTTCACGGACACCCCGGGGCTGACCAGGAGGCGTGTCGCGCTGGCAAAGACAGCGGGGGCAAATTCACCCAAATGACAGGGCAGACCCGGAAACTCCTGCCGCAGGGCGGCCAAGCCAGGCGGCGCGGCGCGGCTGTCGGCGACCGCTACCCGGACACCTAGATTCACCAGGGTGCGCACGGCGGACAGACCGCTCTTACCCAGCCCCACTACCAGCGTAAGCCCCCCCAAGTCCAGGCCAGTCTGTTGAGCAAATTGGTTAGTCACGGGTGTCATCAACGGATCTTCAGGGTAGCCAAACCGACCAATACCAGGATGACAGTGACGATCCAGAAGCGGACAATCACCCGTGGTTCCGGCCAGCCCTTGAGTTCAAAATGATGGTGCAGGGGGGCCATTCTGAAAATGCGCCGGCCGGTCAGCTTGAACGAGGCCACTTGCAGGATAACCGACACGGTTTCCATGACGAACACCCCCCCCATGATCAACAGCACCAGTTCCTGGCGCACCACCACGGCGATTGTCCCCAGGGCTGCCCCCAGCGCCAGGGCGCCCACGTCACCCATAAAGACCTGAGCGGGATAGGCATTGAACCAGAGAAACCCCAAACCCGCCCCCACCAGAGCGCCGCAGAATACGATTACCTCGCCCACTCCAGCCACATGGGGAATACCCAAGTAATTGGCGAAGTTCACATTGCCAGTGGCATACGCAAACACTCCCAGGGCACCGGCTACCATAACCGTGGGCATGATCGCCAGCCCATCCAAACCATCGGTGAGATTGACGGCGTTGCTGGAACCCACGATCACGAAATACGTCACGGGAATGAACATAACACCCAGATCGACGACTACCTGCTTGAAAACCGGCACGATGAGTTGGGTCTCCACCGGGGTTTTGGCGGCGAAATAGAGCAGCAGGGCGACTGCCAGACCGGCGCAGGACTGCCAGAAATACTTGGCCCGCGCCGATAGCCCCTTGGAATTGCGCAGCACCAGTTTCCGGTAGTCATCCACCCAGCCAATCAGCCCGAACGCCAGAGTCACCAACAACACCAGCCAGACATAGCGGTTGCGCAGGTCTGCCCACAACAGTGTAGAGACTCCTATAGCCATCAGGATCAGCGCCCCGCCCATGGTGGGCGTGCCAGCCTTGGAGAGATGATTCTTAGGACCGTCATCACGGATGTGCTGGCCAATCTGATGCAAGCTCAGGCTCCGGATCATGACCGGACCCAGGATGAAGGAAATGAACAACGCGGTCAGCACCCCCAGGATCGCCCGCAAGGTTAGGTACTGAAACACGTTGAAGCCGCTGTAATAGCGGGCGAGCAGTTCAGCCACCCAAACCAGCATTTTATGCCCCCTTTTCCCCAGCGGGGCTGGATTCCGTCAGGAGGCCCTGGACCACGCGTTCCATACGCATGCTGCGAGAACCCTTAACTAAAATAACCGGCTTATCATTGGTTCCCCGGAGCGCCGCGCCCAATGCTTGAATCAATGTCTCCACAGTGTCGAAATGCACGCCACCCACCCCGAAAGCCAACGTCGCCTGGCGGCTGTTCAGACCCGAGGCATAAAGACGCTGAAAGCCCACCGCCCGTGCCTGCTGCCCGGCTTGTCTATGCAGGTCCGCGGCCTGCGGCCCCAGCTCCGCCATATCCCCCAATACCAACCATTTGGCGCCCGCAGCAGCGCCGATGGCGTGCAGGGCCGCCGCCAGGGAGGCAGGATTGGCGTTATAGGTATCGTTGATGAGCGTGCTGCCGTTCAGCCCTGTCAGACGTTGCAGGCGCCCGGCCACACCGCTCATCCCTTCCAGACCCTGGCGGATATCCTCCACAGTAGCGCCTACCGCCAGACTGGCCGCTGCCGCCGCCAAGGCATTGCGTAGATTGTGGCGCCCCGGCAGGGGCAGATGAAAATCCACCTGCTGATCCATGGCGGTGATCCGCACACGATGGCTGGCCTCATCCAGCACCTCACCGCTCACTTGGGCCGGCCGATCGAGGGCGAAGTCGATGATCCGGTGCCCATCTGCCAAATCGCACCAATAGTCAGCGTAGGTATCGTCCCGGTTGATGATGGCCACGCTACCCGGTGCCAGGCCATGGAAGATCTCTCCCTTCCCCCGAGCTACGCCATCGAGGCTCCCGAAGCCCTCCAGATGAGCGGGACCGGCATTGTTCAGAATAGCCACATCGGGGTTTACCAATGCGGTCAGATAGGCAATATCTCCGAAATGGTTAGCCCCCATCTCGACAACGGCATAGTCATAGTCCGGCTGCAGACGCAACAGGGTCAAAGGTACGCCGATTTCGTTGTTCAGATTGCCTTGAGTAGCCAGCACCGCCCCCCGGCAACGGAGGATGGCGGCAACCATCTCCTTGACCGTGGTCTTGCCATTGCTGCCGGTCAAACCAATCAGCGGATTCTGAAAACGCGCCCGCCAAGCCGCTCCCAAACGACCCAACGCCAGCCGGGTGTCATCCACCCGGAGTTGCGGCAGGTCCAACGCCAGCCAACGGTCGACCAGGGCAGCGCAAGCACCCCGCTCGCGGGCCACGGCTGCAAAATCGTGACCATCGAAATTCGCTCCACGCAGGGCGATGAACAGCTCGCCTGCCCGCAACTGGCGGCTGTCAATGCTGACGCCTGTGCAGCAGGTGTCTTTCCCCAGCAGTTCCCCGTCTAACAAGCGGGCGGCTTCCGTCAACTCCATCATCGTCACGGCGTCACTCTCCGAACCATTGCCGCACTACCTCCCGGTCACTGAAGGGAAGGCGTTCTGTACCCAGCAACTGATAATTCTCGTGACCCTTACCAGCGATCAATACGATATCCCCCTCTCCCGCCTCCGCGAGCGCACTGCTGATAGCCTGGCCACGAGTTCTTACTACTGCCGCCTGCTGCGGGCGTTGCATACCCTCAAGGATGGCCAGAACGATTCGCTCAGGATCCTCGGTGCGGGGATTGTCATCGGTGACGACAACCTTGTCCGCATAGCGTTCGACGCAGGAACCCATCAGCGGCCGTTTGCCAGGATCGCGATCGCCACCACAGCCAAATATGCACCAAAGCTGCCCCTGAACATGTTCGCGCAGGGCCCGCAGCACTTGCTCTAGGGCATGGGGAGTATGGGCATAGTCAACCACCGCTAGGGGTTGGCCGGCACCACCCCCGAACCGTTCCATGCGCCCCGGTACGGTCACCACACCGGAGAGGCGTTGCAAAGCCTCGGCAAACGGCACGTTCAATACCAGTAGGGCGGCCAACGCCGCCAACAGATTACTGGCGTTGAACCGCCCTAACAGGCCAGCGTGCAGCACACCCTCGCCCCATGAGGAAACCACTCGCAACCGCAATCCGGCAGGGTATAGCTCCAGATCACTACCACCTACCCAGGCATCGGGCCCATCCACTGGACGCGCTCTTAGGCCGTAGCCCACCACGTTAGTCCGCCCGGCCAGGTCAGCCGCCAGTTCTCTGCCAAAGGCATCGTCCAGGTTCAGCACCGCATGACACGGTTGATGATCCAGGAACAGCCGGCGCTTGGCGGCGGCGTAAGCGGCCAGGTCGCCATGATAATCCAGATGGTCACGGGTGAGGTTGGTCAATATCGCCACCGCGAAGCGCAATCCCTCGACCCGCCGTTGTGCAAGGGCGTGCGAAGAAACCTCCATGGCCACCACCTTTGCCCCTTGATCCCGAAACTCGGCCATCTGGCACTGGAGGGTCAACGCATCGGGGGTAGTATGGCTGGCCGCTCTCAACCGTCCCGGCATACCATAACCCAGGGTGCCAAGCACACCGCACTCCCCTGGGTCCAGCGCCTGGGCGATGAAATGGGCGCAGGAGGTCTTGCCGTCGGTGCCGGTGATGCCCACCACCTTGAGATCCAGAGAAGGTTCGCCATAAAAACGTCCAGCGATGGCGCCGAGCTGATGGCCTAGATTCTCGACGGCTAGTAAGGGCGGTTCGGCGCCGGCTTCGATCCCGCCCGCATAGGGTGGTTCCCAGGCCACGGCGGCTGCGCCCGCCGCGCGTACCGCCTCCAGAAACTCCAGGCCATGATGGTGCAACCCACGGGTAGCCAGGAACAAATCGCCCGGACGCACTTGCCGGCTATCGCTGGCCAGCCCAGCGATAGCACGCTCAGCCAGGGCCGGCACTCCGGCAACCCCCGCTAACAAGTCCCGCAATGAGATAGGCGCTGGCGCGTTCAACGGACCTCCTTGGCCGGCGCTGCCAGGGCAAGGTTGGTCGCGGGCAAGGCGTCAGGAGGAATGTTGAGGATGCGCAGGGCGCCCGCCATGACCTTGCCAAAGACTGGCGCAGCCACCTGGCCGCCGTAATAGACGCCGCTCTTGGGGTCATCCACCAGCACCACCATTACCAAGCGCGGACGGCTGGCTGGCGCCATGCCAGCGAATACGGAAAAATAACGATTGGGAGAATACCGGCCCTGGACGATCTTGTGCACCGTGCCAGTCTTGCCAGCCACCCGATAACCTGGCACGGAGGCGCTAAATCCTGTGCCCTCCTTGCTCACCGCCTTTTCCAACATGGCAATAATCTTGCGGGTAGTCGCTGTTGACAGGATGCGTTCTTCCTGGGCGGGTGGTTGTTCCCGATGCACCAGAGTCACGGGACGGCGCACCCCCCCCGCCGCCAATACGGCATACGCACGCGCGAGTTGCAAGACCGACATAGAAACCCCATAGCCGAACGCATGGTTGGCATAGGCAATCGCGCTCCATTTCGAAAAATGACTCAGCCAACCGTTCTGCTCGCCAGGGAACCCCAGACCGGTCTGGGCACCGAAACCCAACCGCGTGTAGAGGCCCCAAAGACGTTCTGGGGGCATTGACAAGGCAATTTTACTTACCCCCACGTTGCTGGATTTGCTGATGACCCGCGTGACATCGATCAAGCCGTAATTGTGGACATCCCTAACCAGCTTGCCCCCGACCAATAGCGAACCGGGAGCTGTGTTAATCGCAGTGTTCGGCGTATAGGCCCCACTTTCCAGCGCCACCGCGATGGTAAACGGTTTCAGAGTAGAACCCGGCTCATAGACATCCGTCACCGCGCGATTACGCATTAGATCGCTGCTGATTTCCTGACGGTTATTGGGGTTGCCGGCGGGCTGATCGACCATCGCCAGAACATCCCCGGTTGCCACATCCAGCACCACTGCGGACGCGGCGCTGGCATGGTGCTCCATGACCGCGGCCTTGAGCGCCCGGTAAGCCAGGTACTGGATACGCCGGTCGATGCTCAGCACCAGTTGCTTGCCGGGTTGGGGGACACGAATGCTTTCCACATCCTCCACAACGCGGTTTAACCTGTCTTTTATTACCCGCTTGCTGCCAGGCACCCCCCGCAACCAGGCGTTAAAAGCCAACTCCATGCCCTCCTGGCCCACGTCATCAATATCGGTGAATCCCAGCAGCTGAGATGTCACTTCGGCGGCCGGATAGTAACGGCGGTATTCCCGTTGCGCGTATACCCCTGGAATTTTACCAGCCAGCACCCGCTGGGCAGCAGTCGGGTCCAAATGGCGCCGCAAATAGGCAAACTGGCGTTCTTCCCGTCCCACCAGTTTGGCTTCCAACTCCATGGTCTGGATACCCAGCAACCGGGCTAACTCTGGCCAGCGATCGCGATGCTGCGCCAGTTCTACCGGATTGGCCCAGATGGAATCCACCGGCGAACTGACCGCCAGGGGTTCATCATTGCGGTCCACAATCATGCCGCGATGCGCCGGCACCTCGACCTCCCGCAGGTAACGCTCATTACCCTGACCCTGCAGGAAGTCCTTGTGCACGAGCTGGAGATAGACCGCGCGCGCTACTATCCCCACGGTGGCTACCGCCAGTATTCCCAGCACCAGCTTATGGCGTGCAGCGGTCCCTGTTTTCTTCAGGCGTTTTTTGTTCATCGTCTTATGTAGACCACTGCATCGGGAGTAGGGACGATCATGTCCAGACGGATGCGGGCAATATTGTCCACCGCCACTTCCGTAGCCAGGGTGCTTTGCTCCAGTTGCAACTGCCCCCACTCGATTTCCATATCATCCCTGCGTAGTTGCAGCGCCTGCAGCTCAATGAACAATTGACGGCTGTGGTGCTTGCTATAGACGACACCCACACCAGACACCAACACGGCGATGATTAACGCGCTAACCAACACGGCGCTATTCACGCCAGCCGCTCTGCAACCCGCAACACGGCGCTACGCGCGCGCGGATTAGCCGTTATTTCATCCTTATCCGGCCGCAATGCCCGTCCGACCACCCGCAAGGCAGCGCCGCCAGTACATGCCACCGGTACCGGCAGATCCAGTGGCCATGCCAAGCCACGAGCTTGTTCGCGCATGAATCGCTTCACCGTACGATCCTCAAGGGAATGAAAACTAATGACCACCAGTCGCCCCTCTGGAGCCAGCACTTGCAGAGCCTGCGCCAGCGCGGCTTCCAATTCCTCCAACTCTCTATTGATAAAGATACGGATAGCCTGAAAGCTCCGGGTAGCGGGATGTTTGCCCCGTTCCCGGAATGGCACGGCCGCGGCGATGACTTGCGCCAGTTGCAGCGTAGTCACGATGGGCGCTGACCGGCGCGCCGCACTGACAGCTTTAGCGATCCGGCGATGAAACCGCTCCTCGCCAAACTCCTTAAGCACATGAGACAGTTCTTCCTCCCTGCACGAGGCCAGCCAGTCGGCCGCGCTCACTCCCATCGCTGGATCCATGCGCATGTCCAGGGGACCCTCCTTGGCAAAACTGAAGCCGCGGTTTGGATCATCCAACTGCGGCGAGGAAACGCCGATATCCAGCAAAATCCCCTGCACACGCCCCTGCAGACCATGCCTACCGACAATTTCCGCCAAACTACTGAAAGCACTTCTTACAAAGGCAAAGCGAGGATCCGCCGGAAAATTGGTTTTGGCGAAACGCTCTGCTTCCGGATCTCGGTCCATGGCGAGCAAGCGACCACTTGGACCGAGCCCGTCCAAAATCGCCAGCGCATGGCCGCCACGCCCAAAGGTGCCATCCACATAAACACCCCCTCGCTGTATGTTTAGAGCATCGATTGCTTTCCGAAGCAACACGGATTGATGAGATAAGCTGATCTGCATGGAATTTTAAAAGGAAAGCGATTCCAGATCGGCTGAAAGCTCGTTATCTTTTTCATTCAACCATTGATCCCTAAGCTGGCACCAAGTCGGCTCATCCCAGAGTTCGAATTTATTACCCTGCCCCACCAAGATCACCCGCTTATCCAATTGCGCGAATTCTCTTAAGGGGAGGGGTAAAAGGATGCGACCATTACCATCCATTTGGCAGTCTTCGGCATGCCCCAACAGCAACCGTTTGAGGCCTCGCGCTTGCTTATTAATGCTAGAAAGTTGCACCAGCTTCTGTTCAACCACTTCCCATACGGGCAGTGGATAAATCAGCAGGCAGCGATCCCGATCAATGGTTAAAACCAGTTGCCTAGCGCATTCTTCCCTCAGGCGATCCCGATATTTGGCCGGCATGGACAGGCGGCCTTTGCTGTCGAGCGATAAGGGATTAATGCCCCGAAACAAAATAGCTTCTCCTTGTTCAATATTTTCCCTGATGTTCCACTTTTTCCCACTTTACTACACTATAGGAACTAATACCCAATACTGTCAAGGAAAGCTATAATTTTATTATAATATATAATACAATAACTTAAGATTTTACACCGAAAAATTAAGTGATATGTTGTTGTAATCAAGCAACTCTCTCCCTAAGTACTCTCACTCCATTTCCTGTAGCCATCGCCTATATGTCAAGCGTGCAACAGATTAATTACAATTACTTCACATAATTATTAAATATCCCCGCAGAAAATCTCCGTCGGGTGGCGCTTAGCAACACGATGAGACAGTTCCTTTGCATAAGGTGGGATGGTAAAAGTAATGAGGGGTGGGAGTCAGCCTATAAGCCGGGTTCTGTCGAGGACAATCATTCATCTGCGACGTGTGTCACCACACGACTGTAGCGACCTACCCGGGAACTGTGCGGACCACACATTAGCGTTCCCCTATTTGGTCTTGCTCCGGGTGGGGTTTACCCTGCCGTTGCTGTTACCAGCGACGCGGTGCGCTCTTACCGCACCCTTTCACCCTTGCCGTTCCACGCGGGACTTGGGCGGTATGTTTTCTGTGGCACTTTCCGTAAGCTCTCGCTTCCCAGGCGTTACCTGGCACCCTGTCCTGCGGAGCCCGGACTTTCCTCCGCATAACTGCGGCGATTGTCTGGCTAACTCCCGATTCATAGTGTTACCTTTTTCGACTTAACTTGCAAATTCATCTTGGTGGTCACTGATTGTCAGAGCCAGTTCATAGAGGGCATTCTTGTTCAAGCCCGTGATTTTGGCGGCCGCGCTCACCGCGCGCTTGACCGGCAATTCTTCTAGCAGCACCGTTAGCAACCGACGCGCCTCTCCCTGCCATGCGCCGTCAGTCTGCTCAGGCGCCCCATGCACCATGACCACGAATTCCCCTTTACTGTGATTTGCGTCACTGGCAATCCAGGTGCAAAGATCAGCTAAGGCATCGCCATGGGTCTCTTCGAACAGTTTAGTGAGTTCTCGGGCTATCACGGCCTGGCGCTCCCCGCCAAAGACCATTGCCATATCGGCAAGCGTGGCCCGGATGCGATGGCTGGATTCGAAAAACACCAGCGTATGGCAATTCTGCCTAAGGGTTTCCAAACGTCCGCGGCGGGCAGCGGGCTTAGCTGGCAAGAACCCCTCGAACAGGAAGCGGTCGGTGGGCAGGCCCGCCACTGACAGTGCTGCCAACAGGCTACTCGGACCTGGGATAGGTACGGCTTTCAAGCCCCGCTCTCGCAAACCGCGCAGCAGTTGAAAGCCGGGATCGCTGATCAGGGGGGTGCCGGCATCGGACACCAAGGCGATGGAAACACCGGCCTGCAAATTTGCTAGCAGTTGAGGAACGCGGGAATGTTCGTTATGGTCATGCAGGGAGATGAGAGGTTTGGAGATCCCAAAATGCTGTAGCAAGCGTTTGCTATGACGAGTATCCTCGGCTGCGATCTGATCAACACTACTCAACACCCGCAACGCTCTGGCGCTTATGTCTTCCAGATTACCAATGGGTGTGGCGACAACATATAGAACACCCGACTCAATTGACACACCCATGACCCTCGACTGAAATAGTGGATGAAACCACGCGGAATTTGAACTTCAAACAGTGACAGCATGACGTCGACAATCGCGCAAGGCAACGCCGCCGAAAGTTTGGCTTGCCAGTATCTTGAAGAACAGGGTTTGCTGCTGGTAGAACGCAATTACCGTTGCCGCCGCGGTGAATTAGACCTGGTCATGCGGGACGGCGCTTATCTGGTGTTTGTAGAAGTTCGTTGCCGACACGACGGTCGCTACGGGACTCCCGCAGAAACGGTTACACTAACCAAGCAAAAGCGTTTGCTCAGGGCAGCCAATTTCTATCTGCAAAGCCGCCGTTCCAACGCACCCTGCCGGTTCGATATTGTCGCCATCACCCAGGCGAATGGGAAGCGCGCGCTGGAGTGGATACAGAACGCCTTTCAGGCCATTTAGACAGCCAAGTTGACATTACTGGTACCAACATGGATCTTCTGGAAAGAATCACCTGCCATTTCACCCACAGCATCGAGGCTAAGCAACAGACCCTGCAAACCGCCGGACCCGCTATTGCTCGAGCAGCCGAATGCCTCGCCCATTGCCTAAGCCACGCCGGCAAGATACTTGCGTGTGGGAATGGCGGGTCGGCTGCCGATGCCCAGCATTTCTCCGCGGAATTGCTCAACCGCTTTGAGATGGAGCGACCCGGTCTACCGGCTATTGCGCTAACCACAGACACTTCAACCCTGACTGCCATCGCCAACGACTATGCCTTTGAGGCGGTTTTCGCCAAACAGGTACAGGCATTGGGCCGCCGCGGCGATATCCTCCTGGTTATCTCCACCAGCGGCAATTCACCGAATATCGTTGCCGCCATACAAGCGGCTCAAGAAACCGGTATGGCAACCATCGCCCTCACCGGTCGGGACGGTGGCCACGTCGCCGGCTTGCTGGGCAAAGAGGACATAGAAATCCGTATCACCGCTGCCTCTACTGCCCGTATTCAAGAAGTTCATATAGTGGTTCTACACTGTTTATGTGATTTGGTTGACCAGCTACTGTTTGGCGAAGAGGTCTGAAATGCCCTATTTTATTAACATCTGTTTGTTATGCCTAAGTTTAACTATTAGCCTCACTGGCTGCGCCGGTCTAGTCATCGGGGGTGCGGCCAGCGCGGCTAGCGTTGCTCATGACCGCCGCACTACAGGCACTATCGTGGAGGACCAATCCATTGAACTTAAGGTCTCTGATCAATTAAACAAAGACCCTACATTGGCCAAATCCCACATCGATGTTACCAGCTACAATAATGCCGTGTTGTTGAGCGGCCAGGTCGCCACGCCGCAACAGCGGCAACGGGCCGAGGACATTGCCCACGGGGTAGCGCAGGTAAAATATGTTCACAACGACTTAATCATCGCCCCGCCAAGCTCGATTCAGGAACTCAGCAACGATGCTTTAATCACCTCTACAGTGAAGGCTGCGCTGTTTCAGGTGGACGTCCCGGACTTCGATCCAAGCCGCGTCAAGGTAGTCACGGAGAGAGGGACGGTGTATCTATTCGGTCTACTGCGGCCCCAGGAAGCCGACGCCGTTGTCAGTACGGTACGCACAGTCAATGGGGTGCAAAAAGTTGTAAAGCTGTTTGAATATATCGAGCCGGCGCCAGCCCCTGCGGCTAAGGCTTCCGTTCCCAAGGCATCCCCTGTAAGCGAGGGAAACTTCAACAGCAAATAATGCCTATCGAGTGCCTTTGGTTTACAGAGAACCACTGATACGGGTCCATTTATCAAGCGCCAGGCTGTGCTAACCCTTGAGATGGCAAATGGGCGCGTTTAAGCGGCCTTCCCCAGACCTTACTTGACGACCTTGAGTGTCGGTTTTTTATCTGGCTGTGGCGGAGGGGGCGGTTCGTTGCCCCCATGCCCCTCGCTGAAGACCATGCCCTGCCCATTTTCCCGCGCATAGATAGCCATGACGGCGAGAGCGGGAATACGAACCACGCGGGGTACACCCCCGAAACGGGCGCTGAATTCGATCACCTCATTACCCAGCTTCAGCCCATGCACTGCCGAGGGATTGATATTGATCACAATCCGTCCTTCGTGGACGTACTGCTGGGGAACCTCCACATCGGTCAGCTCAGCGTTAACCAGCAAATGGGCCGTCAACCCATTATCCGTGATCCACTCATAAAGAGCACGAATCAGGTAAGGACGATTGGATGTCATAATTTTGAACGCTACCAAGACGCCCGCACGGCGCCACCGTTAGGAGACCAAGGGACGTTCCTAAGCGCGCATTTTTCTCTCTGCAGCGCTGAGACTCTGTCGAAACGAGGGCCGAGAAAACAGTCTTTCCCCATACTCAACCACTGTGCGGGCATGGGATGGCAGTTCAATGCCATAATGCGGCAAGCGCCATAACAAAGGCCCAAGACTGCAATCCATTAGAGAAAAATCCTTGCTGAGGAAAAACGGCTTGACCGCGAACACCGCCGCACTGGCGGTAAGACTATTGCGCAGCGCGCTACGGACGCATTCCCGCTCTTCATCCCGGCTCTCGACTTCATCTAACTGCCGCAACAAACGGTACCAGTCAGTTTCTATGCGGGACAAACCCAGTCGGAAGCGTGCCCGGTTCACCGGATCGGCCGGCAGCAAGGGAGGATGAGGGAACCGCTCATCCAGGTACTCCATGATCACCCGGGAATCATAGAGCACCAGTTCGCGATCCACCAGGGTAGGCAAAGAATTATAAGGATTCAGATCCAGCAAGTCTTCTGGTGGGTTATCCAGATTCACATCGCAAATCGCAACGCTCACTCCCTTTTCCGCCAACACGATGCGAACCCGGTGGCTCTGCCAGCAGGATGGCGAGGAAAACAGGGTCATACTCGATTTTCGGTTAGCCGCATGCGCCATGCACGACCTCCCGATAACCGCGCAAGGCAGAGCGCCAAGGGGAGCCATCGCTCCCCGTAGAGGCCCATCAATGGATGTCCTTCCAATACTCTTTCTTGAGGGGGTAGAACACCGCAAAGGCAACGACCAAGAACAACAGCACCCATATCCCAATGTGCTTCCGTTCCGACTGGATAGGCTCGGCTATATAGGTAAGGAAGTTCACCAAATCACCCATCGCGTCATTGAATTCCCGAGGGGTCAGAGAGCCCGGCTTCACCAGCTCAAAATCCTTGAGCACATGGACTTCATGGCCGTCGGGACCCTTATGGGTCTCATAAACTGGCTTCTGCAACCCCTGTAATTGCCATAACACATGGGGCATGCCTACAGACGGGAAGACGGCATTGTTAACCCCCCAAGGGCGGCTTTCATCCACATAAAAGGTACGCAAATAAGTATAAATGTAATCCGCACCCCGGGAGCGAGTGATCACCGACAGGTCGGGAGGCGCGGCGCCGAACCATTTCTTAGCCTCGGCCTTGGGCATGGCATTCTTCATGGTGTCGCCCACTTTCGCGCTGGTGAAAATCAGATTCTCCTTGACCTGCTCATCGGTGAGGCCGATATCACGGGCCATGCGGTTATAGCGCTGATACTCGGCCGAGTGGCAACCCATGCAGTAATTAACGAACAGCTTGGCACCCCGCTGCAGGGATGCCTTACTATCCAAATCGATGGGCGCCTTATCCAAGGAATAGCCCTCTCCACCGGCTGCGGAAGCGATAACCGGCAGCACTACAAATAAAATCATGCTGATCAGCGTTCTCATTTGGCTGTCATCCTCGCCTTGTCAACCTCACCGAATGGCACGGCGCTCTTTGCTTCGCCGGCGTTATCTACCGTCACTGTCGTGAAAACCACTCTATCCGGAACAGGCTTGGTCTTCTCCCCTTTGGTATAGAACGGCATGGCCAGGAAAAAGCCAAAATAGACAACCGAGAAAATTTGCGCAACCGTGGTGCGCCCCGTGCTTGGCGGCAAAGCGCCCAGGTAACCTAGCACCAGGAAAGATATGGCGAATAAAGTCAGTGCTACTTTCCAAGTAAAACTGCGATAGCGGATTGACTTGACCGGGCAACGATCCAGCCAAGGCAGCAGAAACAGCACAGCGATAGAGCCGCCCATGGCTATCACACCCAGTAGCTTGTCCGGGACCGCACGCAGAATGGCGTAGTACGGCGTGAAGTACCAAACCGGTGCGATATGAATCGGCGTCTTCATGGGATCGGCCGGCTCGAAGTTGGGGTGTTCGAGGAAGTAACCGCCCATCTCTGGCATGAAGAACACCACGATAGAGAAGAAGAACAGGAAAATGATAATCCCCACCAGATCCTTCACTGTGTAATAGGGATGGAAGGGTATGCCATCGATGGGCTGACCCTTATCGTTCATATACTTCTTGATCTCGACCCCCTCAGGGTTATTGGATCCCACATGATGCAGGGCGAGGATATGGGCGACCACCAGTCCCAGGAGGGCTATGGGCACGGCGACGACGTGCAGGGCGAAAAAGCGGTTAAG
>Ga0209253_10001164_pt1 | contig 22952 bp, 17 predicted proteins | sample FrelakmetBRP12BR_FD_187145 | JGI IMG/M metagenome (GOLD analysis project Ga0209253, IMG submission 187145) | Freshwater lake sediment microbial communities from the University of Notre Dame, USA, for methane emissions studies - BRP12 BR (SPAdes)... | ecosystem: Environmental > Aquatic >...
GGCTTCAAGATCATCGAGCGATCGTCCCGCGGTTTCCTGCAGCCCGGCGACTATCCGCTGTCGGACGAAGACCTCGTCAGCCCGTACCTTCCGTACAAGTTCGTCGCGATGAACTTCGTCTTCGGCCTGATCCTCGGCCTTGCGGCGATGCTCACGCGCGGCAGCGAGTTCTTCACACTGGTGGTCTGGCTCGCGCTGTTTGTCGTGGTCATGCCGGCGGCCACGATGCGTCTCGTCATCACGGGCAGCCTGCGCTCTGCGCTGAACCCCGCGGACCTCGTCGCGCTGATCCAGCGCATCGGCAAGCCCTACGCGGCGCTGGCGGCATTCGTGTTCTGCGCCGACCTGTGCCGCACCTACGGCATGGCGGCGCTCGCTGTGGCCGGCGGGCTGGGCGCGGGAGCGCTCGGACTGGCCGACGGAGCGAAGACGGCGATCGGGTTCGGCGGAGTCGCGCTGCTCTTCTTCATGTGGGCGGGCTTCTGGTACTTCACTTACGTCATCTGCGCGCTGATCGGCTACGCCATGTACCAGTACGCCGACAAGCTCGAGATTTCCGTCGTCGGACCGGGCGAGGAGCGGGCCTGGAAGAGCGTCGCCAGGGCACACGTTGGAGACCCGAGGACCCGGACGCGTGAAGCTCTGGTCGGACAGATGATCGCGGCCGGCGAGATCAAGGACGCGATGGGACTGCTCTCCGAGGATCTGCGCGACAGGCCGAACGACCTCGCGCTGCACGGGCGCTACCACCGTTTGCTGGCGGCGGAAGGCGACGCCGCGGGTATCGAGTCGCACGCGGACCAGTACATGACGTTGCTCGTGAAATCGCAGAACTGGCGCGAAGCGCTCGAGCTCTACCAGGACACCGTGACCCGGAGGCCGGACTGGACGATACGCGAGGTGGGCAACATCGTCCCGCTGGCGCAGGCGGCGTTTCGCGCGGGCAATCCGAAGGTCGCGGGACGACTGGTCCGCGCGTTCGACAGGAAGCATCCGAATCACCCGGACATCCCCCGCGCGTACCTGCTGGGCGCCCAGTTGATGGCGGACTACGGCAACCAGCCCGAGGACGCCAAGCGGATCCTCCGGCACCTGGTCAAGCACCACGCTGGAGATCCGGCCGCCGTGGAAGCGGAGCGGCACCTCGAGGTGATGCGCCGGATGGCGAAGTAGTCCTCCGGAAGGGCTGCCGCGTCCGGCTCAGGTCCGCGACAGCGGCTTCGAGTCGAGGTCGATGTCGAGGTGCGAGGCCGCGTCCTGCGTGACGTGCCGAGGCATCGCGATCGCCCCGGCATCGTTGCCGGACGGGGCGGCGGACGGAAAGTGAGCCGAGAGCCGCTGCCTGACCTGCGCTGCCTCGAGCTCAGATCCGCTGCGCGAGTAGGTTCTGAGCAGCGTCGCCAGGCAGTCGGCGATCTCGCTCGCGTGACGCCGCCTGGTCGTCTCGTTCGCCGTCAGTGCGTCGAGCACCCGCAGCGCCGCGGCGTCCTCGTGGGCACCGACGAGGCGCCTGGCCAGGCGCAGCTGTTCGTCCACCGGAAGCAGTGCGAACACGTCGGCCTGGCTCATCTTCGCGTAGGCCGGCCGCAGCTGGGCGCGCGCGGAGGGGTCGCGCATCGACAGCGCGCGCACCGCCGCGTCGAGCAGCGTTTCCTGGTGGCGACCGAGCAGAGCCATGTTGAAGTACGCGGTCGCGTGGCTCGCATTGCCTGGCTCGTAGGTCAGCAGCTGCGCGTACGCGCGCGCGGCACGTCTGGTGTCGAGCCGGGCGGCGGCCTGCTGCGCTTCGTGCAGCAGCGTCGCGCGACGGTCGCGGTCGTCGTCGCCGGCGAACTGCTCGTCGAGGATCTTCTGGACTTCCGGCCGGCCGCCGGACTTGAGCAGCCAGGCCGCCAGCGCCCCCGCCAGGAATCCGCCGATGTGAGCGGTGTAGGCGACGCGCGAGCCGGGCGACAGGGCCCACTGCACCGCCTCGATCACGAGCCAGACCGGAAGCAGCAGCAGCGCCGGAACGCGCGCGGTGTTGAAGTAGACGAAGAGCCAGTAGAACACCGGCACCTTGCGCGTGCCGTACAGCACCGCGACCATCGCCATGGCGCCGGCGATCGCGCCGGAGGCGCCCACCAGCGCCTGCCCGTTCAGCGACAGGAACAGCGCTCCGGCGCAGGTGCCACTGAACACGTAGGCCAGCAGGAAGCGCGTCCGTCCGAGCGCCGCTTCGGCAAACGGACCGGCGAGCAGCAGCACGAGCATGTTTCCGAACCAGTGCATCGCGTCGCCGTGCAGGAACTGGTGAGTCAGCAGCCCGAACCAGCTGCCGCCGGGCTGGAGCGCGAACCGTTCGGTGAAGACCTCCTTCAGCAGGCCCTCGAAGCGTTCACGCTGCTGGCGCCAATTCCCGTACTCAGGATCGCTTGCCGGCAGCAGCACTCCGCCTTTCAGGTCATGCATGAACTCGCGGTCGCGTTGCATCGCTGCAAGGATCGCCCGCGACTCCGGGCCGCGCGGCTGCGCATTCACCGCACGCAGAACGCGTGCGGCGCGCGGATCGCCACGCTGCTCGAGCGTCGCGGCGAAGCGCGGCAGTTCGATTGCGGGCAGGTCCGAGCTGAAGTAGTAGGCCGCGGCGTTGTTGCTGGCCTGGCGGTCGCCCGCCTGGAACACGAAGTAGACGAGTGCGTTGACGAGAATCAGCGCGAGCGTGACCAACGGCAACGACCCGGAGGTGAAGCGGGTCTGGTACGGGATGATCAGCACGAGGTATCGAGGCTGGTGATGATCTTCTCCAGCTTGCCGGCGTCGGCCGCGAACGCGCGGATGCCTTCGGCGAGCTTCTCGGTCGCCATCGCGTCCTCGTTCAGGCTCCAGCGAAACGCGCGCTCGGTGAGGTCGATCGGCGGGGCGCGCCCCACCCCGTCGGGGTCGAGCGCCCGTGGCACCCCGCCCGTGGAAGAGGAGAGTTCGTCGAGCAGTTCCGGGCTGATCGTCAGCAGGTCGCAGCCGGCGAGCGCCAGCACCTGGCCGACGCTGCGGAAGCTCGCGCCCATCACCTCGGTCCGGTAGCCGCCGCCCTTGAGCCGCGCGAAGATGGCGCGAACGGAACGGACGCCGGGGTCGTTGGCGCCGCTCATGGCGGCCTCGTCCCACTGGCTGCCGGCGGCCTTCCGGTGCCAGTCGTAGATGCGGCCGACGAAAGGCGAGATCAGCGTCACGCCCGCCTGCGCGCACGCTTCCGCCTGCGGCATCGCGAACAGCAGCGTCAGGTTGCAGCGGATGCCTTCGCGTTCGAGCACTTCCGCGGCGCGGATGCCTTCCCAGGTCGACGCGATCTTGATCAGCACGCGCTCGCGCGAAGCGCCGAGCGTTTCGTAGAGCGCGATCAGGTGGCGCGCCTTCTCGATGGTCGCGCGCGCGTCGAACGACAGGCGCGCGTCGACCTCGGTGGAGACGCGGCCGTCGACCAGGCCGAGGATGCGCGCGCCGAACGCGACCAGCACGCGGTCGAGCTGCGCGGCGACCGGTTCCGTCCGGTGCGGGCGCAGCGTGTCGACCAGCAGCGGCCGGTACTCGGGCTTCTGCGCCGCCTTCAGGATGAGCGACGGGTTCGTCGTGGCGTCGCGCGGGCGCAGCCGTTCGATTGCCGCGAGATCGCCGGTGTCGGCGACGATCGTCGTCCACTGCTTGAGTCCGTCCAGTCGGGAGGGCATGGGAGCTGCCGGGTCGCGCGGCGCTGTCACGATATAATCCGCAAGTTTATCTGTAGCCGAATTTCGGGAGACGCAGGTCGGTCATCCCGTGCATCGCGGTGCAGGCGTCCGGTGGCCGCCTCGCTGCGCGAAGGAGCTTCGTTGGCCCCCCTGATTGTTGATCCGCGTCCCGTCGCGGCCCTGGTGCTGGCCGACGGGACGATCTTTCGCGGCCGTTCGATCGGCGCGCCCGGCAGGACGCTCGGAGAAGTCGTCTTCAACACGGCGATGAGCGGATACCAGGAGATCCTGACCGATCCGTCCTACGCCGGCCAGGTCGTCACGCTGACGTATCCGCACATCGGCAACACCGGCGTGAACGACGAGGACGTCGAGGCGCCGCGCGTGTTCGCCGCCGGCCTCGTGATCCGCGACCTGCCGCAGCGTCCGTCGAACTTCCGGATGCAGCGTGACCTGTCCACGTACCTGCGCGACGAAGGCATCGTCGGCATCGCCGACATCGACACCCGCAAGCTGACGCGCATCCTGCGTGAGAAGGGCGCGCAGGCGGGCGTGATCGTCGCGGCCGGCGAAGGCCAGCCGCTGACCGATGCGATGGTGCAGGACGCTCTGGCGCAGGCGCAGCGCTATCCGGGCATGGCCGGGCAGGACCTCGCCAAGGTCGTCAGCACGCGGCAGTCCTACCCGTGGACCGAGGGGACGTGGAAACTCGCGCGCGCCGACGGCACGCCCGGCTACGTCACGCCCGATGCGTTCCGCTTCCACGTCGTCGCGTTCGACTTCGGCGTCAAGAGGAACATCCTGCGCCTGATGGCCGACCGCGGCTGCCGCATCACGGTGGTGCCCGCGCAGACGCCGGTGGACGAAGTGCTGAAGCTCGCGCCCGACGGCATCTTCCTGTCGAACGGCCCGGGCGACCCCGAGCCGTGCGCCTACGCGATCGAGGCGGCACGGGAATTCATCGCGCGCAAGCTGCCGACCTTCGGGATCTGCCTCGGTCACCAGATCATGGGACTGGCGGTCGGCGGCCGCACGCTGAAGATGAAATTCGGCCATCACGGCGCCAACCACCCCGTGGTCGACGTCGAGTCGCGCAAGGTCTACATCACCAGCCAGAACCACGGCTTCGCGGTCGACGAGAAGTCGCTCCCCGCGAACGTGCGCGTGACCCACGTGTCGCTGTTCGACGGCTCGCTGCAGGGCTTCGCGCTGACCGACGCGCCGGCGTTCTGCTTCCAGGGCCACCCCGAGGCGAGCCCCGGCCCGCACGACATTGGCGACCTCTTCGACCGCTTCGTGAAGATGATGGAGGCGGCCAAGTGAGTGACGTCGCAATGGTCCGCGCCGCGCTCGCCGAAGCGGCGGCGAGCCTCGAACGCCTGTATGGCGACGAATCGACCCTCGCGGCGATCGCCCGCGCCGGCCAGGTGCTCGCGGACACGTTCGCCGCGGGCGGGCGCGCGTACTCGTGCGGCAATGGCGGCTCGATGTGCGACGCGATGCACTTCGCCGAGGAACTGACGGGCCGCTTCCGCGACAACCGTCCCGGGTACGCGGCGATGGCGATCGCCGACCCGAGCCACCTGTCCTGCGTCGGCAACGACTACGGCTACGACCAGGTGTTCGCGCGCTTCGTCGGGGCCCACGGTCGCGCCGGCGATGTGCTGCTCGCCATTTCGACCAGCGGTACCAGCGGGAACGTCGTCGCGGCCGCGCAGGCGGCCAAGCGGCTCGGCGTCCGCGTGATCGCGCTGACGGGTCGCGCCGGCACGCCGCTGACCGAGGTCGCCGACATCGCGATCGTCACCCCGGCGGGCCGCTACGCCGACCGCGTGCAGGAACTGCACATCAAGGTCATCCACATCCTGATCGAGCTGGTCGAACGCCGGCTCGCCCCCGAAAACTACAAGGCCATCGATGCCGCGCCGCGCTGACCTCGAGAGCATCCTGATCATTGGCGCCGGGCCGATCGTCATCGGCCAGGCGTGCGAGTTCGACTACTCCGGCGCGCAGGCGTGCAAGGCGCTGCGGCAGGAGGGTTACAAGGTCATCCTCGTCAACAGCAACCCGGCGACGATCATGACCGACCCCGAAATGGCCGATGTCACGTACATCGAGCCGATCACGTGGCAGGTCGTCGAACGCATCATCGCGAAGGAGCAGCCGGACGCGATCCTGCCGACGATGGGCGGGCAGACCGCGCTCAACTGCGCGATGGACCTCTACAAGAACGGGGTCCTGAACAAGCACCACGTCGAGCTGATCGGCGCCTCGCCCGAGGCGATCGAGATGGCCGAGGACCGGCTGAAGTTCAAGGAAGCGATGACCCGCATCGGGCTCGCGTCCGCGCGTTCCGGCATCGCGCACACGCTCGCCGAAGCGCTGCAGGTGCAGGAGCGGCTCGGTTTCCCCGCGGTGATCCGGCCGAGCTTCACGCTGGGCGGCACCGGCGGCGGCATCGCCTACAACATGGAAGAGTTCGTCGCGATCTGCCAGCGCGGGCTCGACCTGTCGCCGACGCGCGAGCTGCTGATCGAGGAGTCGCTGATCGGCTGGAAGGAGTACGAGATGGAGGTCGTCCGCGACAAGGCGGACAACTGCATCATCGTGTGCTCGATCGAGAACCTGGACCCGATGGGCATCCACACCGGCGACTCGATCACCGTGGCGCCGGCGCAGACGCTGACCGACAAGGAATACCAGGTGATGCGCGACGCGTCGATCGCGATCCTGCGCGAGATCGGCGTCGACACCGGCGGCAGCAACGTGCAGTTCTCGATCGATCCGAAGGACGGCCGGATGATCGTGATCGAGATGAACCCGCGCGTGTCGCGCTCCTCGGCGCTGGCGTCGAAGGCCACCGGCTTCCCGATCGCCAAGGTCGCCGCCAAGCTCGCCGTGGGGTACACGCTCGACGAACTGCGCAACGAGATCACCGGCGGCGCCACCCCGGCGTCGTTCGAGCCGACGATCGACTACGTCGTCACCAAGATCCCGCGCTTCGCGTTCGAGAAGTTCCCGCAGGCCGACAACCACCTCACGACGCAGATGAAGTCGGTGGGCGAGGTGATGGCGATCGGCCGCACCTTCCAGGAGTCGTTCCAGAAGGCGCTGCGCGGCCTCGAGGTCGGTTCCGACGGCCTCGACGAGCACTCGACCGACCGCGACGAGATCATCGAGGAGATCGGCGAGCCGGGACCGAACCGCATCTGGTTCGTGGGCGACGCTTTCCGCATCGGCATGACGCTGTCCGAGGTGTTCGAGGAGACGGCGATCGACCCGTGGTTCCTGGCGCAGATCGAGGAACTGGTGCAGGTCGAGGGCCGGCTGAAGGACCGCAGGCTCGCCGACCTCTCCGCCGACGAACTGCGCTTCCTGAAGCGCAAGGGGTTCTCGGATCGCCGCCTCGCGAAACTCCTGGGGGTGCGCTCGGCGGAGGTGCGCGCCGCGCGCCTGAAACTCGGCGTGCGCCCGGTGTTCAAGCGCGTCGACACGTGCGCGGCCGAGTTCGCGACGACCACCGCCTACATGTACTCGACCTACGAGGACGAGTGCGAGGCGAACCCGACCGACCGGAAGAAAGTCATCGTCCTGGGCGGTGGGCCGAACCGCATCGGGCAGGGCATCGAGTTCGACTACTGCTGCGTGCACGCCGCGTTCGCGCTGCGCGACAACGGGTTCGAGACCATCATGGTCAACTGCAACCCGGAGACCGTGTCGACCGACTACGACACGTCCGACCGCCTGTACTTCGAGCCGCTGACGCTCGAGGACGTGCTCGAGATCGTCGACAAGGAAAGGCCGTTCGGCGTGATCGTGCAGTACGGCGGCCAGACGCCGTTGAAGCTCGCGCGCGACCTCGAGGCCAACGGCGTGCCGATCATCGGCACCTCGCCGGACTCGATCGACGTCGCCGAGGACCGCGAGCGCTTCCAGAAGCTGCTGCAGCAGCTGAACCTGAAGCAGCCGCCGAACCGCACCGCGCGCGCGGAGGACGAGGCGCTGCGCCTCGCCGAGGAGATCGGCTATCCGCTCGTCGTGCGACCGAGCTACGTGCTCGGCGGCCGCGCGATGGAGATCGTGCACGACCCGCGCGACCTCGAGCGCTACATGCGCGAGGCGGTGAAGGTCAGCAACGACTCGCCCGTGCTGCTCGACCGCTTCCTCGACGACGCGATCGAGGTCGACGTCGACTGCCTGTGCGACGGCCAGCGCGTGCTGATCGGCGGCGTGATGGAGCACATCGAGCAGGCCGGCGTGCACTCGGGCGACTCGGCGTGCTCGCTGCCGCCGTACTCGCTGCCGGCGGCGTTGATCGACGACCTGCGCGAGCAGACCGCGCAGATGGCCAGGGCGCTGAAGGTCGTCGGCCTGATGAACGTGCAGTTCGCGATCCAGAAGCTGGACGGCCAGTCGACGATCTACGTGCTCGAGGTGAACCCGCGCGCGTCCCGCACCGTGCCCTTCGTGTCGAAGGCGACCGGCATGCCGCTCGCGAAGATCGCCGCGCTGGCGATGGTCGGGATCACGCTGGACCAGCAGGGCGTGCAAGGCGAGATCGTTCCGCCGTACTTCTCGGTGAAGGAGGCGGTGTTCCCGTTCGCGAAGTTCCAGGGAGTCGACCCGCTGCTCGGACCCGAGATGCGTTCCACCGGCGAGGTGATGGGCGTGGGCATGACCTTCGGCGAGGCGCTGTTCAAGTCGCAGCTCGGCGCCGGCACGTCGCTGCCGGACAAGGGCACGGTGCTGCTGAGCGTGAAGGACGCCGACAAGCAGAAGACCATCGCACTGGCGCGCCTGCTGCACGACATGGGGTACAACCTGGCCGCCACCCGCGGCACGGCGCAGGCGATCGAGCAGGCCGGCATACCGGTGAAGTCAGTCAACAAGGTCAAGGACGGCCGCCCGCACATCGTCGACCTGCTGAAGAACGGCGACATCCAGCTCGTGATCACAACCGTCAGCGAAGTGCGCAGCCAGATCGCCGATTCACGCTCGATCCGCACCACGGCGCTGGCCCAGCGCGTCACGTACTACACGACGATCGCGGGCGGTCGCGCAGCCATCGAGGGCATGAAGCACCTCGCCAACCTCGAGGTCTACGACGTCCAGGGCCTGCACCGCTTGCTCGCCCAGGGCGCGCCACGAGAAGAGGCGGCCAGGCACTGACCGATCGTCCCCGGGGGTGTTGCAAGCCCCCGGGCCTTTGGCTACATTGTTTTCGCGGCCCCGGCTTTGCCGGGGCCTTCTTTTTCCCTGGTGTTTTCAGACCGATATGCGTGCAATCCCGATCACGGCGCGTGGCGCCGAACGACTCAAGGCCGAACTGCAGCGCCTGCGCTCGGTGGACCGGCCGGCCGTCATCCAGGCCATCAAGGAAGCGCGCGAGAAGGGCGACCTGTCCGAGAACGCCGAGTACGACGCCGCGCGCGAGCGGCAGGGCTTCATCGAGGGCCGGATCAAGGAACTCGAGGGCAAGCTGTCCAGCCTGCAGATCATCGACCCGGCGACGGTGGACGCCGCCGGTCGGGTGGTGTTCGGCGCGACGGTCGAGCTCGAGGACGAGGTCTCCGGCGAGATGGTCAAGTACCAGATCGTCGGCGACGACGAAGGCGACATCAAGGCCGGACTCGTCTCGATCTCGAGCCCGGTCGCGCGGGCGCTGATCGGCAAGAGCGAGGGCGACACGGCGGAAGTCCTGGCTCCCGCCGGCAAGCGGACCTATTCGATCGTCTCGGTCGCCTACGGTTAGGCGGCCAGCGGCGGGCTACGCTTTGCGGCCACCCTTGGGCGCGTTGGAACGCCCAGCCGCCTTGCGGGCGGTTCCCGGGTCGCGCCGGGGCGTCGTGCCACGGTTGACCTGCTGGACCTCACTGCGGTCCGCCTTCGTCTTCATGGCGGGATTCTTCCCGTGCCGCGGGGCGGACGGGGCTTTGGGAGAGCGGTCACTGATTTTCATCTTGCGACTCCCTTTCTGGCGAGAGGCCTCGGGCGCCTGTGCCTCTTCTTCGGGGGCGGGCCGGAACAGCACCAGCAGCTTGCCGATCGCCTGCACGCGGGCCGCGGAGAGACTTTCCGCAAGCGAAGCGAAGAGTTCCTCGCGTTCGGCGCGGTCGTCGCCCGGCACCTTCACCTTGATGAGTTCATGGGACAGCAACGCGCGGTCGATTTCCTTGACGACCGACGGCGACAGCCCGGCCGAGCCGAGCAGCACGACCGGCTTCAGGCCGTGTGCGAGGGCCTTGAGCGCCTGCCGTTCTTTCGGTGAGAGTTGAATTTCGGCCATTTGTATCCTCCATTTACAGTCTAGCGGCGCGGGGTCCGGCTTCAACCGGATTGCGTCTCCGACAGGCAGAGTTTGCAGGGAACATGCCTCAAGCCAAGAAAAAGCACCGTTCCAACCGGGAGTGGATCGAGCGCCACCTGTCGGACCCGTTCGTGAAGCGGTCGGTCCAGGAGGGCTACCGCTCGCGCGCGGCGTACAAGCTGACGGAGATCGACGACAAGGACAAGCTCCTGCGGCCCGGCGCCGTAGTCGTCGATCTGGGTGCCGCGCCCGGCAGCTGGACCCAGGTGATCCGGGAGCGGCTGAGCCGGAACGGGAAGCTGAGCGGCCGGGTGCTCGCGCTCGACATCCTGCCGATGGAGCCGCTGCCCGACGTCGAAGTGATCCAGGGCGACTTCCGCGAGGAAGCGGTGGAACGGCAACTGGAAGCGAAGCTCGCGGGCGCGAAGGTCGACGTCGTCGTGTCCGACATGGCGCCCAATCTGTCCGGAGTCTCCGCCGCCGATGCCGCCCGCAGCCTGCTGGTTGCGGAACTTGCGCTCGAATTCGCCGTCAAGCATCTGAAGCCGGACGGCGCATTCCTGGTCAAGGCCTTCCAGGGCAGCGGTCACAGCCAGTTCGTGGAGCGGCTGAAACGCAGTTTTCGATCCGTGGCCGTGCGCAAGCCCGCCGCGTCGCGGGAGAGTTCGGCCGAGGTCTACCTGCTGGCCCGTGGGCTGCGAGCGCCTGCGGTCGGGTAATTCCTTCTCTCGCGGAGGGAGCGATGGCCTTGAAATGGCCGGGACTTGCCCTCTACTTAGGCAAAGGTGGGGCGAAGCGGGTTTAGAATCGGCCAGCTCCCTCTCTTTTCTGCCCCGATCCGGCTCCGGCCGGAGGCCCCCGGTTCACTCGAGTCGTCCCGGAAATGACGCCCGAGACGACTCAACAAGGAGTCCCACGTTGAACAACAACATGTTCGCGAAAGCCGCCATCTGGATGGTGATCGCGCTCGTCCTGTTCACGGTCTTCAAGCAGTTCGAGAGCCGCCAGAAGCCGGCCGAGTCCGTGAGCTACACGCAGTTCCTGGAAGAGGCCAAGGCGGGCAAGATCAAGCGCGTCGAGGTCCAGGGCCGCACGCTGCAGGTCACCCCGGCCGAGGGAGCCCGTTACACGCTGACGTCGCCGGGTGACGCCTGGATGGTGTCCGACCTGATGAAGTCCGGCGTGCAGGTGTTCGGCAAGCCTGAGGAAGAACAGTCGCTGCTGACGACCATCTTCGTCTCCTGGTTCCCGATGCTGCTGCTGATCGGCGTCTGGATCTTCTTCATGCGCCAGATGCAGGGCGGTGGACGAGGCGGAGCTTTTTCCTTCGGCAAGTCGCGCGCGCGCATGCTGGACGAGACCAACAACAGCATCACCTTCGCCGACGTCGCCGGCTGCGACGAGGCCAAGGAAGAGGTGCATGAACTGGTCGAGTTCCTGCGCGACCCGTCCAAGTTCCAGAAACTCGGCGGCCGGATTCCCCGTGGCGTGCTGCTGGTCGGCTCGCCGGGCACCGGCAAGACCCTGCTGGCCAAGGCCATCGCCGGCGAGGCGAAGGTGCCGTTCTTCTCGATCTCGGGTTCGGACTTCGTCGAGATGTTCGTCGGCGTCGGCGCGGCGCGCGTGCGCGACATGTTCGAGAACGCGAAGAAGCACGCGCCCTGCATCATCTTCATCGACGAGATCGACGCGGTCGGTCGCCAGCGTGGTGCCGGCCTCGGCGGCGGCAACGACGAGCGCGAGCAGACGCTGAACCAGATGCTGGTCGAGATGGACGGCTTCGAGACCGGCATTGGCGTCATCGTCGTCGCCGCGACCAACCGCCCGGACGTGCTCGACCCGGCCCTGCTGCGCCCGGGCCGTTTCGACCGCCAGGTCGTGGTGCCGCTGCCCGACATCCGCGGTCGCGAGCAGATCCTGAGCGTGCACATGCGCAAGGTGCCGATCGGCGCCGACGTCAAGGGCGACGTGATCGCCCGCGGCACGCCGGGCTTCTCGGGCGCGGACCTCGCCAACCTCGTCAACGAGGCGGCGCTGTTCGCCGCGCGCCGCAATGCGCGCGTGGTCGAGATGGTCGACTTCGAGAAGGCCAAGGACAAGGTCATGATGGGCGCCGAGCGCAAGTCCATGGTCATGTCGGAGGAGGAGCGGACCAATACCGCGTACCACGAGTCGGGACACGCGCTGGTGGCCAAGCTGGTGCCGAAGTCGGACCCGGTGCACAAGGTCACGATCATTCCGCGCGGCCGCGCCCTCGGCCTGACGATGCAGTTGCCGGAGCAGGACCGCTACGCGTACGACCGCCAGTACCTGCTGTCGCGCATCGCGGTGCTCTTCGGCGGCCGCATTTCCGAAGAAGTGTTCATGAACCAGATGACCACCGGCGCCAGCAACGACTTCGAGCGCGCGACGCAGCTGGCGCGCGACATGGTCACCCGCTACGGCATGAGCGACGCGCTGGGCCCGATGGTCTACGCGGAGAACGAGGGCGAGGTCTTCCTCGGCCGCTCGATCACGAAGACGACGCACGTGTCGGAAGAGACGATGCGCAAGGTCGACGCCGAGATCCGCCGCATCATCGACGAGCAGTACGGGCTGGCACGGCGGCTGATCGAGGAAAACCGCGACAAGGTCGAAGCGATGGCCAGGGCGCTGCTCGACTGGGAAACCATCGACAGCGAGCAGATCGACGACATCATCGCCGGCAAGCCGCCGCGTCCGCCGAAGTCGACCACTTCGACGCCGCCGGCCGGAGGCAAGTCGGCGAGCGGCGGAGTCGAAGGCGCCGCGCAGCCCGCTTGACCCTGACGCCCGAAGGCAAGGGCCGGATCATTCCGGCCCTTTTCTTTCCTCCTTCGGCCCCAGGTCCCGCCGCCTAGAATTCCCGGATGAAGCGCGATCCCGGACAGGGCCATCACATCGCGACCGCATGGAAGGTGCGCGGCCGCGCGCTCTCGCTGGCGCGCCCGCTGATCATGGGCATCGTCAACGTCACGCCCGACTCGTTCTCCGACGGCGGCCGGCATCCCACCTTCGGCACGGCGCTGGCGCACGCGCTGCGCCTGGTCGAGGAGGGCGCGGACATCCTCGACATCGGCGGCGAATCGACGCGTCCCGGGGCGGCCGACGTGACGCTGGACGAAGAACTGCAGCGGGTCATTCCGCTCGTGGAGTCGCTTGCGGGCGAGGGTGTGCCGCTGTCGGTTGACACGAGCAAACCGGAGGTGATGCGCGCGGCGATCGGCGCCGGGGCGGCGATCATCAACGACGTCCATGCCCTGCAGTCGCCCGGCGCGGTCGACGCCGTGGCGGGCAACGACTGCGGCGTCGTGCTGATGCACATGCAGGGCGTGCCGCGCACGATGCAGTTGGCGCCGCGGTACGAAGACGTCGTCGCCGAGGTCCGCGTGTTCCTGCGCGAGCGCCTCGGCGCGCTCGAAGACTCGGGCGTGTCCCCCGAACGGGTCGCGCTGGACCCGGGATTCGGCTTCGGCAAGACCGTCGAGCATAATTTCACGTTGCTTCGCGAGCTGCAGCGCTTCACGTCGCTGGGCTGCCCGGTGGTCGCCGGGCTTTCGCGCAAGTCGATGCTCGGCGCGGTGACCGGGCGGGCGGTGGGCGAGCGCGCGACCGCTTCGGTGGTGGGCGCGGTGCTCGCGGCCGAGCGCGGCGCGCGGGTGCTGCGGGTGCACGACGTGGCCGCCACGCGCGACGGCCTGCGCGTCTGGGAGGCCATGCAAGGCCAGGGAGAGACACGGTGAGCCGCAAATATTTCGGGACGGACGGAGTGCGCGGAACGGTCGGCGAAGTGCCGATCACGCCGGAGTTCGTGCTGCGGCTCGGCCAGGCGGCCGGCCGCGCGCTGACGAGCACGGCCGAGGGACATCGTCCGGCCGTCCTGATCGGCAAGGACACGCGCATCTCGGGCTACATGCTCGAGGCGGCGCTCGAGGCCGGCCTGTCGAGCGCCGGCGTCGACGTCGTGCTGTGCGGCCCGTTGCCGACGCCCGGGGTCGCGTATCTCACGCGCGCGCTCCGGCTCGACGCCGGCATCGTCATCAGCGCCTCGCACAATCCGTATCCGGACAACGGCATCAAGTTCTTCTCGGCGCACGGCAAGAAACTGCCCGATGCGGTCGAGGCGGCGATCGAGGCCGAGCTCGACAAGCCTCTGCAGTGCGTCAGTTCGAAGAACCTCGGCAAGGCACGCCGGCTCGAAGACGCCGCCGGCCGCTACATCGAGTTCTGCAAGCGGACGTTTCCGAACGAGCTCGACCTGAAGGACATGAAGATCGTGGTCGACAGCGCGCATGGCGCCGCGTACCACGTCGCACCGCCCGTCTTCCACGAACTCGGCGCCGAGGTGATCTCGCTCGGCGCGACGCCCAACGGCATGAACATCAACGACGGCGTGGGAGCACTCCACGCCCCGCACCTCGCGCAGGCTGTCCAGTCGAACGAGGCCGATGTGGGCATCGCGCTCGACGGCGACGCGGACCGCCTCGTGATGGTCGACGCCGATGGCCGCATCTACAACGGCGACGAACTGCTGTACGTCATCGTGCGCGAGCGCATGCGCCGGGGCAAGGTCGACGGTGTCGTCGGCACGCTGATGACGAACTACGCGCTCGAGCGCCGCTTCCGGGAACTCGGCGTGCCGTTCGTGCGCGCCAGGGTCGGCGATCGCTATGTGCTGGAGATGCTGGAAGAGAAGGGCTGGCTGTACGGAGGCGAGGGGTCGGGTCACCTGCTGACCCTAGACTGCCACACGACCGGCGACGGCATCGTCAGTGCGCTGCAGGTCCTGAGCGCGATGCGCCGGCACGAGCAGACGCTCGCGGACATGACGGCCGACCTGGACCTGATGCCGCAGGCGCTGGTGAACGCGAAGGTCGAGCGCGGCTTCGACTGGAAGTCGCACGTCGGCCTGGTCAGTGCCGTCGGCGAGGTCGAGCGCGAACTGAACGGCGCCGGCCGCGTGCTGATTCGGCCCTCCGGAACCGAGCCCGTGCTGCGGGTGATGGTGGAGGCGCGCGAAGTCGAAATCGCGGAAGCAATGGCGCATCGCCTCGCGGCGGTCGTCGGACCCGTCGCGACGCACTAGCCGGCGTCACGCCCGCCGGGACGCCACCCTCTCGGCGGGCACCTTCGCGATCGCCTGCTGCAGCCCGAGGAACTGCTGCGTGGCGGCCCGCCACGAGTGGCGCTCCGCGTACCTCCGGCACTCGGTGCGGTCGATTCGCAGCGCGAGCAGGGCGGCCTTCTGCAGGTCGTCGTCCAGCACGGCCACTCCGGATCCGCCAACGACGTCGATCGGTCCCTGCACCGGGAATGCCGCGACGGGCGTTCCGCACGCCAGCGCTTCGAGCATCACGAGCCCGAACGTGTCCGTCAGGCTCGGAAAGACGAAGACATCGGCGGAACCGTAGAGCTGCGCGAGTTCCGCGAACCCGAGCACGCCGACGAAGTGGACTTCGGGGAACCGCTGCTTCAGCGTCTCGAGCGCGGGCCCGACGCCGGCGACGACCTTCGTGCCGGGCAGGTCGAGGCGGAGGAAGGCCTGGATGTTCTTTTCCACCGACACGCGGCCGACGTAGAGGAAGAGCGGGCGCGGCAGGTCCGCCAGCGCGCGCTCGTCGCGGGGGTGGAAGACGTCGAGGTCGACTCCGCGCGTCCAGCGCGCGACGTTGTCGAGGCCGTTGGCGCGGAGTTCGTCCTCGACCGTGCGGGTCGGCGCCATCACGAACGACGCCTGGCCGTGGAAGTGGCGCAGGAAACCGTAGGTCCACGGCTCGGGAACCCTGAACATCGCCTTCAGGTACTGCGGGAACCGCGTGTGGTACGCGGTCGTGAACGGCAGGCCGCGCGACAGGCAGTAGCGTCGCGCGGCGTGGCCGAGCGGGCCTTCGGTGGCGACGTGGAACGCCACGCTGCGCTCGGACTCGAGCTGTTCGTCGAGCAACTGCGCGAGGCGGCCATGGGGAAAGATCGACAGCCGGATCTCCGTGTAGCCGGGGCAGGGAAACGCGGCGAACTGATCGGGACCGATCACCGAGACCGTGTGCCCGGCCTTCACCAGTTCGCGATTGGTTGCCTCGATGGTTCGCACCACGCCGTTGACCTGCGGGTGCCAGGCGTCGGTGATCGTGACGATCCTCATGCAGCGGTCTCCTCGGTGACGCGCGGTGCCGGGAGGCCCGCGGCTTCGTTTTCGTCGTCCCAGCGCACGCCGGCCTGCGCCGGCGCCCGCAGGCGGTCCCACGTGACGATCTGCAGGTGACCGTCGAGCGTCTCGACCAGCGCGGTGAGGCTCTCGACCCAGTCGCCGTCGTTCGCGTACGTCATGCCGTCGATGTCGCGGATCTCCGCCTTGTGGATGTGCCCGCAGACGACGCCGTCGTAGCCGTGGCGCCGTGCCTCGCGCAGCAGCACCTGCTCGAAGTCGAAGATGAAACTGACGGCGTTCTTCACGCGGTGCTTGAGGTACTGGGACAGGCTCCAGTACGGGCGGCCGAGGCGCACGCGCACGCGGTTCAGCTGATGGTTCAGCCAGAGGCTGAACTCGTAGGCGGCGTCGCCGACGTAGGCGAGCCAGCGCGCGTGCCGCATCACGCCGTCGGCGAAGTCGCCGTGCACGACCCACAGGCGGCGCCCGCTCGCCGTCGTGTGGACGTCGTCCTCGCGGATGGCGATGCCGCCGAAGTGCAGTCCCGCGAACTGGCGCGCCGACTCGTCGTGATTGCCGGGCACGTACACCACGCGCGTGCCCTTGCGCGCCTTGCGCAGCACTTTCTGGACGATGTCGTTGTGCGCCTGTGGCCAGTGCACGTTCTTCTTCAGGGCCCAGCCGTCGATGATGTCGCCGACGAGGTACAGCACGTCTGATTCTGTGTGCCGCAGGAAGTCGAGCAGGTAGGACGCCTTGCAGCCACGCGTGCCGAGGTGCACGTCGGAGATGAAGATCGCGCGGTAGTGCTGCGTCGGAGCCGGCGTCTGGTCGACCGGCGGCGGTGCGAGGCCGCCGGCCTGCGACGGCACGCGCCCGGCGGGGGAGTCCGGGCGGGCCGTCGCATCCCACGCGGACCAGCGGTAGAGCAACCTTCCGATCATGGGAACCGCAGGGTACGGCGACTCGATGACCTCGACGTGACAGGCAGGCTCCGCGCTTTCGCCAGTCGCGCCTCGGGTCGTGTTCACACGAGCGTCACATCGCGCGTCGACACTCGCGCTGCTTCCTGACGAAGCGCACGACAACATCCCCTCCGGAGCCACACTCAATGTCGTACGAAGACGAAACCACCAACGCGTCCAGCAACCCGCACATCAACGACCTGATCGAATCCCGACTGCAGGATCCCGCGCGCCGCGGCATGCTGCGCGGCGGATTCGGATTCGCCGCCCTGTCGTTCATCGGCGGCGGGTCACTGCTCGCCGGCTGCGGGGGCGGCGACGACGCGTTCGCGTCGCCCGCCCCTGCGCCGGCGCCCGCACCGGCGCTGGCGCGCCCCGCGTCCCTCGGATTCGCCGCCGTGCCGAAGAGCCTCGGCGACGTCGTCACCGTGCCGCCCGGCTACACGGCCTCCGTGCTGCTGCGCCTCGGCGATCCGACGGCGCCGGGTGTGGCCGCATATCGCAACGACGGTACCGACGCGGCCGCGACGTACGCGCAGCGCATGGGCGATCACCACGACGGCATGCACTACTTCGGCGTGTCCGCCGGCGGCGCCTACAGCGCGGGCGCGAGCGACCGTGCGCTGCTGGTGCAGAACCACGAGGCGATCACGCCCGCCTTCCTGCACGCGAGCGGAGCGACGATCAGCGGAACCGGTACAGCCGCCGCGCGCACGGTTGCCGACGAGGTGCTGAAGGAGTTCTACGTCCACGGCGTTTCGATCGTCGAGATCAACCGCGCCGCGAACGGCGCGTGGAGCTACAGGCAGGACTCGTCGTTCAACCGTCGCATCCACACGCTGACCGAGATGATCCTGTCGGGACCGGCAGCGGGCACGCCGTACATGGCCACGAAGTATTCGAGCAACGGAACGCGCACCCGGGGCACCGTGAACAACTGCGCCAACGGCTACACGCCGTGGGGCACGTACCTGACCTGCGAGGAGAACTGGGCCGGTTACTTCCGGCGCATCACCGCGACGGACAATGCCAATCGCACGCCGAAGGAACTGACTTCGCTCGCGCGTTACGGCGTCGCCGGCGACGGCCGCGAGCTCTGGGCCACCGTGACACCGGACACCGCCGACAACCTGTACGGCCGGTGGAACGCCATGGTGCTCGGCGCCACCGCGGCGGACGACTATCGCAACGGGCCGAACACCTACGGCTGGAACGTCGAGATCGACCCGTTCGCGCCGAACTCGACGCCGAAGAAGCGCACCGCGATGGGACGCTTCGCGCACGAAGGCGCGTGGATCGCCAAGGTCGAGGCGGGCAAGCCGCTCGTCTGGTACATGGGCTGCGACTCGCGCAACGAGTACATCTACAAGTACGTGTCGAACGCCAGCTGGGACCCGGCCGATGCGGCCGGCGGGCTCGCCGCGGGTGACAAGTACCTCGACAACGGCAAGCTGTACGTCGCGAAGTTCAACGCCGACGGCACCGGCAACTGGGTCGAGCTCTCGTTCGGAGCCAACGGCATCACCGCAGCGAGCGCCGTCTATGCGTTCGCCGACCAGGCCGACGTCCTGGTCAACACGCGGCTGGCCGCCGACGTGGTCGGCGCGACGAAGATGGACCGTCCCGAGTGGGGCGCGGTCGATCCGGTCACAGGCGCCGTCTACATGACGCTGACCAACAACAACGCGACGCTGCGCACGCTCGCCTCGACCGACGCCGCCAACCCGCGCCACTACAACGACCCGCGCACGAGCGGAACGGCCCAGCGCGGCAATCCGAACGGCCACATCGTTCGCTGGCTCGAAGCCTCGGGCAATCCGGCCGCGACGACGTTCAACTGGGACATCTTCCTGTTCGGCGCGCGCGCGAGCGCGGATGCAGCCAACGTCAACGTCTCCGGCCTGACCGCCGAAAACGACTTCTCGAGCCCGGACGGGTTGTGGTTCTCGAAGGCGACCAACGTGTGCTGGATCGAGACGGATGACGGCGCCTACACGGACGTGACCAACTGCATGCTGCTGGCGGCGCTGCCGGGTGCGGTTGGCGATGGCGGAGTGAAGACGATCACGAATACCGACTCGACCGGCGCGACCAAGCAGGTGCAGACCTACGTCGGCGCCAGCCTCGGCACGAAGCTGCGCCGCTTCCTCGTTGGCCCCGTTCAGTGCGAAATCACCGGGCTGGCAGAGTCGCCCGACGGACGTGCCCTGTTCGTCAACATCCAGCATCCGGGCGAGGAAACGGCGGCCGTCAACATCGGCAATCCAGCCCTGTTCACCAGCCACTGGCCCGACGGCGGCACCAGCCGCCCACGGTCGGCGACGATCGTCATCACGCGGAACGACGGCGGCGTGATCGGCGTGTAGCAACGAGTACCGCGTGTCTCCCTGGGTTCGGGGGGCGAAAGCCCCCCGCTTTTTTTCGTGGATGCGTCAGGCGGGGAGAGCCGCGATGCAGCGGCCGCCGGTCGGGCGGGCGCAGCGAGCCTCGCCGCGGGCGCGCGCGAACGCGCGGCGGTGCCGCTCATTCACTCGTGTGAGACGCTAGTCCGCGGTCTCGAGTTGGGGGGTGCGTTCCGGCTGCTTCGAAGACGCAGCGAACAGGTTCGTGCGGTCGGCGTAATAGCGATCGATGCGCCAGTCGCGCAGCAGATCGATCGCGAGTTCGAAGGACTCCCAGTCCAGCTCGTACAGCTCGCTCAGCGCCAGCGACTCCTCCTTGGACAGCGTCGCCGGCAGGCGGGAGAGGACTTTCGCGGAGGGTGAGTCAGAGTGGTCGCTCAGATAGCGACGAATGTCGTGAATGGCTTTCACTTTTGCGTTCCCCGCTTCCGTTGGACGGGCAGTCTCCCACACGGCCCGCCTCGGTTTGATGACAGGACCGTGAACTCGAGAGATGACTCCATGACCGACGTCAAGGCGCTCGCCGCGCGTGTCACATGGCGAGACCGGCAGGCTCGATGCATTTCGTGATGCGAAGGATCGGTTGGGTGGAGGCCGACTTGCCGCGGCGGTAGCCGGGCGGGAAGCGGCCGGTCAGAACAGGCGGGACATCGCGGCGTAGTAAGCGTCACCGAGCCGGCTCGCGAGGAACTTGCGCCGCAGTTCCTCGACGATGACCGCCCGGTCGGGACGGCCGGTGAACGGAGCGATCTGGGACTCGCTCGCGACCATCACGTTCTCCTGGACCGCAGGCGGGAGCAGCACGGCGACATCGGGACGGCAGCGGCGGGAGCCGCCGCCGATGACGTGATCGATCGGCCGCGTGACCGGGCCGCCGGCGGCGAGGAAGCGCGCCGCAAACTCCGTGCGGACGACATAACCCCAGGTGTTCAGGATGCCTCCGATCGGGCGATGGAGCCGGGATGGTCCGCACGCTTCGGGGTGGCGCATCGAAATGTTGCGCGACGAAGTTCCGAGGTAAACGATGTCGTGAAGCGCCGGGCGCGTGAGCCGCCGATGGACCTCGACGAAGTGCGGCTGCAGGAGCAGGTCGTCCTCGATCACCGTGCAGGCGGGGACGCCGGCGTCGACCGCCCGTTGCCAGGCCGTCAGGTGCGACAGCCAGCATCCGATCTCGGGGCCGCTCAACAGTCCCCCGAAACGGAACGCCGGAAACGCGAGCCGTGCCATCTCCCGCGCGCGCGCGCGGGCAACGCCGCGCAGGTCGATCCCGACCCGTTCCGCCGCCAGGCCCGCTGCCTTCAACTGCGCTTCCATCGACGCCCGGCGTGCGATGGCGCTGTCCAGGTTGATCAGGACGAGCATCGGCGTGGCTCGCGACCTAGGCGATCGACCACGGGCGCGGCCGGCGATCGAGCGCGTTCAACTGCAGCGCCGCGCGGGCGACCAGTGCAGGTTCGACGCGGTTGAACCACTCCTTCAGCACCTTGGTCGAGCCCGCGTCGGGGAGTGCGTCGACCAGGCGAGCCAGTGCCACCGACGCGTCGTTCAGTTCGCCCTGGGTGTCCTGAAGCGCGGCCAGCGCTTCGATGTAGTCGGCGGCCCCGCGGCCGGGCAGCGAAGGCGCGAGCAGGTCGAGGGCGTAGCGCAGCCGCTTCGCGTGGATGCGCACCCGGTGTCGCTTTGCCTGTCCGAGGCGGCTGAACGAGCGCGCATCCTTGAAGAGCCGGTCGGCCGCCTGTTCCAGCAGGGACGCGGCCGTCTCGCCGACGCTGCTCGTCGCCGCGGGCGCGTCTTCCATGGACCAGCGCGCGATCCGGAGCACGAGCCGGGCATAGCGCCGCGAACTGACCGCGGCCACGGCCTGCCTGATCGCCCGCGCTTGCTCTCGCCGCGCGGCGCGGCGCGGCCGACGCTGGTCCTCGTCGTCGACGGGCACCGACGACAGGATCGCGGGCAACGTCTGCTCGACGATGACGTCCCAGTCGCGTGCCGCTCCGAGCGTCTGCGCGAGCCAGTGCAGTCCCTTGCCCAGCCGCGTGGGAAAGTCCTCGCCGTACGGGTCGAACGAGCGGATGGCCGAGCGCATGCGCCGCAACGCGACCCGTGCCTGGTGGACGTGCTCGCTGGCGGGATCGCCGCGGAGCGCATCGGCATTCGCGACGACCAGCGCGAGGCCGTGCTGGATGACTTCCCGCAGCGCCTGCGCGGACGGCATTTCGACGTGGAGCCGCTCGGCGAATCCGCCGGCCGAGGCGCGCGCCGCCCCCAGGCCATCGCGCGCGGCGAGGCCGTAGCCGCGCTCCGCCTTGCTGCGCAGGGCGGGGACGAGGGTCATTCCGTGACCATGCTTCACCAGCGCGCTGCCAACGTCCAGCAGGTCCTGCGGGCGGCCCGACTTCAGCTCCAGTTCCACTTCGGCCACCGGCTGGCGTCGCTTCCGGCCATCCACGCGCGCGCGCAATTCGCCGCGATCCAGCGCCACTTCGATCTGTGAGGTGCCGTGCGCCAGCGTTCCTCGCTGCCGCGAGATCCGGGTGCGGAACACCGGGACGAGTGCGTCGGCTTCGAGGCCGGCCCGCAGCAGCACCCGCAGGGGCGTGATCTCGAAGCGCTCGAGATCGAGCGCGGGTGCGGACTTGCGCGCGGGCAGGGCGACTTCCCACTCCCCGCGGACCGGGACGACGCTGTGCCCGCTGCTCGCGGCCTTCAGCGTCTGCAGCCACCGGTCTCCGTCCCGCCGCAGGCGGAGCACCAGGCCGCGCCGGCGCAGGGCGGCGTCCGGAGTGTCGTAGTAGACGTCCTCGATGGCCGTCTCGTCGAGATGGACGTCGCCAATCGCGCGTCGCGCGCGCGCGAGGCTGCCCTTGACGAGGGCGAGCTTTAGTTCGATCTCGGTGTTGGTGTCCGACATGGCGCTCCGACGGCCGGTGTCGATCAGGCGGCGCGGTCCGGCGACAGGTCGAAGTGTCGCGCGAAGCGCCGGTTGACGTTGTCGACGGCGACAAGCATGGGGAAGACTGCGGCATCGGTCTCGTGGTGACGGAATGACGTCACCGTATGAGGGATGCATGACACCAGCATGAAGCGGGCCGAGGACTGCCGCTCGTACGGCGGGGAAGACGACTTACGTGGCCGGCCCTGAGGGAGACGGCGGTCCGGTGACAAGCGCGTCAGTTCGAGGACGGCTCGTCGTTCGGGCTCTGCTTGTTCCGTCCCGGCAGCCCCGCCAGCACGAGGTCGAACAACTTGATGCGCGCCGCGTAATAGCGGTCGAGCCGCCAGTCCTTGATCAACTCGATCGCCAATTCGAAGGCCTCCTGGTCGAGCTCGTAGAGGTCGCGCAGCGGGATCTCTCGCTCCTCCCCAAGTGCCTCGACGAGGTCGGCCAGGAAGAACGACGAC
>Ga0209253_10001165_pt1 | contig 22952 bp, 19 predicted proteins | sample FrelakmetBRP12BR_FD_187145 | JGI IMG/M metagenome (GOLD analysis project Ga0209253, IMG submission 187145) | Freshwater lake sediment microbial communities from the University of Notre Dame, USA, for methane emissions studies - BRP12 BR (SPAdes)... | ecosystem: Environmental > Aquatic >...
CCCGCTGTCGCTGGGCATCGAGACGCTGGGCGGCATCATGACCAAGCTGATCGAAAAGAACACCACGATCCCGACCAAGGCGACGCAGGTGTTCTCGACCGCGGACGACAACCAGACGGCCGTGACGATTCACGTGCTGCAGGGCGAGCGTGACCGCGCGCAGGACAACAAGTCGCTCGGGCGGTTCGATCTTTCCGACATTCCGCCCGCGCCGCGCGGCATGCCGCAGGTCGAGGTCATGTTCGACATCGACGCGAACGGCATCCTCAACGTGCAGGCGAAGGACAAGGCCACGGGCAAGGAGCAGAAGATCGTCATCAAGGCCTCGAGCGGCCTGACCGAGGACGAGATCAAGCAGATGGTCCGTGACGCCGAAGCGCACGCGGAAGAGGACAAGAAGTTCCGCGAACTCGCCGAGACGCGCAACCGTGCCGACGCGCTGGTGCATGCGGCCGAGAAGTCGCTCAAGGACCTCGGCGAGAAGGTTTCGTCGGAGGATCGTGCCCGCGTCGAATCCGCCGCTGCGGACCTGAAAGCGGTGCTGCGGGGCGACGACAAGGACATCATCGAGAAGAAGGCGGAAGCCCTGGCCGAAGCCGCGGCCAAGGTCGCACAGCAGGCGTACGCCAGCCAGGCGGCACCCGAAGCGGGGGCTGCAGGCGCCGGCGGTGGCCAGGCTGGTGGCCCGGGCGGCAGCAAGGACGAAGTGCTGGACGCGGAATTCGAAGAGGTCGACAAGGACAAGGACCGCAAGGGCTGAGGCGCAATCCGGCCCGCGCGCGGCGGCGCGTATGGCTATGATGCACGCGCCAGGAATCGACCGCCGCGGGGCGCATAACCCCGCGGCGTTTCTGCGTTGAAACAACTGCGATACGACGAGCCGAAGCGGATGGCGAAGCGCGATTACTACCAGGTCCTGGAACTGACTCGGTCTGCGACGGAGGCCGAGATCAAGAAAGCCTATCGCCGCCTGGCGATGAAGCTGCATCCGGACCGCAACCAGCACGATCAGGCGACCGAGGAGAAGTTCAAGGAGGCCAAGGAGGCCTACGAAGTCCTGTCGGATGCACAGAAGCGCGCGGCTTACGACCAGTTCGGCCACGCAGGCGTCGACGCCGCTGCGCGTGGCGGCAAGGGCGGGCAGGGCTTCGATCCGCGCGATGCGTTCGGCGACATTTTCGGCGACGTGTTCGGCGACATCTTCGGTGGTGGACGCCGTGGACGTTCGCAGGTGTTCCGCGGTGCGGACCTGCGCTATGAACTCGAACTCGACCTCGAGCAGGCCGTGTTCGGCGACACCGTCAACCTCGATTTCGCCACGCTCGGCGAATGCGAAGACTGCAAGGGTTCGGGTTCGGCCAAGGGCGCGAAACCCGTCGCCTGCGACACCTGCCATGGCCAGGGCCAGGTGCGAATGCAGCAGGGTTTCTTCACCGTGCAGCAGACGTGCCCACGCTGCCAGGGGCGCGGCCAGGTCGTCAGCGATCCTTGTGGCAAGTGCCGCGGCCAGGGACGCACGCGCAAGCAGAAGACGCTCGCAGTGAAAGTGCCGGCCGGCGTCGACACCGGCGACCGGATCCGGTTGGGCGGCGAAGGCGAGGCAGGCCGCAATGGCGGTCCGTCGGGCGATCTCTACGTCGAAGTCCGCGTCCGCGAGCACGCGATCTTCGAACGCGACGGCGCGCACCTCTCGTGCGAGGTGCCGATCAGTTTCAAGGCGGCGACCCTCGGCGGCAGCATCGACGTGCCGACACTGGACGGCGACGTCACGATCAAGGTTCCGCCCGAGACGCAGTCGGGTCGCGTGTTCCGCCTGCGTGAAAAGGGCATCAAGCCCGTCCGCGGCGGCACCACCGGCGACCTGTTCTGTCGCGTCGTCGTGGAAACGCCCGTGCACCTCACGCGCGAGCAGAAAGACCTGCTGCTGAAGTTCGACGATTCGTTGCGCGCCGACAGCAGGCACCATCATCCGCGCGAGGAATCCTGGGTCGACGGCGTGAAACGTTTCTTTACCAGCCTCGGCGAGTGACCCTCGATGGCCGTTTCGATCAGCGTTGCGATGCTGGGGGCTTCGGGCCGGATGGGCCGGAACATCATTCCGCTGATCGCGGGTGATTCGAGCGGCTTGCGCCTGAGCGGCGCACTGGTCGCACCCGGCGACAACGCGCTCGGCCAGGATGCAGGCTCGTTCGCGGGATCGGCACCGTTGGCCATCGCAATCACCGACGAGCCGCGGCGTGCGCTGGCCGGGGCCGGCGTCGCCATCGATTTCACGCTGGCCGAAGCCTCCGTTCGCAATGCAGCCCTCTGTCGCGAACTGGGCGTGCCGATGGTCATCGGCACCACCGGTCACAGCGGCGCCCAGCTCAAGGAGATCGAGGCGATCGCAAGCGGGTTGCCGGTCGTGCTCGCTCCCAACATGAGCCTGGGCGTCAACGTGCTGTTCAGGCTGGCGGAACTCGCGGCACGGGCACTGCAGGCGGAGCAATACGACGCCGAGATTTTCGAAGCGCACCACCGCCACAAGGTCGACGCCCCGAGCGGGACGGCGCTGGGTCTCGGACGGGCCGCCGCAAGGGGCCGGGGCGTCGAACTGGACGCTGTCGCGGAATACGCGCGGCACGGCAATACCGGCGCCCGCGAGGCCGGCAAGATCGGGTTCAGCGTGGTGCGCGGCGGGGACATCGTCGGCGATCACCGCCTGATTTTTGCGGGTCCCGGCGAAACCATCGAACTCTCGCACCACGCCCAGGACCGCTCCGGCTTTGCCCGCGGCGCGCTGGTGGCTGCTCGCTGGGTCGTCGGGCGGCCGCCGGGCCTCTACTCGATGGCCGACGTGCTCGGTCTCTGACCGGGCGCACGACATCAGGCGAAAGAGCGCGTGGCACAACGCGGGACGCTCGCGTAGAATCCGGTACTTAGCCCGTGAGACAAATCTTCACCGGAGTGAGCGCCAGCTCAACCCCGGCGGTGGTCGCACGCGCTAGTAACTGATCGCTGCGCCGGAGGTAACCCGTGACGACACCCGCTGTCTTGGCTCTAGAGGACGGCACTGTGTTTCGCGGCGTTTCCATTGGCGCCGCCGGCACGTCGACCGGCGAGGTGGTGTTCAACACCGCCATGACTGGCTACCAGGAAATCCTGACCGACCCGTCGTATTCCCGGCAGATCGTTACGCTGACCTACCCGCACATCGGCAATACCGGCACCAACCCCGACGACCACGAGTCGAGCCTCGTCCACGCCGCCGGTCTCGTGATCCGCGACCTGCCGTTGCTGCACTCCAGCTGGCGTGCCACCGAATCCCTGCCGGAGTTCCTGCGCCGCCGGAATACGGTTGCCGTCGCCGAGATCGACACCCGCAAGCTGACACGCATCCTGCGTGAAAAAGGTGCGCAGGCCGGCTGCATTGCCAGCGGCGACGCCGCACTGCGTCCCGACCTCGCGATCGAGGCGGCACGCCGCTTCCCGGGCCTCAAGGGCATGGACCTTGCCCGGGTCGTCTGCACCGACCGGGCCTACCAGTGGAACGAGGGCACGAACTGGTCGCTGGAACAGGGTCCGGGTCGCCGGGCCGGCCAGCGCCTGCACGTCGTGGCCTACGACTTCGGCATCAAGCGCAACATCCTGCGCCTGCTCGCCGACCACGGCTGCCGCATGACGGTCGTGCCGGCGCAGACCTCGGCCGCAGATGTCATGGCGCTCGCACCGGACGGCATCTTCCTCTCGAACGGTCCCGGCGATCCCGAGCCGTGCACGTATGCGATCGAGGCCACGCGTGAATTTCTCGCCAACGGCACGCCGCTCTTCGGCATCTGTCTCGGCCACCAGATCCTGGGCCTCGCGCTGGGCGCGAAGACCGTCAAGATGAAGTTCGGTCACCACGGCGCGAACCACCCTGTGCTCGAAATCGAGACGGGCCGTGTGCTGATCACGTCCCAGAACCACGGTTTCGCCGTCGACGAGACGACGCTGCCGCCGAACGTGAAGGTCACCCACAAGTCGCTGTTCGACGGCTCGCTGCAGGGCATCACCTGCATCGATCGTCCGGCGTTCAGCTTCCAGGGTCACCCCGAAGCCAGCCCGGGTCCGCGCGACCTCGTGCCGCTGTTTGCAGAATTCGTCGAATCCATGCTGCGCAAGTCGGGCACCGCGCCGATGCGCAAGACGGTCTGATCGCAGGAGTCGCCGCCCGCATGCCCAAGCGCACAGACCTCGAAAGCATCCTGATCATCGGCGCCGGCCCCATCGTCATCGGCCAGGCGTGCGAGTTCGATTATTCCGGCGCCCAGGCGTGCAAGGCGCTGCGCGAGGAGGGGTACCGGGTCATCCTGGTCAATTCGAACCCGGCGACGATCATGACCGACCCGGAGATGGCCGACTCGATCTACATCGAGCCCATCAACTGGCGCACGGTCGCCCGCATCATCGAAAAGGAGCGTCCCAGCGCGCTGCTGCCCACGATGGGTGGCCAGACGGCCCTCAACTGCGCGCTCGACCTGGTGCGCGAAGGCGTGCTGGAAAAGTACGGCGTCGAACTGATCGCCGCCTCGCGCGAAGCGATCGACATGGCCGAGGACCGCGAACTGTTTCGCAACGCCATGCGCGACATCGGGCTCGACTGCCCGCGCTCGCGCGTCGCGCACAGCCTCGAGGAAGCGCTGGCGATCCAGGCCGAGATCGGCTTCCCGACGGTGATCCGCCCCTCGTTCACGCTCGGTGGCAGCGGCGGCGGCATCGCGTACAACCGCGAGGAGTTCGAGCAGATCGTCGCACGCGGGCTCGACGCCTCCCCGACCAGCGAAGTGCTGCTCGAGGAATCGGTGATCGGCTGGAAGGAATTCGAGATGGAAGTGGTCCGCGACAAGGCGGACAACTGCATCATCATCTGCGCCATCGAGAACCTCGATCCGATGGGCGTGCACACGGGTGACTCGATCACCGTCGCGCCCGCGCAGACGCTGACGGACAAGGAATACCAGCTGATGCGGGACGCATCGATCGCGGTCCTGCGCAAGATCGGCGTCGAATGCGGCGGCTCGAACGTGCAGTTCGCCATCAGCCCCACCGACGGCCGCCTGCTCGTCATCGAGATGAACCCGCGCGTGTCGCGCTCGTCGGCGCTCGCGTCGAAGGCCACCGGCTTCCCGATCGCCAAGGTCGCGGCGAAGCTGGCCATCGGCTACACGCTCGACGAACTGCGCAACGACATCACGGGCGGCGCCACGCCGGCGTCGTTCGAGCCGACGATCGATTACGTCGTCACCAAGATCCCGCGCTTCACGTTCGAGAAATTCCCGGGCGCCAACCAGCGGCTCACGACGCAGATGAAGTCGGTGGGCGAGGTCATGGCGATGGGCCGCACCTTCCAGGAGTCGCTGCAGAAGGCGCTGCGCGGCCTCGAGACCGGCATCGACGGCCTGACGCCGATCGCGACGCTGCCGCTCGCCGACGACGATGCGCGCAATGCGCTGCTCGAAGAGTTGCGCATGCCGGGCCCGGACCGTCTGCGCTACGTGGGCGATGCGTTCCGCGCGGGCCTGACGCTGGCTGAAGTCCACAAGGCGTCGCGCATCGATCCATGGTTCCTGGTGCAGATCGAGGACATCATCAGCGAAGAGCGCGCGATCGTGGCGGGTGGCAGGCCAGCGCTCGATCAACCCCGCGTGCGCGCGCTGAAGCGCAAGGGTTTTGCCGACAGCCGCATCGCGAAGCTGATCGGCGTTGCCGAGGCGGACGTTAGCGCTCATCGCCGCGCGCTCGGCGTCCGTCCCGTGTTCAAACGGGTCGATACCTGCGCCGCGGAATTCGCGACGTCCACCGCGTACATGTATTCCACGTACGAGGACGAGTGCGAATCCAGGCCTACCGGCAAGCGCAAGATCGTGATCCTCGGTGGCGGGCCCAACCGTATCGGCCAGGGCATCGAGTTCGACTACTGTTGCGTGCACGCGGCGCTCGCGCTGCGTGAAGACGGGTTCGAGACCATCATGGTCAACTGCAACCCGGAGACGGTCTCGACCGATTACGACACCTCCGACCGCCTCTATTTCGAGCCGCTCACGCTGGAAGACGTCATGGAAATCATGCACGTCGAGAAGCCGTTCGGCGTGATCGTGCAATACGGCGGCCAGACTCCGCTCAAGCTCGCCAAGGCGCTGGAAGCGGCGGGCGTGCCGATCATCGGCACCAGTCCCGACTCGATCGACGTCGCGGAAGACCGCGAGCGTTTCCAGCAACTCGTCGGCAAGCTGCAGTTGCGGCAGCCGCCGAATCGCACGGCGCGCACCGAAAATGAGGCCGTGCGACTGGCGGCGGAAGTCGGCTTCCCGCTCGTCGTGCGCCCGAGCTACGTGCTCGGCGGCCGCGCGATGGAAGTCGTGTTCAGCGAGGACGACCTGCGCGTCTACATGAACACCGCGGTGCAGGTATCGAACGACAGTCCGGTGCTGCTCGACCGCTTTCTCGACCTTGCGATCGAAGTCGACGTCGATGCGATCTGCGACGGCAAGGACGTCTACGTCGGCGGCATCATGGAGCACATCGAGCAGGCCGGCGTGCACTCGGGCGACTCCGGTTGCTCGTTGCCGCCGAGCAGCCTGAGCAAGGAACTGCAGGACCAGATCCGCGAGCAGACGCGCCGCTTGGCGCTTGCGCTCAACGTCATCGGCCTGATGAACGTCCAGTTCGCCATCCAGAACGGCGTGGTCTACGTGCTCGAAGTGAACCCGCGCGCCTCGCGCACGGCACCTTTCGTCTCGAAGGCGACCGGTGTGGCGATGGCGAAGGCGGGCGCGCGCGTCATGACCGGACGCACGCTCGTCGAACTCAACCTGACGCGCGAGCGCATCCCGAAGTACTTCTCGGTCAAGGAAGCGGTGTTCCCGTTCGGCAAGTTCCCGGACGCCGACCCCATCCTGGGCCCGGAAATGAAGTCGACGGGCGAGGTCATGGGCACCGGCCGCAGCTTCGGCGAGGCCTACGCCAAGGCGCAGGCGGCCTCGGGCGTGACGTTGCCAACCCGCGGCGTCTGCCTGATCAGCGTCCGTGAGCGCGACAAGCCGGGCGCGGTCGAACTCGGCAAACGGCTGCGCGCCCAGGGCTTCGAGATCGTGGCGACCCAGGGCACGGCCGACGTGCTGGAGGCGAACGGCATCGAATGCCGGCGTGCCAACAAGGTGCGCGAGGGCCGGCCGCACATCGTCGACATGATCAAGAACGACGAGTTCAGCCTCATCGTCAACACGACCGAGGGCAAGCAGGCCGTGCGCGAGTCCAACTCGATTCGGCGTGAGGCCGTGGCCCGCAAAGTGACGTACTACACGACCCTCGCCGGGGCACTGGCCACTTGCGAGGCCATCGACCACCTTCAGGACGTCGAGGTGAACCGCCTGCAGGATCTTCACAAGGAAGTTTGGATATGACGCGTAAGCCAATGACTTCTAAGGGTGCGGGACGCCTGCGGGAGGAATTGAAGCGACTCAAGCAGGTCGAGCGGCCGCGCATCATCCAGGCCATCGCCGAGGCGCGCGCCCATGGCGACCTGAGTGAGAACGCCGAGTATCACGCGGCCCGCGAGCAGCAGAGCTTCTGCGAAGGGCGCATCAACGAACTCGAGCACGAGCTGTCGCACTCGCACATCATCGATGTCTCGACCCTGCCCAGGACCGACAAGGTGGTTTTCGGCGCCACGGTGCACCTCGAAACGGCCGCCGGCGAGGAGGTCGTTTACCAGATCGTCGGCGAGCAGGAAGCCGACATCCGCCTCAACCTGATCTCGATCACGTCGCCGATAGCGCGGGCGCTGGTCGGCAAGTCAGCCGGGGACGAGGTCCACGTCGCCGTGCCGGGTGGCACCCGCTCGTACGAAATCGTGATCGTTCGCTACGAGTAGGGATCATTCACGCCGTCTATCGGCGGGATCTGGAAGTTCGATGGCGTGCCGGGGCCTGCGACTGCAGACTGCTGGAACGGTTTTACGCGTCCGGCAGGAGGATCTTCGTCTGCTCGCGGTTGGCCCGGTAGAACAGGGCGACGTGACCGATGCGCTGGACGATCTCCGAGTGCGTCGAGGCGGCAAGTTCGGCCAGCAACTCGTCCCGCGCCTTGCGATCACCCACCCGTGCCCGCACCTTGACCAGCTCGTGGTGAGCCAGTGCTCCATCCATCTCCGCCACCAGGTTCGGGCCGAGCCCGGAATTGCCGATCAGGACCACCGGGTTCAATTCGTGGCCAAGACGGCGGAGGTATTTGCGTTGGGTGTCGGACAGCATGGGAAGGGGGAGGAAGGACAGGAAGGACAGGAAGGGGAGGAAGGCGTCGAGCCAGGGCGGTTGGGCCTTGAGGGCGGCTATCATCCCTTAGCAAAGGCGATTTCGCACGAATTTGACATTGATCGGCCGGCATTCGACGCAACATCTATCGCTGAACGCGCACCCCGACTAAAGCCTTCCTGCCCTTCCTGCCCTTCCTACCCTTCCTGTCCTTCCTGTTCTTCCTGTCCTTCCTCAACTTCCTCCCCCTTCCCTTGCCAAAACGCACCAAATCCTCCGCCGCATGGCTCGCCGAGCACGAGTCCGACCCGTACGTGAAACGGGCCCGGGAAGAAGGTTGGCGGTCGAGGGCGGTCTACAAGCTCGAGGAGATCCAGAAATCGGATCGGATCCTGCGGCCGGGAATGACCATCGTCGACCTGGGGGCCGCACCCGGCAGCTGGAGCCAGTACGCGAAGCGGCTGCTGGACGGCAACGGCAGGATTATCGCCATGGACATCCTGGACATGCCTGCCATCCCGGGAGTGGAATTCCTGCAGGGCGACTTCAATGACGATGCCGTGCTGGAGCGGCTGTCAGCCATGGTCGGCCCGACCAGGGTCGACCTTGTCATGTCCGACATAGCCCCCAACATGATGGGCATTGCGGACGTGGACCACGACCGGTCGATGCAGCTGGTGGAACTTGCGGTCGATTTCGCCGGTCGGACTTTGCATCCCGGGGGAGATTTCCTCGCCAAGGTCTTCCAGGGGCGGGGTTTCCAGCCGCTCGTGTCCCAGCTGCGCGAACGCTTTGATTCCGTCAAATTGCGCAAGCCGAAAGCATCGAGGGCGCGCAGTGCCGAAGTCTACGTTCTGGCACGCGGGTATCGGATGGTGTAGTGTGAATTCGGCCGTCAGTGCGTGCACGTTGCGTGCCGCAGATCCGGCTAAACCGAGGTCAGGAAGTGAACGATTTGGCCAAGAATGTCGTCCTGTGGGTCGTGATCGCCGTGGTGCTCGCCACGGTCGTGAGCAATTTCAGCTCGCGCGGGCAAGCCGTGCAGGAGATGCCATATTCCACGTTCCTGACCCACGTCAAGGACGGCACCGTTTCCCAGGTCACTTTCTCCGGTGACAAGATCAGCGGGCTGCGCTCCGGCGGCGAGCAGTTCGTCGTCTACAACCCGGAGACGGACAACTCGGCACTGATCGGCACGCTGCAGAAGAGCGGCGTCACGTTCAGCGCCGCGCCGCCGGAACGCCAGTCGTTCCTCATGCAATTGTTCATCTCGTCGTTCCCGATCCTGCTGCTGATCGGCGTCTGGGTCTACTTCATGCGCCAGATGCAGGGCGGAGCGGGCGGCCGCGGGGCGATGTCGTTCGGCAAGAGCCGGGCGCGCCTGCTCAATGAAGACCAGGTCACCGTCACGTTCGCGGATGTCGCGGGCGTCGACGAAGCCAAGGAAGAAGTCTCCGAGATCGTCGACTTCCTCAAGGACCCGGGCAAGTTCCAGCGCCTCGGCGGCAAGATCCCGCGCGGTGTGCTGATGGTCGGTTCGCCCGGCACCGGCAAGACGTTGCTCGCCAAGGCGATCGCCGGCGAAGCGAAGGTGCCGTTCTTCACCATCTCCGGATCGGACTTCGTCGAGATGTTCGTCGGCGTCGGCGCCTCGCGTGTCCGCGACATGTTCGAGCAGGCCAAGAAGCAGGCGCCCTGCATCATCTTCATCGACGAAATCGATGCGGTCGGCCGCCATCGCGGCGCCGGTCTCGGCGGCGGTCACGACGAGCGCGAGCAGACGCTGAACCAGTTGCTGGTCGAGATGGATGGTTTCGAAGGCAACGAAGGCGTCATCGTCATCGCGGCCACCAACCGTCCCGACGTGCTCGACCCTGCGCTGCTGCGCCCGGGCCGCTTCGACCGCCAGGTCGTCGTGCCGCTGCCGGACGTGCGCGGACGCGAGCAGATCCTCAAGGTGCACATGCGCAAGCTGCCGCTGGCCGAGGACGTGAAGCCCTCGATCATTGCACGCGGCACTCCCGGCTTCTCGGGCGCCGATCTCGCCAACCTCGTCAACGAGGCTGCGTTGTTCGCGGCTCGCGCCAACCGTCGCACCGTCACCATGGACGAGTTCGAGCGCGCCAAGGACAAGATCATGATGGGCGCCGAGCGCAAGTCCATGGTCATGGACGACAACGAGAAGAGGCTCACCGCCTACCACGAAGCCGGCCACGCGATCGTGGGTCTCAACGTCCCCGACCACGACCCGGTGTACAAGGTCTCGATCATCCCGCGCGGCCGCGCGCTCGGCATCACGATGTTCCTGCCTGAAGCGGATCGCTACAGCACCAGCAAGCGCCGGCTCGAGAGCCGCATCGCTACGCTGTTCGGCGGCCGCGTCGCGGAAGAAATCGTCTTCGGGCCGGAGTACGTCACCACGGGTGCTTCGAACGACATCGAACGTGCGACCGAGATCGCCCGCAGCATGGTCACGAAGTGGGGCCTCTCGGACAAGCTGGGTCCGCAGACGTATGCGGAAGACGAGGGCGAAGTGTTCCTCGGCCGCAGCGTCACCCAGCACAAGCAGGTGTCCGACGTCACGGCACACGTGATCGACGAAGAGATCCGCGTCCTCATCGACAGCAACTTCCAGCGTGCCAAGGGCATCCTCGAGCGCGACATCGAGATCCTGCACAAGATGGCGGAGGCGCTGATCAAGTTCGAGACGATCGACGACTCCCAGATCGCCGACATCATGCAGGGCCGCGAGCCGAAGCCGCCGGCCGATTGGGAAGACCCGCACCCGGGCTCGCCACCCGACATCCGTCCGCGCCCGACACGCGGCGGCGAAGGCGACGCGCCGTCGGGACGACCTGCCCCGCAGCACTAGCCAAGGGGATGGGGGATAGGGGTTAGGGGTTAGTCGGAAGGGCGGCATTGCCGCCCTTTCCTTTTGCAGGATGCAATTCCTGATACCTGCAATTAATCGGCTGCACCTAACGCCACGATGATCTTTCCGACTGACCCCTATCCCCTATCCCCTAACCCCTTTCCCATGCCGCTCCGCTGCCGTGACCGCTCGCTGGCCCTCGACGTCCCCGCCGTCATGGGCATTCTCAACGTCACGCCAGACTCGTTCTCGGACGGCGGTCTGCACTTTGAGCGGCAGGCCGCGATCGCGGCTGGATTGCGCATGGTCGAGGAGGGCGCTGCCATCGTCGACGTCGGCGGCGAGTCGACGCGACCGGGTGCAGCGGCAGTCGGTGTACAGCAGGAAATCGATCGCGTCGTGCCGGTGATCGAAGCCCTCGCAGCCCGTGCCGACGTGGTGCTTTCCGTCGACACCAGCAAACCCGAGGTGATAGCGGCCGCCCTCAGTGCCGGCGCCCACCTCGTGAACGACATTCGCGCATTGCGTATTCCGGGAGCACTTGCAGCTGCAGCGGCGCAGAACGCCGCGGTCTGCGTGATGCACATGCAGGGCGAGCCGGCGACCATGCAGGCCGATCCGCGCTACGGCGACGTCGTCGCCGAGGTCCGCGAGTTTCTGCTTGCGCGTACCAGGGCCTGTCGGGAAGCAGGAATCGCTGGCGATTCGATCTGCATCGATCCCGGCATCGGGTTCGGCAAGACGTACCACCACAACCTCGAACTGCTGCGCAACCAGCGTGCGTTCGCGGATCTGGGCTATCCGCTGCTGATCGGTGTCTCGCGCAAGGCACTCATCGGTATCATGACGGGTCGGCCGGCCCTGGAAAGGGTGGTGGGCAGCGCCGTCGCGGCCGCGTTCGCGGTGCAGGCAGGGGCGGCAATCATCCGCGCGCACGACGTCGCCGCCACGGTCGATGCGGTCAAGGTGGCGGTCGCGCTGCGCGGGCGCGCAGCGAGATAGCGGAACGACAGGCAGCAAGGCGGCGCCAGCGGCGGCGAGCGCGTCACGGCGAGGAGCAAGCAGCAGATGGCAAGGAAGTATTTCGGCACCGATGGCGTGCGCGGCCGGGTCGGCCAGGAACCCATGACGGTCGAGTTCGCGCTGCGACTTGCGAGCGCCGCGGCCCGCGTGCTCGCGCCCGATGGCGGCACCGCGCTCGTCGGCAAGGACACGCGCCTGTCCGGCTACATGTTCGAGGCCGCGCTCGAGGCGGGCTTCGTCGCCGCCGGCGTCAACGTGAGCCTGATCGGCCCGCTGCCGACGCCCGGTATCGCGTACCTGGCCCGCAAGTCCGGCTGCAAGTTCGGCGTGGTGATCAGCGCCTCGCACAATCCGTACGAAGACAACGGCATCAAGTTTTTCGACGCGCACGGCAGCAAGCTGTCCGACGAGCTCGAGGAACAGATCGAGGCGTACCTCGACCAGCCGGCCCTCACGCGCGAATCGATCCATCTCGGCAAGGCAACGCGCGTCGACAAGTCGCGCGTCGTGTACCAGGAGTTCTGCATGTCGGTGCTGCCGCAAGGCACCGACCTGTCAGGGCTGAAAGTCGTCATCGACTGCGCGAACGGCGCGGCCTACAAGGTGGCGCCGCGAGTCCTCACCGACCTCGGCGCCGAGATCATCCCGCTGGGCTGCTCGCCGAACGGCCGCAACATCAACCTGCGCTGTGGTTCCACTTCGCCCGAGCTGATCCAGGCGACGGTGTCGGGTGTGCACGCGGACGTCGGCATCGCGCTCGACGGTGACGGCGACCGGCTGGTGATGGTCGATCATCTCGGCCGCATCGCGGACGGCGATCAGCTGCTGTACGTCATCGCCTCCGATCGCAAGCGCGCCGGCACGCTGCAGGGTCCGGTGGTCGGCACGGTGATGAGCAACCTGGGACTCGAACAGAAGCTGAAATCCGAGGGCGTGGAATTCCTGCGGGCGCAGGTCGGCGACCGCTATGTGCTGGCCATGCTGAAGGAGCACGGCGGTGTGCTCGGCGGCGAAACGTCCGGTCACTTGCTGTGCCTCGACCGCACGACGACGGGCGACGGCCTGATCAGCGCCCTGGAGGTGCTGGCCGTAATGAAGCGAACGGGCCGGCCGCTCGCCGAACTCGTTGCGGGCATGCCGAAGTTCCCGCAGGTGATGATCAACGTCCGCGTCAAGGAACGCATCGATCTGTCCAGGTCGCAGGCCATCCAGGACGCCGTAAGGCGCGCCGAGGAGGGCCTCGGTGCGACAGGCCGGGTGGTGCTGCGGGCGTCCGGTACGGAGCCGGTGATCCGCGTCATGATCGAGGCCCGGGAAGAAGCGGTCGCGTCCCGCTACGCGAACGAACTTGCGGAAGTCGTGCGCACGGCGGTCTGAACGGCGGCTGTTCCGCATTGCTTTAACCCGGACCCGCCGCTAAGATCGCGCGCCTTTCGCGGCCGGCCCTGATGGGCCGGCATCGCTCACCGTTTCTGGGGGTAGTTCAGCCATGCGTCAGCCGCTCGTCGCGGGCAACTGGAAAATGCACGGGTCGCGCGCGGAAAACGCGAGTCTCGTCAGTGGTTTGCTCGATCTGTTGCAGCCGGGAAAGCGCGCCGAAATCCTGCTGTGCCCGCCGTTCCCGTACCTGATGGAAACCGGTCGCCTGCTGAAGGATTCCGGCGTGGCGCTCGGCGCCCAGTCGGTCTGCGCGGAGTCGCAGGGCGCCTTCACGGGCGAGGTGTCCGCCGCGATGCTCAAGGATGTCGGCTGCCGCTACGTGCTGGTCGGACACTCGGAGCGTCGCCAGCTGTTCGGGGAGCGCGACGCGCTGGTCGCGCGGAAATTCGTGGCGGCCCAGGGGCAGTCGCTGGTGCCGGTGCTCTGCGTGGGTGAAACCCTGGAGGAGCGCGAGGGCGACCAGACGACCAGTGTCGTATCCCGCCAGCTCGAGGCTGTCCTGGCCGTGACCGGTGTGCAGGCGCTGGCCAAGGCGGTCATCGCCTACGAACCGGTCTGGGCGATCGGCACGGGCCGCACGGCTTCGCCGGAGCAGGCCCAGGAAGTGCACGCGATGATTCGTGCCAAGGTGGCGGAACGGGATGCTACAATAGGCGGATCGGTCAGGATCCTGTACGGCGGAAGCGTCAAGGCTTCCAACGCCCAGGAACTGTTTGCGATGCCCGATATCGACGGCGGACTCGTCGGCGGGGCGTCGCTCAAGGCGGACGAGTTCGCACGAATCTGCGCTGGCGCAGGTTGACGGCGAAGCGTCGTCGCCAGAACGCATAAGGTTTCTTTGCGATGAATTGGCTGCAGACCCTCGCTGTCGTCTTCCACGTGCTGCTGGCGATCTCCATCATCGGCATCGTGCTGCTGCAGCGTGGCAAGGGCGCGGATGCCGGTGCCGGTTTCGGTGCGGGCGCCTCGGGCACGGTGTTCGGCGCGCGAGGTTCCGCCTCGTTCCTGTCGCGAACCACGGCGGTTCTCGCCACGCTGTTCTTCCTGACGAGCCTGGGCCTGACGTACCTGTTCAGCCAGCAGAAGGAGGCAACCAGCGTCGTCGACACGGTCACGCAGCAAGCCCCGGCTCCCGTGACGTCGCCTGCTCCGCTGCCATCCCTGCCGGCGACGCCGGCCACGAACACTCCTGCTCCGGCCACTGTGCCGGCCACGGGCAGCGAATCTGCGCCCGCGCAGCAGGCGCCGCCCGCGCAAGCCCCGGCCGGCAACTGAGGCGGCGACGATCTGATCGAAGATGCGGATGTGGTGGAATTGGTAGACACGCTAGCTTGAGGGGTTAGTGCCGAAAGGCGTGAGAGTTCGAGTCTCTCCATCCGCACCAGAACGAACGAGGCGAGCCAGGGCTCGCCTTTTTCATTTGCGCTCCTACTGCGCTGCAATCCGTGCTGTTAGAATTACGGGCTAATCGCACCCGCTTCGATGCTGCCCTTCGAGATGCTCGCGCAATACCTGCCGATCCTGATTTTCCTAGCAGTTGCAGGCGCAATCGGCGTGCTCCTGCTCGTGCTCGGCCGCCTCTTCGCGCCAAGCCGGCCCGACACTGCAAAGCTCTCGCCCTACGAGTGCGGCTTCGAAGCGTTCGAGGACTCGCGCATGAAATTCGACGTGCGCTATTACCTCGTCGCCATCCTCTTCATCGTGTTCGATCTCGAAATCGCCTTCCTGTTCCCGTGGGCCGTCGCGCTCGATTCGGTCGGCATCGTCGCGCTCGCCGCGATGGGTGTGTTCCTGCTGGTGCTCGTGGTCGGCTTCGTCTACGAGTGGAAGAAAGGGGCGCTCGAATGGGACTAGAGGCACCGAGCAGCAGCGACGCGCCGGACCGCGGCGTGTTCACCACCTCGGTGGACGCGCTCATGAACTGGGCCCGCACCGGTTCGATGTGGCCGATGACGTTCGGTCTCGCGTGTTGCGCCGTCGAAATGATGCACGCAGGCGCCGCGCGCTACGACCTCGACCGGTTCGGCATCGTCTTCCGTCCAAGCCCGCGGCAGTCCGATGTGATGATCGTGGCCGGCACGCTGGTCAACAAGATGGCGCCGGCGCTGCGCAAGGTCTACGACCAGATGCCCGAGCCGCGCTGGGTCATCTCGATGGGTTCGTGCGCGAACGGCGGCGGCTACTACCACTACTCGTATGCCGTGGTCCGCGGTTGCGACCGCATCGTGCCCGTCGACGTGTACGTGCCGGGTTGCCCCCCGTCCGCCGAGGCGCTGATCTACGGCCTCATCCAGTTGCAGAAGAAGATCCACCGCACGCAGACGATTGCGCGCTGAGAATTGTCGAGCAGATCCATGAACCAGGCGTTGGAACAACTCGCCGAGACGATCTCGGGCCGCTTCGCCGGGCAGCTTGCGCGCGTCGAATCGCGCTGCGGCGAGCTGACGTTCGAAGTCGCGCCGGCCGCGCTGCTCGACGTCTGCCAGGCCCTGCGCGACGAGGCCGGCTGGAGCTTCGAGCAACTGATCGACCTCTGCGGCGTCGACTATGTGTCGTACGGCCAGGACGAATGGAACACCGACACCGCGACGTTCCGCGGCTTCAGCCGCGGCCGTCAGACCCTCGGCCGGCCTGCGGGTGACCTCGCGCAGCAAGCCGGGAGTGATGCGCAGAAGCGTTTCGCCGTCGTGCACCACCTGCTTTCGGTCAAGCACAATCGCCGCCTGCGCCTGCGCACGTGGTGCGAACCCGGCGAGCCGCCGATGGTCGACTCGGTCATCGAAATCTGGAAGGCGGCCGACTGGTTCGAGCGCGAGGCGTTCGACCTCTTCGGCATCCTGTTCCGCGGCCACCCGGACCTGCGGCGGCTGCTGACGGATTACGGCTTCATCGGCCATCCATTCCGCAAGGATTTCCCGCTTTCGGGCAATGTCGAAGTCCGCTACGACCCCGTGCGGGGCCGCGTGGTCTACGAACCGGTCAGCATCGAGCCCCGCACGCTGGTGCCGCGCGTGATCCGCGAGGACAACCGCTACGAGGCCGCGCTCAAGGACGCGCCGAAGCATGGCCCAGAACATGGCTGAGATCCGCAGCTATACGATGAATTTCGGCCCGCAGCATCCCGCGGCCCACGGCGTATTGCGCCTGGTGCTCGAGATGGACGGCGAGGTCGTGCAGAAGGCCGATCCGCACATCGGCCTGTTGCATCGCGCGACCGAGAAGCTCGCCGAGAGCAAGCCGTACAACCAGTCGATCGGCTACATGGACCGGCTCGACTACGTCTCGATGATGTGCAACGAGCATGCGTATTGCCTGGCAATCGAGAAGCTGCTCGGCGTGCAGGTGCCCGAACGTGCGCAGTACATCCGCGTCATGTTCGACGAGATCACGCGCATCCTGAACCACCTGATGTGGCTTGGCGCGCACGGTCTCGACATCGGCGCGATGACGATGTTCCTGTATTGCTTCCGCGAGCGCGAGGACCTGATGGACTGCTACGAAGCCGTCTCGGGCACGCGCATGCACGCCACGTATTACCGTCCGGGCGGCGTCTATCGCGACCTGCCGGACACCCTGCCGAAATACCAGCCTTCGCGTTTCCGCAGCGCGAAGGAAATCAACCGCTTGAACGAGGCGCGTTCCGGCTCGCTGCTCGATTTCATCGACGATTTCACGGCGCGTTTCCCGGCGGCGGTCGACGAATACGAAACGCTGCTCACCGACAATCGCATCTGGAAGCAGCGCACCGTCAACATCGGCGTCGTGACACCCGAGCGCGCGCTCAACCTGGGCTTCACCGGCCCGGTTCTGCGCGGCTCCGGTATTGCATGGGACCTGCGCAAGAAGCAGCCGTACGAAGTATACGACCGCATGGATTTCGACATCCCGGTCGGCTTGAACGGCGACTGCTACGACCGCTACCTGGTTCGCGTCGAAGAGCTGCGCCAGTCGAATCGCATCGTCAAGCAGTGCGTCGACTGGCTGAAGCGGAACCCGGGCCCGGTGATGATCGACGACCACAAGATCGTGCCGCCGCGCCGCGAGGCGATGAAGGGCGACATGGAATCGCTCATTCACCATTTCAAGCTGTTCACCGAAGGCTATAGCGTGCCGGCGGGCGAGTCCTACGCCGCGGTCGAGGCGCCGAAGGGCGAGTTCGGCATCTACCTCGTGTCGGACGGCGCCAACAAGCCGTATCGCCTGAAGTGCCGCGCGCCGGGCTTCCCGCACCTTGCGGCGCTCGAGGAAATGACCACGGGCCACATGCTGGCGGACGTGGTCGCGGTGATCGGCACCCTCGACATCGTGTTCGGAGAGATCGACCGATGAGTGACTCCCATCCTCACGCGGACACCGGCGAGGCGCTCTCGGCGCACGTGCGCGCAGAGATCGAGCACTGGCTCACCAAGTTTCCGGTCGACCGGAAACGCTCGGCGGTGATCGCCGCGCTGCACGCCGTGCAGCACGAAAAGGGGCACCTGCCGCAGGCGTCGATGGACGCGGTGGCCGGGTACCTCGGTATCCCGCCGATCCAGGTCTACGAAGTGGCGTCGTTCTATTCGATGTTCGAGACCAGGCCCTGCGGCCGTCACCACATCTCGGTGTGCACCAATATCTCGTGCATGCTCTGTGGCGGCGAGGACATCCTCTCGCACCTCGAGAAGCGCCTCGGCATCAAGGTCGGCGAAAGCACGGCCGATGGCCGCTTCTACCTGAAGCAGGAAGAAGAATGCCTGGCGGCGTGCAACGGCGCGCCGATGATGATGGTCAACCACGTGTACTTCGAGCACCTGACGCCGGCGAAGGTCGATCAGATTCTCGACGATCACAAGTAAGCCGGAGTCCAACGCGTGACCGACTGGACCGACCGGATGAACCTCGTCTGCTTCGAGCCGCTCAGGCACGAGCGCTCGTGGGAGCTCGAGACGTACCTGAAGATCGGTGGCTACGACGCCTGGAAGAAGATCCTGGCGGAGAAGCCGCCGCGCGAGCAGGTCATCGAGGCGGTGAAGGCCTCGGGCCTGCGCGGACGCGGCGGCGCCGGTTTCCCGACCGGCCTCAAGTGGTCCTTCATGCCGCGCAATGCGCCGATGCAGAAGTACATGGTCTGCAACTCCGACGAGAGCGAGCCCGGGACCTGCCACGACCGCGACATCCTCCGCTACAACCCGCATGCGCTGATCGAAGGCATGGCCATCGGCGGCTACTGCACGAACTCGTCGGTCGGCTACAACTACATCCGCGGCGAGTTCATGGCGGAGCCGTTCCCGCGCTTCGAAGCCGCGCTGCGGGAAGCCTATGCCGCGGGCCTGCTGGGCAGGAACATCCAGGGCTCGGGCGTCGATTTCGACCTGTACTCGTTCATGGGTGCGGGCGCCTACATCTGCGGCGAAGAAACAGCGCTGCTCGAGTCGCTCGAAGGCAAGCAGGGACGGCCGCGCTTCAAGCCGCCGTTTCCGGCCAATTTCGGCCTCTACGGCAAGCCGACCACGATCAACAACGCGCAGAGTTATGCCTCCGTGCCGACGATCCTGCGCAAGGGTCCCGAATGGTTTGCCGGCCTCGGCCCGCCCAATTCGGGCGGCACGGTCATCTTCTCGGTCTCGGGGCACGTCGCGAAGCCGGGCAACTTCGAAGTGCCGCTCGGCATTCCGTTCGCCGACCTGCTCGAACTGGCGGGTGGCGTGTGGAAGGGGCGCCAGCTCAAGGCCGTGATTCCGGGCGGTTCGTCCGTGCCGGTGCTCAAGGCCGAAGCCATCATGGCCGCGAACATGGATTACGACTCGCTCAAGAAGGCGGGGTCGTCGCTCGGTTCGGCCGCCGTCATCGTCATGGACGAGACGACCTGCATGGTCCGCGTGCTCGAGCGCCTCTCGCGCTTCTATTACTCCGAGTCGTGCGGGCAGTGCACGCCGTGCCGCGAAGGCACGGGCTGGCTCAACCGCACGCTGAAGCGGATCCTGGCGGGGCAGGGCAGGCAGGCCGACATCGACATGCTGGTCGACGTCGCCAACAAGATCGAAGGCCACACCATCTGCGCGCTCGGCGACGCGGCCGCGTGGCCGGTGCAGAGCTTCGTCCGTCATTTCCGGCATGAGTTCGAGTATTTCGTCGAGCACGGCCACAGCATCGTCGAGGCGCGCGGTCGCGCAGCGTGATCAGGTCACCATGAGCGAAGAGCTGGTCAATATCGAAGTCGACGGCGTGCCGATGCAGGCGCGCAAGAACGCCATGGTCATCCAGGTCACGGATGCCAACGGCGTCTACGTTCCGCGTTTCTGCTACCACGACAAGCTGAGCATCGCGGCGAACTGCCGCATGTGCCTGGTCGAGGTCGAGAAGGCGCCGAAGCCGCTGCCTGCCTGCGCGACGCCGGTCGCCGAAGGCATGAAGATCTTCACGAAATCGCCGAAGGCGATCTCGGCGCAGAAAGCGGCAATGGAGTTCCTGCTGATCAACCACCCGCTCGATTGCCCGATCTGCGACCAGGGCGGCGAGTGCGAGCTGCAGGACCTGGCGATGGGCTTCGGGCGCGACGTTTCCCGCTACGCCGAGCGCAAGCGCGTGTTCAAGGACGAGAACCTCGGCCCGCTCGTCTCCACCGACATGACCCGCTGCATCCACTGCACGCGCTGCGTGCGGTTCGGCCAGGAAATTGCGGGCGTGCCGGTGCTCGGCACGATCGGCCGCGGCGAACAGACGATGATCTCGACGTTCATCGAGCAGAGCATCGACCACGAACTGTCGGCGAACATCATCGACCTGTGCCCGGTCGGCGCGTTGAACAACAAGCCGTACCGGTACCGCGCCCGCGCCTGGGAAATGACGCAGGCGCCGCTGGTGTCGCCGCACGACTGCGTCGGCACCAACTTGAGCGCGCACGTGTTGCGCGGCCGGGTCATGCGCATCGTGCCGCGGGCGAACGAAGCGATCAACGAGTCCTGGATCGCCGATCGCGACCGCTTCAGCTACGAAGGCTTCTACTCGGCCGATCGCGCCGTGAAGCCGATGCTCAGGCAAGGCGGCGCCTGGCGCGAAGTCGACTGGGAAACTGCGCTCGAAGCGGCGGCCAAGGGTCTGCAGCAGGTCGTGCGCGAGGCGGGTCCGGCCCAGGTCGGCGTGCTGGCGTCGCCGATCGCTTCACTCGAGGAACTCGCGCTCACGGCGAAGATCGCGCGTGGGATCGGCACCAACAACCTCGACCATCGCCTGCGTCGCGTCGATTTCCGTGACCAGGCCAACGATCCGGTCGCGCCGCTGCTCGGGTGCTCCATCGCCGAGATCGAACAGGCCGCGGGCGTGCTGGTCGTCGGCTCGAACCTGCGCAAGGAAGTGCCGCTGCTCGCTCACCGCGTGCGCCAGGGCGCCGTGCGCCGCGGCGCGAAGGTCTCGTTCATCAACCCGCGTACGTACGACGTGCGGTTCCCGGTCACGGCCAACCTCACCAGCAACGGTCTCGGCATGGCGCAGCACCTGGCGGCCGTGCTCGCCGCGTCGCTCAACGCGCAGGGCAAGGCGCGGCCGTCGAACGTGGCTGCCGCGCTCGAAGGTGTCACGCCATCGTCCCAGCACGAAGCCGTGGCAGCCACGCTGGTTGCGGGCGAATTGCGCGTCATCCTGCTCGGCGCGCTCGCCCAGCATCACGCTGCGTACTCCGAACTCCGTGCACTCGCGGCGGCGCTCGCCGACGCCACGGGTGCGCAGCTCGGCTTCCTGCCCGAGGGTGGCAACGCCGTCGGCGCGGCCCTGGCCGGCGTTCTCCCGCATCGCGCCGCGGGCGGTCGTACGGTCGCGGCGCCTGGTCTCAACGCCGTCGAGATGCTGGCCGCGCGGCTCAAGGCCTACGTGCTGGTGGGCGGCATCGAAGCGGCAGACCTGGTGCCGTCGTCGGCCATCGACGCCTCGCTGCGCGGCGCTGACTGCGTCGTTGCCATCACGCCGTATGCGAGCGAGGAGATCCTCGCCAGCGCCAGCGTGATCCTGCCGAGCGCCGTGTTCGCCGAAACCGCGGGCACCTGGGTCAACGCCGAAGGGCGCTGGCAGAGCGTCGCGGGTGTATCGAAGCCGGCGGGCGAGGCGCGGCCCGCGTGGAAGATCCTGCGCGTGCTCGGTAACCTGCTCGGCCTCGCCGGGTTCGACTACGTCAGTTCCGAGGAAGTGCGTGACGAGCTCCGTCATCAGCTCGACACGTGCACGGGCGAGGCAACTGCTGCGGCTGCGTTCGTGCCGGGTCGCCTGGCGGCGATGGACGTGACGCGCGAAGTCGCCATCTACGGTGTCGATGCCATCGTGCGTCGCTCCGCACCGCTGCAGGCCACGGTGGACGGCAAGAAGGGCGTGGGCGGGGGGGCGGCATGATCGACACGATCGTCGCGCTCTGGTTGTCACAGCCAGAATGGCTGCGGACCATGCTGATCAGCCTCGGCCAGATCCTGGCGGTCACGATCACCGTGATCCTGTGCGTGGCCTACACGACGCTGGCGGAGCGCAAGGTCATCGGCTACATGCAGGTGCGCATCGGCCCGAATCGCGTGGGGCCGTTCGGCCTGCTGCAGCCGTTCGCCGACGTCATCAAGCTGCTGCTGAAGGAAGTCGTCGTCCCGTCGCGCTCGAACCGCTACCTGTTCGTGGTGGCGCCGCTGCTGACGCTGACGCCTGCCTTCGCTGCCTGGGCGGTGATGTCGTTGTGGCCCGGCTTTGCGATCGCGGACATCGATGCGGGCGTGCTTTACATCCTGGCGCTCGCGGGCTTCGGCGCCTACGGCATCATCCTCGCCGGCTGGGCCGCGAACTCGAAGTACGCGTTCCTCGGCGCCATGCGCTCGGCCGCGCAGATCGTCGCGTATGAGATCGCGATGGGTTTCGCGCTGGTCGGCGTGGTGATGGCGGCCGGCACGCTCAACATCGGCAAGATCGTGGCGGCGCAGGCGGGCGGGCCGGGCAGCTGGTACTGGCTCTGGCTGTTCCCGCTGATGGTCGTCTACTTCATCTCGGGAGTGGCCGAAACCAACCGCGCGCCGTTCGACGTCGCGGAAGGCGAGTCGGAGATCGTCGCCGGTTTCCACGTCGAGTATTCAGGCATAGCGTTCGCGCTGTTCTTCCTCGCCGAATACGCCAACATGATCCTGATCTCGGCGCTGTCGGCCACGTTCTTCCTCGGCGGCTGGCTCACGCCGTTCGAGCCCTGGCCGGCCATCCTCGACCTCGGCTGGCCGTTCCGGTCGGGCCTGCACTGGTTCGTGCTCAAGACCAGCCTGTTCCTGTTCTGCTTCCTGTGGTTCCGCGCAACGTTCCCGCGCTACCGCTACGACCAGATCATGCGGCTCGGCTGGAAGGTGTTCATT
>Ga0209253_10001166_pt1 | contig 22937 bp, 22 predicted proteins | sample FrelakmetBRP12BR_FD_187145 | JGI IMG/M metagenome (GOLD analysis project Ga0209253, IMG submission 187145) | Freshwater lake sediment microbial communities from the University of Notre Dame, USA, for methane emissions studies - BRP12 BR (SPAdes)... | ecosystem: Environmental > Aquatic >...
TCGGCCGTCCGACGGGCGGTGGGCGACCCCGAAGCCGACGTAGTTCAGGCTGGGGCTCATCAGGGCGGCCCAGTGGTGAGCGCTCGCCCGCCATGCGCCGTAGAGCGCGGAGGCCGCCGCGAGCGTCGGGCCGCCGCCCCACCAGCCGATGTTCTCGGACCAGGCGTACCACTGGACCCCTGCCCGAGCGAGCGTGGTGGAGAGGCTGGGACCGGCCGCCTGGTGACTGAGGGACGCGGCCGCGACGAGGTTCGCCGCCCGCTCCTCCGCGATGGCCGCGAGCCGGCCGTCGAGCCGCAGCGGACGCAGGCCGATGGCGGCCCGGTCGCGGTTGGTCCAGGCCAGCAGCGAGGCCTCGATGGACGCGGGGCTCGTGGCGGCCGCGACCGGCGCGGGGGTCGACGACGTCCCGCCGAGGAGGGCGAGCAGGCCGAGGATCAGGGCCAGGGCCGGGCGGCGGGCGGTGCCCGCGACCGTCGCGGCGAAGGGCATGGCCGACAGGATACCCGCCGCGGAGGATCGGGGCTCGCGAGGATCGCGCGTGGGCCGCGCGGGGCGGCCGCGCGGGGCGGCCGCGCGGGGCAGGCGGGGCTCAGGCGCCTCGGCGGTAGCCGGCCGCGGCGGCCTCCAGCAGCCCGGCGACCTCGGCTCGCAGCGGCTCCGGCGCCACGACCTCGACGTCCGGCCCCCAGGAGAGGATCCAGGCGCGGATCTCGACCGTCCCGGAGACGGTGGCCCGCCACATCAGCGAGCCGTCCGACTCGCCGGCCGTGACCTGGGTAGGATGCCACGTCGTCTCGGCGACTCGCCGGGCGACCGCCGGCCCGAAGCGCAGGACGACGTCGACCGGCTGCTGGTCGGCGATGATCCCCCAGGCTCGCTCCAGCGCCTCCTCGATCACGCCGTCCGGGGGCGCGTCGAAGCGGTCGGCGGTGACCGCCAGCGAGCGGATCCGCTCGAGCTTGAACGTCCGGACGGCGTCCTTCGTCTCGTCGAACCCGATCAGGTAGAGGGCGTGCGTCTCGGTGGACGGCTCGATGAGGTAGGGCCGGACCCGCGCCCGCCGGGGCTCGCGCGCCGGGTCGTACGTGCTGGCGTCGTAGGTGAGCTCGACCACCCGCCGCTCGGCCCATGCCTGGGTGAGCACGTGGAGGCGCCGCGTCCCCTCGGGGTCCGGCGGCCGGCGGGCCATCACGTCGAGGGTGCGGTGGACGTGGCGACCGAGGACGTCGGGGAGGGCCTCGCCGAGCTTCTGGAAGGCGGCCGCCAGCTCGGGGTCGTAGGCGTCGGCGTACTTGGCCATCAGGCGTGCCGCAAGGAAGACGGCCATCGCCTCGCCGCGGGTCAGGCGGAAGGCCGGCAGGAACGCCTCCTTGGCGAGGCCCCACCGTCCCCCCTCGGCCCAGACGGGCATCCCGAGCTCGTCCTCGAGCGCCCGCAGGTCGCGATAGGCGGTCCGCCGTGACATGCCGAGGAAGCGCGCCAGCTCGTCCGCGGTCACCCCGTCCGGGTGCGCCGACAGGTAGGTCGCGACCCGGAAGAAGCGGGCGACCCGGTCGCGCTTCCGGCCGGCATGGGTGTCGTCCCCGGGAAGGTCCCAGCGATCCATGAAGCCCTCCGGATCAGTCGGTCGGCGGCAGGACGTTCACCGGCTCCCCCCGGTCGGTGGCCGTGAGCGTGGCGGCGAGCTCGCCACGGATGGCGCCCTCCTCGATGGTGAACCCGGGCCCACCCAGGCGGCCCTCGGCCCGGCCGAGCTCGCCGTCGGCGAAGACCCACAGGTCGAGGCTGCCGCGCCACTCCTCGAGGTCCGCGTCGCCGACGAGCCAGCGAACCTGGGGGAAGGCGACGCGGAAGGTCGCTCCGTCGACGGCGATCCGGCAGCGGCGGGCGCGGGCCCCCTCGACGTACACCAGGCCAAGGTCCTCGGCCGCCGCCCGCAGCAGCGGGTCCTCGGTCACGGCGACGACGACCAGGTCGAGCGCCTCCAGCCGCGCGGTCTCCGGCGGGACGTCGAGCCAGCGGGTGCCGCTCTCGCGGATCCAGCCCCGATCTCCGATGGCGGCCGCCCCGGCGAACCCCACGACGCGGGTCGTCGTCACCTGGGCGAGCCAACGGAAATCCTGCGCGTCGCGTCCGCCGTCGACGCCGGCGATCCCCAGCGATCGCGCATCGACGCTCCCCTCGAGGTCCAGCGTCAGGCGGGCCGTGGCGCCGGCGGCCAGCGGCCCGTCGCATGGCGGTGGGACCAGGTCGGGGTCCGTGGGCCCGTAGCGCGAGGCCGCGGCCGGGCGGTCCCGCAGCGCGAGCTCGTTCCCGATCGCCGCGCCGGCCATGGCCGCCGAGGACACGATCGCCAGGAGGAGCCCGATCGACACCGCCGTCCCCAGGCGCCCTGGCCGGCCGCTCTCCGGCCCCCGGATGCGACGGGCCAGGCCGAGCCCGGCGAAGATCGAGGTGCCCAGGATGGCGAGAGCCCACGGGTAGGCCGCCTCGAGCGACGGCACGAGGGTCTGCAGCCCGCGGTCCGCGAGCTGGCGGACGAGGCCGGCCAGCGTCGGCAGGAGGACCACGACCGTCGCCACGCCGATCGCGGCGATGACCCGGTACGCCTGGGCGCCGCGTGCCGCGGGGGGCCAGGCGACGGCGGCGATCGCCACCGCGAGGGGCGCGAGGGCCGCCAGGCCCACCAGGAGGTCGGCCGGCCCGCCCGGCCGGTACCCGACGAGGAGCAGGCCGGCAATGATCGCCCACAGGCCCGCGAGGCCCACGGCGAGGAGGCGGAGCTCCAACTCTCGAACGCGCACGGCTCGATTCTAGCGGTCTCCCCTGGTCTGCCCCCCCGGCGCGGTCGAGGTCGCCATCCTCGCCTGCACCACCTGCCTCCCGCGCGCGACGAGCTTTGCTAGATTCGTCGCGGCTGCAGGCAACTCCCACCGCTGCGGCCACGGAGGACGAGATGACCGACCAGCCCGAAGTCACGCCCGGCACACCCGGGGCTCCGCCGGAGCCGCCGCCGGCACCCCCGCCGGCAGCGGGCGCCGACACGCCGACGACCCAGATCCCGACGCCCGGCGCGGGCGACACGCCCGCCGCGCCCCCGGAAGCGCCCGCCGCGCCCCCGCAAGCGCCCGCCGCGCCCCCGACGACCCCCGTCAGCGGCACCACGACGACCGCCGGCGACGGGGGCGGCAGGAACTGGGCGTTGCTCGTCGTGAGCGCCGTCGTCCTCGTCGGCGTCATCCTGGCAGGCGCGTTCCTTGTCTTCGGTGGCGCCTCGCCGAGCCCCAGCCCGGAGCCGACGGCCGCCCCCTCGGCCACCGCCGAGCCGACCGCGGAGCCGACCGAAGCCCCGACCCCGACGCCCGCCCCGACCCCGACCCCCGAGGCCTGCGCCCCCGGGAACGTCCCGACGCAGGTCGTCGGGGCCCTGGTCATCGGGGCCGATAACCCGGCCTACCCGCCGTACTTCGAGCCGTCGGATCCCAACCCGCTCCCGTGGGAGCTCGGCGATCCGACGAACGGCAAGGGCTTCGAGGGCGCCGTCGCGGCCGAGCTGGCGAAGCGCCTCGGGTTCGCCCCGGACACGACCCAGTGGATCGTGGTCCCGTTCAACAACAGCTTCGCTCCCGGCCCCAAGCCGTTCGACTTCTACATCACCCAGGTCTCGTACACGCCCGAGCGCGCGGAGACCGTCGACCTCTCCGACGGCTACTACTTCGTGAACCAGTCGGTCGTCGCCCTCGGGGGCTCGCCGCTCGCATCGGCGAAGACGATCACCGAGCTGGCCCAGTACAAGTTCGGGGCCCAGGTCGGGACGACGAGCTACACGACGATCATCGACACGATCAAGCCGACCCAGGAGCCGGCCGTCTTCGACACGAACGACGCGGCGATCGAGGCCCTCAAGAACAAGCAGATCGACGGCATCGTCGTCGACCTGCCGACCGCCTTCTTCGTCACCGCGGTCCAGGTCGAGGGTGGCGTGATCGTCGGGCAGTTCCCGGCGCCCGAGGAGGGCGAGTACTTCAGCCTGGTCCTGGGCAAGGACAGCCCGATGACGCCGTGCGTCAACAAGGCCATCGCCTCGATGTGGGACGACGGCACGCTGGAGGCGATCACGAAGGAGTGGCTCGCCGACAAGGTGAGTGCCCCGGAGTTCACCCCCTAGCCGCCGCGCGGCTCCATCCGCGTGGCCCTCAGCGGCGGCCCGCTCGACCCGGGTGACACGACGCACCTGCGGTCCGGCGGGCCGTCCCGCGCCCGGGAGGGCGGCGCGCTTCGCTCCACGGCGATCGCTCTCGCCAGCACGGTCGTCTTCGTCGTCGCCCTCGCCTGGATCGTCGTCAACGCGCCCGGCTGGCCGGCCGTCCAGGAGTCGTTCCTCAACGGGGAGATCTTTGCCCGAGCCTTCGGCTTCATCGACGGGGAGTTCGTCTGGGAGCGCTCCATCCTCCGCTACTTCCTCGTCAACGTCCGGCTCTTCCTCATCGCCGAGGTCCTGATCCTCGGGCTCGGCCTCCTCCTCGCGGTCCTGCGAAGCCTGCCCGGCCCCGTCCTCTTCCCGCTGCGGGCGTTCGCCACGATCTACGCGGACATCTTCCGGGCGCTGCCGGGCATCCTCGTCATCTACATCCTGGGCTTCGGGATCCCGGGCCTGGGGATCGCCGGCGTCCCGGTGGACCCGTTCATCTGGGCGGTCGTCGCCCTCACCCTCATCTACTCGGCCTACGTCTCGGAGGTGTATCGGGCGGGGATCGACTCGGTCCACCCGAGCCAGGAGGCGGCCGCCCGCTCTCTCGGGCTGACACGCTTCCAGGCCCTCCGTCACGTGATCCTGCCGCAGGCCGTGCGGCGGGTGATCCCGCCGCTCCTCAACGACTTCATCGGCCTCCAGAAGGACACGGTCCTCGTCTCGTACATCGGGGTGGTCGAGATCTTCCGCCAGTCACAGATCATCCAGGCCGCCACCTTCAACTTCACGCCCTACATGGCGACCGCCCTCGTCTTCATCGTGATGACGATCCCCCTGGCCCGCCTGACCGACTGGCTGGTGGCCCGCGACCGCCGCCGCGCCGCGGCGAGCGCCCGATGAGCGGCGAGCGCCCGCCGGGCGCGCCGCTGCCTGCCGCCGCGGGCTCCGCCCTGGTCATCGAGGATCTCCACAAGTCGTTCGGGAAGAACGAGGTCCTGCGCGGCATCGACCTCGCGGTCGCCGAGCACGAGGTCGTCTGCCTCATCGGCGCGTCGGGGAGCGGCAAGTCCACGCTCCTGCGCTGCGTCAACCTCCTCGAGCAGATCGACGCCGGGCGGATCGTCGTCGAGGGGGTCGAGATCACGGCCCCGAAGGTGGACGTCAACCGGATCCGCCGCCGGATCGGGATCGTCTTCCAGGCCTTCAACCTGTTCCCGCACATGAGCGTCCTCGACAACGTGACCCTGGGGCCGCGGAAGGCGCTCAAGATGAAGCCGGCCGAGGCCGAGGAGCGGGGGCGGGGGCTCCTGCGGCGCTTCGGCCTCGAGGAGAAGGCCCTCGAGTTCCCCGACCGGCTCTCCGGCGGCCAGCAGCAGCGGGTGGCGATCGTGCGGGCGCTGGCGATGGAGCCCGACCTGCTCCTCCTCGACGAGGTCACGAGCGCCCTCGACCCGGAGCTGGTGGCGGAGGTCCTCAACGTCATCCGCGAGCTCGCGGCCGGCGGCATGACGATGGTCATCGCGACCCACGAGATGGGCTTCGCCCGCGACATCGCCGACCGGGTCTGCTTCCTCGACGCCGGGCGGATCCTGGAGGAGGGGCCGCCGGAGCGGATCTTCGGCGCGCCGCGCGAGGAGCGGACCCAGCAGTTCCTGCGCCGGATCGTGGAGGCAGGGCGGCTCCAGGTGTAGGGACCGCTCGGCGACGACCACGCCGGGCCGCGGCTACTCGAGGCCGAGCACCTCGGCCAGGGAGATCATCTCCAGGCCCCGCGCGGCAAGCCCGTCGACGATCCCCGGCAGGGCGTCAAGCGTTCGCGCGCCGGCGAGCGAGAGGCGGATGATCGATCCCCCGCTTGCCCGCGACAGGACACGGGTCACGATGTCCGCCGCGATGGGACCGCCGTCGCCGGGGGCCACGTCGTCGCCCGGATCGACGTCCCACGCCACGGCCCAGGTCCAGCCGGCCCGGCCCGCGGCCGCGAGCGCCGCCGGCCCGGCGTCGCCGTCGCCGGGGCGGAGCAGTGGGGCCGTCGACCGGCCGAGGGCCGGCGCGAGCGCCGCGTCCGCGGCGCGAAGGGCAGCCTCCAGCCCGTCCGTCTCGGCGGCGCTCGCGAGGAGCCCGGCCGTCACGGTCGGGGCGGCCGCGAGCCGGGCAAGGAGCGCCGCCGCGGCCGGGTCGTCGGGGCCGCCCGCCCGCGACGCCACGAAGACGGTCGCGGGGATGCGGTTCGCCGCCAGCCACTGGACGATCGCCTCGGCGCCACCGGCTCCCGCGCCGGCGCCACCCGGGTACTCGAACGTGAGCGCCACGCCGGAAAGGCCGGCCGGGCCGCGGCGCACGAGGGCGGCGCTCCCGTCCGGCGGCACGGTGGGGAAGGGGCCGACGGAGGCGGCGGGCTCAGGGTCGTCGGTCGGCTCGTCGCTCGCCGGGGGGAGGTCCTCGGGGTCCACCACTGCCCCGGGCAGGTAGGCGAGCTGCCAGCCCACCTCGATCCGGTCCGGCCGGTAGGACGGCGACTCCGGGTCGAGCGACGGGTAGCGGGCCCGGTTCCAGTAGGCCAGGCTCTCGGGCGTCGTCGCGAACCGGTCGGCCAGGGCGATGAGGGTGTCCCCCCGGCGCACCGTGTGCACGGCGAACGTCGGCGCCGGGGTCGGGGTGGGCCGGAAGGGCCGGGACGGCGCGCTCGCCGAGGGAGAGGCGTCCGCGATCTCGCCGGGCGAGGCCGAAGCGGGCGGGCCGCTTGCGCCGGGGACGGCGCATGCCGCGAGGAGGCCGGCCGCGGCGACGGCTGCCGGGACGATCGCGGCGAGGAGACGGCCGGGACGGCGGCGCTGCACGCCGCGATCCTAGGCCGTTGGTGCCCCCGGTGCGTCGGATGGGCCGGGCGCGACGCTCGTCTCCGGGGGGTCGAGCGGCGTTGGTGCCTGGAGGGCGACCTCGCCGGCGAGGGCGAGACCCTCCTCGGCGGTGGCGATCTGGTTTCGGCCACGTCGTTTCGCCACGAAGCAGGCGCGGTCGGCGGCGAGGAGCACCTCGTCGGCCGTGGCGCCGTCCTCCGGGTGTGTCGCGACGCCGATCGACGCCGAGACGGGGCCGGCGTCGCGCCGGCGGCCCCAGTCGATGCCGATCCGCGCGAGGGCGTCGCGGACCCGCCCGGCGAGGGCCAGCGTCCCGGTCGGGTCGGTCGCCGGGCAGATGATCGTGAACTCGTCACCGCCGTAGCGGAAGACGCGGTCGGAGTCGCGGCAGGCACCCCGGATCGCGGCGGCGACCGAGCGGAGGAAGTCGTCGCCGGCCTGGTGGCCGAGGCGGTCGTTGACGGCCTTGAACTCGTCGAGATCGAGCATCAGGAGGCCGAAGCGCTCCCGGTTGTCCACGCTCCGGGCCAGCCACTCGGCGAACGTCCCCTGGTTGAGGAGGCCGGTCAGGTCGTCGGTCTGGGCCTCGATCTCCTTCTCGCGGTAGGCCTCCGCGTTCCGGACGGCGATCGAGACCTGGGCGGCGAAGAGCTGGACGAGCTCGAAGTCGTCCTCGTCGAAGCGGTCGTCGGCGCCGAGGCGCTCCAGCGACACCACGCCGCGCACCCCGTCACGGCCGTGCAGCGGCACGCAGATCAGGCTGCCCTCCACGTCGCCGGTCGAGGTGAACTGGTGGATCCGGGGGTCGTGCAGCTCGTCGCGGACGAGCTGGGGCTCGCCGCGCGTGAGCACCCACGTTGCCAGCCCCTCCTCGCCCGGCTCCCAGGGCTTGATGTACTCGTCGGCGTGGATGCCCCGGGCCATGAGCGGGGTGAGCATGCCCGTCGCCGCGTCCACCCACTCGATCGAGATGTTGTCCCAGTGGGCGATGACCGCCAGCCGGTCGGCGACCTCGTCGAGGATCCGGGGCAGGTCGAGTGTTCCCAGGATCGAGCCCGTGATGTCGAGAAGGGCCCGCTGCGCGGCAAGGCGTCGCTCCAGCCGCACCGACTGCGCGCGCAGCCGCTCGGTCGCCTCGGCGTTCGCCATGGCCTGGGCGGCGAGGCTGGCGTAGATGACGAGGAGCCGCAGGTCGTCGTCGGTGAACTGGCGCAGCCCCAGCTTGGAGAGGACGATGACCCCCAGGACCTGGTCCTCGAAGACCATCGGGGCCAGGAGCATCGACTCGTCGAGGTCCTCGTCGGTGCCCGGGATCGTCATGGCCCGCGGGTCGTGGGCCGCGTCAGGCAGGTTCTGGGGCACCCGGTGGCGGGCGACCCAGCCGGTGATCCCCTCGCCGAGCCGGATCCGGAGCATGTCCGGCGTCTCGTCGTGGAACTCGCCGACGAGGCCGCGCATCGCCACCGGGACCAGCCAGTCGTCCGCCCGGAGGCGGTAGACCCGGACGTTGTGGTACTCGATGAGCTGGTCGAGCTCGTTCGCGATCGCCGCCCCGATCTCCGCTTCGGTCGTCAGGCGGGCGAGGCGAACCCCCAGCTGCTGGATCGACTGGAGGTGGGCGGCCCAGGTCGCCATGCGTTCGTAGTTCTGGGCGTTCTTGATGGCCGTGGCGGCCTGCGCCGCGAAGCCCGCGAGGGTGGCAAGCTCCTCCTCCGACCAGGCGTGCGGGCGATCGTGGAAGACCACGAGGAGGCCGAGGAGCTCGTCGCCATCGAAGAGCGGCGCCGCGCAGATGGTGTCGAAGCCCTCCTGGACGACGGCCGACCGCACCTCGACGGCCCGCGGGTCGTCGCGGTAGCCCGTGGCGAAGAGGGGTCGCCGGGCCGCCGCCGCCTCGGCCGGCAGCGAGGGGACCTCCAGATCCTGCACGGCCCCGAGATAGGCGTCCGAGAGGCCCCGCGCGACCTCCGCCGTGAGGTGCCCGTCGGCCCGGCAGAGGAAGACCGCGGCGCGCTCCCCCCCGAAGAGGACCCGGGCGTGGTCGACGACCCCGGAGAGGATCTGCCCGAGGTCGAGCTTGCTGCCGATGTCGGTCGCGATCCGGCGGAGTGCATCGGCGCGGTGCAGCTGGGTGGAGGTCTCGGCCCGCAGGCGATCGGCGTGGACGGCGACCCCGAGCTGGCGCGCCACGGCCACCAGGAATGTCTCCAGCTCGGCCAGGGAGGCCGGCGGCGCCTCGTCGGCGGTCGCCAGGACTCCCCAGGGGCCGCTCGGACCGCCCGGGACGGCCACGGCGATCCTGCCGGGCAGCCGGTGTGCCAGCGGCAGCCAGTCGTGCCCGCTGCCCGACGCTTCGCTCACCGGCCCCGGCGCCCCGAGCGCGCGTCCCGGCAGGCCCTGCGATTCGCCGATCCAGCCGATGCGTTCTGCCGCCTCGCCGCGCGCGGCGAGGGGCACGAGGCGGCCGTCGCGGCGCTCGAGGACGAGCGCCAGGTCGTGGCCCGCCCGGCCGTGGAGGAGGTCGACGGCAACGCCGGCGATCACCTCGAGGGTCTGCCCGGACGCCACGAGGTCGGCCAGCCGGCCGAGGAGGTCGATCTCGACCAGGCGGCGCTCCACGTCGAGGGGCGACGAGAGGGGCGGGGCGAACGGCGACAGGTCGACCGCCCCCCGCGCGATCCCGGGCGAGCGCGGCTGATCGGGAGCCCGCCCTCCCGCACCCGCCGTGGAGAGCTCGGCGGCGGGTGGTCGCTCCGAGGGACGCGTCCGGAGCTCGACGAGCTCCGCCCCGATCGAGGGGATGGGCCGGACCTGGACCGGCACCGTGCCATGGCCGCGCCGGGCCGGCGGTGCGGGCTGCTCCGCGGCGGCCAGGAACCGCTGGAGATCGCCGAGCCGGTACCGCCGGTCGCCGCGGGCGTTGATCCGGTAGAAGCGGAGCCGCCCCTGGTCGCTCCAGGCGCGGATCGTGTTCGGGTGGACGCCGAGAAGGCGGGCCGCCTTCGTGACGGTGAGTGTCGCGTCCGACGGACGTGGCGCGAGCTGCGTGGCCGGGTCCCCCTGGCATGCCCTCCCCGGCGCCGCGCGGCCGCGGCCGGGGATGGAGGATCGGTGAGGTCGACGAGCCGAGTCTCCGCGACTTCACAGTTCTTGCCAATAGGACGAAGGTCAGGGGCCGAGCCGGAGCGGGCGAGGCGCCGCCGATCACCGCCGCTCGGCGATCCGGGTAGCGACCAGCGTCAGGGCCACGGCGAGGATGCCGACGAGGACGACGCCGAGGATCGCGACCCGGGGGTCGCCCACCAGCCCGGGAGCGGTCGGGTTCGTGCGCACGTCCCCGCCCCCAGCCGGCGTGGGCGACGGGCCGGCGGCCAGGGCGACCGTCGAAAGCGCGACGAGCGCGACGAGCGCGACCGCGACGGCGGAAGCTATGGCGACGTCCCGGGCGATCCGGCGCCCCCCGGCTCCCCGGCCCGCCCCGCTGGCCGCGGCCCGGCGCGCCCGCCCGGCCATCAGGCGAACCCGCCGGCGACGAGCGCCCAGGCGAGGCCGACAGCGAGCGCGGCCATCCCGCCCCCCAGCGCCGCCGCGGCCGCCGCCGGCCGGGCCCGGCTCCCCCCGGCCAGCACGCGCATCGCCTCGGCGCGTTCGAGCGTGCTGATGACCAGCGGACGCCCGGTGCCGGAGGTCATCGCCACGCGGCCGTCGGCGAGCACGACCGGGACCCCCAGGACGGTCGCGTGCTCGACCGACGAGAGCTGCTCGATCCGGAGCCGGACCGGCGTCGTCGGCGGCAGCGAGGCCAGGCCCGGGGGCAACGGTGCCGTGGCCGCGGGCAGCGCGGCGACGGCCTCCGCCGCGGTGCCGGCCGACTCCCGCACGAGCGTGACGAGGCCGGCGTCGAGCGCGTCGACGTCGACGTCGATCGCGTCGAGCCCTTCCCGGACGCGGAACGGGACCGCGTCGCGGCGCTCCTCGAGGACCGCCCAGCCCCGCGCCCGGTGTGCCTCGAGCCGGCGGCGACGGAAGACCAGCGGGCGCTCGTTCTCGTCCGGGAAGTCCTCGTCGGCGTCGAGACGCCCCTCGACGCGGACGTAGCGCCGGGCCCCGGCGGCGGCGATGTCCATCGCCGCCGCGATCCCGACAGGCGGAGTCACCGCGAGGAGCCGACCGACCCGTCCGCGGACGCCAAACGTCCGCAGAAGGAGGGAGCCGAGCCCGATGGAGACCAGGCCCGCGACGATCACGACGAAGGGGCTCACGGCCGGGGATGGTACAGCGGCGGGCACGGAACGACCCGGAGGAACCTCCGCGTCGCGTGGGCCTCGGCCGGAGCCTCCGCCATTAGCGAGCTCATGACCCCTCCGGGTCGATATCCACGCTACCGGGGACGCGTGCCCCGGTCAACGACCGTCGTCCACGTGATCGGCGGTTCCGGTGCGGGTTGTCCACACCCCGTCCACGACGGGGCGGCGGGACGGGATCAGCCGGCGGCGACCCCCGTGGCGGGATCCAGGGCCCGGACGAGCCCGCCGTAGCTGGTCAGCACCAGGCGACCCCCGACCAGCTCGGCCTCGGCAACGACGTCCGAGTGCGCCACCCGCCAGCGGACGTCGCCGCTCGCCTCGACGGCGAACGTCTCGACCTCGGCCTGCACGACGACGTGCTCGAGACGCGAGGAGCCGAGCACGGCCACCACCGGCGACCCCGAGCGGTGGAGCCAGCGCAGCTCGCCGGTCCGGGCGTCGAGCCCGTACGTCGCGAACCCGTACTTCACGACCAGCAGCCCGGCGACGTCCCAGGCCGTCCCCGCCGGCGCATCGAAGATCGGCGATGCGAGCCGGGCCGCCCAGGTGCCGCCCGGGCTCTCGGCCCGGAGCTCGGCGCGGCACTGGCGCTCGAACGAGGGCGAGATCCGGTCGCCGTACTCGTGGAGGGCACCGCCGGCCTCGCTCAGGGCGAAGACCGCCGGGCCCTGCCCCGTGCCGCCCCACCGATAGCGGACCCGGATGCCGCCGGGGTACGAGACGACGGCCTGGCGCGGCTCCGCGGTCACGCGTCGCCGTGGGTGGCGGGTCCCACCGGGCCGGCGGTCTCCGCCGCGCCGCCCGGACCGTCCACGGCGTCGGCGATCGGCGCCACGATGGCGTTCGCCAGGGCCCGCAGAGCGGCCGGCGCGATCGGGAAGACGGCACGGTCCGCCCCGGCGGCCGCCCAGACCTCGCGGAACCGTCCGAGGTCGGGATCCATCACCGCCCGGACGCCGTGCGCGTGACCCACCGGGGGAATCCCGCCGATGGCGTACCCGGTGAGGTCGCGCGCCTCGCGGGCCGTCGCCCGCCGGATCCCCGGCTCGCCGACGACGGCGGCCAGGCGGGCGACGTCGACCCGGTTGGTGCCGGAGACGAGGCAGAGGACCGGCTCGTGGCCGGCATCGTCGCGCGGGGCCACGAAGACGAGCGACTTCACGATCTGCCCGAGCTCCGCACCGACCGCGAGAGCCGCGTCCTCCGCCGTGTGGGTGGTCGCCTCGAGGACGACGATGCGGAGCTCGACGCCCTTGCGGGCGGCCGCCTCCACGACCCGCCGGACGGCGGGATCGAAGGACTCGGGGGCGACCGTCTCGGGCACGGCCGGGAGTCTAGCATCGGCCGCCCCGGCAGCCCGCCCTACGAGCCCCTGCCCCGCTGGCCGGGCCGGGCTACGATGCGGCCGATGCGCGCGGTCGTCTTCGACTGGGACGGCACCATCGCCGACACCCTGCCCCTCATGTACGCGGCCACCGACGAGGTCGTGGCCGGCTTCGGGCTGCGCCTGACGTGGGAGGACTACTGCCGCCTCTGGACTCCCGACTGGCGGCAGCTGTATCGCCTCGCCGGGCTTCCCCCGGAGCTCATCGAGGAGGCCGGGCGCCGCTGGTGGGCCATCTACCGTGGGCGCGACGAGGCGGAGCTGCTGCCCGGGGCGGCCGCGGCCCTCGAGCGGCTCCGCTGCGCCGGCTATCCGCTGGCCCTCGTCACCGCCGGGCACCGGGACAACGTGGGCACCCAGCTCCGCCGGCACGGCCTCGAGGACCTCCTCCCGGTCCGCGTGCACGGCGACGACCTCCCCGAGGCCAAGCCGGACCCGGCGCCGCTCCTGCGGGCGATCCGCGAGCTCGGCCTGGGGCCCACCGCAGCGGGCACCGCGTACGTCGGCGATGCCTTCGACGACATGCGGATGGCGCGCGCCGCGGGGGCCCACGCGGTGGGGATCGGTTCGGTGCTGGGCGACGAGGCCTCGCTGCGGGCCGCGGGAGCCGACGAGACGGCCCCCTCGGTCGCAGCCTGGGTGGACCGGCTCCTGGTCCCCCGGGTGTAGACTCGTGGGCGCCGGCTGGAGGCCGGCCCAACAGAAGAATGGGACAGGGGAGCGCCGCCGCGGCGCTGAGAGTGCGGGACCACCGCAGACCCTCGGAACCTGATCCGGGTCATGCCGGCGAAGGGAGTCCAGGCCACGCCTCCGTCCCATCCAGCGGAGGCGTCTCGATTCCCGCGACCGTCCACCACCGGCTCCACGCCATCCTCGTCGGCGACGGGGACGTGCCGCCGCGCGCGGAGCTCGACGTCGCCTGGCCGGGGTGGGGTGCGGGTGCCGGACTCGTCGTGGGGGCGGACGGCGGGGCGACGAAGGCGCTGGCGGCAGGCCTGCGGCCCGACCTCGTCGTGGGCGACGCCGATTCGCTGGGCCCCGCCGGGCTGGCGGCCGTCCGGGCGGCGGGGATCCCGCTGGAGCTCGTCGCGGCGGCCAAGGACGAGTCCGACCTCGAGCTCGCCGTGCTCGCCGGGGTGGCGCGCGGCGCCACCCGCCTGACAATCCTGGGCGCGCTGGGCGGCGCCCGGTTCGACCACGCGCTGGCCAACGCCTGGCTCCTCGCCCACCCGGCGCTCGCCGGGCGCCCGACCGTCCTCCTCGACGGCCGGACCCGCGTCCGGCTCCTCGACGCCGCGGCATCACCGGCCTCGGCCGTGCTCGCCGGGCGGGCCGGCGACGTCGTCTCGCTCTTCCCGTTCGGCACCGATGCGGCCGGCATCGTGACCGCCGGCCTCGTCTACCCCCTGCGCGACGAGTCGCTCCGCACGGGCCCAGCGCGCGGGCTCTCGAACGTCCGGTCCGGACCGGAGGCTCGCGTCTCCCTGCGGTCCGGCCGGCTGCTGATCGTCGAGACGCGCAGCACGGAGGCATCGGGCCGGTGAGCTCCTTCGCCCCGCCCGTCCAACCCCGCGCCGGAAACGGCTGGCGGACCCGCGACGTGATCGTCACCGCCGTCCTCGGTGTCGCCTTTGGGGTCGTCTTCTGGGCCTGGGGGAACGTCGCCTGGCCCGCCCTCGCGTTCCTCGGGCCGTTCCAGAACCTGTTCTACGGCCCGTGGCTCGTGCCGGCCGTCCTCGCGCCGCTCGTCATCCGCCGGCCGGGGTCGGGCGTCTTCGCGGAGGTCGTCGCCGCCTCGGTGTCGGCCGTGCTCGGCTCGCAGTGGGGCGTCATCGTTCTCGTCTACGGCGTGGCCCAGGGGCTCGCCGGCGAGCTGCCGTTCCTCGCCACGCGCTACCGCTCGTTCGGCTGGCCCGTGGTCGCCGCCGCCGCCGTCCTCGCCAGCGCCGCGGCGTGGATCCTGGACTGGGCCATCTACTACCCCGCCGTCGCCGTCGGGACCCAGCTCCTCGTGGGTGCCCTGATGGCCGTCTCCGGGGTTGTCGTCGTGGCCGGCGGCTCGATCTTCCTGGCGCGGGCCCTCCGGGAGGCGGGCGTCCTGGAGGGCTTCGACGGTCCGGAGGGCGGGTCCACCTGAGCGCCGCCGCCGTCGCGGGGAAGGCGCCGGCCGTCGCGGAGGAGGCCCCGGCCTCGCTCGGCCGCCCCGTCGCGGTCGTCGCCCGCGACCTCGCCGTCACCTACCCGGGCCGGGCGGCGCCGGCCGTTGCCGGCGTCTCGTTCGAGCTGCCGCCCGGCGCCTGCCTCCTGGTGGTCGGCCCGTCAGGGTCGGGCAAGAGCACGCTCGCCAGGGCGATCGCCGGGCTCATGCCCTGGTCGGTCCCGGGGCGCATGGCGGGCGAGCTCACCGTGGACGGCCTGGTGGTGGACACCGGGACCGCCCCCGCCGTGATCGAGCGCGTCGGGGTCGTGTTCCAGGATCCCTCGAGCCAGCTCGTCATGGAGCGCGCCGAGGACGACGTCGCGTTCGGCCTCGAGGGTCGCGGCTGGTCCCGCGAGCGGATGCGCGCCCGCGTCCCGGACGCGCTGGCCGAGGCTGGCCTCGCGGGATTCGAGCGGCGGCGGACGGCCCGTCTTTCCGGCGGTGAGCAGCAGCGTCTCGCCCTCGCCGGGGCCTTCGCCCCGCGACCGGGCCTCCTCGTCCTCGACGAGCCGACCGCCAACCTCGACCCGCCCGGGGCGTCGGCCTTCGCGGCCCGGCTCGCCGCGGTCCGATCGGCCCGGGCCGCGACGGTCGTGCTGGTCGAGCACCGGGCCGAGCTCGCCTGGCCGCTGGCCGACCTCGTCCTGGCCCTCGGCGCGGACGGCGCCCCGCTGGGCTTCGGGCCGCCCGGCGAGATCCTGGCCCGCTCCCGCGACGTGCTGGCGGAGGCGGGCATCTGGCTCCCCGACGAGCCGCTGCCCCCCCTCCCGCTCCGGTCGTCCGGCGGCGCGGGGACCGGTGAGCCCGTCGTCGAGGCCCACGACGTCGCCTTCGCCTTCGAGCGGGGCGTCGCCGTGCTGCGCGGCGTGGACCTGGCGGTGGGCCCCGGTGAGCGGGTTGCCCTCCTCGGCCCCAACGGCAGCGGCAAGTCGACCCTCGGGCGCCTCCTGGTGGGCCTCCTTCGGCCGGCGGCCGGCCGCGTCCGCCTTGCCGGCGCCGATCCCTCGCGCCTCGCCCCGCACGACCTGGCCCGTCGCGCCGGCTACGTGATGCAGGACCCGGAGCGCGGGTTCCTGGGTGCGACGGTGGAGGCCGACCTGCTGCTGGGCCTCGCCACCGGGGAGCGGCAGCGGGCCGGCGACGTCGCCGACGCCCTCGGGCTCCCGATGGCAGCCTTCGGCCGGCGCAACCCGTTCACGCTCTCGGGCGGCGAACAGCGCCGGCTCTCGCTCGCCTCTCAGCTCGTCCGGCGGCCCTCCCTCCTCGTCCTCGACGAGCCGACCTTCGGCCAGGATCGACGCGGCTACGGGGCGCTCCTGGGCCTGCTCCGGGCGGGGGTCGACGAAGGCACGGCGATCGTCGCCGCGACCCACGACCTGCGCTTCGCCGGCGACGTGGCGGAGCGCGTCGTGCACCTCGTCGACGGTCGCATCGCCGGCCCGGGAGCCACGATCCCACCGCAGGATGCGGCATGATCGCGGTGCAGGCCCGGACGGATCGCGTCGCAGCCAGCCCGCTCGGGCGGGCGAGTCCCCTCGCCACGCTCGCCGTCGCCGTCGCGTGGCTCGTGGCCCTGGCGACCACGACCGACCCGCGCCCGCCGGTTCTCGTCGCCGTCGTCGCCATCCTCGCCGCCCTCGGGCCCGGCCGCGTGGCGCCGCGCGATCTCGCGCGCGGCCTTGCCCCCCTCTGGCTGGCGGCGCTGACGGTCGGAGCCTTCAACGCCCTTCTCTCGCCGGCCAACGCCGATCCCTCGGCCGCGGTCGTCGTCGTCTTCGGGCCGGTTCGGCTGACCACCCCGGCGATCGAGGCCGGCGTGGCCCTCGCCCTGCGGGTGGTGGCGATCGTCGCGGTCGGCGTCGCCTGGGCCCGGGTGACCGACGCGACTCACCTCGCCGATGCCCTCGTCCAGCAGGCCCGCCTGCCGGAGCGGTTCGCCTACGGCGCGCTGGCCGCCCTGCAGGCGATCCCGTGGCTGGCCGAGGATCTCGTCGCTCTGCGCGAGGCGCGCCGGATGCGGGGCCTCCGGGCGACGTGGCATCCGCGCATCCTCGTCGGCCTGCTCGTTCTCGCCATCCGCCGCGGGGACCGGCTGGCCGTCGCGATGGACGCCCGGGGGTTCTCGACGGCCGGGCGCACCCGGTACCGGATCGTCCGCTGGTCGGCCCTCGACGGGGCGGTCGTCGTCGGCGGCCTCGCGGTGCTCGCGGCGATCGTCGCGCTGCGGTAGCCTCAGCGCATGTCGACGATGCCCGCCGCCGGCGATCCGGCGCCCGACTTCGCGCTCCCCGACGAGAACGGCACGATCCACCGCCTCGCCGATCAGCGCGGACGCTGGACGGTGGTCTACTTCTATCCCAAGGACGACACGCCCGGCTGCACGACCGAGGCCTGCGCCTTCCGCGACGCCAACGACGACCTCGTAGCCGCCGGCGCTGCCGTCTGGGGGATCAGCCCCGACGACGCGAAGAGCCACGGGCGCTTCCGCGAGAAGCTCCACCTCAGCTTCCCCCTCCTCTCGGACCGCGACCACGCAGCTGCCGAGGCCTACGGCGCGTGGGTCGAGAAGTCGAAGGACGGCAGGACGTACATGGGGATCCAGCGCTCCACGTTCCTCGTGGGGCCCGACGGCCGGGTGGCCCACGCCTGGCACGCGGTCAGGCCCGAAGGCCATGCCGAGGAGGTCGTGGCTGCGCTCGAGGCGGCTACGGCCCGGCCGTGAGCGCCCGCGGGACCAGCATGGACGAGCAGGATCCGGCCGTCGGCGGGGAGCGGCCGCGCGTCCGCGGACGAGCCCGCGGCGCCGTGACTCCCCCCGCACCCTCCCCCGGCGAGCGCCAGGCTGCCCACGCCTGGCGGCCGGCGCGGTTCCTCGTCATCGCCGCCCACCCGGACGACGCCGAGTTCGGGCCGGCCGCGACGGCGGCAGCGTGGATCGATGCGGGGTCCGTCGGCCGCCTCGTCTGCTGCACGTCCGGCGACCAGGGCAGCGAGGATCCCGGCGCCGACCCGCTCGCCCTCGCGGCCGCGCGGGAGGCGGAGCAGCGCCGGGCCGCCGCGATCGTCGGCTACGACGACGTCGTGTTCCTCCACCAGCCGGACGGGGCGCTGGCGAACGAGCTGCCGCTTCGAGAGCTGCTGGTGCGGGAGATCCGGCGCTTCCGCCCCGACGCGGTCCTCACCCACGACCCGGAGGTGCTCTTCTACCGGGGCGCCGGCGTCAACCATGCCGATCATCGCGCGGCCGGCATGGCGGCCGTCGACGCGGTCTTCCCCGCGGCGCGCAACCCGATGGCGTTCGCGGGGCTCGCCCGGGCGGGGCTGGCGGCGCACGCCGTGCGGCGGCTCTACCTGTTCTGGCCCAACGCCCCCACGGCGTGGGTCGACGTGAGCGCGACCGTCGAGCGCAAGATCGCCGCCCTCCTGTGCCACGCCAGCCAGGTCGCCGATCCCGAGGAGCTGGCATCCCGCCTCCGGGCCTGGCTGGCCGAGGAGGGTGAGCCGATCGGCGCGGCGGCCGGCGAGGCCTTCCGCCTGGTCGTCATCGACGACGAGCCGGACGAGGGCCCGCACGGGGCGACGCCCGCCTGAACCCGGCGTTGCCCGGCCCTGGCGGGGGATCAGGCGGGGGCGAGAAGGAGCGGCCGGACGCGTCCCCAGGCGTTCCAGAGGTCGCTGAGGTCCTCTGCGCGGCGGCCGAGCAGGTCGATCATCTCGCCGAGCGTCAGGTCTCCCGCCGCCTCGGCGACGAACCGCCCGCTCTCGACGTGCACCTCCTCGAACAGGCGGGCCAACTCGGCCTCGGTGGGCCAGAACCGGATGCGCATCGGGTCCTGGCCGGCGTAGCCGACCGCCAGCGAGAGCTCCCGCTGGCCGGGGAACCGCCCGTCGGTGAAGCCGCCGAGCCCGTCGAAGCGGTACCCGAGCGCCGCGAGCGCCGCGGTGATCTCGCGGCACTGCTGCTGGGTATACGGGCCCCAGAAGGGATGCTTCTCGGGGAAGACGAGCGCGGCCCCGTCGATCGCCCGTGCCGTAACCGCATCGACGAGCGCGCTGAGGTGCGCCTGCCAGCGGCCCTCGGCCTCCGGGTCCCCCTCGGCCAGCGCGGCAGCGATCCGGCGCAGCACGTCGCGGTCGCCCGCGAGGAGGGGGAAGACGGCGGGCCCGCTGGTCGACGGCGGCGGGAGGCCCGGGCCCGCCGAGGCCTGCGCCTGGGCCGCCGCGGGCTCCGGGGCGGGCGACGCCGGCGTCACCCGCGCCGCGACGGACGCAGGCTCGAGGGCGGCGGGGGCCGGCGTGCCAGCCGCCGTCGCGGCGATCGCCGCAGCACCGGCCCGCTCGCGCTCCTCGCACGTGGCGAGGGTGATCCGCGCGTTGCGGCACGCCTCGGCCGCGCTCTCGGCCGCGATGCGCGCGCCGTCGGCCTCCACCCCGAGCCGCTCGACCACCTGGTGCAACGGGCTCTCGGCCGCGTCCTCGCGGGCGAGCAGGCGGATCGCCTCACGGGTCCTCGCGTTGATCCGGTCGATCTCGCGGAGCCACTCGCGGGCGGCGACCTCGATGGCACCCCGGTCGGCGGCAGCCAGGCGGGCACCCCGGAACGCCGCCTGGGCATCGTCCTTGGCGGCGCGCACCGCGCGCGGGTCGGCGGCCGCGGCGGCGCGCTCGCGGCGCCCGGCGTGCTCGTCGTAGGCCCGGCGGGCGTCGCGGAGGCGCTCCTGCGTCGCGAGGGCGAGCGCGCTCATCCGGTCGGCGAGCGCGCAGGCGTCCTGGGCGGCACTGCGGGCCGTGGCGCAGGGATCCAGCTCGGGCGACGCCGCAGCGGTGCCGGGAGCTCCGGCCGCGCCGGGAACGATGCGCTCTTCCAGGGGCACGGATGCGCTCCAGCGAGGGACCTGGACCGACGCCCCCGGCGCGGTCGCGGTCCTCGACGAGCGTAGGGTCGCCGGCCCCCGGCGTCAATGCGGGCGGGGCGCCGTGTCAACGTTCCCGGGGCGCGGCCGGAGGGAGCGGGCCGGCCCGCCTCGCCCGGTTCGCCACGCGCGAAGGGGCGTGCATCCATGCGCATCGTCGTGTAGCATCCGCCCGCGCCGATGCCCCGGGCGTCGGCCGCGCCCGAGCGCCAACCTGCCCCCGAGCCCAGAGGACAAGGCACCGCATCGTGGCCATCGACCCGACCCAGGAGTTCCTCGTCCAGCCGGTCGACGCATCCTGGCTCCAGTGCAACATCGAGTGCCAGGAGGCCTGCCCGGTCGGGACGAACTGCCGGGGCTACCTGAACCTCGCTGCCGAGGGCCGGTTCGAGGAGGGCTACATCCTCTCCCGTGACCCGAACCCGGTCGCGGCGATGTGCGCCTACGTCTGCTCGGCGCCCTGCGAGCGGGCCTGCCGGCGCGGCGACATCGACCGCCCCCTGGCCATCCGGGCCATGAAGCGCTTCCTGGTGGAGTGGCACGAGGCGTCCGGGATCCCCGACGTCATCCCCGCGATCACCCCCCGCGACGAGCGCGTCGCCGTGATCGGGTCCGGGCCGGCCGGCCTCGCCGTCGCCCGCGAGCTGGCGGTCAAGGGCTACCAGGTCACCGTCTTCGACAGCCTCCCCTACGGCGGCGGCACGATGCTCATCGGCGTGCCGGCGTTCCGCCTCCCGCGCGAGGCGATCGAGATGGACGTCCGCCTCGTCGAGCGCCTGGGGGTGACGTTCCACTACAACACGACGGTCGGCAAGGACGTCCTGTTCGAGGACCTCCAGCGCGACTACGACGCGATCTCGATCTGCGCCGGCGCGATGGATGCCGTCGGCCTCGACATCCCGGGGTCGGACCTCGAGGGCGTCCAGTACGGCGTCGACTTCATGAAGAAGGCCAACCTCGGCGAGCCGCTCGAGGTGGGGCGCAACGTCGTCGTCGTCGGCGGCGGCTACACGGCCATGGACTGCTCGCGGACCAGCCTCCGCCACGGCGCCGAGAACGTCACGATCGCCTACCGCCGCACCCGCTCGGAGCTCGTCGTCGACGAGGAGGAGCTCGGCGAGACCGAGCGCGAGGGCGTCCGCATGGAGTTCCTCGTCAGCCCGATCGAGCTGGTCGGCGAGGACGGGAAGCTCACCGGCGTGAAGTTCATTCGCAACAAGCTGGGCGAGCCAGATGCCTCGGGCCGCCGCTCGCCGGTCCCGATTCCCGGCTCGGAGTTCACCGTCCCGGCCGACACGGTGATCCCGGCCGTCTCCCAGGCTGCCGATCTCTCCTTCCTGCCGGTCGAGTCGAGCTTCGAGGTGGGCCGCGGCCGCCTCCGCGTCGACCCCGCGACCTACGCCACCAATGTGCGGGGCGTCTTCGCCTGCGGCGACTTCGTCACCGGCCCGACGACGCTCATCGAGTCGGCCGGCCACGGCAAGAAGTGCGCCTACGCGATCGACCGCTACCTGGCCGGCCGGGTGGACGTCACGGTGGCCGCCAACGTCAAGATCACGAGCTCGTGGCGCCACGAGATGCCGGAGTTCTACGACGTCCTGCCCCGCCAGCACGTCCCGATGCTGGCGGTGGACGGGCGGATGCCCTCGCGGGACCCCGAGGTCAACTTCACGACCTCGGTCGAGCTCGGGTACGCGACGACCCAGGCGGTCGCGGAATCGACGCGCTGCCTGATGTGCAACTACAACATCTGGTTCGACCCGTTCCGCTGCGTGCTGTGCGGCGCCTGCGCGGATGTCTGCCCGGAGGGCGTCATCCACATGATCGACGTGAACCAGATGAAGTCGGAGGGGTACCTGCCGGAGCTCGAGGAGGCCTACGGCTGGGACCAGGGCGCGGCGATGATCCTCGACGAGGAGCGTTGCATCCGCTGTGCGCTGTGCGTGAAGCGCTGCCCGTTCGACGCCATTACGATGGAGCGGTTCGAGCTCCAGGAGATCTCGACGGACGGACGGCTCTACAAGGAGTCGTACCGGGATGCGCAGCTTGCCGGGACCCCCGGCGTCGCAGGAGGAGCCAGGTAGGTGAGCTTCCTGGAGCGGGTGGATCAGACGATCCGACGGAGCCCCGTCTTCCGGTCCATCTTCCGCAACCCGTACCCCAACGACGAGCGGTCGCGGGCGTACGCGGTGATGAACAACGTCTTCCTCCACCTGCACCCGGTGCGCGTCCGCCAGCACGCGGTGAAGTTCGCCTACACCTTCTGCCTGGGCGGGCTCTCCTTCTTCCTGTTCCTGGTCCTGACCGTGACCGGCGTCTACCTGATGTTCTTCTACACCCCGTCGGCCACCCAGGCGTACTCGGACATCCTGCGGATCCAGGCCGAGGTTCCCTTCGGGCTCCTGACCCGGAACATCCATCGGTGGGCGGCCCACCTGATGGTCTTCTTCGTCTTCCTGCACATGATGCGGGTCTTCTACCACGGGGCCTACAAGCCGCCCCGGGAGTTCAACTGGGTCGTCGGGGTCGTGCTGCTCTTCCTGACCCTGATGCTGAGCTTCACCGGCTACCTGCTGCCGTGGGACCAGATCGCCTACTGGGCGATCACGATCGGCTCCAACATGGCCGGCTACGCGCCGCTCTTCAACACGCCCTCCAAGCTGCTCCTGCTGGCCGGCCTGGAGGTGAGCGGAAACACGCTCCTGCGCTTCTACGTGCTCCACATCATGGTCTTCCCGCTCGTGGCGGCCATCTTCCTGGCGGTCCACTTCTGGCGGATCCGAAAAGACGGCGGGATCAGCGGGCCACTATGACGGTCCATCGCGGCGTTGCCGCCTCCGCTCCGTCGCTCACGCACGCTGGGGTGCGCTCGCTCCGGTGCTCGGCGGCGCCTTGCGCTGGACACGCCCTCGTGGCCCGCGGGAGCGTGCGATGACCGACACGAAGAGCCCGCCGGAGCGCCGCGTCGTCCTCCCCGTCGACCCCGCCCGACGAACGGAGATCGACAAGCAGCGCGTCCCGATGTCGGCACGGCCGTACCGGCTTCTGGCACTCGTCAAGCAGGACGCCGTCGTCCG
>Ga0209253_10001167_pt1 | contig 22933 bp, 25 predicted proteins | sample FrelakmetBRP12BR_FD_187145 | JGI IMG/M metagenome (GOLD analysis project Ga0209253, IMG submission 187145) | Freshwater lake sediment microbial communities from the University of Notre Dame, USA, for methane emissions studies - BRP12 BR (SPAdes)... | ecosystem: Environmental > Aquatic >...
ATCCCGGGTACGGTCTGTGCGAGGGCCAGCCTTCGCCCGGGGCGATTCGGGAATCGAGTCTGTCGGCCGTCGAACAGCTGACGCGCAACCTCGGCATTGATTCATCGGCGCTGCAAGGGCGCCTCTCTGTTCTTGGCCACTCCCTCGGTGCAGCTGCCGCGCTGCAGTTCGCCACGGACAAGCAGGTCCGGAAGATCATTCTCATCTCGCCGTTCACCAGCATGCGCGCCATGGCACGAAGGTCGGTAGGGATCCCGCTGTGCTACCTGCTCGTTCACAATTTCGACAATGAAGGGATGCTAAACGGCATCCTTTCTCACCCGGCGGTTCCTTCCGTTGTGGTTTTCCACGGCTCAAGCGATAGCATCATCCCGGTTGCCATGGGGCGCTCTCTGGCACAACAGCACCCCGCGTTGATCTCTTACCGGGAAATCGCGGGGGGCGATCACAACGGCATCATTGTGCTGAATGAGCAGGCGATCTTTGCGGAGATGGCACGGTGACACGGAACGCCGTCGGAAAGAGCCGATCATGACAGGTCACTTCCTCCTGGTTGTTGAAGGGGAAGGGGATTCAGGGGGTGGGGCCGCCGTACCGCATCAGGCCCTTCGGGGCGCTGGTTTGCAATTCAGCATATGAATGGATATATTTTTTCATGACGATACGTGATCTTCAACCTGGAATGGTTCGCGCGCAGGAGCTGTACGGCGACTACTGGTTCAATGCGGAACCCGTGACGGTGGCGGCCCAGCGTGGCAGAGTCATGCTCCTGGATTTCTGGGATTATTCCTGTGCTGGCTCAATCCGCGCCCTCCCGTACGTGAAAGACTGGCACGAGAAATACGGGCGCCACGGCCTCGTGGTGATCGGCGTCCACACCCCGCGCTTCGCATTCGGAAAAGACCCCGCCGGTGTCCAGCGCGCCATCGAGCGGTTCAGGGTCCCGTACCCGGTGGTGATGGACAACGAAGGAATGATCTGGTCACGGTACGAAAACCGGCACTGGCCTGCACAGCATCTCGTCGACCGGCATGGGTTCGTCCGTCTCGTGAACGTAGGGGAAGGGGGCTACGCGGCGACGGAGCATATTATACAGACGCTGATGCTTGATGCCGGCTTGCTGGACGAAATGCCGGTGTTGACCGAACCGCAGCGCGACGCGGACCGGGTCGGCTCCGTCTCCTATCGCGCGACACCGGAGCTCTTTGCAGGGTACCTGCGCGGGAGTATCGGAAATGTCGAGGGATACAGTCCCGAATCGGAAATGCACTATGCCGACCCCGGCATCTATGTCGAAGGAAGGTTCTATGTCGTGGGCGACTGGTCCAATGGCCGGGACGCCCTCGCGCTGCTGGGAGAGGAGGGGGGCCACGTCTTGCTCCGCTATGCAGCAATGGAAGTCAACGCGGTTTTCTCCCCCGGAAAGAACCAGCTTGTGAGCGTCGAGGTGCGGCAGGACGGGGAATACCTGAACCGCGAGTCGCTGGGCGAAGACGTCCGTATCGATGGGACGGGCCGGAGTTCCTTCATCGTCGACGAACCACGCTGTTTCAACATTGTGCGGAACAAAGAGCACGGCGACCATGTCCTGAAGTTGACGACAGCAGCGGGCGGAACGGCCCTGTATGCACTTTCATTCGTCTCCGGCGTGGTACCGGAGCTCATCTCCGGATAGCCGTGCAGGACGCGCCTTCATTTACCGGCTGGCCGGATCCTCTGAGGACGCGCGTATCCACGCTTTTTGGCATCCGGTACCCGATCATCCAGGCGGGGATGGTGTGGACGGCGGGCAATAAGCTCGCCGTCGCCGTTTCTGAGGCGGGGGGACTCGGTCTGATTGGAGCGGGGTCGATGAAGCCTGACCTCCTGCGTGAGCACATCCGGAAAGCGAAGGCAGGGACGTCCGGGCCCTTCGGTGTCAATATCCCCCTGATGCGCGAAGACGCCGACCAGCTTGTTCAGACAACGATTGATGAAGGCGTGAGAATTGTCTTCACGTCGTCGGGACACCCGTTGAAGTACACCGAACGTTTGAAGAAGGCTGGTTGCACGGTTGTCCACGTGATCGCGGCGGTGAAACACGCGTTGAAAGCGGCGGATGCGGGTTGCGATGCCGTCGTGGCCGAAGGTTTCGAGGCGGGGGGACACAACGGCGTCGATGAGATCACCACAGTTGCTCTTGTCCCCCAGGTGGCAGATGCCGTCACCATTCCGGTCCTCGCTGCGGGAGGGATCGCCGACGGCCGCGGAATGGCCGCCGCATTTGCCCTGGGAGCCGACGGTGTTCAGGTGGGAACACGATTTGCCGTGACGCGTGAATCCTCCGCGCACGATATCTACAAGCGTGTGGTGGTCGAGGCGAAGGACGGCGATACCGTCTTGACGCTCAAGAAGGTGACGCCGGTCCGGATGGTCCGGACGCCGTTCGCCAGAAAAGCGCTCGACGCGGAACGGCGGGGCGCGAGCAAGGAGGAACTTCTCGAGCTCCTCGGGCACAAGCGCGAACGGGCGGGGATTTTCGAGGGGGATCTCGATGAGGGCGAGTTTGAGGCGGGACAGAGCGCGGGTTTGGTGAACGACATTCCTCCGGCGGGTATCGTGGTCAGGAGGATGATGGAGGAATACTACGCCGTGAAAGGACGGCTGCCATGAGTTGGAGGGGCTGGTTCCCGGCTGGAGCAGGACGGGCCGATCCCCACTGAGTTTCCTATGAAAACATTCCTCGACGTTCTGAAAGAAAAAATCATCGTCTTCGACGGTGCGACAGGGACCCACCTGCAGGGGCAGAACCTCACCGCCGACGACTTTGGCGGGGAGCACCTGAACGGGTGCAACGAATATCTGGTGATTTCCAGGCCTTCGGCGGTGGAGAACGTGCACCGCGACTATCTCGAGGCCGGATGTGACGTTATCGAAACGGACACGTTCGGTTCGGCACCGATCGTGCTGGCGGAATACGGGCTCGCGGACCGTGCCCTGGAGATCTCGATGAAGGCGGCGCAGGTTGCGAAGCGCATGGCGCAGGAGTTCTCCACTCCGGCGCACCTCCGGTTTGTCGCTGGCTCCATGGGCCCGACGACAAAGCTCCCCTCGCTCGGCCATATCACGTTTGCCGACATGGCAGCAGCGTACAAAGTCCAGGCCCGCGGTCTCGTGGAAGGCGGGGTCGACCTGCTCTGCGTGGAGACATGCCAGGATATGCTCCAGGTAAAGGCTGCCCTCTTCGGTGTTTTCGAGTACTTCGAAGAAGCCCGCCGCCGCGTCCCGGTGATTGCCTCCGTGACGGTGGAGGCCATGGGCACGATGCTTCTGGGGACCGACATCACGGCCGCCTTGGTGACATTGGAGCCGTACGACATCGATGTCATCGGGATGAACTGCGCGACGGGGCCGCAGGAAATGTCGGAACACGTCCGTGCGCTGGCGGGGGCCAGTCCGAAGCCGCTGTTCGTGATGCCGAACGCGGGAATGCCGGAGAATGTCGGCGGCCACGCGCACTACAAGCTCTCCCCGCAGGAATTCACGCGGTTCCTGGGCCACTTCGTGAAAGATCTCGGTGTCAGCGTCGTGGGTGGCTGTTGCGGCACCACCAGGGAACACATCCGCCAGCTGGTGGCCGCGGTGGGAGGACTGGCGCCGAAATCCCGGAACATCGATTTCATCCCGAGTGCTTCGAGTCTCTATCAGGCCGTGCCGCTTCACCTGGATCCGCCGCCGGTGCTGATCGGAGAGCGGACGAATGCTAACGGCAGCAAGCAGTTCCGCGACCTCCTGGCGAAGGAGGACTGGGAGGCCATCGTGGCGATGGGTCGCGAGGCGGTGAAGGAAGGCGCCCATATGGTGGATGTGTGTGCGGCCTTCGTCGGCCGCGATGAAGTCCGGGACATGCGCGAAATCATCTCCCGGTTCAACACGCAGGTGACCCTCCCGATCGTGATCGATTCGACGGAAGCGCCGGTCATCGAAGAGGCGCTCCGGCTCATCGGCGGGAAGGCGATCATCAATTCCATCAATATGGAAGACGGCGAGGGGCGGATCAACACGGTTGTCCCTCTCTGCCGGAAATACGGCGCCGCGGTCATCGCCCTCACGATTGACGAGCAGGGGATGGCGAAGACTGCGACCCGGAAACTGGAGATCGCCAAGCGGATCACCAGCCTGGTGGTGGGGAAATTCGGGATGAAACCCCACGACCTGATTTTCGATACACTGACATTTACCCTTGGCTCCGGTGATGGGGAGTTTCGGCGTGCGGGGATCGAGACACTCGAAGCAATCCGGCTTATTAAGAAAGAGCTCCCCGGGGTGAAGACCCTCCTCGGCGTCAGCAACATTTCCTTCGGCCTCGCGCCGGGCATCCGGCATGCGTTGAACAGCGTCTTTCTCCACTATGCCATAGAGGCCGGACTCGACATGGCGATCGTCCACGCCGGCAAGATTATGCCGCTCTATAAGATCGACGAGAAAGGGAGAGAGCTCTGCCGGCAGCTCATCTTTGACGAACGCAGGTTTGAGGAGGTGGCGTCGTGACCGAGGGAAAGCACCTGAACTTGGTTTACGATCCGCTCGCCGAACTGATGTCCCATTACGCGGGGCAGAAGGGGGAGAAAAAGGAAAAAGCCGTCCGTGGCGGAACGCTTGAGGACCGGCTTAAGGAGCGGATCATCGACGGCGACCGGGTCGGACTACAGGGCGACCTGGATGAGGCGCTGAAATCCTATTCCGCGCTCGATATCATTAACACAATTCTCCTCGACGGCATGAAAGTGGTCGGCGAACTCTTTGGAAGCGGGCAGATGCAGCTCCCTTTCGTTCTTCAGTCCGCAGAAGTCATGAAGGCCGCCGTCGCCTATCTGGAACAGTTCATGGATAAGGCGGGGAGCGCGTCGAAGGGGGTCATGGTACTGGCCACCGTGAAAGGCGACGTCCATGACATCGGGAAGAACCTCGTCGACATCATCCTGACCAACAACGGGTACCGGGTCATCAACCTCGGCATCAAGTGCTCGATTGAGACGATGCTGCACGCGGCGGAGGAACATTCCGCACACTCGATCGGCATGAGCGGACTGCTCGTGAAATCGACGCTGATCATGAAAGAAAACCTTGAGGTGATGAACGAACGGGGCGTGATGATTCCGGTGGTTCTTGGCGGCGCCGCCCTGACGCGCCGCTATGTCGAGCAGGATCTTCGCCGGGTCTACCGGGGAAAAGTGTTTTATGCGAACGATGCGTTCGACGGTCTCCGATTCATGGAGAAGATTACCGGCGGAGAACTGTCGTACCCCGCGGGGGAGAGGGTTGTTGAAAACGAAGACGAAGCACTGACGGGGACGGAGGCCAAGATCGCGCTTGCGCAACGCGAAGACATCAGGTACCGGGACGCCGCCCCTCCACCGGCGTCGCCCGCGCGGGTGCGGCCTTCAGGCATGAAGCCTGCGGGAGTCATTCCGGAACCGCCGTTCTGGGGCCCGCGAGTCGAGGAGGATGTTCCTCTCGAGGATGTCTTCCGTTATGTGAACGACGTTGCACTGATCCGTGGGCAGTGGCAGGTTCGCAAAGGGACGATGCCGGAAGAGGAATACCGCCGGTTTCTCGAGACGAAGATCTACCCCGAATACGAAACCCTCAAGGCGAAGATCAGAAGGGAGCGGCTCCTTACGCCGAAAGCGGTCTACGGATACTTCCCGTGCCAATCCGACGGCGATGACCTGATTATTTACCGTGACGACCGGAAGACAGAGTGGATGCGATTCACGTTTCCGCGCCAGCAGGCGGACCGCTTTCTCTGTCTTGCGGATTATTTTGCAGGCGTCGACACTGGAACGTTGGATGTGGTCGCGTTCAGTCTTGTCACCATGGGGCGTATTGCGTCGGAGCATGCGGCGAGGCTCTTCGCCGCCGGTAGCTACAAAGACTATCTCTATTTCCACGGTCTGAGCGTTGAAGCCGCAGAAGCCCTGGCGGAGTTCTGGCATAAGCGGATCCGGGAGGAGCTGGGGATCGCCGGGAGGGACGCGAAAGAGATCAAGCGGCTCTTCTCGCAGGGATACCAGGGATCGCGCTACAGCTTCGGGTATCCGGCATGTCCGAACCTCGAAGACCAGTCGAAACTGTTCCAGCTTCTCAACGCTGAGCGGATCGGCGTTCGGCTCACCGAAGAGTTCTCGCTCGACCCCGAGCAGAGCACAAACGCGATCATCGTACACCATCCCGAAGCGCGGTACTTCACGATCAAAGGGTGAGCGAAGCCCCTGCCGACATCAGCACCCTCGCTTGCTCCATGAAAACCCCCGTCCTCTTTCTGATCCTCCTATCCCTACAGACGCCGGCGTTTGCCCAGGGCTCACCCGACAGCCTGGGGTCCCCGGGGCCGGACTCGGCATACGATGTCCTTCGGCATCAGGAAGTGGCGATGAACGTGCTGCTCGGATGGAGTGGGGCGTCGGTCGCGAGCGGGACGGTCATGGTCATGAGCCGTTCGCCGGTTCTCCGGGGCTTTGGCATTCAGAATATCGCCTGGGGCGTCATTGACGCCGGTATTGCCATTTTCGCGAAGAAGGCCATAGCGGAAAAACGACTTGATGGATATGCTCCCGCAGAAGAAATCCGGTCGTTTCGCAAGATCCTCCTCATCAACACTCTTCTCGATATTCTGTATGTTGGTGTCGGCATTGCTCTCGCCGCGTCTGGGAAAGAGAACCTTCGGGGACACGGGTACGGTGTGATCGTTCAGGGATCATTTCTGTTTATCTTTGACCTGGTGAACTATCGCCTTGCCGCAGGCTGAAATGCAGGGGAAGCCGCGAAATCACACACTTGCCATGCGTGACGGCGGAGAGAGTGTTGGGGGCGGGCCGCACGCGCGTGCTTGCAATTCCAGACGTTTTTTGTTAGGTTTGTGAAGAATGAGTGACCTGTTCTTCGAAGGTATTGAAGAATTCAACAAAGGGTCCTTCTTCGAGGCGCACGATGCCTGGGAGGATCTGTGGGTTGACGCGAGGGGCGAGGCGCGGCTTTTCTATCAGGCTTTGATACACACCGCCGTTGGTTTCTACCATGCCCTGAACGGAAACCACCGCGGCGCCTGCAGTCAGTTTACGAAGGCTTTGCTGAAACTGAAGAGCTATCTGCCGTCCTATCACGGCGTCGATACCGGGCGGCTGGTTGAGAGCCTGGAAGAATGTCTGCACGAGGCCGTGCTGTTGAGGGAAGGGAGCGGGGGGACGTTTGATGCGCGAAGGATCCCGAAGATTCATCTGCTGTAGCCTGACGCTGACCGAACCAAAATATGGAGGAAGATACTCATGGCAACGATGATCACAGAAGAATGCATCAATTGCGGTGCATGCGAGCCTGAATGTCCGAACACAGCAATTTACGCCGGCGGTGTGCAGTACGAATTCAAAGGGCAGATGTTTGATGCGCTGTCGAATGACTTTTACTACATTGTTCCGGAGAAGTGCACCGAGTGCGTCGGGCACTTCGATCAGGAGCAGTGCGCAGCGGTATGTCCCGTGGACTGCTGCGTGCCCGATCCGAATCATGTCGAGAGCGAAGAGGTGCTCTTCGCGCGCGCGAAGGAGCTTCATCCCGAGAAGGAATTCCCGGAGCTGGGCGCCTCAACATCTCACTTCAGGAAGGCCTGACACCGAACGTAATGCCCGTCCTTTACCGGGGGTCGGTTTGCCTACCGGCCGGCAGCGACCGGTTGGTATGCAGGCCGGCCCTCTTTTTTTGAGCGCCCATGAAGATCGGTCCTTATACTCTTCATCCTGTTGAGACCGGCCGTTTTGCGTTGGACGGCGGCGCCATGTTCGGTGTCGTGCCGCGCCCGCTCTGGGAAAAGACCAATCCTCCGGACGAGCGAAACCGTATTGCCATGGCAGCGCGGGCCCTCCTCCTCCAGGGAAATGGCCGGCGGATTCTGATCGATACGGGCAACGGCGCAAAGCTCGATCCGAAGTTCTCCGCCATCTACAAGATGGACACAAGCCGGTTCGACATCCTCTCATCGCTTCGTCTCTGGAATGTTTCTCCGGATGACATCACCGACGTCATCCTGACCCATCTCCACTTCGATCACGCCGGCGGCGCGACGGTTCACGTGAACAGCGAGTTGCGACCCGCCTTTCCCCGTGCTACGTACTATGTTCAGCGCGAACACTGGGAGGCGGCCCAGAATCCGACCGAGCGCGATCGCGCAAGTTTTTTTTCCCAGGATTTCACCCCACTTGAACACGAGGGAGTGATCCAGTTCACCGAAGGGGAAGGCGAGATTCTTCCCGGCATCACGGTCAGGCTGGTTCATGGACACACGGCAGCCCTGCAGTGTCCGGTCATCTCTGACGGGAAGACAACCCTTTTCTACTGCGCGGACTTAATTCCGATGACCCCCCACGTTCAGCTTCCCTGGATCATGGCCTATGATCTCCGCCCGCTGGTCACGCTCGAGGAGAAACGGAAGCTGCTCTCCAGTGCTGTTGAACAGGAGTGGATTCTCTTTTTCGAACACGATCCCTCGGTTGCCGCAGCCCGGTTGAAGCGCGGGGAGAAGGGGATCGTTATCGATGCGCCTGTTGATGTCGGCTCCTGAAGGATTCGTCAAAGTCGGCAGGATTGCCGAGGTTGCCGAGAAGCGGGGCAAATGCGTCACAGTCGGCGACGAGGAGGTTGCCCTCTGGCGCGTCGACGGGAAAGTGTTCGCGATCAGCAATGTCTGTCCGCATCAGCACGTGTCCGGCCTCCACATGGGTGTTCTCAAAGGGTTGTCTGTGGCCTGCCCGATGCACGGGTGGACCTATTCTCTGGAGACGGGAGCGGTGGAGGAAGGGGATGGAAGAGTCAAGACGTACCGCGTCCTCGTTCTCGGGGGCGACATTTACGTCGAGGAATCACGGCCATCCTGGTGACGTGATATGCTTACAATCACGGAGCGCGTGAAAGAAAAGGCCCTTGCGCTGGGGTTTTCGAAGGTCGGGATTGCCCGAGCTGAGGCCCTTGAGGAAGAGGCGCGGCGGCTGCGCACATGGCTTGACAGGCGCTATCAGGCCGGCATGTCGTGGATGGAGCGGAACCTGGAGAAGCGGTCCGATCCCCAGCTCATACTTCCGGGTGCACGGGCCGTCGTCTCGGTGGCAATGAATTACTATACCTCCGTGCGCCACTCCGGAGATGAAGGAGCGGGGAAAATCTCGCGGTATGCGTGGGGTGATGACTATCACGACATCCTGGGGGAGCGCCTGGAAAGCCTCCGCGTGTGGGTGGAGAAGGAGTTCGCCGGGGAGAGAGGACTCTGGTACGTTGATACCGGTCCGGTCATGGATAAGGTGTGGGCAGAGCGTGCGGGGATCGGCTGGGAGGGAAAACACACGAACGTCATCACTCGGGACTATGGCTCATGGGTGTTCCTTGGCGAGCTGATTACCACACTCGACCTGATGCCGGACGAGCCGGCCGTTGATCGCTGCGGTACCTGTACGCTCTGTATCGAAGCCTGTCCGACGGATGCCATCGTCGAGCCCCATGTTGTTGATTCGAACCTCTGCATTTCGTACCTGACGATCGAACATCGGGGGGAAATCGGGGAGCAGGTTGCGGGAAAGTTCGATCGCTGGATCTACGGCTGTGACATCTGCCAGGATGTCTGCCCGTGGAACCACAAGTTTGGGACGGAGACAGAGGAGAAGGGATTTGTACCCCGACCCGGGAGCGTCGCTCCGGTGTTGACCGAATGGGCGGAAATGGACCGACGGGAATTCGGACGGCGGTTCAAGGGGAGTGCCGTCAAACGCGCACAGTGGACAGGTTTGATTCGGAACATCCGCGCGGTACTCGGGGGCGGGATCACGGGAGCAGGGGAGCGGTGACCCTCTTCCGGGTGTAGAGCATCTCATCAATGAAATCACACGGAGTTGTTCATGTCGAGCAATCATCATAAGGTCATCATCGTCGGCTCGGGTCCGGCGGGCCTGACGGCCGCGTTGTACGCCTCGCGTGCGGGCCTGGACCCTCTGGTATTTGAAGGGATGCAGCCCGGGGGGCAGCTCACCATCACAACGGATGTTGAGAATTTCCCGGGCTTCCCGAAGGGAATCATGGGACCGGAGCTTATGGAGCTCTTCCGGGAGCAGGCGCACCGGTTTGGAGCCAGGTCGCTCTACAAGAACATCACGAAGGTCGATCTCTCTTCCCGGCCCTTCAGGCTCATGGCGGACGACGAAGAGTATTCCGCTGACGCTCTCATTCTCTCCACCGGCGCTGCCGCCAAGTGGCTTGGGGTTCCTTCCGAGAAGGAATACATGGGCTACGGCGTTTCGGCGTGCGCTACGTGTGACGGATTTTTCTTCAAGGGCCTGGAGGTTGTCGTGGTCGGCGGAGGAGACACGGCAATCGAAGAGGCGACGTTTCTGACGAAATTCGCGTCCAGGGTCACCATCATTCATCGTCGTGACGCCCTCCGTGCGTCGAAGATCATGCAGGAGCGGGCTATGAAAAACCCGAAGATAGGGTTTGTCTGGGATTCCGTGGTTGAGGAGATCCTCGGGAAAGAAGAGAGTGGGAAGAAGAGTGTCACCGGCGTGAGACTCAGGAATGTGAAGACGGGGGTTGTTTCGGTTTTCAAGACAGAGGGTGTGTTCATGGGCATCGGGCACAAGCCCAACACCGAGCTTTTTGTCGGACAGCTGGAGATGGACTCCGTGGGTTATCTTGTCACCAGGGAGCGGAGCACAAGGACCAGCGTTCCCGGGGTCTTTGCCGCAGGGGATGTTGCCGACAGTGTGTACCGGCAGGCCATCAGTGCGGCAGGGACAGGCTGTATGGCGGCGATTGATGCTGAGAGGTGGTTGGAGAGCCAGCACGACTGAGGAAGAAGCAGAGTTGTGTGATCAACTTTGTGAACTCCGGGTTTTCCCGGAGTTTTTTTTTGCAGGGAGCGCATTTTCGCTCGGCAGCGGGGGAATCGAGAGGAGCACCATGACAGTCTGGTCTGTTCCTAGAAGTCTCACGGATAGGCTGACATCAAGTCCGCCAACTGCCCAATTGTCACGTCGTTGTGCCATTTAGGCATTTCGGATATGGCAAACTTGTCAGAGATGCATGCCGTATTGTCACCGTGGGGACAATCTCAGGTTCTTGGACTATCGCGTTAATTGTTTGTATATCAACAAGTTAAAGGGATTCTTCGAATATTGGCACGTCGATTGAGTAATATGGGCCAGACAATCGCAAGACAAACAAGAACATGAAGGAGGGAACAAACATGCTGGTACGATTTGAACGGCGTCCCCTGAACAGACCGCTGGCCAATGATCTCTTCGGCCTCGAGCGGGGCATCGATTCCGTGTTCCGGGAGTTTTTTGCGAATCCCTGGGCTGTTGGTCCCAGGGGGGAGCCGAGCATTGACGTTTCGGAACACGGTAACGAAATGGTCGTCGTTGCCGAGCTGGCCGGAGTGAAGAAAGAGGATTTGAAACTGACGGTGCACGACGGCGTGCTGACGATTGCCGGGGAGCGCAAAGCAAGCGGTCTGCCGGAGAATTCGCGCTGGCTTCGCAATGAAACTGTAGCGGGTGCATTCTCCAGAAGCATTGAGCTGCCGCATTCCGTGAAGCCGGAAGCGATCACCGCGGAATTGACCGACGGCATTCTGAAAGTCATACTCCCGACAGCTGAAGAAGCGCAGGTGCGCGAAATCACCGTGAAGTGAAGAGGAGGAAACCACTATGACGAAACAGACAGAATCCATGAGCAAACATCAGGAAAGCGACGCTGCCACCACGGGGGGGCACGCCCTGCCGGAAGAACATGTCGTCACGCCGGAGGCTGATATCTACGAGACTCCGGACGGGTACGTGGTAAGCCTTGACATCCCCGGTGCCGCGAAGCACTCTATCACGGTAACCGTGGAAAAGGGTAATCTGAACGTGATGGCGTCGGTTCAGCCGGTGCATTCTGAACAGGCTTCTCTCGTGTACCGCGAAATCCGCACGACAGGGTATCAACGGGCATTTACGCTCGGGGAAGGCATCGACACTGAAAACATTGACGCCCGCTACAGCGAAGGCGTGCTGACGGTGAAGCTGTTCAAGAGCGAAGAATCGAAACCAAGGGAAATCACAATCCACTAATTCCGCTCCAACTATCAATTGCCACGAACCCTTGGACACGGTCTATGTTGGAGCGAGCACTGTGCCCCGTCGTTCATAGGGAATGATAGTTGGCGGGGCACTAGTATCCATGATGAAGGAGGTGCACACTATGTCACTCGTACGCTGGAATCCCATACGCGACCTGGCGTCATTTCCTTCTGACATTTTGAGTGTGCAGAGGGAAATCAACAAGCTGTTCGACGGCTTCTTCCGCGGGAGCAGCCTGGAGGATACGGGGCTGGATGAGGAAACCTGGTCGCCGGCGGTCGATATCGCCGAACACGACAATGCGTTTGTCGTGAAGATGGAACTCGCGGGCGTCAGCAAGGAGGATGTCAAGATCACGATGCAGCAGAATACCCTGATCGTGCGCGGGGAGAAGAAGCAGGAGAAGGAATCGAAAGGATCGAGCTTTCAAAGGGTCGAGAGGAGCTACGGCGCGTTCCAGCGCAGCTTCACGCTCCCCGCATCCGTGAAGCCCGACAAGATCGATGCGTCCTACAAGGACGGGATACTCAGCATTCTGCTGCCCAAAGTGGAAGAGGCGAAGCCCAAGCTGATCGATGTCAAGGTGAAATAGCTCATGCCGGCAGAAGACCGGTGAAGTCAACGTTTCAGGGGACGAGCCCGCAGGGTGGTGGGATACCTGCGGGGCTCCCTGTTTCTCTTCCGGTTTGGAGCGGCGCGCAGCGAACGATAAACGAATAGAGGATGCCACGAATGACGAAAGCTTCAGTACCACAGGCGATGGCGGTTCTTCCGCTGCGCAATTCCGTTTTCTTTCCCCATCAGGTCATGCCGCTCTCCATCGGCCGCGAAAGCAGCATCAAAGTGCTGGAGGAGGCCCTCAAGGAAGACGGCCTCCTTGTGATCGTGGCTCAGACAGACGGGACCGTTGAGAAGCCGACCGAGAAGGACATCTACTGGGTTGGAACGATGGCGAAGATCCTGAAGGTCTTCACGCTTGCCGACGGAACTCGGAGTGTTCTCACGCAGGGTCTCCGTCGTGTCCAGCTCTTCTCCATCCTCCATACGGACCCGTTCGTCCGCGCCGTGGTGCGGGAGGTGCCGGAATCGACAGAGAGCGGGATGGAAATTGAAGCAATGGCGGCGAACCTCAAGAGCCTCTTCAAGAAGGCCGTCGAGCTTTCGCCGAACCTGACCGATGAACAACTCTCCATCATTCTGAACATGGATTCGCCGGAATCTGTCGGTGACATTGTGTCGTCGATGATTCCGGTCAGCGTTGAGGAGAAGGAACAGATTCTGGAGACCTTCGACCTGAGGAAGCGCCTTGAACTGATTACCCTCACACTCACCAAGCTGCTCCAGAAACTCGAGCTCGGCAGTAAGATCCAATCCGAAGTTCAGGATGGCATCACCAGAACCCAGCGCGAGTATTACCTTCGTGAGCAGATGAAGGCGATCAAGAAGGAACTGGGCGAAGAGGACGGTAATGTGGAGCTTGCCGAGCTCAGGAAACGGATCGATGGGGCCGGGCTTCCCGAGGAGGCTCTCAAAGTCGCCAACAAGGAGCTGAAGCGTCTCTCGCAGATGAACCAGGCATCGGCCGAGTACATGGTCAGCCGGACGTATCTCGACTGGATCCTGGATCTCCCGTGGGCGACCGGCACACAGGATACGCTGGATATCGCGCGTGCGAGAGATGTTCTCGAGAAAGATCACTATGGTCTTGACAAGGTCAAGAAAAGGATTCTGGAGTATCTCGCCGTTCGGAAGCTGAAAAACGACATGCGGGGGCCGATCCTGGTGTTCGTCGGACCGCCGGGAGTCGGAAAGACATCGCTCGGACGCTCGATCGCCAATGCACTCGGCAGGAAGTTCGTGCGCATTTCGCTCGGCGGCGTCCATGACGAGGCCGAAATCCGAGGGCATCGCCGGACGTACATTGGCGCGCTCCCGGGGCGCATCATCCAGGGCCTCAAAAAGGCCGGCTCCAACAACCCCGTCTTCATGCTGGATGAGGTGGACAAGATCGGCCAGGACTTCCGCGGCGACCCGTCGTCGGCGCTGCTCGAAGTGCTGGACCCGGAGCAGAACTTCTCGTTCAGCGATCACTACCTGGAGATTCCGTTTGATCTTTCCAAGGTGATGTTCATTGCCACGGCGAACATGATCGAAACCGTTCCGCCCGCCCTGCGGGACCGGATGGAGATCATCGAAATTCCGAGTTACATCGAGGACGAGAAACTCCATATCGCAAAGCGATTCCTCGTGCCGAAGCAGGTAGCAGAGCACGGCCTGAAGAAAGACCAGATTGAATTCGAGGACGAGGCGCTCCGCACGGTCATCGCGGCGTACACGCGCGAGGCAGGCGTTCGCACTCTCGAGCGCCAGATTGCCACGATCACGCGCGGCGTGGCGCGCGAAGTCGCCGAAAACGGGGGCAGGAATACGATCATCAGGAAAGATGGCATCAGCAAATATCTCGGGCAGCAGAAATTTTTCCCGGACGTCGCCGAACGGATCAACCGGCCCGGCATCGCTGTTGGAATGGCATGGACGCCCGTGGGAGGCGACATCCTCTTCATTGAAGCCACGAAGATGAAAGGGAAAGGGAACCTGATTCTGACGGGGCAACTCGGCGAGGTGATGAAAGAGTCGGCGCAGGCGGCCCTGAGTTTCATTGGCTCACATGCCCAGGCGCTCGGACTCTCCCCCGATTTCCGATCGGAGCTGGATATTCACGTTCATGTCCCCGCGGGCGCCGTCCCGAAGGATGGGCCATCGGCTGGCGTAACAATTCTGACCGCGCTGACCTCGCTCCTGACCGGCCGTCTTGTACGGAACGACCTCGCGATGACCGGCGAGATCACCCTGAGGGGTGCGGTCCTCCCCATCGGGGGCGTCAAGGAAAAGGTTTTGGCCGCCCACCGGGCGGGGATCAAGACGATTCTTCTGCCCGAGCGGAACAGGCTCGACCTGGAAGAGGTTCCGAAATCCGCCCTCGAAGGCCCGAATCCGATCCAGTTCCACTTCGTAAAAGAGATGAGCGAAGTCATCCGTCATGCTCTCCGCTCAGAAGAGGAGTCGAAGAAGCAATTCCCCAACGAGCTCGAACTCAATTCGCTTGCGGTGAACTGACGGGTTGCGGGAAAGAGGAAGATCGGCCCGGCCTGCGGCTTGAGGATCAATCCTGGCCGCACGCCGGGCATTTTTTTTGGGTTTGACATTTACGTCTTTCTTTAGTATAATCCCATGATAAATCAATAACTTACAGCTGTTTCCTGAGGCGGCCTCATGACAAAATCGACGAAGTGGTTCCTTGGAATCCTGGGCATCCTTGCGGTACTCACCCTCGGTTTTGTCCTCCTTCTCATGGCCTTCTTCACTGATTTCTCGTCGGGACGTCTGGATACCTTCGTCAGCGGTTCAGGCGAAAAAATCGCACTCGTCGAACTCAAAGGGGTCATCACCTCGTCGGAGGATTTCGTGCGGCAGGTGAAGAAATATCGTGAAGACCGGTCGATCAAGGCCATCCTGTTGCGCATCGACTCCCCGGGAGGCGCGGTCGTTCCGAGCCAGGAGATGTATGAAGAGGTGAAGAAGACGCGTGAGGAGGGGAAGCCTGTGGTCGTCTCCATGGGGTCACTCGCGGCGAGCGGAGGATACTATGTCGCCTGCGGCGCCTCAAAGCTCGTTGCCAACCGCGGGACGTTGACCGGGAGCGTCGGTGTCATATCGGAGATTCTGCAGCTCCATGATGCCCTCACCAAACTAGGGATCGACGTGAAGACCATCAAGGCCGGCAAACTGAAAGATGCCGGGTCGCCGACGCGGAAGATGACCGACCAGGACCAGCACTATTTCCAGCAGCTGATGGATGACGTCCACCGCCAGTTCATCGACGTCGTCAGGGTCGAGCGGAAGATGACGGAGGAGCAGGCGGTTGGCCTATCGGACGGCCGGGTCTTCACCGGGGAACAGGCCGTTGCGAACGGACTGGCCGATACGCTGGGGACATATGAGGATGCCCTTGCCCTAGCGGCCGCGATGGCGGGGATCAAGGGGCAGCCGTCGGTGGTCAAGGAGGTTCGACGCAGGAGTTTCTGGGATGGGGTTATCGGGGAAGTGGGCGCAAGCGTACAGGATCTGAAGCAGGAGGTTCTTGACCGGCCGGTCCTTTCTTACAAATTTTCCAGTCCAAACTGAAGAACAGCAGCGGTCTTCTTTCACACAAGAGGAGGTTCATCGTTGACAAAGGCTGATATTGTGGACACGATTGCCACTGCGACTGGGCTGACAAAAGTAGAAACCGAGGCCGTGGTGGACGGGTTCATCTCGACCGTCATAACTGCGATGAAGGAGGGGAAGAACATCGAGATCCGTGGATTCGGGAGCTTCAAAGTGAAGTTGAGGAAGGGGAGGGTGGCAAGGAACCCCCGGACGGGCGAACAGGTAATGGTCGAGGAGCACTGGGTGCCTCTGTTCAAGGTTTCGAAGGAGGTGAAGTCGCTGGTCAACGAGAACCTGAAGAAGGTTTTGTAATGGCAGTCGCGAAGCTCGTGTGTGGTGACTGTGGAACGCCCCTGAAGCCGGGCGACGCACGGTGTTCTTCCTGCGGTGCGGCCATCGAGCCGTTCGCGCCCGTGCAGCCAGCTCTCACACCTTCGGCCGGCGCCCGATGCGAGGTCTGCGGGCGTCAGAACGTGCCCGGAAGCACGATCTGTGATTCATGCGGCGCGAAGCTTGCGGGTGCAGTGGGCGAGAGGAAGTCGGTGGCCGCGCAAAAGAAGCGGCAGAAGGACCAGGTGCGGAAACCGACCCGCTCCGACAGAAGCGGTCCTGCCGGCGTGTCAAGGCGATTCGAACCCTGGCAGGTGGTTTCGGCAATAGCCGTCGTGGGCCTCATTGCCTATCTCGCATACGTCAACATGAGTGCGGGGGGAGGCAATTCCCGGAATGCCGCTCCGGCCTCCTCCATGACGCCGCCGGCCCCGATGCTTCTCGACATCGCGCCACTCCAGCAGGCCGTGGACGCGAATCCGAAGGATCCGGATGCGTTGTTGCGGTTGGCCAATGCGTTACACGACAACCGGATGTTTGCACGGTCGGTGGAGGTCTATCAGAAGTACCTTGCGCTGGTCCCCGGCAACCCGGATGCCCGTGTGGATCTGGGCATCTGCTACTTTGAGATGGGGCAGCAGGATTCGGTGCAGGCCGGGAAATACTTCGCGATGGCAGTTCAGGAGATGCAGGCCGCAATAAAGACCTCACCGGCGCACCAGCCGTCTGCCTTCAATCTCGCCATTGTCAACCTGCACATGGGAAACATCGAGGAATCCAACCGGTGGTTCAAGCGTGCGGTGGAACTGAACAAGGGTTCGGAACTCGGGATCCGCGCGCAAAAGATTCTCGAACAACATTCAATGATGCAGTAACCGAAAGGAGGGAGCATGCCCAGCGGCAAGAAGCGCAAGCGCCACAAGATGGCGACGCACAAGCGCAAGAAGAGGCTGCGGAAGCAACGGCACAAGAAGAAGCTGCGCTAGGGTCTTCGTGCATCCCGCCGCACCGCGGCGGGATGCACGGTCTTTGGCAGCGGGATCGCGCTGGTTGCTTTTGTAGGTCGAACTTCTGATATTTTCTGTATATCGTGAATGACGCGGAAAGGAGAATCCCCGTATGGCACACACCAACGATGGAATGCTCAAAGGCTTGATCATCGGCCTGCTGGCGGGCGGCGCAATTGGCGCCGTCGCGGCGCTTCTTTACGCTCCGAAAAGCGGCAAGGAACTCCGTGCGGACATCAAAGAGCGGGCGGATGACCTGATCGAGGGGTCTGACGAATACCTGCATGCCGCAAAATCCAAAGCGGGAGAGATCGTCAGTGAAGCGAAGAAGCGTTCGGATCAGCTGATCTCCGATGCCAAGAAGAAGGCCGACACACTGCTCGTGGACGCGGACCGGATTATTTCCGACGCGCGTCAGAAGGTTGCCCCTGCAGCCGAGGAGGGCCTCCGTCTGAAGAACGCCGTAAAAGCAGGGGTTGACGCGTATAAGGATGAACGCCGCAAGGCCTGACAGGCCCCAGGCTCCCCACAGGAGGATATCGTGGAAACCATTCTTGTTATCACGCAGATCCTGGCTCTGCTCTGCCTTTCTGCGCTCTGCATCTACCTGATTGTTGTGCTCCTTCGCGTGCGGGAGATCCTCTCGAATCTCGAACGAGACATCAAAGAAATGACCACCCGGGCGGTTCCCATCCTGGAAAACATGGAGTTCATTACCGCAAGGGTCAAGACGATCACCGAGAACATCGATGACCAGGTCAACAGCGTGCGCGAGTCTATCGTATCGATCCGACAGGTTGCCATGAACGTTGTGGAGCTGGAACGGAAAGTGCAGGACCGGGTCGAAGGCCCGATCCTTGAAGGGGTGGCGGTCGCCTCTGCCATCTTCAAAGGGGTCCGCACATTCGTGGAGCGTGTCCGCGCCTGAGGGGTCCGCATGGCTAGGCGATTCCCTGTTCGGCCACCCGTTGCATGTGTTGATCAGTCCCAACCCATCCGCCGCTGCCAGCCGCCCAGGTTGTCCACGCCGGGTACATCAAGGGAGGAAGAGTTAGTGCCATGAAGGAATATACGCCAGAGAACCTCCGCAATGTGAGCCTCATCGGCCACGGAGGGGCGGGGAAGACATCGCTGACCGAGGCAATGCTCTTCTCCGCCGGAACCACCAACCGCCTCGGACGCGTGGAAGAAGGAAATACCCTCTCCGACTACCACCCTGATGAAATCGAGCGTCAGATTTCGATTAACACCTCCCTCCTCTTCTGTGAATGGAAATCCAAGAAGCTCAACATCCTCGACACGCCCGGCTATCTCGACTTCACGGGTGAAGTCAAGGGTGCGCTCCGCGTGGCCGACACTGCCCTGGTTCTGCTGAAAGCAGTGGAAGGGGCCGAAGTCGGGACCGAGATCACCTGGAAATACACGCAGGAGTACAACAACGGGTCGGTGTTCGTTGTCAACAAGCTTGACCAGGAGAACGCTGATTTCGACAAGGCGCTCCACCAGGCTCGTGAGACGCTGAGCCACGACGTGATTCCCATCCAGTTCCCCCTGAAGCAGGGACTGGGGTTCGAGAGCATCGTGGATGTTGTCAGAATGAAACTCCTGAAGTACACCCCGGGCGGCAACGGGAAGTACACGGAGCAGGAGATCCCCGCCGAGGCGCAGGGGCGCGCCGCGGAATTCCGTCAGCAGCTGCTTGAGCTGATCGCGGAAACGGATGAGACCTTACTGAACAAGTATCTGGAGCAGGGAGGCCTGTCTGATGAGGAAGTCAAGCAGGGACTTCGCGCGGGGATCCGGCAGCGAAAGGTGTTCCCGCTTCTCTGCTGCTCCGCAACGCAGAACGTCGGCGTGTCGGGCCTCCTCGATTTCATCCTTGACTTCTGCCCGGCGCCGGCTGAGATGGGCGTGCTGAGCGGGGCCAAGCCGGGAGCCGTCAACGGCGATGCCAAAGAGGTCGTCACGGTCTCCCAGGATGCGAACGCCCAGCCGTCGCTCTTCGCATTCAAGACTGTTTCCGAGTCGCACGTCGGTGAACTGTCCTTCTTCCGAGTCTGCACGGGTGCCGTGATGCCGGGACTCGACATGGTGAATGAGTCCAATGGCAAATCGGAGCGCCTGGCGCAGCTCTTTGTGATGAACGGCAAGGACCGCAAGGAAATCACGAAGCTGCTGGCGGGTGATCTGGGTGCGGTGGTGAAGCTGAAAGACACACACACGAACAACACGCTCAGCAGCAAGGCGTTTCCGATCGTCTATCAGCCCATCGTTTTCCCGGCGCCGGTTTTTCACGCGGCGATCACGCCGAAGACGAAGGGCGACGAAGACAAGATCTCGACCGGCCTGCACGCACTCCACCAGGAAGACCCGACGTTCATGTTCCGGGTTGACGGCGAGTTGCACCAGACAATCATCAGCGGACAGGGCGAACTGCATCTTGATGTTGTGGTGAAACGCCTCAAGCAGCGGTACAACGTTGATGTGGACCTCAACGAGCCGCGAGTCCCCTACCGGGAGACGATCAAGTCTGTGGCAAAGGACGCCGAGTACAAGCACAAGAAGCAAACCGGCGGGCACGGCCAGTACGGTCATGTCCACCTGCGCCTGGAGCCGCTGAAGCGCGGACAGGGCTTTGAATTTCTGGACGAGATTGTCGGCGGCGTGGTCCCCAACAAGTTCATTCCCGCAGTGGAGAAGGGCGTTGTGGAGACAATGAAGGAGGGCGTCGTCGCGGGCTATCCCGTGGTCGACGTTCGCGTGGCGCTCCATTACGGATCATACCATGATGTCGATTCGTCGGAAATGGCCTTCAAGATCGCCGGGTCCATGGCGTTCCGCAAGGGATTCATGGAGGCAAAGCCCATCCTCCTTGAGCCAATCTACAATATCGAGGTCAAGGTGCCGGAAGACGCGATGGGTGACGTCATGGGCGACATCTCGTCGCGGCGCGGCAAGATTGGCGGGATGGAGGCGGTGGGTCACTATCAGGTGATCCGTGCGCAGGTTCCGGCGGCGGAACTGCACAAGTACGCAACCATTCTCCGGTCCAAAACCGGCGGACGGGGGATGTTCAGCGCGTCGATGGACCATTACGAAGAAGTCCCGCGCGAGCTGGCGGAAAAGATCATCGCTTCCTCGGAGAAGAACAAGGCGAAAGAGCAGGAAGCGTAGCGCATCCGGCGGGTTCCGGCGCCGCCGGACACGCGCGACAGGGCGGAAGGTGATTGCAAGGTTGGGGGTCGGGATACCGGTTCTCAACCTTTGCATTTTTCGACGACGGGTTTACCGAGAGGAACACGTATGCAAAGAATGTGGTCGCCGTGGCGTTCACAGTATATCGCGTCATTCAAAGATGTGCCTGGAAGGAAGAAGAAGAAGGGGCAAAGCCTTTTTTCGAGGGCCTGGAGATCGAAGGACGACGACCGCAATCTGATCGTCTGGCGGGGTGAGCACTGCTTCGTCATCATGAACCGCTATCCGTATAACAGCGGTCACCTGATGATCGTACCGAACAGGCAGACGCCTGATTTCCAGGATCTGACCCTGGTGGAAATTGCGGAGATCATGCAGACGTCACAGAGAGCAATGAAGGCCCTGGACAGGGTCATGCATCCCCACGGGTACAACTTCGGCGCCAATGTTGGGCGGGTCAGCGGTGCCGGCGTGGATGACCACATCCATTTTCATATTGTTCCCCGGTGGAACGGGGACACGAACTTCCTGCCCGTCCTGGCCGACACCAAGGTCATTTCGGAGGATATGCAGGAGACCCTGCGAAGGCTTAGAAAATGCTTCTGATCAGCCCGGATTGCGGGGTTCCCGAGGGTGGTACGCCGGACTTCCTCGGGACGGGCCGCGGGACCGCCATTAAACGTCCTGTCTCTGCGGGTGTCTAAGAATATGGACCAGAAGTCGGATCAGGATCTCGTCCAAGACGTACGGAACGGCAACAGGCAGGCATTTACCGAGCTGATGCGCCGCCATCAGCAGCGAGTTTACTGGGTCGCCCGGCGGATTGTCGGCAATCACGAGGATGCCGACGACATAGCCCAGGACGCCTTCATCAAGGCCTTCCTGTCGCTGGGAGATTTCCGTGGGGATTCCAGTTTCTTCACCTGGCTGTACCGGATTGCGGTCAACCTCTCGCTCAACACCGTACGAAGACGGCAGGTGCTGACCTACTTGCGAGAGAGTGAGATCCTGAGCCGGTTCCTTCCTCTCGGGAACGACCCGCACCATGACCTGGAGCTGAAGGAGTTGGAGTCGCGCCTGCAGCGGGCCATCGGGTCCCTTCCGGAGAAACAGCGCGCGGTGTTCGTCCTCCGGTATTATGACGGGATGCCGTACGAGGAAATCGCGGGAGTGCTCAAGACCTCTGTGGGTGGTCTCAAGGCGAACTATTTTCACGCGCTACGGAAAGTCCAGGAGTATCTGAAAGATGAAATTTCGACAGGGAACACCGCTCGTTGATGACAGGGCCGAAGAGGAACTCGCCGCGGAGGTTCGCCGTGTTGCCGCGGCCCTCGGGGAGCCCCACCAGGAAGCACCGCCTGATCCCTACTGGCAGAACCTTCTCGTTCGGACGAACGATCGCGTTGACCGGGCTACGAGCGGCAGGGCGCTGACAATCAGCTGGGCGGCTCGCGTTGCTTTTCCGGGGGTCGTTGCGATACTTTCTTTCCTGATCGGGCTCCGGTATTTTGCGCCCCAGCACGAGAGCCATGCGCCGACACTCGCCAATGTGTTTCTCTCCATGCCGCAACAAGCTGTCGATACGCTCCTCAGCGACCCGTCCGAGATCAGCGCTGCGTTGTCCGTTGCGGACCTGGGGGTCGATCCGCTGAATCCGGAAAAGGAAGAGTTCGCCAACTATCTGATCAACAACGGGAGCGTTGCCACACTCGAAGAATCCATGAGCGATCAGCAGGTGACCGCCGTGCTGACGGCGCTTGGATCATACCGGGAACAGTCCACTACGGGAGTACGACAACAATGAGAGTCACAGGAATTCTCGCCGCACTGATGTTCGTCAGCATCCTCACCTGGGCGCAGCAGCCGGATCGTACACCGGACCAACGGCCTTTTGAGCGTGTGGAACAATGGAAGAAAGTCCGGCTGATTGAAATGCTGAACCTGAGCGAAGACCAGTCCGTTCGGTTCTTCGCACGACTCAACGAGCACGAGAACACGCGGCGGTCCTTCATGAAAGTGAAGGGTGAGGCACTTGACAGGATCGAACGGCTC
>Ga0209253_10001168_pt1 | contig 22931 bp, 26 predicted proteins | sample FrelakmetBRP12BR_FD_187145 | JGI IMG/M metagenome (GOLD analysis project Ga0209253, IMG submission 187145) | Freshwater lake sediment microbial communities from the University of Notre Dame, USA, for methane emissions studies - BRP12 BR (SPAdes)... | ecosystem: Environmental > Aquatic >...
CATTCCTTGCGCATTCAAGTGTAGCATATTCTGAGGAGACGAGGATCGTGCTGATATGGGAAGAACAAAGGCGTCATTTTCCCAGTTAAAGTGGAATATTGATTCATTTTTAATGACATTGTTACCTTAAGGCAATAAGTAAAAGTACCTATTGCTGAGAGTAACCCTGCCGATGAGATTGATGTTGGTCAACGTCTGCGTGAATTGCGCGCTATCCGTGGTCTTTCTTTGCGTGCCCTGGCCGAACTGAGCGGCCTGAATGTCAATACCCTCAGCCTGATCGAAAATCGACGCACATCTCCCAGTGTAAGCACACTCCAGCAGCTGGCACAGACTTTGCAAGTGCCCCTCTCGGCCTTTTTTGAGACCGATCATAGTGACAGACTCTTTGTACATCAGAAAGCTGGAAATCGCCCGCGCGCCGCATTTACCCATGGTTCGATCGAAGATCTGGGTGCAGGCATGTCGCGCTTTGGTGAAGAGCCGTTTATCGTCACGCTCACCCCAAAAGCAGATAGCGGCAAGACCCCCATTGTCAACACCGGGCGCGAATTCGTCTATTGTCTGGAAGGGCACATTGCTTACACCGTGGATTCCAAGACCTATCTACTTGAGCCCGGAGACAGCCTTCTTTTTGAAGCCTACCTGCCCCATCATTGGAAGAACCTGGATACCACCCCTTCCAGCAACCTGCTGGTTCTCTGCCCGATGGATGAGCGCGATAACCCAACCGAGCGACATTTTTCAAAGTAGGCTCATATAACACCTAGAAAGGTGGTGTGGTATGCCTAAGAAAGTTTTGTTGCGATGGTTCGTCGTTTCATCACTGGTTGTGTTCATTCTGCTCCTGTTGGTTGGGACAGCGCCTGTTCGGGCTGACTGTGGAGGTCCACAAATCTCATCGTGTACCACCTGCCTCGCACAGGCAGTCCTGGTGAGCGAAAAAGGCGAATGGCACAGCATTCATGCCAGCAAAGTCATCTGCATCAATTGCCACGGGGGTAACGGTACAACTATGAATATGGATCTGGCTCACGAAAACCTAACCGCTCATCCCCTGGATGATATCTATAAAGATTGTCATAGCTGCCATCCTGGTGATTATGATGTGCGCTCAAAAATATTTGCCTCGACCCTGGGTGTCACACCCGGAAGCTGCTCAACGGCTACACCTATCCCTGTTAGCAATATCCCCGGCGAACCGCCCTCTGGAGGTATCAATATTCCCGACAACCTGGTCAGCCCAGCTTCATCTTCGCAACTTTTCCTGGTCATCGCTGCCATGCTGTCGATCCTGACACTTTTCTTATTTGCAATGGGCTGGCTGAACAGTCATCGCGAAAAATTCTAAAGGCAAAGAAAACTACTGTCTTCCATCCATGAAACTTCTTAATGCTTTGAGGTGAAACAATGAAAATAGCCGTTGTAACCGATGATCATCAGACGATCAGCGCCCATTTTGGACGTGCCATCTACTATGAGGTGTTTACCATCACCGATGGGAAAATCACTCAACGAGAGGCTTTGCTGAAGCCCGCCCATAACAAGTTTGCCAACGAGCCCCATGATGAGCCCGGTTACACACATGGCCAAGGGCCGGCTGCCGAAAGCCGGCACGCTCGCATGCTCGAACCCATCCGCGACTGCCAGGTTCTTCTGACGCGCGGTATGGGTCAGGGTGCCCACGACAACTTGAAGCAGGCTGGGATCCAGCCGATCCTGACTGACCTCCATGAAATCGAACCAGCTGTGATAGCCTACATCGACGGTCAACTGCTGGACCATCCCGAGCGTTTACACTAACATGTGGACAAATACCCTGGTATGAATCAATCCATGTTTGAAATCCAGGCGGAATTTTGCAAAGCGATGGGCAACACCGTACGGTTACATCTGTTGCACGTTCTGCGTGAGAGACCCTTGACCGTTACCGAAATCTGCCGGGAAACCGATCTGTCCCAGGGAACAGTCTCGCGTCATTTATCCATTCTTCGCAGGCTGGGGGTTGTGAGTTCACAGAAACTCGGCAACGTGAAGGTATACCAGATAATGGATCACAAGATTATCGAAGTCTGCGATCTGGTACGCAGTGTACTGATAGAACAAATCCAGAAACGTTCACAGATTATCGAATAGCAAAATGAATGCTATTCTCAATATCTTTTTATTAAGCCTGGTGGCGAGCCTGGGGACCGGTTTGGGAGGCCTGGTGGCGGTCATCCGCAAGCCAGGCAAGCGCTCTTTTGGCTTTCTCATGGGGATCACCGCCGGAGTGATGATCTGCTTATCCTTCCTGGAATTGGTTAACGAAGCCTGGAAGCTCAAAGGTTTTTGGACGGCTACGATCGGCTTTGGCGCAGGCGCATTCTTTATGCTTCTGATCGATATCCTCGTTCCACATATCCGTTTCGGTGAATTGGAGACACAGGGAATTGAAAAACCCACGGAACAGGAAATTGATTCTCGTTCACATCCTGGCCGGCATCGCTTTGGGCGCGCCTCTACCCATACCAGTATCGTTGACCGACGGCTCTACAGGATCGGCATCCTGCTCGCTATTGGCATCACCATTCATAATCTCCCCGAAGGGATAGCGGTTGGCGCAGGCTATATGCATACGCCTAAATTCGGCTTGTTCATTGCTTTGGTGATCATGTTGCATAATATCCCGGAAGGGATCGCGACTGCCCTTCCGCTGTGTAAGAGCGGCGTATGCAAATGGGATTCTTTTAGAGTGGCGTTATTTTCAGGTCTGGTAAAACCGATCGGGGCGCTGGCGGCTGCCGTTTTCCTGAAATCTTTTCAAATTCTTGTACCAGGTGCATTGGCCTTTGCAGGTGGTGTTATGATGTTCATCACGCTGGACGAGCTCATCCCCACTGCCCGCGAGCATGGTCACCAGCACTATACTGCAGTAGGTATCATTCTGGGTTCACTCTTCGTATTCGTTTTATCTGGATTGTTAGGTGTATAACCTATGACATATGTCATGAACCCCATCGGGATCATCCATTCCCATTTCACCGACAAATCCCGGACACCCATCCAGGCTTCCCGTTCCCAGGCCCGGGGACTCGTGGAAGTCTACCCGGAATTCGCTGAAGGGCTCCAGGACCTGGATGGATTTTCACACATCTTTTTGTTGCATATCTTTCACGAATCTTCGGGGTATTCACTGCTCGTCAAACCATTCCTGGACGACCAGTTACGCGGGTTATTTGCCACGCGTTACCCTTACCGGCCTAACCCGATCGGGTTGTCGGTGGTCAGGTTGATTGAGCGACAAGGCAATTCCCTGGAAATCGAAGGGGTGGATATGCTGGATGAAACGCCACTACTGGATATCAAACCATACGTGACGGATTTCGATATCCGGACCGATACGCGTAATGGCTGGTATCCTGACCCACATAAAGAATCGGTGATTCCTTAGAAGGTAGAAATGTCAAGAAGACATCCAAAATTATCCCATGATTCCTCAGAATCTTCCTCTCACAGAAAAAACAATATTCACAACCGCAACCTGACCTGGTTGTGGATCGGCCTGGGAGTTTTGCTCGTCGCCGTGGTGGCAATTCTGCTCTTTGCTCCCAAGGCCACGCCTTCCGTCGAAATCACTCCCGCACAGGCTTATCAAGAGTATCAGCAAGGGGCGTTCTTCCTGGACGTGCGCAGCCAGGCTGAATGGGACCAGTTCCATATCGCCGGGAGCAGCCTGATCCCGCTAGATCAATTGCAGAACCGGTTGGGCGAATTATCGAAAGATAAGGACATTGTCGTAATTTGCCTGTCAGGTCATCGCAGCCTGAGCGGGATCGCCATCCTGCAGCAAGCCGGGTTCAAACGTGTTTCCTGTCTTACTGGAGGCTTGCAGGCATGGACCGCCGCTGGTTATCCAGTTCAGGGTACTCCACCATAAACGATGTAAAAAGGATATCTGGATTAATTCATGAAATTAACCATCTACAAAAACTTGTCATCCAGAAATGATGGCACTTGGATTTTGGAGCGTTCGAATAAAATTTCTGCCAATCGAATTTATCCTTCCAGCCGGTAGAAAACGGTATTGGAAAGTTCGATCATTTCCCATTTCCGGAATCCGGCCTTTCGGAATAATTTATAAAGAAATTCCGGCTTGATCCGATGGGCGAGCGGCGGACCGAAAGGTTGTTTCCGGTATGGCCATTCCAGGATGCATATGCTCACCCTGGCAATCCGGCGGGCTTCTTTCAATGCCTTCAAGGGTTCGTCCAATTCGTGCAGGAAGAGACCCAGGAACACCAGGTCGAAGCTGCTGTCCGGATAAGGTAGTGCCTCGACAACTCCTTCGCGAAAATCCCCCTTTGGCACAGACTGCCGGGCCGCAACCAACATCTCCGCATTGGCATCCACCCCAGAGACTGTCAATCCACGCTCTGAGAACTCTTCAGCGAACAAACCGGTGCCAGTGCCACCATCAAGGACGGTTACAATCTCACTGTCCTCTAGGCATAAATCGACCACCCGCTCAACCTCCAACCGCTGCACCCTTTCCGGGAGGCGCAGGCGGTTGATATCACCCTCAAAACGTTTTTCGTGCATCCTTGCGCTTACGCCTGCTTCTCCCAGTCATTCCACCACTCTGGTGGTGATATCGAATTTCGGCGGTTTCTCAAGGTGCTTCTTCACCGCACACAACTCCGCCGAGCGGATCAGCGAAGCGCGGTATTTTTCCGGGAAGGATGGCGGAACCTGGATCTCCAGCTCGATGTTACCGACCATGCCGCTGGAGGGATCGCGGTGGACGCGTTCCATTATCCGGATGCCTTCGGCGGGCAGATTGCGCTGATTGCAGAATCCGAGCACATAGATCCCGGCGCAAGTACCAATGGAAGCCAGGAACAGCTCAAAAGGACTGGGAGCTGAAGCTAGCGGCGGCTGGTCGGTGGAGACAGTGAAGGATCCGAAGTGGGCATCCACACGCGCGCCTCCGGGGAAATCAATTTTCATTTCCATAATTTATTTTCATTCCTTTGAGAAGATGAATTAAACGATCAGGGATTAATTCCTTTGATGAGGTATTTACCAAAAAGTTACAAATTGCCTTTGGCAAAACAATCAGCATACCTTCAAAAAAAGGGGGGCTAACCATAATTTTCTTTCAGAATCGCAACCGGCAGCGCAATCCGTCCTTCTTCGGCATCTCCGACTAATATTGTCTCCTGAGGACAATTATTGACGCACCAAGCCATATAGGCAGCCATCAGAGCATCCAATTCTTCGGGGTCATAGACTATTTCCATGGGCAGGAACCCTTGCAGCAATTTATGCCGGGTGATCTCCTCGAAAAATCCCATCGGATCTTTGATACCTACGCCCCGTTCATATAGTGCTATCTGGCGTTGAAGACGCCCCTCGATGGTGGGTTTAGGCAGAGGGATACGATCCAGTAAGGTGCAAAAAGCTGCATGCGGGTGGGTTTCCACCCATTGATGTGGTGCTTGCTTCGAAGGATACTGCCTGTATCCGCTATAGTCCAGGCGGCGGTACAGGTCAAAGCTCATCTGCATCCAGGTGGGACACAACTCCACGCGCGAGGGAGTTGGCGAGACATGGATTCCACGTCCGCGCAGATCATTTTCCGCCAATCGCAGATCGGATCCGCGCAATTGCCCCTGGGCCAGATGCTGCTTTTCCAGGCTCTTGCGTACTAGGCTATGATTCGGCCGTGGTGGAGCATTGACCGCCACCACGGCAGGCGGGTGGTCATTCATGAAAGTGAACAATTCATCAATATCGCCTGCTGACAAAGCCAGCAAATGTCGCTCCTGGTCAAGTGCTGCGAAGGTGAACGGCTGCCGTCCAGCGGTCGGGTCAATGCCGATGAAAGAGGGAATTTGGTTTTCCATGTGCACCAGCCTGGTGATCCAAATACTATTTATTGAATTACCAATAGTGTAGAACAGAATTGAATTCTGCGCAACCGAAAAAACGTTGAATTCTTATCAAAAAAACAAAAAAACGCGCTCATCCTTGGGGAGAGCGCGTTGGTGAGGGGGCAGAGATTTTATCTAGAGTGGCGAAGTACCGCGCCCAATGTTTTCGAGGAATTCCTGGCGCGTCGCCAAGTTTGCCCGGAATGCGCCGTGCATGGCAGACGTGGTTATACGGGCATCGTGTTTCTGAACACCACGCATCATCATGCACAAATGCAGGGCCTCCACCACGACTGCCACCCCTTGTGGATGAAGCAGATCTCGGATGGTGTCGGCAATCTGGCGAGTCATACGTTCCTGAACCTGCAAACGCCGGGCAAAAATATCCACAATGCGCGGGATTTTAGACAGCCCGAGGACTTTACCATCCGGGAGGTAAGCCACGTGAACGCGCCCCATGAAAGGTAAAAGGTGGTGCTCGCACAAGCTGTAGAACTCCACTTCCCGCACGATCACCATCTCATCATATTTAACATCGAAGATGGCATCTTTGACGACTGTATTTGGATCAACGCTGTAACCGGACAGCAGTTCCGCATACATGCGGGCGACACGCTCCGGAGTGCGTTTCAAGCCATCCCGGGTGGGATTCTCGCCGACTGCTTGTAAAATGCGTAAAACGGCCGCTTGTATTTCCGAAGCATCCATTTTTCCGCCATCCAATTTCTCGTCGAACAAGTTATCGTCAAACTCAATATGTTCCATATGCTTCTGAAGGTTAACCAACTTTCGGCATGATCAATCCATAGGTACCGTCACGGCGGTGATAAAGGACATTGATGGTACCGGTCTCAATGTTGAAGAAGATGAAGAAATTTTCATGTCCAAGCAATTTCATCTGTTCCAGCGCGTCCGCCTCGCTCATCGGGATCAAATCAAAAGTCTTGTGCCGGGATACGACACTGGCCTGTTCTTCGGGAACTTTTTCCAGGATTGGCGCAACTTCTGCCATTGACCGACCGTTCCGACGTCCTCGATAATGTTTTCCCTTGTACCGTTCCAGTTTTCGCTGCATTTTATCGATTGTTTGATCAAAAGCTGTGCGCAGTTCATCTGAACGTTCTTCCGTGCGAAGCAAGGCGCGCCGGCCTCGGACAGTGATCTGAGCCACATACCGGTCCGTTGCACTACGGGCTGATTTTCTATGTTCCAAATCCACCTTGACTTGTTCAATTTCATTTAGATAACGGTCCAATTTCGAGGCTTTCTTGGTGACAAAATCTCTGGTGCTATCGTCCACCTCCAAGTTGTGTCCAAAAATATCCACTTTTACAGCCATTGGTTCCTCCTTATGAAATTTGGTTTTATCAAACAATATGTAGTCCGTGCTGAGGCAACGCCCTTGCCAGGGTCAAAGCATAGACCTTTTTTACACCTGCTTCCAAAAGAGCTTCCGAACAAGCTGCCAGTGTGGCGCCGGTCGTGGCAACATCATCCATCAACAAGACCACCTTCCCGGATGCCAGGGGCGGATCCGCTTTGAATGCTCCGGCCATATTCGTTTTGCGTTCTATAGTTGAAAGTCCGACCTGTGACCTGGTCTCCCGCACACGTCTCAACAGGCGCGGCGAGTAGTTCCAGTTTTGCAGGCGGGACAGTGGCTGCGCCAGGAGCCCGACCTGATTATAGCCGCGTTCCTTGATTCTTTCCCTCCCCAGCGGGACAGGCACAACCAGGTCCACCGGCCAATCCAACTTCCTTACAAACTCTGCCAGATATGGTGCCAGAGTATCTCCAAGAACCACATTGCGACGGTATTTCAGGCTATGCACAGCCTGCCGGATGGGTCCTTCAAAAACCGCCCAGGATCGCATCGCCTCGATCGGGGGAGGTGTTTCCTTACAGTAGGGGCAAAGACCGGGATACAAAAGTGGAAGGCCACAGGTCCGGCAGGCAGGCTCAGGAACAAGCTTAACCTGCCGCTGGCACTGCGGACACCAGCGGAAGCCCTTCCGCTCGCAGCCCCCACAGACTGGCGGGAAGAGCCAGTCCAGACTACTCCATAGCCAATGATTGATACGATATGTCCGGGACACGTCCCAACATTATCTTACAGGAATAATAAGATTATACAGGACAAACGATCTCGATACACTTACCCCAAAGGATTATTTCTGTTGTATAACCTCGAAAAATGCAGAAAGCTATCGATCGAGCTTTCTCGGAGCCGATCAATTAGCAAGAAGATTCAGATCTTCATAAAAATAATGGGACCCTACGCGAATAGAGTCCCGCCATTATATAACCTTGACCAGATCAGGGGGTCAGAGTCGGAGTTGGTTTAACTAAGTAATTGGTAACGACTGGACCGAGGATTATAACCACAGCAATTATTACCACAGCCACTAATACAAGGATCAGCGCATATTCGACCAGTCCCTGGCCTTTTTCATTAGGGCCAAATAACATGGGATTTCACCTCCTTTCCTTCCTCGAATCTCTCTGAAGAGCATTCAGAGATTCCAGTTGATTGCATTATAAATTGTTTCTTCCCCGAAAACAAGAAATATTTAGCTCGAATCATTATCAAGGATCTTTACCCAGCCACGTTTTATTGCATAAACGACTGCCTGGGTCCGGTCTTCCACGGCGAATTTACGCAGGATGGAAGTGACATGATTCTTGACCGTTTGATGGCTGATGCCAAGTGAGGCGGCAATTTCCTTGTTGCTCAGCCCCTTAACCACACATGTAAGCACCTCCATTTCACGTTCTGAAAGGGGATGAAACGGGCTGCCTGGCTCGCTATAAAGATGGCGCGCTTTTTGCATCTCTTCGTCAAGCCAGATTTCAAATTCCCTCTGGCTGAAAATATGCCCTTCAATAACAAACTTGCCATCGGCAACGTGCCGGATTGTTTGAACCAGTTGACCGGGATCAATATCTTTCGCACAATAAGCTGCCGCACCCGCCCAGGCAGCATGGTAAATTTGCTCTTGGTCGTCATAGGCAGTTAAGAGCACAATCCGGGTTGGGATTTTTTCCTGGACAACCTTATGAGTCACTTGTTGCCCATTCATTCCCGGAAGGTTGATGTCCACTACCGCAATAACTGGGCGGTTTTTGCGGATTAGCGCCAACGCATCGTTCCCGTTATCCGCCTGCCCAACTACCTTAAAATCGGGCTCAAGCGAGAGAGTATTAATGACCCCTTGACGGAATAATGCATGATCATCCACAACAACAATAGTAACTTCTTCCATACCTACCTGCCAAAATTCTATCGTGACGGTTGGCCTTGATAAAATGGATCAAAATGTTCGCCTTGTCAAGTCCGGATTTCAATAACTTCGCTTGTTTGCAATAACATTTAGAGTATAGCACAGGTTTATTGCAGTAATTTGTATATTCATCTTAATGGGCTTCGACATCTGTATCCCGGCATTTTCCCTCACGGCGGGAGTATTATTTCTACAAAGCGGCAATCTGCATCCCGTTACACAAACCCTGAACACCTGTTCATCTTGGCATTTCCAATCCGATGGGTACCGTGTGGATGAACCACCAGCGCATCCACATAAGTCCAAACCCCAACAGCGCGGGTAACAGTAGGATCAAGGTATTGGTCAGGGTGGTATAAGCGTTTGCTCTTGCCAGGGTGAGCGCCAATAACCAGAAACCCACCATCATGACCAAGAATACGATTCCCACAGCTCCCCAGCGCTTGAGCCATGCTCCTCTATCAATCAGGATGGCCAGGAACAACATTAAGGGCAGAAAGAGAAAGGGATAATCTGACGGAACCATTGGGAAACCCAACAAGGGTGTCACCGACATGGTCAGGCAGGTCGTCCAGAATAAGGTTCGGAAATCACTTGTGCGTGTGTTTCCCCAAAAGAAAAACAACATAAGCAGCAGACCACCCGCCAATACCCAACCCAGCCGCTGGCCAACCACTGGCGACCAGGAGCCGAAGATGTCGATCGTGGAGGTCCCGGAATGATAGGTAAAGAATGAAGGCAGGCTGCGAATGTAGGAGGGGATCCAATCCGGGAGGAACAGAAATGAAAGCGCCAGCAGGACAGCCATGCCCATGAGAAATCCCCAAATGACGCGCCAGCGACGTTGGTAAATTATCCACCATAAAAAAAAGAAAAACAGCACTCCAGTGAGACGGGGCGCGCTGACCAGCAGTATCAGCATTCCCCCAGCCAGCTCTTCCCGTTCCCCGCGCAGGGCCAGCAGGAAACCCACCAGGGCGAGCGCAATGAATCCGGCTGAACTGGCGTTGATAAGCGATATTGCCCCGTAGACCCACAGTACTGGAAAAAGGAATATGACTGGCATGAGAAAACGTCCCGGTTTCCAGCCGGTTAATTGCAGTGACAGGGCTGCCAGTGCAACCAAAGCAATTTCCAGGCAGGTCATCCAGATGGCGCGAGCCAGGATTGCATCGCCAATCAGCGCAATGGGAAAATATAATAATTCGAACGGGAGTGGCAGCCAGAGTGTTAATGGATCCTGGCCTTCGGTGGCCAGCCGCCCATAAGTCACTATTTGGGCCCGCTGGGTGGCCTGGTCACTGTAGGGACTGTCGCCATACTGGAGGAAAGTTCGGGCTCCCAGCCAGGGGACCAGGAAATCCTTTTGAACCGGCTGGGTTTGCACAAAGTACATATTTGCCCACACCAGTCCACCCAGGCTGGCGAGTACCAGGCACACAAGCAGGATGGCCAATAGAACGGTCAGGGTTCGGGACATTTGGCTACAATTTTACCTTCAAACGACACCCTTTCCACCTGAAAGTTGATAAACCCGATTTTACGAACGCCCTGGTTTCCAAGGGTACCTCCCAACCGGCACCTGTTCATTCTGGATATAATGGGACACATCACTATTGAAAAGATGCTTTTCAACTATGCCCAAGATAGAAACAGTCCAACTCTTCGTCACCTGTTTGACCGACACCTTCTTTCCACAAGTTGGTGAGGCAATCGTCCATGTTCTTAATCGCGCCGGTGTGCAGGTTGAATTTCCATCTGCGCAGACCTGCTGCGGGCAGCCGGCCTTTAATGCTGGACTGCACAGCCAGGCCCGGCCGCTGGCCGAGCACACCATCAGGGTCTTCGAGAAGACGGCTGGTGAGATCATCGTCCCGTCTGGTTCATGTGCGGGCATGCTCCGTCACGGCTACCTGGAACTGTTCAAAGACGATACCCGCTGGCTGGATCGTGCCAATGCATTGGCAGGACGTGTGCATGAATTTACCGAATACCTGGTGGATGTGCGCGGTATCTCGGATCTGGGAAGCCGTTGGCCGGGAAAACTGACCTACCATCCCTCCTGTCATCTCCTGCGTTTCCTTGGTGTGGATCGCCAGCCGCGCCTGCTGCTGGCAAGCCTCCGGGATGCTGAAATAGTTGAGCTGCCTGAACGCACGGATTGTTGCGGTTTCGGCGGCATCTTCTCGCTGGAACATCCCGAGCTCTCGGCCGAATTTCTAAAGCGTAAGATCTCGAATCTGGAGAAAACCGCCTCCCCCACCCTGGTTGTTTGCGAGACCGGCTGCATGATGCATATCCAGGGTGGCCTGCAGCGCGCTCGCAAGGCATTGCGCGTCCTTCACATCGCAGAGGTCCTGGATACGCGATGAGCGAAAATACATTCCGGAAACACATCCGGGAATCCATTGCCGATGAAAATTTGCAAATTGCCCTGGATGGGAATGCCCGGCGCCGGATGGCCGGCCGCCTGGAGGCCTTCTCCGCCATGCCGGACTTCCAGGAACGCCGGGCGCATGCCCACGCCATCAAAGCGGACGTCATCTCCCATCTGGATGAATATCTCGACCAATTCATCGCCCAGGTCACAGCCAATGGCATCCTGGTTCACCGCGCTGTCAGCGCACAGGCAGCCATTCAAATTTTCCTTGAAATCGCCCAGGAGCAGGATGCTCATTTGGTCGCCAAGTCAAAATCCATGGTCTCGGAGGAGATCAATTTCAACCACGCCCTTGAGACGAAGGGCATTCAGGTGGTCGAGACCGACCTGGGGGAATATATTGTCCAGCTGCGCGGTGAACGTCCCAGCCACATTCTCACTCCGGCCGTCCACTTGCGGCGCGGCCAGGTGGGACAACTTTTCCACGAAAAACTCGGTACCCCTTATACCGAGAGTATTTCCGAGATGGTCGCCATTGCCAGGCGCGTTTTGCGTGAGGTTTTCCTGACTGCCAAAATTGGGGTTTCGGGTGTCAATTTCGGTGTGGCGGAAACCGGTACGCTCTGCCTCGTCACCAACGAGGGCAATGGACGCATGGTCACCACTGTCCCGCCGGTACACGTGGCTTTGATGGGCATGGAACGGCTCGTGCCCTCCCTGGAAGACCTGGCATTATTCCTCTCCCTCCTGCCGCGCTCTGGCACCAGCCAGAAGTTGAGCGTGTACACCAGCCTGATCCATGCACCGAAACGAGCCAATGATGCAGATGGCTCACGGGTGCGACACCTCATCCTGGTTGACAATGGCCGTTCATCCATGCGTTCTTCCCGGTTGGCCGAAGCACTTTACTGCATCCGCTGCGGGGCCTGCCTGAACGCCTGCCCGGTCTTCCGCGAGATCGGCGGGCATGCCTATCGGGGGCGTGACGATTCCATCGCCCCATATCCCGGGCCAATTGGCTCGGTGGTTTCTCCCGGACTGCTGGGCTGCGAGAACTTCGGCCAGTTAGCCCAGGCCTCCAGCCTGTGCGGGGCCTGCCGGGAAGCCTGCCCGGTGGATATCAACCTGCCGGATCTTCTCGTAAGGGTGCGAGCCGGTCAGGCGGGCGAAGGAAGGAATAATCAAAAGCGGATTGAGGGGATTGGGATTCCTGCCTTGGTGAAACTTGGTATGGCGGCCTACCACTTTGGCGCCGGGAAACCAGCCCTGTTCTCGGTTGTCCAAAGGCTGGGGGGCCTGTTGAGCCATGTGATTTCCCCGCGAAATAAATATCTACCCCTGCCCCGTTGGACCGGTTGGGGCTACAGCAAGGATTTTCCTCGACTGGCAATGCAGCCGTTCCGGGCACGCTGGAGGAACATAAAACAGACCGTTGGGCATTACAAGGAAAACAAACGACAGCCTGCTGGAGAAAGCCTGCCTGAAACCCAGGTCACTAAATCACTCTCTGTTCGATTCATCGATGAGCTGGCGGCCATCGGAGGCATTGCTTATCGCATCCCGGAAAAGGAATTGCAGAACAGGTTGGCAGGATTTCTTCAGGAGCACGGCATTGAGCGCGTCTGCGTGGATTCCATTGGAGAAAAGTGCCTCCCGGGGATTGAGGTTGTCCACAGCCCGGATCCAACCGTTCAGGTTGGGGTGACCGGTGCCCTGGTTGGAATTGCAGAAAGTGGATCCCTTGTTTTGGTCGGCGGGGAAGATCGCCCACTCACCGCCTCTCTGCTGCCCGAAATTCATATCGCCATCCTGTGGGCATCCGACTTGGTGCCATCTTTGCCGGATGCGTTGGCCCGGCCGGAAATTCGCCAGGCTGCCTCTTCCGTGATCATTACAGGTCCCAGCCGTACGGCAGACATTGAAATGACCCTTACCATCGGTGTTCATGGTCCGCGCGAGCTGTATGTTTTCGTCATCGAGGAGAATTTGGAGTGACCCTGTTTGACAGTCTTTCATAAGGCACTTTATGCTATAATACCGCCAACGTGAGAGCACCATGACCAGCATCTACTTCGCCAATAATGTTAACGATAATGATAATCGGCCCGCGGCCGTTGGGCGAAGCCTGCCAGGTTAACAAGCACAAGGAGCTAACCAATCGCCCAACGCATCTGCGGAGGGCGATTTATTTTATGGAGGCGGTATATGTACAAAACCCATACTTGTGGTGAACTGCGCAGTACCCATGTCGGGCAAACTGTCACGCTGGCAGGCTGGATGCACCGCCGGCGCGATCATGGCGGGGTGATCTTCATCGACCTGCGCGACCGTTTCGGCCTGACCCAGGTGGTCATCAACCCCGACCTGCCCAAAGAGACCCTTAATCTGGTATCCACCGTACGTTCGGAGTGGGTCTTGCAAATGAGTGGTACGGTGCAGATACGCCCCGAGGGCATGCAGAATCCCAAAATGGTCACAGGAGAAATCGAGGTCATCGCATCCGAAGTGGTTGTCCTCAACCCCGCCAAGCCCCTGCCTTTCATGATCAGCAACGACGAGGAAGTCGATGAAAATATGCGTCTCAAGTACCGCTACCTGGATTTGCGACGTGAAAGGATGCGCCGCAACCTGGAACTGCGCCATGAGGTCGTGTTGTTTATGCGCAAGTATCTTTCCGAGCGCGCTTTCCTGGAAGTGGAGACGCCTTCCCTCTTTAAAACCACCCCGGAGGGTGCACGCGACTATCTTGTACCGTCACGCCTCTATCCCGGCCAGTTCTATGCCCTGCCCCAGTCGCCCCAGCAGTTAAAGCAGTTGCTTATGGTCGGCGGGGTTGAACGCTATTTCCAGATCGCCCGCTGTTTCCGAGATGAGGACCAGCGCGGCGACCGCCAGCCCGAGTTCACCCAGTTGGACCTGGAAATGTCCTTCGTACACCGCGACGATGTGTTGGATATGGTGGAAGGTCTCTTCACCGCCATGCTCCCGGTTGTGGCTCCTCAAAAGAAACTGATCTCTTCCCCCTGGCCGCGTTTTACGTACTCCGAGGTGGTTGATCGTTTCGGGTCCGATAAGCCGGACCTGCGTTTCGGCATGGAACTGTTCAATGTTGGCGGAATTTTTGGGAAAAGTGATTTTGTTGTTTTTAAATCCGCATTGGAGAGCGGTGGGATGGTCAAATGCATCCTCGCACCGGGCTGTGCCAGTTACACCCGTAAACAGCTGGATGAGCTGACCATGCTTGCCAAAGAACTCGGCGCCAAGGGGCTCGTCACGCTGGCCCTGACCGCGGAAGGCCCAAAAGGTTCTGCAGCTAAATTCATCAGCGAAACCGAGATCATGGAGCTGGGCAAATTGACCGGTGCAAAGACTGGCGACTTGCTCCTGATTGTCGCCGATAACGCCAAGGTGGTTCACAAGGTTCTTGGTGCACTGCGGGTATGGTTCCGCGACATGCTCAAGCTGGCTGATCCAAATATATTGGCCTTTGCATATGTGCTCGATTTCCCCATGTTCGAGTGGAATGAGGAGAACCAGCGCTGGGATGCCGCCCATCACCCGTTCACCATGCCGCGCCTGGAACACCTCGACCGCTTCGATACTGATCCAGGTTCGATCCTGTCGGATGCCTACGACATGATCTGCAACGGTTACGAGATGGCCTCGGGCTCCATCCGTATCCACCGGCGCGATATTCAGAGCAAGGTTTTCAGCCTGCTCGGCATCGGCGAAGAAGAAGCCCAGCGCAAGTTCGGACACATGCTGGAGGCCTTCGAATTCGGCGCCCCCCCGCACGGCGGAATGGCTCCCGGTATTGACCGGCTGGTCATGCTGCTGGCCGACGAACCCAATATCCGCGAGGTGATCGCCTTCCCCAAAAACCAGGCTGCCCGGGATGTGATGGCGGATGCCCCCTCACCCGCCGAACCGAAGCAATTGAAGGAATTGCATATAGCGATCAGCAATTAGCAATTAGCGATTAGCGATTAGCGATTAGCAATTGGCGTTTAGTGGAAGAGAATCCCCCCTCTACTAATCAAAGGCCAACAGCTAATTGCTAACAGCTAAAAGCTATCAGGATGAGCAATGACCACAAACAAGTCTCTCAAAACAAATTCCATCATAGATGCGGATGCTGTCAATCATATCGCATTCCTGGTGCGGCTGGGGATCCAGGAAGACGAGGCTCGGGCCTTTAGCCTACAGTTTTCAGAGATCATTGACTATTTTCGTATGCTGAATGAGCTGGATACCAGCAATGTGCCACCTGCCTGCGAAACCTCGAATACCCGCAGCGTGATGCGGCCGGATGAGGTTCAACCCTCCATGCCGCGCCAGGATTTTATGAAGAATGTCCCACACCAGTCCGACGACTACGTTCAGGTGCCAGCGGTCTTTGGAGAATCGTAGGGGCGGACCTGCCTGCCCCCGCACTTTGGGGGAGTGTCCGCCCGGCCTGTAGGTTACGCTTCCAGTGTGACAATATAGTAGTGTGATCTGAACTACTTTGCAACCATATGGATCTCCACACCCTCTCCATCCGTGAATCCCACCACCTGCTCTCCACGAAGCAGATCAGCAGCGTGGAACTGACCACGGCCATCCTGGATCACATTCGCAAGACCGATCCGGCCATCCGCGCCTTCGTTACAATGACCGACGAATTGGCTCTCGAACAGGCCCGCTTGGCTGATGCACGCCTACGCTTGGGCGAAAACGTCACTCCCCTGACCGGTATTCCGTTCGGTGTGAAGGACTGCATTTCAACCAAAGCCGTCCGCACCACCTGCTCATCGAAAATCCTTGAGAACTACATCCCGCAGTATAACGCCACAGTCATGGACAGGTTGTCACAAGCCGGTGCGGTTCTGATTGGCAAACACAATATGGACGAGTTCGGCATGGGCTCTTCGTGCGAAAACTCGGCCTTCTTCAACACCCACAACCCCTGGGACCTTGAGTGTGTCCCGGGTGGCTCGAGCGGGGGCTCCGCCGCGGCCGTCGCCGCCAATCAAGGTGCTTTTGCCTTGGGGGAAGATACCGGCGGCTCGATCCGCATGCCGGCCGGGTTCTGCAACGTGACCGGGCTGAAAACCACCTACGGACGCGTATCCCGCTATGGCTTGATCGCCCTGGTCTCCTCGTTCGACTCGATCGGTCCGCTGGCGCGCAGCGCCTGGGATTGCGCGGCCGTCCTGGGAGCCATCGCCGGGCAGGATCAGCGTGACGCCACTTCGCTCCCTGCCCCCGTCCCGGATTACCTTCAGAACCTGGAAGCGCCTGTCAAAGGCCTGCGCCTGGGCATCCCTCAGGAATACTTCCAGCCCGGCATGGAGCCAGGTGTGGAGAGTTCCATCCGGGCTGCCATCCATAAGTTTGAAGCACTGGGCATGGAAATTCGTGAGGTCTCGCTTCCCCATACCCGCTACGCCCTGCCGGTCTACTACCTGATCCTGTTCGCCGAGGCCAGTGCCAACCTGGCGCGTTTCGACGGCACCCGTTTCGGTTTGTGTGTGGACGAAGATGCAGAGAACGTCATCGACCTGTACCTGCGGACCCGCCAGGAGGGCTTCGGCGCGGAGGTCAAACGCCGCATCATGCTGGGCGCCTATGTGCTCTCGGCCGGCTATTATGATGCCTATTATTTGAAAGCCCAAAAAGTCCGCACCTTGATCCGCCAGGATTTTGAGGCCGCCTTCGAGCAGTGCGACATACTGGTCGCGCCCACCTGTCCCACCACCGCTTTCAAGCTGGGCGAAAAGACCGCCGATCCGCTGACCATGTATCTCTCGGATATCTATGTAGTAGCCACCAACCCGGCCGGCGTCCCGGCCCTGTGCCTCCCGTGTGGCTTCTCGAACGGCATGCCGGTGGGCATGCAGCTGATCGGCAGACACCTGAGTGAAGACCTGCTGCTCCGCATTGGGCATGCCTACCAGTCCGTGACTGACTGGCACCTTAAAAGACCTTATCCACCACAGATGAACGCGGATAAATATGTAGTAACGACTTAAGTCGTTACTACTCTCATGGTGAAGAAATGACTGCCTACGAACCCGTCATCGGACTTGAGATCCACGCCGAACTGCAGACTAAATCGAAGATATTCTGCGGCTGTTCGGCTGCCTATGCGCAAGCGCCGGCCGCCAACACCTTGATCTGCCCGGTCTGCACCGCCCTGCCGGGAGCCATGCCTGTGGTCAACCAGAAAGCCGTTGAACAGGCCATCCTGGTCGGCCTGGCGTTGAACTGCACCATCAACCCGCTCAACCAGTTCGCTCGTAAAAACTATTTCTACCCGGACCTGCCCAAGGGCTACCAGATCTCACAGTACGACCTGCCGGTGGCCTCGAACGGCTGGCTGGACATTCTTGCAGATTCGGCGCCCCAACGCGTGCGTATCCGGCGCGCCCACCTGGAGGAGGACACCGCCAAGCTCTTCCACCAGGGGCAGCATGCCCTGGTGGACTACAACCGCGCCGGCGTGCCGCTGCTGGAGATCGTCTCCGAGCCGGACATGCACTCGCTGGAAGCTGTCCTGGCGTACGCCAACGCGATCCGTGACATCCTGCGCTATCTGGGCGTCAACTCTGGCGATATGGAAAAAGGCGTCCTGCGCTTCGAGGCGAATGTTTCGGTTCGGCCAGAGAGTGGTAGGGGCGAAGGGCCTTCGCCCTTGCGTACCCGCACCGAGATCAAGAACCTGAACAGTTTCCGCGCCCTGGGCAGGTCATGTGCTTTTGAGATCGAGCGCCAAATAAGGCTATACGAAGACGGACATGAGGTTGTTCAGGAGACCCTCGGTTGGGATGATGTGAAAGAGGTGACCCTCTCCCAGCGCGGCAAGGAGGAAGCCCACGATTACCGCTACTTCCCCGAGCCCGACCTGCCTCCGATTGAAGTCAGTCCTGTATGGGTGGAGCAGATCAAATCCCGCCTGCCCGAACTGCCGGATGCCAGATGCCGGCGCTTTACCTCCGGATTCGGGCTCACGGCCAAGGAAGCCGCCCTGCTGACCTCCGAAAAAGCCCTGGCGGATTACTTCGAGAATGCCGTATCCTTGTCCAGGAGCCCGGCAAAGATCATTTATAACTGGATCAGCGGGGAATTCCTTCGCCATGTCAATGAATCTGCACTTGATCTGGACACCCTGCCAATCCCCCCAGGGCATCTGGCCGGGCTGGTGGACATGGTTACAGATAAGGTTATCAACGAAAACAGCGCCAAGGTTGTCCTAAAGGAAATATTTGCCACCGGGCAGTCTCCCAAAGCCATCGTGGAAGCCAAAAACCTCGCCCAGGTTTCCGACAGAGCCTATCTAGAACAGGTGGTGGCGCAGATCCTGTCGGACAACCCGAAAGAGCTGGCCTCTTATCTGGCTGGCAAGGAGACCGTCTTCCAGTGGCTGATGGGCCAGGTGGCGCGTGCGACCAGGGGCAAAGCCGATCCACAGATCACCCGGGAGCTGCTGCTGCAGTCACTATCGAAAATGAATGTTGATTAGAACGGGCATGTTGGGCATTTTTCGCACACGTTTTTGACTTTCTTAAATCTTCCTGGCAGAAACCCAAACAGTACAAGGTTTTTAAGGAATTCATCTTGACGAGGTAAAATTTAGGGGAGGAGAACCGCTTATGGTGCTCAACGAGAAAATCCAGGAATACATCCAAAAACTTCCGGCGTCATACCAGGAAGAACTGCTCGATTACCTGGAATTCCTGCTTGCAAAAGCCAAACGGGAAGACAAGGAATGGTCAAATCTTTCGCTCTCTTCGGCGATGCGTGGCATGGAAGGTGAGCCCGAAATCTATACGATCAAGGATCTGAAGGCCAGATATTCATGAAAACAGCCGGAGATGTAATCCTCTTTCGTTTTCCCAGGCGGACTTGACCGAAGGCAAACTACGTCCTGCGCTATTGTTGGGCATACTTCCTGGAGAATACGATGACTGGCTGATTTGTATGATTTCGTCACAAACTCGCCCTTACTTGCCGGAATTCGATGAAATCATTCAGGAAGGTGATTCCGATTTTTCTCAGACCGGCTTGAAACTTGAGAGTGTGATCCGCGTTGGCAGGTTGGCGGTCTTGGAAGGCGGGCTCTTGTTGGAGATGTCGGTTAAATCTCACATGAGAGATTAAGACGAATTAAGAGTCATCTTGCCAGCTGGATTTTGGAATAGATGCCGGAGCCGTAAGACTCCGTTTTTTTTCATGCATTCGGCATTTTCTTCATGACCTTCAACTATGTCCCCGACTGAGGAAACCAATCTCTCGGGAACTTTTATGATTAGGCGATCATCTATTTGGCGCGCCTCACCAGGGGCAAAGCCGATCCGCAGATCGCCCGGGAGATGCTGCAGCAGGCTTTGTTGGAAATGAAGCACAGTTGAAATGGGGAAGATAAGCGAAGAGATCAACGATGACCTCAACTTTCTTGGATCGCATACCCTGCAGCCCAAATGGTACAAGATCCTGAAGCTGTTCATCCTCCTGGGATTCCTGCTGGGTCTTTCTTTCTTTTTAGGACTGGCGCACGCCGCCTTATTCTTTGCCTGTTTTGTGGTTTTTCCATTGTTGATCCATTGTACGTATCGCATCAAAACCAGGAAATTCACCCAAAGCTGGCTGGATTTTCGGATTGAAAAAGATGCCGATGGGAAACCAAAGAGGATTGGAAAACATTATTATTCCGCCGTGGTGGTTAGTGCAATCCTGTCATTTATTATCAGCCAATTGTAGAAAACGAATCAGTTTCCTGGCAGGAATCGGGTTTATTGCTATTTATCAATGAAAAGCCCTTCCCAACCAGCCAAGGCAGGTCTCGTTGTAATGAGACGGTGTCAGCGATGATGGATCCATGGGTCGTCAGTTGTGTCGTACTTGCGCCGGTTGTGAATGCTGCCGAATGTGCGTCATTGGTTGCACTATAGATGCCATCCAGTGTTGCTATCGAGGAATCCAGTGTGATATTCCCGTTCGCAAAGAGGGCAAAAAATCCTCCGGAGGTAATTGTGACCGGGGAATTTATAGTTACAATGCCGTTAACAAACATAATGATTTGTTCATTTGCCCCGATCGTCCATGGAGCACCTACAGCTGTTTGGAGATCGCCATCGACCGTATAGACACACGGTGATGTCGCGCAGGACGGTTTGGTAAGAGCGGACATATTTGTGGTAATTGCGGTTTTCGTTACATCGTTGAAATTTTGGAGAATCCGTTCATAGTAGTTCACCGGTGCATATGTTTGTTGGACCAGCCATCCGGCCGGAGGGGCAGAGACGTAGGATTCTCCAAGGTCACCTGCGGAAAGAGACAAATCATATCCGGTTCCGTATGTCACAATTCCCGGTATTCCTCCGGTACCATTAAGCGACAGATAGGGATTGGTTACGGTTGTTGGTATCGAGGAAGTCAATTGTCCTGCTGCATACACGTTGCCGGTTGTTGTTTGGAACCATCCTGCCGAAGGGAGAAAACCGACGGCAAAATCAATTGTTCCGCCGCTGGTGAGTATTTCGGATGTATTTGGAGACCATGGCCCGCCGTTTTGCCGTACACAGACTTCACCTTGCAGTTCTACATTCGGTGGATCGGCGTGGATTGTATACGTGGTGGTACTACCGTTTGTAAGCACAGTATTCCACGTAAGAATGCTTGCGCCTTGAGTTTGAGTTCCCGGAGCACTTCCGCCGGCAGTGAACGTAAAGGAGATATCTGTACCGGATAAATAGTTTGTTGATGCCGGGATAGCAAGACAATTGTCCGTCGCGGTCGTTATTGATACCGCCCGTGCTGTCAGCGTGCCAGTCATAGGAGTCGGTGACGGAGTGGGAGTTGATGTAAGTGTCGGCGTTGGCGTTCGGGAAATAGTCGGCGTTGGCGTTCGGGTTGGAGTTGATGTCGGAGTTGATGTTGGAGTCGGAGTCGGACAGGTGATAGAAGCGGTTTGAGAAAACGTAACGAAATCATACGTAGTTTCTGCGTAAACCGTCCGTCCGGTTGGTATACCCGATGTAACAAAAGGGGGTATTGTCCAGGCGTTACGATACCACTGATTTGTACTATCCCACATGTTCAGACCGCTTGCTTGGGTTGGTGTCCAGTCGGCCCTGACCGGTGTAAAACCGGCAGTATAGGTAAGACATTGCAGAATTGGTCTGGGAGGAAGACCGGGATCTTGTGTCGGGGTCGGAGTTGAAGTCATAGTTGGTGTTGGTGTTCGTGTTACTGTCGGGGTCAATGTTACTGTTGGTGTGAGTGTTACTGTTGGAGTCGGACAGGTTATTGTGGCTGTTGAAGAAAAAGCAACTGAACTATCATAATACGTTTTAGCTGCTACCGATTTTCCTGCTGGCACGCTCGTTGTTGTATATGGAGGAGTTGTCCAGTTATAAAAGCTCCAAGAACCGTCAGTCGCCCATATAACAAGACCGCTTGCCATAACCGGTGACCAGTTTGCAGTGATATTCGTAATGCCTGTAGCGGGATTATATGTTCCACAGGTCAGTGTTGGTTGTGGTGGTAGAGGGAGAGGTGTCGGTGTATTGGTTATTGGCGTTGGGGAAACAATCGTTACGGTTCCTAATTTTTTATATTGGACAGAAGGACAGTTTTCATAGTAGGAATTAGAATCCATTACCATACCATAATAGTTATATGTCCCTAGCGGAAAGGTATTCTGAAGATCCACAGTCCAATATACGAATTGATAAATACCACTGTTTACTGTTGAAACTGCCCTGACCAGGGCAGTACTGCCGGCATTATACAGATTTGGTGAGGAGCCAGCGAACCAAGTGCCTGCACAGGTACCATATTGGCCACCCGAACACCCACTTGGGCTGTTTACCGTGTTCACATATCCCCAACCAGCAGTGGCATACATTAACCCCAGATAATTGGAGAGGCCACGTTCAAAGTTCCCACAATACGCTTCACCAGTTAATGACGAACAGTCTTTTGTCATACCAAACCAGGTTCGTGTAATATTGGAACCACCCAACGGATCAGAATAGGTTCCGATAAAAGTGACTTGAGTGCCTGCTACGACGGTTGAACCTGCAGGTGCGGCTGAAACAACTTGAGGGCAATCACATTGAGTATTGTTTCCCCCGCTGATTGGGGAGCATTGGATTTTATCCGTTGTTCTAATTACTGTACCATCAATCGGTGTCCCGGGGCAGGCGGTTGCTCATTGGTACGTTGTCCATTCACATCCATTGAGAGTTGAACACCGTTGGCAGGTAACGGGGGTTGGTGTGATGACAGTTACCGTTTTGTATGAACTCGGTCCGGCACAGAGGTACGTTAAACTGGGACACGAAGAGTACCCTAAGCATGCTTGTGCAT
>Ga0209253_10001169_pt1 | contig 22921 bp, 21 predicted proteins | sample FrelakmetBRP12BR_FD_187145 | JGI IMG/M metagenome (GOLD analysis project Ga0209253, IMG submission 187145) | Freshwater lake sediment microbial communities from the University of Notre Dame, USA, for methane emissions studies - BRP12 BR (SPAdes)... | ecosystem: Environmental > Aquatic >...
TACCGGCTCCCGGGCCGCTGTCCGTCGTGCAGCGAGAAGCTGGAGCAGGTGGAGGGGGAAGTGGCGGTGTACTGCGTCAACGCCTCCTGCCCGGCGCAGCTGGTTCGTAACCTCGAGCACTTTGCCGCGCGGGGATCCATGGACATGGAGGGGCTTGGGATCAAGGTGGCCGAGCTGTTGGTGGCGCAGGGCCTGGTGCGCGACGTCGCCGATGTGTATTCCCTGCGAGTGGATCGTCTTCTGGAGCTGGAAGGTTTCGCCGAGAAGCGCGCCGAGAACCTCGTGTCGGCGATCGAGGCTTCGAAGGCGCGCCCCCTGGCGACGCTGTTGACCGCCCTTGGGATTCGCGGCATTGGCGAGACGATGGCGGCCGACCTGGCCCGCGCCTTCGGTGATCTCGAGGCGCTATCCAGGGCGAAGGCCGAGGACCTGGAGCAGGTTGAGGGCTTTGGGCCAAACACCTCGGCTGCGCTCCGAGACTGGTTCGACCGCCCCTCGAACCGCAGGCTTTTGGACAAGCTGCGCCAGGCAGGCGTCTGGCCGCGGGCCCAGGCCGGCGCGCGGGCCGTGGCGGCGCAGACCCTGGCCGGGCTGACGTTCGTCATCACGGGGACATTGGCCGGGATCAGCCGGGACGATGGCAAGGCGTTGATTCAGGCGCACGGCGGCAAGGTGGTGTCGGGCGTCAGCCGCAAGACGAGCTATCTGCTGGTGGGTAAAGCCCCCGGCTCAAAGCTGGACGAGGCGCGTCGGCTCGGCGTGCCGCAGGTCGATGTCGACGGACTGAAGGCACTGATCACCAGACGGAGCGGCTGACCGTGCGGAGACCGACCATGCCCCGAGCATCTGCGATAGGAGTGGCGCCGGGCAGGCAGCCGTGCTTCTTGGTGTCCCCGGGCGCCCGATCGGCCGGGGCGTGTGGAGAGGTTGTTCCATGACCGATGCGGTGATCCGGCTGAAACCGCGTCGCGAGCGGTCCGTCTTGCGCCAGCACCCATGGCTGTTTTCCGGCGCCATTGCCGATGTGGATGGATCGCCGGAGGCCGGAAGTACGGTCGAGGTGACCGACTTCGTCGGCGCGTGGCTGGCACGCGGTGCGTACTCGCCCGAGTCACAGATCCGCGTCCGCATCTGGACCTGGGAGCAGGACGAGCCCATCGACGCCGCCTTCTTCGCCCGGCGCCTGGAGCGGTCGATTGCCCGGCGCCGCGGGCTTGACCCCGAAGGACGGACGACGGCCTTCCGAGAAGTGCACGCCGAGTCGGACGGGCTGCCTGGTGTGATTGTCGATCGCTACGCCGGCTTCCGGGTCGTACAGCTGCTTTCGGCCGGCGCCGAGCGCTGGCGGGCAGCGATAGTTGAGGCCCTGGCTGCCCGTGGTGACGTCCAGGGCGTGTACGAGCGCTCCGACGTGAGCGTGCGCGAGCTCGAGGGGCTGGAACCCCGCAGCGGCCTGATGTGGGGGGAACCTCCGCCGTCCCGGCTGCGGATCGAGGAGCATGGCGTTGCTTACCAGGTGGACGTGTGTACGGGTCAGAAGACGGGTTTCTACCTCGACCAGCGCGAGCACCGCCAGCGCCTGCGCCGCGGCCTCGGTGAGGCGGTGGTGCTCAATGCCTTTGCCTACACCGGCGGCTTCTCGGTTTGCGCACTCCTGGGAGGCGCGCGGTCAGTGCTGTCGATCGACAGCTCGGCCGAGGCGCTGGAGCTCGCCCGCGCCAACGTCGCGCTGAACGGCCTTCCGCCCGAGCGTTGCGAATGGATCGAAGGCGACGCCTTCGTCGAGTTGCGCCGGCTGCGCGACCGCGCCGCCAGCTTCGATGTCATCGTCATCGACCCCCCGCGGTTTGCCGCGACCGCGGCACAGGCGGAAAGGGCGGCGCGCGGCTACAAGGACATCAACCTGCTTGCGTTCAAGCTGCTGCGGCCGGGAGGGCGGCTGCACACCTTCTCGTGTTCCGGCGGCGTGTCGGCGGAGCTATTTGAGAAGATCGTCGCCGGTGCAGCGCTGGATGCCGGCGTGCGGGCGGTGGTCGTTGAGTGGCTCGGCCAGCCGGCCGACCACCCGGTCGCGCTCAGCTTCCCCGAGGGGCGGTACCTCAAGGGGCTGGTCTGCGAGCGTCTCGCCTAAGCCACGATAGAAGGTCCTCGAATCGGAGGAAGAGACGCGGCCCAAAGGCCGCGCCTACGCGCAGCAGGAGGCGATCTCCGCGCGACCCGCGATGGTCCGTCGCGGGCTCGTAGCCGCAGGCTTCAGCCTGCTCCCCTCGGGGACGCGCGAGCAGCAAGGCGCTCGCGGTCCCGGGCGGCGGTCGTGAGGATCGCCGTATCGGCGCCCGGCGGCGGACTCGGACCGGCCTCGGTGCCGCCGAGGTGTGTCTAGCTCCTGGCTTTGGCCTGCATCGACAGGCGTAGCGCAGCGCGGTACAGGGTGCGCACGCGCTGCGCGTCCTCGGCCTCGCCGGCCGCCTCCAGCTTCTGGGACGCTCCGAGCAGGGCAGAGACGAGCTGATCGTCGATGGCCGCCGCCTGCTCCTCAAGCAGCTTCAGTGCCTGGGCTTCGTCCTCGACGTCCAGGAGTTGTTGGGCAAGCCTCAGGCCAGCGGGCATGGCGCGTTCGACTGCCTGGCGCAGCTTGCTGTCGATCTCCTCCAATCGCCGAACCGTCGCCGTGTCCTGGCGCTCGCGCGCCGCGCGCAGGTTGGCTTCAAGAATGCCGAGGAACAGGTCGTCGATGTAGGGCAGCGCCGCCGCCAGCGCCTGATCGAGGTCGGGTGCGTTGACGATCGATCGCAGAACCGACGCCGACTGGGCCGCGCGGGCTTCTTGCATCTTGTCGAGCTGCTGGGTGAACTCGAGCAGCTGCTGACGCAGCGTGGTGAGCCGCGGCTTGTCGTCCACAGGCGCGAGGTCGATCCGGTCGCTCAGGAGCTGGAAGAAGGCGTAGTCGAGTGCCGGGCGCGCCAAACCGGCCAGCGCCAGGACGCGCTCCTGGCCCGGCGCCTGGACCATCAGATCCAGCAGACGCTCCCGGCTTAGGTCCTGCCCGAGCTGACGCAGGCTGTCGGCCGCCGCGGCCATCTCCGCTTCTTGATCGGCAAGGCGTTGGCCGTAGCTTGTCAGGTCCAGCACCTGCTCGAGCCGTACCATCGCGGCCTCGCGGGCGCGCGGCTCTCCCGTCGCCTGCAGGGAGTAGCTCGCCAACTGGAAGAACTCGGCGTTCAACTCGCTGTCGCGGGATTGCACAAAGGCCGCCAGGTCGGGTTCCGGAGTCCGCAGCAGATCCTCGAACAGCCGCAGGCGGTTGCGTTGGGCATCTAGCTGCTCGCGGGTGACCCCGTCCGCCGCAAGGATGCGCTCGATCATGCCTGGCATCGTGAGCTGGGCCTGCGGCTGCAGCAGGTAGGCCTTGCGCTGTTCCGCCGGCAGGCGGTTGACGACCTGGTTGATCACCTGGCCCAGAAGCCGTTCCTGATCGTCCTTCTTCAGCCCGAGTTCGACCGGCACGAAGGTGAGCAGCAGCTCCTTGGCCGGATCGTGATACACAAGCGGCGCGGCTAGCGCACCTTCGTACTTGCACATCGGGCAGCGGACCATGTTCAACGATCCGGAGAGCAGGCGCGCCTTGGCCGAAGGGTCCTCGGCCACGTCGATGAGCTGCTCGAGGGCGGCCTGCACGGGGGCCTTGCAGTTGGGGCAACGAACCTGGGTCAACGCTCGCGGCATGGGTGAGTTTCCTATCGTGGTGTAGGGGTGAATGCGGTCAGCCCTGCGGTCGGGGCAGGGAAAAACTGATGCGTGCTCCCGGCTCATCCTGCGGATCGACCCAGATCCGGCCGCCGTGGGCTTCGACGACGGCCTTGGCCAGGTACAGCCCGAGCCCGGCGCCCTTGGTCTTGCGCGCCGTCTCGCTCGAACGGTAGAAGCGGTCGAAGACGCGCGGCGCGTCCTGGGTCGGGATGCCCGGGCCCTGGTCGGCAACGCTGACCACGACCTCGGCCGGGCGGACCTGCCCGCGGATCGTGATCCGCCCGCCGTCGGGTGAGTACTTGACGGCGTTCGAGATCAGGTTGCTCAGCACCTGGGTCAACCGGTCCTCGTCCCCGGCGATCGCCGGGAAGTCCTTGGGGAACGCAAGATCGAAGTCGTGCCGGGTCGTCTGGGTGCGGAAACGCTCCACCAAACGCGCGGCGAGCTGGTCCAATGCGACGTCCGACCGCTGCAGGGCCAGGCCTCCGGCCTGCAGGCGCGAGGCGTCCAGCAGGTCGTCGATCAACTGCGCCAGGCGGTCGGACTCCTCCTCGATCACCGCCAGGCTGTCGCGGACGACGGCCGGATCCCAGTGCGCGTCCTCTCGCCGGAGCGTCCCAACATAGCCCTTGATCAGCGCCACCGGCGTGCGCAGCTCGTGGCTGATGATCGAGATGAAAGTGCTCTTGACCTCCTCGGCCTCACGGAACTTGGTGATGTCGCGTAGGTTACCGACGATGCTGCGCAACTTGCCATCCGGCGAGAGCGCTGGCGCGTACGTGATGCCGACGCTGAGCGGCTCGCCGCCGTGCTTGAGCAGATCGCCCTCGACGTAGAGCGTGGCCTGCGGCGAGAGCGGCCAGCCCCCGGCGACCGCCTCCTCCAGGCCGAGTCCCGGCTCGCGTCGCAGCCAGCGGATCACTAGCGTGTGCTCTTGGCCGATGGCCTCGTCGGCGCCGTAGCCCGTCATCCGGGCGCAGGCACGGTTGAAGCCGAGGAAGCGCAGGCGCGGATCGAGGATGAAGATGCCATCGGCCGACGACTCCAGGACCGCGGCCAGGTCCTGCTTCTGGGCGCTGACGGCCGCGTACAGGCGGGCGTTGTGGACGGCGATCGCGGCCTGGGTTGCGAAGCCCTGGAGCAGGGCGCGATCTTCGGCCGAGAACCCGCCGGCATACGAGCGGAAGACGAAGATCACCCCGACGATCTCCTGGCGAGCGATGAGCGGCAGGCCGACCCCCGTGAGCAGGCCCATCGACGCCGCCTGGGTGATGCGCTGCAGGCGGCGGCTGACTTCCGGCAGCTCGAAGCGCTCCGGATCGCCGTGATCGGGGATATCGGCCAGCAGGGGCGAGAGGTGCTCGAGGAAAGCCGGGTTGATGCCGTAGGATGCTCTGACGCGCCAGCCTTCCTCGGCCCGCAGGACGATCAGGCTGGCCTGCCCGCCGAGGATCTCGGCCGAGACGCGGGCGATGCGGTCGAGCAGCCGGTCGAGGTCGAGCTCTTCGGTGATGGCGCGCGAGATCTCGAGCAGGTAGTCCCGTTGCCGGACGCGAAAGTCGGGGAGCATGATCAGTCGGCGAGACCCTCGGACTCCGCTTCGGTGATCGAGGCCTCGAGGATCTCAAGGCCTTCATCCATCAAGGCCTTGTCGATGACCAACGGCGGGCTGATGCGCAGCGTGCTGTCGCCGCATCCGAGGGTCAGCAGCCCGTGGGAGAATGCCTTGAGCTCGATGGTGTCGCGCAGCTTCTTGGCCGGCTTCTTGGTCTCGAGGTCCTTGACGAACTCGATGCCGATCATCAAGCCCTTGCCGCGCACCTCGCCGATGGTGCGGTGGCGGGCCTGGATCTCAGCCAGCGCGTCGAGGGTGTACTGTCCGACCTCGGCGGCGTTCTGCATCAAGCCGTTCTGCACCAGGTCGAGCGTCGCCAGGCCCGCAGCGCAGGCCAGCGGATTGCCGCCGAAGGTGTTGCCATGCGAGCCGGCCGGCCAGTCCATGACACTGGCTCGGGCGATGGCGGCGCCGATGGGCACGCCGGACGCCAGGCCCTTCGCAGCGCAGACGATGTCGGGCTCGACACCCCAGTTCTCGACCGCCCACCACTTGCCGGTGCGGCCGACGCCGGATTGGACCTCATCCACGATCAGCAGAATGCCGTATTTGTCGCATAACCGGCGCAGGGCCGGGAAGAAGCCGTTGGTGGGCAGGATGTAGCCGCCTTCGCCCTGGATGGGCTCGACCAGGATGGCGGCACAGTCGTCCGGGGGCACGGCACGCGTGAGGACGACCTCCTCGATATAGCGGACCACCGCTTCGCCGTAGTCCTCATGCTCGGCATTCAGGATCGGCCGATACGGATCAGGGAACGGAACGTGGACGACACCCTGCATCATCGGCTGGAAGCCGCGCCGGTACACGGTCTTGGAGGCGGTGAAGGACAGGGCACCCATGGTCCGGCCGTGGAAGGCTCCGAAGAAGCCGATGAACTGCTGCCGCCCGGTGTGGTGGCGGGCAAGCTTGATGGCGGCTTCGATGGCCTCGGCGCCGGAGTTTCCCAGGAAGGTGCGCGCCTGCTCCTGGAAGGGGGAGATCTCGTCCAGGCGCTCACACATTCTGACCCACAGCGGGTGGTAGTAGTCCGACGAAATATGAATAAACCGGTCGGCTTGGTCCTTAATGGCCTGCACGACCTTGGGGTGGCTGTGGCCGGTCGAGGCCACGGCGATCCCGGCGGCGAAATCGATGTAGCGGTTGCCGTCAACGTCCCAGACCTCGGCGCCCCGTCCGTAGTCCATCACGAACGGGTAGGCACGTGGGTAGGACGGCGAAATGACGGTGGCGTCGCGCTCCAGGACCTGGCGCGCTTTGGGGCCTGGCAGGTTGTAGGTCTTCACCAGCCTACTCCTCCGGGGTGTCAGGGGACATTCAGCGGTTTGGGCTCCCGCCGGCTGGCCGGCGGGGTGGGGCGATGCGGCTCCGGGGTCGGGTCGCTGACCGATTCTATCACAGGCATTTGGAGCACGGCATGTTCCGTTGTATAAAAGAGGGGAGGCATCCCCGCCTCCCTTCGCCAAACAGGAGAATCGACGATGGAGGAGCGGCCCTGGCTGAAGCACTACGATTCTGGCGTTCCGAAGCACATCGACTATCCGAAAGTCACCCTCTTCCACCTCCTGGAAGAATCCGCCCGCAAGTACCCCAATCAGCCGTGTGCCATCTTCAAAGGCGGCGTCGTGACCTACGCCGAGATGAACGCGCTGTCCGATCGGCTGGCGGCCGCGCTGGCGGCGATGGGCGTCAAGCGCGGTGACCCGGTCGGCATCTTCATGCCCAACACGCCCCAGTTCGTGATGGCTTTCTTCGCTATCCTCAAGGCCGGTGGGGCGGTGGTTGCCACCAACCCGCTGTACACGCCGCGCGAGATCGAGCACCAGATGAAGGACGCCGGGTGCGAGATCATGCTCGTGATGAGCAACTTCTACGCCAAGACCAAGGAAGTCCAGGCGAGGACACGCCTCAAGACCCTCATTGTTTCCAACGTCAAGGAGTACCTGCCCCCCTTGCTGCGGACGTTGTTCACCGTGGCCAAGGAGAAGAAGGAAGGCCATCGGGTGACGCTGGGCGCGGGCGACGTCTGGCTGCAGGACCTGTTGGCCAAGTACAAGCCCGAGGACCGGCCGAAGCTGGCACTGACGCACCAGGACCTGGCCATCTTCCAGTATAGCGGCGGCACGACCGGGCTGTCCAAGGCCGCCGTTTCGACGCACTACAACCTGGTGGTCAATGGCATGCAGATCCGCTCCTGGATGCCTGATGTCCGCGAAGGCAAGGAAACCTTCCTCATGGCCATCCCGCTCTTCCATGTTTATGGCATGGTGGCCGGGATGACATTCGCCGTCCTTTCCGGCGGCTCCATGGTCATGGTGCCGAACCCGCGCGACATGAAGGATGTGCTGCACAACATCGACAAGTACCATCCGTCGATCTACCCCGGCGTGCCTACGATGTACAACGCCATCAACAACAACCCGGAGGTAATCGCCGGCAAGCACGACCTGCGCTCGATCAAGGCCTGTATCTCCGGGTCGGCGCCGCTGATGCGTGAAACCAAGGAGCGCTTCGAGGCCATAACCGGAGGCAAGCTGGTCGAGGGCTACGGCCTGTCCGAAGCACCCACCGCCACGCACTGCAACCCACTCTACAGCAAGACGCCACGCACCGGCTCGATTGGACTGCCCCTGCCGGATGTGGAGTGCCGAATCGTGTCGCTGGACGACGGTGTCACCGACATGAAGGCGGGCGAGATCGGCGAGCTGGCCATCCGCAGCCCGAACGTGATGAAGGGCTATCACAACATGCCGACCGAGACCGCGAACACGCTGCGCGACGGCTGGCTGTACACCGGCGACATCGCCCGCATGGACGAGGATGGCTACTTCTACATCGTTGACCGCAAGAAGGAACTGATCAAGCCGGGCGGCTACCAGGTGTGGCCACGCGAGGTTGAAGAGGTGGTCAGCGAGCACCCAAAGGTCCTGGAGTGCGGCGTCGCCGGCATTCCTGATGCTTACCGCGGCGAAACGGTCAAAGCCTGGGTCGTTCTCAAGCCCGGAGAGACGATGACCGCCGACGATGTGCGGGCCTGGTGCAAGGAGCGGTTGGCGCCCTTCAAGGTGCCGACCAGCGTCGAGTTCCGGCCGGAGCTGCCCAAGACGACGGTGGGCAAGATCCTGCGCCGCGAGCTTGTGCGCCAGGACCGGGAGAAGGCAGGCGAGGCTGCGCCGAAATAGCCTCCCAGTACCGGTCCGGTGACCGAATCAGCGAGCCCTCCAGGTGGAGGGCTCGCTCGTTGTACGATGGCGTCGCCGGAGGGCTAGGCAGTCGCCGGCGTGGGCGTGCCGCCGTTCTTCGGCGCTACCGGCTCGGCGAACACGCGCTCGAATTCCGCCCGATCGATCGTCTCAAGCTCGATCAGGCGCTGGGCGACGGCATCCAGCTGGGCACGATACTGCGTCAGCAGGCTGCGCGCCCGGTCGTGTGCCTGCTGCACCAGCACCCGCACCTCGGCGTCGATGCGCTCGGCGATGCTCTCAGAGTAGTCGCGCTGCTCAGAAATCTCGCGGCCGAGGAAGATCAATTCCTCTTTCTGACCATAGACCATCGGTCCAAGCTCGTCGCTCATGCCCAGTCGGGTCACCATCGAGCGGGCCACTTTGGTCACCTTCTCCAGATCGTTCGATGCACCCGAGGTGATGTCATCGAACACCAGCTCTTCGGCGGCCCGCCCGCCAAGCATGAAGGCCATGTCGGCCTTGAGCTTGTTGCGGGAGACCAGCGTGCGTTCTTCCTCGGGCAGGGCCATGGTGAACCCGCCCATCATGCCGCGTGCGACGATGGTGACCTTGTGCACCGGATCCGCTTCGGCGATGGCATGCGCGACGACGGCGTGCCCGGCCTCGTGGTAGGCGACAATCCTCTTCTCTTCCGGGGTGATGATCCGGCTCTTGCGCTCCGGCCCGGCGATAACGCGCTCGATCGACTCCTCGAACTCCGGCTGGCCAATCACGCGCTTGTTGCGACGGGCGGCCAGGATGGCGGCCTCGTTGACCAGGTTCTCCAGGTCGGCGCCCACGAAGCCGGGGGTGGCTTTGGCGATCGTCGCCAGGTTCACCTCGGGCTCGAGCGGCTTGCCCTTGACGTGGACCTTGAGGATGGCCTCGCGACCTCTCACATCTGGCCGGTCGAGTACAACGCGGCGATCGAAGCGACCCGGCCGCAGCAGGGCCGGATCGAGGATGTCGGGGCGGTTGGTGGCCGCCATGATGATCACATTCGTGTCCGTGTCGAAGCCGTCCATCTCGACCAGCATCTGGTTGAGGGTCTGCTCGCGCTCGTCGTGGCTGCCGCCCAGGCCGGCGCCGCGGTGGCGGCCGACGGCGTCGATCTCGTCCACGAACACGATGCACGGCGAATGCTTCTTGGCCTGGTCGAACAGGTCGCGCACCCGGCTGGCGCCAACGCCGACGAACATCTCGACGAACTCGGATCCTGAGATCGAGAAGAACGGCACACCGGCCTCGCCGGAGACGGCCTTGGCCAGCAGCGTCTTGCCCGTTCCCGGGGAGCCGATCAAGAGCACGCCCTTTGGAATGCGGGCGCCCAAGGTGATGAACTTCTCCGGTTCCTTGAGGAACTCCACAACTTCCTGAAGCTCCTCCTTGGCTTCCTCCACGCCGGCCACATCGGCGAACGTAACCGTCGGCTGGTCGCCGGTGAACATCCGGGCGCGCGACTTGCCGAACGAAATCGCCTGGTTGTTCGTTCCCTGCGCTTGGCGCAGCATGAAGAAGATCAGACCCACGACGAGCAAGCCGGGCAGCAGGTAGGTGATCAGGCTGACGACGGTGTTCCAGTCGCTCGGCTGCTTGATCTCGATCTGGAGCCGGTCGGAGGCCAGCGACTCAGGTGTCAGCCCGAGGTCCACCAATTGCTCGACGGTCGTCTTCGTCGGCTCTTTGCGCGAGAAGGCGCTGGTGCCATCGCGGAGGATGACCTCCAAATTGTTCTCGTCGACGACAATGCGGGTGACATTCCCGGAGGCGATTTGGGCTGCGACCTCATTGAGGTACAGCCTCTCGGGCTGAGGCGCGCCAGCGCGGAACTGCATGACCAGGATGGCGACGATCGCCACCAGGATGACGAGGACCAGGGTGTTTCGACCCCTCGGTGAGTTCAAGAGTGACCTCCACGCCCGCCCCGGCGGGGGCGGCGCGATCGGATTATACCTCTGGCATAGCGCCTAATCCTAGACCTGGTCTATCAGAATTCCATTAGGGGAGACGCAGCGGACATGAGGGGTACATGAGACAGGCCCACAGCCATAACGGCACCAGCCCGCCGACGGCCAGGAATGCCAGCAGACCCAGCGCCACCGCCAGCCAGTCGACCGGAACTGCGGGCTCGGGCGCCTGGGGCAGACCGGGCACCGTTGAGGCGTCCGGCAGGTGCGGCGATGTGGTGACCGGTAGAGCTTGTGGTGAAAGGTCGGCCAGCGTTGCGCGCGGGGTGAAGGTCATCAGGACGCGGCCGAGCTGGTCGGCGGTGCGGTAGCGCGCCGAGGGTTCCTTGGACAGCACCTTATAGACGATCTGCTCCAGAGCAGGCGGGACCTCCGGATTGAGGGCGCGAATCGACGGTGGAGCCGCAGTCTGGTGGAGCTGAGCCAGGCGGGTCGAGTCGCCGGCTTCGAAGGGCAGGCGGCCCGTGAGCACTTCGAACAGGATGACCCCGATGGAGTACACGTCGCTGGCGGGGGAGGGCGGCCCACCGGCTGCTTGCTCTGGAGCGAAGTACTGGGGGCTGCCCCAGACGATGTCGGAGGCTTCGTCCGGGTGGATCGTGGCCAGGGCGCGGGCGATTCCGAAATCGGTGATCTTGGCGCGCCCGTCGGGGGTGACGAGGACATTCTGGGGTTTGAGGTCGCAATGGACGAGGCCGGCCCGATGCGCATAGCCAACACCCGCGCACACTTGGATGACGAGCCCAACGCTCTCCTCGATGGGCAGACCTTGCCTGCGTCGGAGGAGCGTCTTCATGTCGGTGCCCTGGACGTACTCCAGCGCAATGAAGGTTCGGCCGCCGTCCTGGCCGAAGTCGTAGACCGTGACGATGTTGGGGTGGAGCAGGTTCGCCGCCGCGCGGGCCTCGTGAACGAAGCGCGCCTGAAAGGCGGCGTCGGACGTGAGATCCTCTCGCAGCAGCTTGATTGCCACCTCGCGCTGCAGGTTCAGGTCGCGCGCGTGGTAGACGAGGGCCATGCCGCCGCTACCCAGGGCCCCGAGAATGCGATACCGGCCGGCAAGGAGCGTGTTGAGGGGGAGCTCAGTCATGGTGACGATGGATTGTAATGGACGGGCGAGCTTGCGACAACCGCGTACTCCGCCGCGCTATAATGCCAACCCCGGAGAGCGCCGATGCGCACGGCACACTTGATCTACAACCCACTGGCCGGACGGTTCCCAGCGGGACCCTTCCTGGACCGCGCCATCAAGGTCATGGAGAGTGCCGGATGGCAGGTGGAGCTTGGGCAGTGCCACCCGGGGCACGACCTGGCGGACCTGGCGCGTGAGGCGGTGGCGGCCAAAGCGGATGCCGTGTTCGTTGCTGGAGGCGACGGGTCGGTCGGGCCTGTGGCTGGGGTGCTGGCGGGGACCGACACGGCGATGGGCGTGCTCCCCACCGGGACGGCCAACGTCTTTGCCCAGGAACTCGGATTGCCACGCATGGACTGGGCGCACTGGTTCGCCGTCGAGGATGCGGCTGGCAAGCTGGCGCGCGGCCAGGTACGCCTGGTCGACCTCGGTGAGTGCAATCACAAGCCGTTCCTCCTGTGGGCCGGGGTGGGCCTCGACGGAAAGGTGGTCAACAGTATCGAACCCCGGGATCGCTGGGAGAAGGCCTTCGGCGTCCTCAACTACGCCATTCTGACGCTGTGGACGTCGCTCGACTGGACGGGGCTTGAACTGCGCGTGCAATCCGGGGCGCGCACATGGGAGGGACGCTACCTGGCGGCCGTCGCCTCCAACATCCGTTCCTATGCCGGAGGGCTGATGGAGCTGGCACCGTCGGCCAAGGTCGATGACGGGCAGCTCGACTTCTGGCTGATCACCGGGGGCTCGATGATCGATGCCGTGGTGCGCGTCGTGCAGGTTCTGTTGGGCATGCATGTGGATCACCCCGGCGTGGTGCACTTCCAAGCCTCCGAGGCGACGTTCGAATGCGCCTATCCGCTGCCCGTCCATCTGGACGGCGAGCCGACGGTTCTGGGCTCGTTTGCCGCATTCTCCACGCGCAAGCGGACGCTGCGCCTCCTGGTTCCGGAGGGAATGCACTCCGCAGTATTCAGCCCGCCCGGTGGGGTCACATGATGTCGGTCGCACGCGGTCTGGCCCGCAATCCGCTGAACTGGCTGCTGGCCTTGATCCCTCTGGCCATCCTTCTGCAGGCTACGGGCGCCGGGCCGGTCTGGATCCTTGTCGCCTCGGCCCTGGCGATGATCCCGCTGGCCGGGCTGATCGGCGAGTCGACCGAAGCGCTGGCCTACCACACGGGCCCGCGTCTGGGCGGTCTGCTGAACGCCACCCTTGGGAACGCGGCCGAACTGATCATCAGCGTCGTCGCCATCCGCGAAGGGCTGCTCGAGCTGGTCAAAGCGTCGATCACCGGCTCGATCCTCGGCAACTTGCTCTTCGTTCTGGGCCTCAGCATGCTGCTCGGCGGTTTGCGGCACCACGAGCAGACCTTCGACCGGCAGCGCGCAAGCGCCGATAGCATCCTGCTTGTTCTGGCGGCAACGGCGCTGGCCATCCCTTCGCTCTTCTCGCAAGCCAGCGCGGGTATCCAGAGCCCGGACGCCGTTGAGTACCTCAGCCTGGGCGTCGCCGGATTGATGCTGGTGCTCTACGTCCTTGGACTGGTGTACAGCCTGCGTAGCCGGACGAGCCCGCTGAGCCGACCGTCCGCAGATCCGGCCGTCCACGCCTCGGCGTGGTCCGTACGGACCGCGCTCGGCATGCTGGTTCCCACGACGATCGGCGTCGTGTGGATGAGCGAGATCCTGGTGACCCAGGTCGAGCCGGTGGTCGCCGACCTTGGGGTCTCGGAATTCTTTCTGGGCGTGATCCTTGTTCCGATCATCGGCAACATCGCCGAGCATCTCGTGGCGGTTACGGTGGCCCGCAAGAACCAGATGAGCCTGGCGGTCGAGATCGCCATCGGCTCCAGCTTGCAGGTGGCGCTGTTCGTCGTCCCGTTCCTGGTGTTTGTCAGCCTGGCGATGGGGAACCCGCTGTCGCTGGTGTTCAACCCATTTGAGCTGATCGCGCTGATCGGCGGCGTGCTCATCACGGCCTTCGTGGCCGGGGATGGCGAGTCGAGTTGGCTGGAGGGCGCCGAGTTGGTCGCCCTGTACCTGATCATGGCCCTCGCCTTCTTCTTCCTGCCGTGAGGTTCGGATGAAACGTGCGGGCTGGAGGCAGCGGGGCGGATGTGTGTGGGCGGCGGCCGGGGCCTTCGCCGGCGTCGTCGTGCTGGCGCTGCTCCTGCTGCTTACGGGCCTCGCCCGCCGAGGCGCCGCGGGGTTCGCCGAGCCCGTGGTGACCGTTCTGCCGCGGCCGACGGCAACGGCGGTCATCGTTGTGCCGCCGTCGCCGACTCCCACCGCGACGGTAGAGGCGGCCCCGCCGTCCGACCCGGGCCGGATCGCGGTTGGGTCGATCATTGAGGTGTTCGGCACCGAGGGCGACGGACTGCGTCTGCGCGAATCGCCCGGCACCAGCGGTGCCATCCAGGTCCTGGCAGGCGAGAGCGAGGTCTTTGGCGTTCAAGAGGGTCCGGTCGAGGCGAACGGCCGGACGTGGTTCTACCTGGTCAGTCCCTCCGATCCGGCCCGAGCTGGCTGGGCCGTCACCGATTACCTGCGCCTTGCCCAGTAGGGCGGTTGCCCTGAGCGCGCTGGCGCGCTATCATCCCCCTCGAAAGGGATGACGCACCCATGCGCCCTGCTCAAGTCGCGGCCTCCCGGTCGCGGGGTCTGCTGATCATCGATTGGGACGACGGGAATCATTGTGAGCTCCCGCTTCGGGGGCTGCGCGCCGCCTGTCCGTGTGCGGAGTGCCGGGGAGGGCATGAGGGCATGGGCGGGCCTGGCTCCCCGGACATGCTTCATCAGCCACTTCCGGAAGGGCGATCGGCGGAGCTCGAGTCCTTGCAGGGCGTGGGCAACTACGCCGTCCAGCCGGTTTGGACCGATGGACACAGCTACGGGATCTTCAGCTGGGAGTACCTGCGACAGCTGTGCCCGGAGGGCGAGGTGCACGGAGGCGGAGTATGAGCGAGCCTCTGGATGAGGTCCTCACCTTCGCCGAGCGTGTCTATGTGCGCATGCAGGCGGAGCAGCTGATCCGCCAGTGCCTTGATCGCGGCGATCCGTTGCCGTTCCACGCGCTGCTGGAGAACCTGGTGCTGGCCGGGGCCTCCTCGTTGGGTGTCCTGCGTGAGATCCAGGAGGAGCTCCAGTCTGCCCGGACGCACCTTGGTCGTGAGGGGTTGAATGTCCGGCAGGACCTGGTGCAGGCGCTCTCGGAATTCGGGGTGCAGCTGCCCCAACTCCTCTCGGCTGAGGCGCCCGATGCCTTCCGCCAGATCTGCAGCCAGGGGCTGGGGCATGACGCCCGCCGGGCCGCTGCACACCGTCTCGAAGTGGAAGACGAGCGCCTGCTGCAGGAGATCTGCAGCGAGGCTGGAAACCGGGTGACAGGCATTGCCCGTCGTCTGACGCTGCTGAAGCGGATGGAGAAGATGGTCGGCGACTGGCAGGAAGGGCTGCTCTTCGAGGCGCTGCAGGAGCGTGAGACGGCGATCAATCCGCGCCGGCCGGTGACGCTGCAGTAGCCGGACCCGCACGTGGCGCGAATGCAAGCGGCTCCCCGCAAGGGGAGCCGCTTCGTCATCCGGCCTGGGAGGCTAGAGGTAGTCCTTCAGGTTGTGCTCAACCGCGTAGGCCGCCGCTTCGGCACGGTTGCGCACGTTGAGCTTGGACAGGATCGAGCTGACGTAGTTGCGCACCGTGCCCTCGCCCAGGTAGAGCATCTCGGCGATCTGGCGGTTGGTCCGGCCTTCGGACACCAACTGCAGGACGTGCATCTCCTGCTGGGTCAAGTCGGCGAAGGCGGAGGCTTCTTCCTCACGGGCAGCCTTGCGCACTTCCTGGAACACGCGCTGCGTGACGGCAGGATCGAGCAGCGCCTCACCCCGGCCGACGGCCTCGATGGCGCGCACCAGGTCGTCGCCGCCAATCTGCTTGAGCACGTACCCGGCTGCGCCGGCGCGGATGGCGGAGAACAGCATCTCGTCCTCGGCATACGACGTCAGCATGATGACCTTGGCGGTTGGGAACTGGTTGGTGATCTCCTGGCAGGCTTCGATGCCGGAGCCGCCCTTCAACCGGATGTCCATCACGACCACGTCCGGCTTGTGCGTGCGGGTCTTCTCCACCGCCTCGCGCGCCGTGGCCGCTTCGGCCACAACTTCGAAGTTGGTGTGCTGCTCCAACAGGGCGCGTAATCCCAGTCGGACGACTTCGTGATCATCGACGAGCAGGATGCGTTGACGTGCCATGGCATGACCTCAGGCTCGAAGGCATTCTAATCCAGAGGTGGCAGGTCCACAAGGAAACCGGGCGGGGCCCGGCGCAAGGGCGTCCTTGCGCCGGAGAGGGAGTGCATGTGCGCGAGGGGTTCTCGCTCGTCGGCTCGGACCGTAGGTGCCTTGTGCTTGACAGCCTCCACCTTGGGGAGCGTGAGGGGCAAAGTGCCATTCTCAAACCGGGCATCGGCCTGGTCGGCAACCACGGAGGTCGGCAGGCTGATCAAGCGGGCAAACGCACCGTAGCGGCGCTCCCCCTCGACGTCCTCTTCCTCCCGGACTTCTCCTCGCAGCCTGAGGACATGGCCCGTGACCGGGATGTTCAGATCCTTGGCGCTTGCGCCGGGCAGGGACGCCTTGACGACTACGTCGCCGGCGGTTTGGTGCAGATCGATGGCCGGCGAACCGAGCGCCGTGAACGCCGGAGAGGGTTGGCCCACGGTCGGGTCGAAGGACCGATCCATCGCGGTGCGGAAGGGCAACAGGTCACGGAACGGATCGAGATTCACACGGCCGGACTTGATGCACCTCCCGAGTGTCCGTGTCGATGACTCCATAGACCGGCAACGTCGGCGGTGCGTCGGCCGCTGCTCAGAACGGCGTTGGCGAAGGCGGGCTAGGGGCGCGGGGAGGGGGCGGGTTTCCGGCGGTAGTCGACGAACCGGTAGCCGACCCCGCGTTCGGTGAGAATGTACTGCGGGTCAGACGGGTCGCGCTCGAGCTTCTGGCGCAGGTAGTTGACGTACAGCCGCAGGTAGTGCGTCTCGTCCCGGTACTCGTAGCCCCAGACTTTGGCCAGCAATTGGTCGTGGGGGACGACCCAGCCGGCGTTCTGCACCAGGTGGAAGAGCAGCTTGAACTCGGTGGGGCGCAGCTTGACCAGGTGGCCTTCGACCCAGACCTCGCGGCGGTCGAAGTCGAGCTTCAGTCGATCGTCCACCTGGATCGCCTCGTGGGCGGCGGGTCCGGCGGTTTCGGTCCGGCGCAGCACCGCCCGCACGCGGCTGACGAGCTCGCGCGGGCTGAAGGGCTTGGTGACGTAATCGTCGGCTCCCAGCTCCAGCCCGCGCACGCGGTCATCCTCCTCGCCCTTGGCCGTGAGCATGATCACCGGGACGCTGGAGATCTCGCGGATCAGGCGCAGCGTCTCGAACCCGTCGAGATCGGGCATCATCACATCGAGCAGGACAAGGTCCGGCAGGCGGTCGCGCAACTGCTCCAGCGCTCTGGCGCCGGACGGTGCTTCGAAGACCTGGAAGCCATCGTGTTCGAGGTTGAGCCGGATGAAGTGGATGATACGCGGCTCGTCGTCGACGATCAGGATGCGGCGTTCCCCGGGATGTGCGTCGGGCATGTCACTCGCGAACCGGGCCGATCAGCGATTCCTCTTCGGCCGTTGGCATGATCTCGATGAAGTTGACCCGGTGCAGGGGCCAGACCACGGTCACGACGTTCCCCTGCAGGAACGCCAGGTCCTTGCCGTCCCGTTTGCGGGGGTTGTTGAGGGTGATACTGGCGTCCGAGGGGGCGGGCATGTCCTCCACCTCTCCCACCACGGCATCCTCGCCGCTCAAATGGACAAGCACGGTAATCGGCATGGCCTACCTCTCCGAGCGGAAGCGCGAGATCAACTGGGTGCGCAGCCGTCCGAGCTGGATGATGTCGCCGTGGTGGACAAGAGCCGGCCGTTGCGGCTCGAGCGCCTTCCCATTGATCAGGGTGCCGTTGGCGCTGTCCAGATCGACCACGTAAACGCCGTCCGGCTCGAGACGAATCTCGGCATGGATGCGTGAGACGCCCTGCTCGTACGCGTCACTGGCCTGCAAGTCGATGTCTGGGATGACGGCTTGGCCTTCCACCGACCGGCCGACGGTATAGTTGTCACGCCCGAGCAGGGAGCGGGTTTCGCCGGAGGAGATCAGGCGCAGCCCCAGGATGGCGCCCGACTCGAGCTCGGGTCCCTCCGGGGTAGCCGGCTTGGTCGCCATCGCTTCGCGGTCGATCCGATCGCGTGAGATCGAGACCGTCGGCACGGGAGAGACGCTGACGAGCCGCGTCCCGCACTCGCTGCAGTAGAGCGTGCCGACGAATTCCTGATGCTTGCAGGATGGGCACTCGATCATCCGCCACCTGCCTTTGCCGGCAGCAGCAGCAGGGCCCGCGTGCCGTACTTGAGCACCTTCTCCCCCTCGATCGACAGCCGGCGGGTATGCGTCAGCCGTTCCGCCTCGCTCAGCGCCGCCTTGGCCAGTTCGCGGTCACCGGCTGCCAGGAGGTGCGTGGCCAGGTTCTGCAGGCGGCGGGCGGCCTGGGACGACTGGCCGAGCTCAGCTTCATGCCGCGCCTTCTCCTGCATGCGGTACAGCCCGACAACGTTGAGCGCAGCCACCAGGTCCATCGGTGGCGGATCCGGATCGGGCTGCCGCGACAAGGTGATGCGCGCATCGGCCGGCAGGCTGCTGGCTTCGGACGAGCCTCCGAGGACGTCGCCGCTGATGGTGAAGTGGGCCAGCGTCAGCTCGTCGACCTGGCCGATCGGATGGATCACCATCTCGAGCAGCACGCGGATCCGGCCCTGGCGCGCCAGGTTCCCCAGGACCAGCGGCAGGCTGTCGCCCAGCGGCATAGGATCGGGCATCAGTCGGAAGGACGAGCGCAGGTCGACCTGCTGGGCGAGCGAGCCATCGAGCCGGACGCGGCTGGCGACCACCTGGCTCAGCCCGTCGAAGATGCGCTGGAGCAGACCGGTGATGACCTTGGGGGTGTCGAGGAAGATGACGTTCCCGCCGCTGCGGCTGGCCAGGTCGTCCAGCAAGCGGTCGCTCCAATCGGCGCCGATACCGACGCCGTTGATGGTGATGCCTTGCTCGGAGGCGCGCTCGGCGAGACTGAGGCACAGATCCTCGTCGCCGTAGGTGCGGCCGTCCGTCAGCAGGACAAGATGGCTGACCCCTTCGCGCGAGAAGTTGCGCTGCAACTCCTCCATGCCAAGCTGGAGCCCCTGGCCGATCTCCGTCCCGCCGCCGGCCTGAAGCAGGCTGAGACGGGCACGGGCGGTCGCCAGATCCTTCGCCTGATCGGGCGAGACGATCACCTCCGCCCGGTCGCTGAAGGCGACGACCGAGGCAGAGTCGCCAGGTGCCAGGTCTTTGAGGATCGTAAGCGCCGCGGAGCGTACCTGGTCGAGCCTCTGGCCGCGCATCGACGTCGAGCGATCGATGACGATCGTCAGATTGATCGGCGGCCGGTGCTCGGGGATCGTCTCGGACGGCGTGATGTCCACCAGCAGATAGTGGACCTGGGGCTCGTCGAGCTGGAGCAGGCTGCGCCGGCTCTGCTGGATCTCGCAGCGGAAGCTCGAATGAGCCGCCTGGTCCACCTCAAGAGACGCAAGGCGTTTGTCATATTCGGCGCGTTGGTCATCGTTGCTCAGGACTTCGTAGGCTTTGTTGACATTGATGAAGAGCTCGGTATCGCCCGGCTGGTTGGCGCGGTCCGGGTGCAGCCGCAGAGCCGATTCTCGGTAGGCGCGGCGCAGCTGCTCCGCGGTGGCGTTGCGTGGAACCCCCAGAAGTGCGTAGTAGTCGGGTTCGCCGGCCAAGGCTGCCTCGTTGGGCTACTCGGCGGGGAAGTAGATCAAGACGGCGGAGATGTTGTCCGGTCCACCGGCGGCATTGGCGGCATCGATGAGTCGCTCGCAGGCCACCTGCGGATTCTCGGCCAGGGTGACAATGCGTCGGATCTCCTGATCCGGGACGACTCCCCACAGACCGTCCGAACACAACAGCAGGAACGCGTCCCGCGGGATGGGCAGGGTGAACACGTCCACTTCCAGGTTGGCGCCCTGGCCGATGGCCCGGTAGAGCACGTTGCGCTGAGGGTGGACCTCAGCTTCCTCCGGGCGGAGTTGGCCCAGCTCCTCCAACCGTTTGACCAACGAGTGGTCGCGTGTAATCGTGCGGACCTCAGTGTCCTTGAGGACATAGGCGCGGCTGTCGCCGACGTGACCGACCGTCACCTGGTGGCCAAGGTGCAGGACGGCGGTCAGCGTCGTGCCGCCACCGGGGACACGGTCGACAACCGCCTGATTGGCTTCCTCGAGCGCCATGCGCATGAGATCCTGCAGGGGAACGACGTCGGCCAGCGGGTCGATGGCCAGCAGCTGCAGGATTGAGTCTTCGCACAGCCGGCGGCTGACGGCGCGCACGGACACCGAGCTGGCGACCTCGCCGGACCGGTGACCGCCCATGCCATCGGCGACGATGTACAACCCGAACTCCGGCAGCGTGTCGAGGCCTGCGGCAGTGCCCTGCAAGACGAATAGCGAATCCTCATTGTGGGTCCGCTCGATCCCCGTGGACTGAGCCAGGCCGACGATGACCCTTCCCTGGAGGGGTTTGAGCAGGGTTCGCACGACCGTCGAGGGATCCAGCGGAGCGGTCTTGACCCCGTCGGGCAAAGAACCCGCCGGGCCCTTCTTGCCAAAGATGCGTTTGAACAGGTCCATGTCCGTCCTGAGACGGCCCCCCGATCGTCAGGTCAAGAGGGCGTAAACGTGATGATCGGTTGAGCCAAAGTAGATCGTGCCGTCGGCAATGGTCGCCGTGCCCGTGATGGGGCCCCCGGTTCGATACGTCCAGCGCTTGCGACCGGAGCGCAAGTCGAGACAGTACATCGAGCCGTCCACCGAACCGCAGAACAACGAATCCTCCTGCACCACCGGCGAACTGGTGACCTGGTGCTCCGTCTGGAACCGCCACAGTTCCCGGTTGTTGCGGGCATCGATGGCGTAGATGTTGCCGTCGGCGCAGCCGGTGAACAGCTTGCCCTCAGCGTAAACCGGGGACGAGATCGTCGGGCGACCCATACGGAAGCGCCAGATCTGCCAGCCGCCTTCGGCTTCCAGCGCGTACAGCGTCCAATCCATGGAGCCGAAGTACAGGATGCCCTCGACCATGATGGGCGAGGAGGCAATGGCGCGCTTGGCCCGGAACCGCCACTTGATCTCGCCGCGGAAATCCACGCAGTAGAAGTCACCGGTCTCGCACCCGAAGTATACGCGCTCATCCACAACCAGGGGTGAGGAGCGCACGGGACCGGCTGCTTCGGCCCGCCACGCCCGCCGGCCGTTCAGCATATTGACCACGTGCAGGTGCGCGTCGTCGCAGCCAAAGAAGATGTAGCCCTCATGCAGCGTGGGCGAGGACCGGATCGGGCCTTCGGCCAGGTACGTCCACGCCAGCTTGCCCTCGTCGGCCGAGACCGCGTGCAGCCGGTGATCCTCCGAAGCGACGTAGACGAGGTCCTCATAGGCTGCCGGGCGGGTGGGAATACCGCCCTCGGTCGGGTACTTCCACAAGAAGGTGCCGCGCTTGGCGTCCAGCGCGTACAGGTTGTTGTCGTAGCATCCCACGTACAGGATTCCCCGATGGACGGTCGGGGTGCCGCGGATCTCGTCTTCGCACTCGAACGACCACAGCTCCTGGACGTCGGACGGCAGCTTGAGGGCAGTCGACTTCTGCGGCGACACCAGGATGCCGGTCTGCTTGGCGGCCGCTAGAAGTGCGCCCTTGAAGCTCTCGGCCGAGGGGAAGCGCTCTTTGGGGTCGTAGGCCAGGGCGGCGTTGACGACCGACTCGAGCTCCGGGGAGACCCGCGGGTTGATCTGGCGTATGGGCCGCTCGGAGAAGGAGAACGGCGGCTCGGCCCGCGGATCGCGGCGGGTGAGCAGGTGGTGCATCGTGGCACCCAGGGCGTAGAAATCGCCGGCGGGCGACGCCTCGCCGCGGTACTGCTCCGGTGGCGAGTAGCCCTCCGTGCCGATCATGGTGCCCTTCTGGCCGGGCTGAAACACACGGGCAATACCGAAGTCGATCAGGCGGATGTGCCCGTGTTGGTCGATCATGATGTTCGACGGCTTCATGTCCCGGAAGATCACGGGCTGCGGCTGGTGACCGTGCAGATAGGTGAGCACGTCGCACAGCTCGACCGCCCAGGTGATGACCTTCTCTTCCGAGAGGAAGTCGTCGGTGTCGCCCAGGAGCCGCTCCAGGTCCCGCCCTTCGATGAACTCCATAACCAGGTAGGAGCTGCTCTCCTGAGTGAAGTAGTCGTAGATTCGGGGGATCGCCGGGTGGGAGAGCGTGGCCAGCAGGTCGGCCTCGCGCTCGAAATTGCGCACTACCATCTCGTACATCGTGGGGTCGGCGGCCATGTTGATCATTTCTTTGACCGCCACGAGCTTGGTGACGTTGGGAAAGTGAAGGTCGCGGCCCTTGTAGACCGAGCTCATCCCGCCGGACCCCAGCACGCCGAGGACGAGGTAGCGGTCCTGGAGGGTGACGCCAGGCTGGAGCAGGCCCAACTGGTCGGTCTCACCCGGCTTGTTGGGCAGGGCTCGCGTCGTGCGCCGCATGATGCTCCTGTGGAAGGCGGGCTGGCGGCTGGATATTGGGCGGATTATAGCATGAGTGGCCCCGCAGGCTGACGGCGGCGCCGGGTGCAAGCATTGCAGACGCGGGCAATGGGGCGGCTAGCTCTGGCGGCCGAGCATCTGGAGCGCAAGCTCCCGGAGGAGCGCGCCGGCCGGATCGGAGGGGGAGGCCCCATGCAGGGCTTCGAGTGCCAGGCGGGTGTGTTGTGCCGCCGCCTCTATCGTGGCCCCGTGGGCACCGCAAACCTCCAGCTCAGCCCGCATGGTCTCTAACGCGGGTGGATCCAAGGGGTCGGAAGCCCACAGCTCGCGGAACCGGTGTGAACGCTCGAGCCCCAGCAGGGTCGGGAGCGACTTCTTGCGGCAAAGCAGGTCGTCGCCCGCCGGCTTGCCGGTGACGGCCGGATCCCCCCAGATGCCCAGAATGTCGTCCTGCATCTGGAAGGCGTGCCCAAGCTGGCGGCCGAAATGGATCAAGTGCTCCAGGCGCGCCCCGTCGGCTCCGGCAAGGCGGGCGCCCGTGCCGACAG
>Ga0209253_10001170_pt1 | contig 22917 bp, 25 predicted proteins | sample FrelakmetBRP12BR_FD_187145 | JGI IMG/M metagenome (GOLD analysis project Ga0209253, IMG submission 187145) | Freshwater lake sediment microbial communities from the University of Notre Dame, USA, for methane emissions studies - BRP12 BR (SPAdes)... | ecosystem: Environmental > Aquatic >...
CCCTTCGGGCAAGCCGATCCGGCCGCATCTGCTTCGTTGCAAAGGGTTCGCAGTACTCCGAGTACAGCTTCACCCTTTGACGCCTTGCATCTGCAGCCGGCTCGGCTCGTGAATAACCCAGGCCAGGCGCTGCTCTTACGCGGCCGGAGGCTCGAGCTCGATGAATTTCTGTTCGAGCCCGACGAGCTTTGTCAGCGCCTGCGGCGGGTTCTGGCCCTTCTCGAGCCCGTAGGGATTGAACTGGACGCCCGCCTGGTACTTGTAGCTCTTCCCGGCGTTGAAGGTCGACCAGCGGACGCGTCCCTTCATCTCGAGAGGGATCCGCTCTCCGGGGATGGAGAGCTGGAGGCTGACCTTGGATTTGAACTTCAGAGGCTTCTGAGTGAGGAAGCGGACGCCGCCCCGGCTAAGGTCCAGGACGGGGCAGAACTCCTCGTCGACCTTGGCCTTGGGGGACAAGAGCCTGTCCCGGCGGTAGGAGACCGTCGCGCCGGCGATCTTGAAGCGCTGGCAAAGCCGTCTTTCCATCCCCTTATCGCCCATGTCGATCCTCCGTATATTCCTGGAGCACCTTGAGGCCGGCCGACGCTTTCGGTCCGGAGGCTCTTATTGCCCCAGATATACCAGAGGAGGGGTGCCGAAGTCAACCTCACTCCCTCAGGACGGTCCCGCGCGCCGGAGAGAGGGCGAGCGACGCCCGGGCCGAAACGGTCTCGCCCTCGGCCGTCGTCCGGGGGTAGGCGAAGGACAGACTGGAGACCTTCTGATAGGAGGGCGGGGAAGGCGGCAGCGGTCTCTTGATGACCAGGTCCTTCAGCGCCTTGTAAGCCAAGGCGAGAGCGGAGATGACGTCGACCCCGTGCGACATGGGATCATCTTTGGGCGGCGGCATATAAGGCTTCTGGCCGGGCATGAGGGGACCGCCGAGGGGGAAGGCGAACGACGATGGCTTCGCGGCGATCTTGCGGCTCCTCAGGACGAGCTTCCCGTCGATGTAGAGGGACAGCTCACCCTCCTGGATGGACTTGAGCGGCACGCCCGCCGCCGTCGACCTGGTCTCCCTCCGGGACGAGGGAACGGGCGCGGAGACATCGGCGATATCGACCCGAAGGCGGATCGGCTTTCTGACGATGAGGTCGGCCGACTTGAGGTCGAGAACGAATTCGTAGGACTCCGAGCGCTCGAAGAGGCCGCGGAGAGGGATGGTCAGGATGTGGTATCCGGCCGGCCAATACCCGCCCTCGAGGATATAGGGGCCGAGCGATACCCGGTAGAAAGCCTCATTGAGGATATCGAGGCCGATATCGACCGATCCCGGGATGCCCGTGGCGATCCCCCGGTCGTACGCGAGCAGCGAGATGTCGAAAACGAGGGGATAGGACCGCTTCCACCGGGCCCAGAAGGCGAGAAAATCGCGGATCGTGTAATCGTCGAGGAAGCCGAAGTCGGGATCGTAGTCCCGATAGGTTTCGAAGTAGTCTGCGACGAGGTCCATCTCCCGGGCCTTCTCGCCGAGTTTGGCGGTGAGGAAGGCCAGGATGAGCGCGGCCGCCTGACGGTCTTCCGGCTCGAGCTTCTTCGCCTCTTCGGCGAGGTAGTCCCGGGCGGCCCGATAGTCGGGATCGCGGCCCAGTCGTGAGTTGAGCTCGGACTTCCAGTCCGCGCGGAGCGCGGCCGACAGGGCCAGAAAGAGGGCCAGGGCCGCCGCGATCCTCCGATGCTTAGTCATTGTAGACGAACTCGAACGTCATCTCCAGGAGATCGCCCGGGAAATCGGGGGGCAGGGCGGGGAAGGGGAGGGAGGCCCTGATGGCTTCGAGGGCGGCCCGGTCGAGGCTCTCGACCGTGGTCCCCTCGAGGACTTCGATCGATTCGAGCTCGCCGCTCTTCTTGACGACGACGATGAAGCTGACCTTGGCCGTCTTGGGAAGCGCCATGACCGAGGGCAGGATCCAATGGACCTGGAGCCGGTCGATGACGGCCGTCGCCCACGGAAGGAGGTCATAGCCCTTGAGCGGGATGGAGACCCCGATCCGCTGGGACCCGCCACCGCCTCCGGCCCCGACCCGGCCCCGGCCCGTCCCGTATCCGCCGCCACCGGTGGAGCCCCTTCCGTATTTCGAGAAGTCGGGGAGGGGAGCGCTCCCGGAGATCCCCGGCGGACCAGGGGGCGTGCCGGGCGGGGCGAGCGGGATGGTCAGCTCCGACCGGCCGCGGATCGCGATGGAATCCCGGAATCTCGAGGATAGCGAAGGGATGACCGATCCGGCGCCGGGAGGGGCCGGTCCTTCCACTCCGGACGCCGGGCCGGGCGGCCCCCCGGCCTCTTCGTCGGGCTTGCGCGCCGGTTCTTCTCGAGCCGCCTCGGCCTCTGCCGCGGCGCCCCGGAGGCCTGGACGGCCCGGAGCCTCAGCCGGCTCGGCCGCGAGGTCCCGGCCCCCCACGACCTTGGGAATAGACACCGTGAGCGGCGGCACGATAACGATGTCGCGCACCTGCTGTCCCTTATCGATGGAGAGGATCCTGACCGTGAACCGGCCGTAGTATATGGCCAGCCCCAGGAGGCCGTGAAAAAGCAGTGTGGCCAGGATGCCGATCAGGCGTTCCCGGCGCGACCGGCCGATCCGTTCCGGCGCGAGCGTATCTTCGAACATCTTCGGGTAAACCTTGGGGGCCATTATAGTACAATCCCCGGCCGCCCCGAAGTGTTGCAGAGGATGACCCTCGGCCCCTATTCCCGCGGCCTTTGTTTCGTTTGTTGGGATCAGCGGGAGGAGGGTGTGACCAGGACGAAGGCGAGGGCGAGAACGTTCAGAATGGCCAGGCGGAGGAGCAGGGCGGGGATGCCGAAGAGGGGGATGAGCAGGGCGGAGGCGAGAACGGCCCCGGCGAACGAGGCGATGAGGTCGACGCCGTACCCGAGTCCCGGATGCGGGATCTCACGGAGGACGAGCCTGTTGGCCGCGACGAAGAGGTACCCGCTCAGGGCCCCGAAGCCGGCGAGCAAGGCAAAGGGCACCGGCTCCCCGCCGCGTCCCGGCAAGGCGCCAAGCGTCGCCGCGAGGAGGAGGACGAAGCCTCCCTGGACGAGAGGAAGGTCGGCCCGGCCCGGTCGTTTCTTTTGGCGGCCCAGGACCGCGCCGATGACGAGCCCGGCCATAAAGGCGGCCAGGAGCAGCGGGATCTTTCCGTAAACATATCCGAAGTTGGCCTGGAAGGCGATGAACACAGCCACCTCGACGACGATCGATGTGATGCCCATGACGGCCACGGGCACGAGGAACCCGGCGGCGGATCGCCTGAGACGCCAGGCCAGGACGGCAAGCGCCAGGGCGATCAAGGCCAAGGGCGCGTCCAAGATCCAAGCCCGGGGGATCCTCCCCGCGACCGTGAGCAAGCGCGCTTCGTTCCCCCTGAACTGGCCGGCCCAGAGCAGGGACCGGAAGTAGTAGCTTACCGGGACGAGGTCCCGATTGATCCTGCCCTCCGCGGCGGCGACGGTCAGGGCCAAGGTCAGCCGGTCGACGCGCCCGGGATCGAGCCGCGCGGGGAGCATCGCCGGGCTGACGTATGTCGTCTCGAGACCGAGCCGGGCGATCTTCGCCGACAAGAGCTCCGGATCGACGGAAAGCGGGCCGTCAGAGGCCAGGACGACGACGCCCGCTCCGGGGACGACGACGGGCCGGGGCGGGAAGACGTCGAGCAAGGTCCAGACGATCGAGGCCAGGTACCGTGAAAACGCGCCGCTGACGTAATTCTCTGGGCCCGTGAGCACGAAGCTGAGAACGCCGCCGGGCGCGAGCTTCTTTCGGACCTCGGCGAAGAACTCCCGCGTGTAATACCGGTTGATCTGTGCCGTAGACGGGTCCGGCAGGTGGAGCAGGACGGCGTCATAGCGGTCGGCCGTCCGCTCGAGGAAGGCCCTCCCGTCCTGGGCAAAGACGCGGACGCGCGGGTCGTCCAAGGCCGCGAGCGCCGGAGGGGGCAGGTGCTTACGGGCCAACCGAACGACGGCCGGGTCGAGCTCGACGCAGTCCACGCGGACGCCGGGGTACTTCAGGACCTCTTCGACGCATCCGCTCGCCGTCCCCCCGACGAGCAGGACCCGCTCGACGTCGTCCCGTTGGAGCATGGCGAAGTGGACCGCGTCCTCGGCCGCGCCGACGTCCGGGCGGCTGAAGACGGCCTGGCCGTTGTCGAACAGAGTCACCTGTTCCGCGTTCCGGATGACGAGAAGCTTCCCGTAGGGCGTGTCCTCGGCGTCAACGAGATCGAGCGGCTTCCAGGCCGCCTTGAGGGCCGGCCGGTCGGATATCGCCAGGCCGGCCGGGAGAATGAGGGCCGCGGCAAGGATGGCTTTCGACCGGCTTGGCCTCAGGGCGATGAGGGTGACGATGGCCGCGCCGCCGCCCACGATGGCCGCCCCAAGCCAATTGGACATCCGGGGGATCAGCAGGAAGTGGACGACGAGGCCGGCCGCGGCCGCGCCGGCCGACTCCAGGATGTAGACGAGCCCGACGTCATCGCCGAGGAGGCCGGCGTTGAGGACGAAGGCGTGGCCGAGAGGGAAGCTCAGGAAGAGGCCCAGGACGAGCGCAAAGCCGAGGGCCGGGACGAGCCCTGTCGCCTCGGCCGGGAGGATGCCCATGAGCTTGTGCGAGAATCTCAGCAAGGCGAGGCCCCCGCAGAAGAGGATCACCGCCCCGCCGTAGAGCCGGGCCAGCCGGGGCTCCGGCCGAACGGCCCCCCGGCGAGGCCGGACCAGGCTCCCGAGCCCTCCCCAGAGGAGCCAAGCGCCGAGGACGAAGCCGAAGGTGAGCTCGTTGCCGGAGAACTCGGCCGAGAATTCCCGGAGAAGATAGATCTGGAACGACGCGGCCATGAAGCCGAGCAGAAAAGCCGGGAGCCGGGCGCTTAGGCCCAGATGCCGGGGATCGCCGTCCCGCACGATGCGCACTTCCCCTTCTTCAGGCGGACCGCCTCGATCGAATACCCGATCCGCTTGATGACCGCCTGCCCGCAGCCGGGGCAGTAGGTGCTCTCGGCTTCGTGGCCGGGCACGTTGCCGATATAGACGAACCGCAGTCCCTGGCCGAGGGCCGTCTCGCGGGCTGCCTCCAGCGTCGAGAGCGGAGTCGGCGGCAGGTTTTTGACGAGATACATGGGATGGAAGCGGGAGAAGTGGAGAGGGACGTCCACTCCGGCCTCGTTGCCGACCCACCGGGCCATCTCCCGGATGTCCTCCGGCCGGTCGTTCAGCGTGGGGATGACCAGGTAGACGATCTCGAGCCAGGCCTCCGACTTGGCCACGGTCCGGATCGCCTCCAGAACGGGCTTGAGGGCGCCGCGGACATAGGCCTTATAGAACCCCTCCGTGAATCCCTTGAGGTCGACTTTAACGGCGTCGACGACCGCAAGAAGGTCGGCCAGCGGCTCGGGATTGATGTGGCCGCCCGTCACGACCAGGCTCCGTACGCCCCTGCGCCGGGCCAGGAGGGCTGTGTCGTACATATACTCGAAGAAGACCGTCGGCTCGGAGTAGGTATAGGCGATCGACGGGCATCCGGACGAAACCGCCTTTGCGGCGGCGGCTTCGGGCGGGAGGTCAAAATGCTCGACCTGCTCGGCCCGGACCTGGGAGATCTCCCAGTTCTGGCAGAATTTGCAGTTGACGTTGCATCCCGCCGTGGCCATGGACAGGGCCGTCGTGCCGGGCAGGACGTGGAAGAACGGCTTCTTCTCGATGGGATCGACGTTAAGGGAGCAGGCCTTCCCATAGACGAGGGTGTAATAAACGCCGCCCTGGTTCTCCCGGACGCCGCAGTAGCCCCGTTCCTTGTCGCCGAGGCGGCAGAGCCTCGGGCAGAGGCGGCATTCGATCTCGCGGTCGGGGAGCTTCACATAATAGCGCGCCTCGACGCGCGACAGGTTGGGCCGGCCGGGCTGGGCGGCCAGGCGCGCGCAAAGAGCGGGCAGTCCGGTCCCGACGGCCAGGCCGGCCCCGGCCGCCCGCCGGAGGAATGAGCGCCGGTTCAAGAGAGCGTCTCCTCGATCGTCTCGATCGCCGCCGCCGCGGACCGGCCGAGGCCCATCTTCTCGGCCGTCGCGAGGTATCCCGGGGACCGGCCCTCCGCTTCGAGCGAAGGCAGGCCCGCGTCCGCCCGGAGCCGCTCAATGAGCGCCCAGCCGACGCTGTCGGCGGCCACGGGGTCGACGCTGAAGAGGAGGGTCCCGGGCTTGGCCGCCCACCGGGCGTGATAGGACGGCCCCCTGTGGAACTGGACGGAGAGGGCGTCGACGACGGTCAGTCTGTGCCGCGACTTGACCGGCGGGGCATCGAAGACCTGGGCGACGAAAGGGTCGCACCGGTCGTCGTGATACTTGTTGGGATTGTGGATGGCCCCGAAATAGTTCTTCATCCCGGCCGTCACTCCGGCCAGTCCGTGGTCCTTGAGAATCGCCAGGCTGATCGAGGCCGTCGTGTATTCCGTCAGGATCCGGGAGAAAAGGCTGCCGACGTCGAGGTGAGAGACGAGTCCGGTCTCGTATCCGACCCCGTCCGCGTCCGTGCCGAGGACCCTGACGCCCGGACGGCCGGGACCCGGCGCGTAGCCGGCCTCGCGGAGCTCCCTGGCCGTCCTGTCCCAGATCACGATGTTCCTCTCCTCGAGGGCGTTTTCGGCGAGCCAGGCGGCGAGAGCGTGGGCGACCTCGGGCCGGGTGCTGAGGGCCTTGCCGCCGATGGTGTTGACCTTGATGCCGACGCGGTCGCTCGAGCGGAACAGGGCCGCCGCGGCGCGAACACCGGCGCCTTCTCCCGTCAGGAGGGCGAGGCCGCGGGCGAACATCCGCGCGACCACGGCGGGATCGGGGGTCCCGGACGCCGCGAAGACGCCTGGGGACTTGATGATGACGACGCGCGAAGCGCCCATGGCGCTTAAATGATGGTCCTTTTCGGCAGGGCTGTCAATCGAGCCCGCAGCGGCGCCGAGGGGCGCTTGCCAACTCCCCGCTCCTCGGCTATCATGATCCCAGCGCCGGAACGGAGGTCGAGCATGAAGCGAGCTTGGACGATCGGAGGATGGGCCCTCGCGGCCGTCCTGGGGGCGTCGCTTATCCTCGTCCCGGCCGCAGCCGGCCCCCAGGAGCGCCGGGGGGGGCCGGAGCTCGCCGCTCTCGTGCCGCGGCTCGAAGGCTGGTCGCCGACCGAGGCCGTCCGCAGCTTCTTCCCTGACGACCTCTTCGAGTACATCAATGGGGCCGCCGAAAGCTATCTGAGCTACGATTTCCGCGAGCTCGCCGTCGCCGACTTCGGCCGGACGGGCACGGACGCCACGCTGACCCTGGAGATCTATGATATGGGCGAAGCGGTCAACGCCTTCGGCATCTTCGGCGCGGAGCGCTATCCGGACAACGCCGCCGTCCCCGTCGGCGATCTGGGCTACTTCGAGGGCGAGGCGATGAACTTCCTGGCCGGGAGGTTCTACGTGAAGATGCTCGCCTTCGGCCTCGGCGACGGCACGGAGCCGTTCCTCCGGCAGGTCGGCCTCAAGGTCGCCTCCGGGATCAAGTCGGGGGGCGGGCTTCCGAGGCTCGTCACGGCTTTCCCGAAGGACGGCCTCGTCGCCCGCAGCGAGAGGTATATCAAGAGGAACGTCATGGGCTACGAGTTCCTCCGCGACGGCTATGTGGCGGCCTACAAGGCCGGCGACGGGGAAATCGAGGGCTTCTTCATCGAAGGGCGCTCCGAGAAGGACGTCGAGGAGATGACGTCCAAGTTCCTCGCAGCTCTGACCGCGGACGGGGCGTCCGCGGAGAAGATCCCGCTGGGCCACCGCGTCCGGACCCGCTTCGGCCAGCACCTCTTCTTCGGACGCGTCGGCCCGGTCCTCTGCGGCGCGATGCGCGTCCCGGACGGCCTCGTGGCGTCGGGCCAGTCTCTTCTCAGGGCCCTGACGGTCGCCCTGGCCGAGCGAGGGGCCTCGAAATGACAAGGGGCTGAGGCCGCGGCGCCGGGAAGGGGGCTCGTGGACGATAACCGATACTTCAAAGCGGCCTTGGCCGCCGTCGTCCTGTTCATCTTGGGAGTCGTCCTCAAGCTGGCCCGGCCGGTCCTCATCCCGTTCATCCTGGCGGTCTTCCTCTCCTTCATCATCGATCCTGCGTTGACCTTCCTGACCAGGTGCCGCTGCCCCAGGCCGGGGGCCGTGCTCATCGTCCTGGGCCTGATGTTCGTCACCCTCTACCTCTTCGGGGTCCTGGCCTATACGAGCGGCAAGGCGTTCGTCGCCGAGCTGCCGAGGTACCAGGACCGCTTGAGCGACATCGGCCGGTTCCTCGAGAATGGCGTCGGCCCGTTCAAGGTCGACCTGTCCTCGGCGCTCGACAGCCTCGATATCGGAAAGGTCGGCGCGTTCATCCTCAGGGCCATCGGCCCCTTCATCGGCATCCTCGGAAAGATCCTGCTCGTCTTCCTCTTCCTCGTCTTCATCGTCGCCGGCCGGGGCCGGTTCGGGGCCAAGCTCGCCGGGACCCTCGACGAGGGCCGGGCCGGCCGGGCCCGGGGGATCATCGCAGCCATCGACGCCCAGATCCGCAAGTACCTCGTCATCAAGACGGCCGTCAGCATCGCCAACGGGGTGATGGTCTGGATCGTCCTCGTCTGCTTCGGCGTCGACTTCGCGGCCCTCTTCGGCCTGGTGGCGTTCTTCCTCAATTATATCCCCAACATCGGCTCGTGGATCGCCACGTTCCTACGCGTCGCCTTCGCCTTCTTCCAGTTCGGGACGTTCTGGGTGCCTTTCTGGATCTTCGTCATCACGAACGGCCTGGACATGATCCTGGGCAATGTCATCGAGCCCCGGATCACGGGCAAGGGCCTTGGCCTCAGCCCTCTCCTCGTGTTCTTCTCGCTCGTTTTCTGGGGGTGGCTCTGGGGGATCCCGGGGATGATCCTTTCGGTGCCGCTCACGGCGGTCATCAAGATCGTCTGCCAGAACGTGCCGTCCCTCAGGCCCATCGCCGTCATGATGGGCTCCTGAGGGGGCGCCCGGAGGTCAAGGGAGGATCAGGTCCTTGGCCTCGATGACAAAGGCCTCGGACGATAGTCTCTTGAGCTTCCGTCCCAGGATCGCCTTGAGCGCCTTCTCGGCGGCCGCCTGCTCGGCGGTCTTCTTGGAGGCCCCCTTCGCCTTGGCCAGGGCCTTCTCCCCGAGGCGGACCTCGATGACGAACGTCCGGCTGTGGGCGGGGCCCTTTTCCGAGACGAGGCGGTAACCCGGGGCGGCGAGGCCGGCCTTCTGGCAGATCTCCTGGAGCGCGGACTTCGAGTTGTTGACCGTCTGCGACCCCGACTTGATGGGCCTCAGGGCCGGTCCGACGATCGAGCGGACGACCCGCCGGGCCGCCTCGAATCCCCCGTCGAGGTACACGGCCCCGGCCAGGGCCTCGAAGGCTCCGGCCAGGATGGACGGCTTCTTCCGCCCGCCGCTCCTCTCTTCGCCGCGACCGAGGAGGATGGCCTTGTCGAGCTTGATCGCCAGGGCCCGTTCCGCCAGGGCCAGCGTGCTCGTCGCCGAGGCCTTGAGCTTCGACAGCTCCCCTTCGTTCCTTCCCGGATAGGCGGCGAGGACGTGATCGGCGGTGAACAGACCGATGACGGAGTCGCCCAGGAATTCGAGGACCTCGTTGTCCTCGGGCGCCCCCGGGTTCGTTTCATAGGCCAGGGAGCTATGGGTCAGGGCCCGGAGGAGCAGGGCGCGGTCTTTGAAGGTGTGGCCGATGGTCTTTTCCAGCCGTTCGATCCTTCGTTCGTCCGGGCTCGAGCTTCTCATAGGGCGTTCCTGCCGGGGGCGGAGTGGACGATCCGGCCACCGACGATGGTCAAGACCGGTCCGCCCTTGAGAACCCAGCCGTCGAAGGGCGTGTTGCGCCCCTTGGAGGCGAACGCGGACTTGTCGACCGTGACGGGCCGATGAAGGTCGAGAATAGTCAGATCGGCGTCGGCGCCCGCCGCGATCCGGCCTTTCGCCGCCAGGCCGAGCAGGCGGGCCGGGTTCGTCGAAAAGAGCTCGACGAACCGGCCGATCGGGATCAAGCCCGCCGCGACGAGACGGTCGAGGATGAGGGAGACGGCCGTCTCCAGGCCAACGATGCCGAACGGGGCCTTGATGAAGCCCTGGGCCTTTTCGGCCGCCGTGTGCGGCGCATGGTCGGTGGCGATAACGTCGATGATGCCCGTCCGCAGGCCCTCGACGAGGCCGGCCGCGTCGGACGCCGAGCGCAGGGGAGGGTTCATCTTGAAATCCGGGTTGGCCGTCAGGAGGTCCTCGTCGGTGAGCAGGAGGTGGTGAGGGGTCGCCTCGGCGGAGACGCGGATTCCGCGGCTCTTGGCCCGGCCGACCAGGGCCACCCCCCCCGAGGTCGAGAGATGGGCGATGTGCACCCGGGCGCCGAGCTCTTCCGCGAGGGCGATGTCCCGGGCGACCATGACCTCCTCGGAAGCCGAAGAGATGCCGGGAAGGCCCAGGCGTGCCGATGCCCGGCCCTCGTGCATCACGCCCCCGGCGGCGAGGGCCCGGTCCTCGCAGTGATCGATGATCAGGCTCTTCGCCGCGGCCGCGCCGGCCAGCGCCCGGCGCATGATCGCGTCCGAAGGGACGGGCCGGCCGTCATCCGAGAAGGCGACCGCGCCGGCCGCGACGCAGGCCGCCATGTCGACGAGCTCCTCGCCGGCGCTGCCGCGCGTGACCGCGGCGATGGGCAGGACATTGGCCAGCCCGATCCGCCGCGCCTCGGCCAGGATCCTGGCGATCGTCTCGGGCCGGTCGTTGACCGGGTCCGTGTTGGGCATGGCGCAGACGGTCGTGAAGCCGCCGCGGACGGCCGCGCGGGCGCCCGTGGCGATCGTCTCTTTGGCCTCGTATCCCGGCTCGCGCAGGTGGACGTGCATATCGATGAGGCCGGGGACGACGACAAAGCCGGACGCGTCGACCGTCCGGTCCACGGCGGCGGCCAGATTCGCCCCGACCGCAGCGATGGCCGGACCTTCGAGGAGGATGTCCCGGCGGCCATCGGTCCCGGTCGCAGGATCCACGATCCGGCCGCCCCGGACGAGGAGCCTCACCGTTTCCTCGCTCCGCTCGTCCTGACCGGTTCCGCGATGATGACCTCGTCGGCCCCGTCCATCTCCCTGAGGCGGACCCGGACGACCTCACGGCGCGAGGTCGGCAGGACCTTGCCGACGTAGTCCGGCCGGATGGGAAGCTCGCGGTGGCCGCGGTCGATGAGGACGACGAGCTGGATCGTCCGCGGCCGGCCGCGCTCGATGAGGGCATCCATGGCCGCCCGGATCGTCCGCCCCGTCATCAGGACGTCGTCGATAAGGAGAATGTCCTTCTTATCGACCGTGAACGACAGATCCCCCGCTTTGAGGGACGCTTTGGCGCGGGCCGCGGGGACGTCGTCCCTGTGGCGGCTGATATCGATGATACCGACGGGGATGTCGACGCCTTCCAGGTCCGCGATGAGGCGGGCGATGCGCCGGCCGATCGTGATGCCCCGCGTCTTGAGGCCGACGATGGCCAGGTTCTTGAGGGTGCGGTTCTTCTCGATGATCTCCGTGGCGACCCGGGCCAGGACGCGGCGGATCTTGGTCGCGTCCATGATCCTCGCCTTGGTCTTATCTTGCATGGGGCCACTCCTCGACTCGGCTTCGGGCCCCTTGAACATGCATGAAGCCCGAAAAAATGTCAATCCCGCCGGGCGAACCAAGCCCGCGCCTGCTCGCAGTCCTTCCGGATGCGCGCGGCGAGGGACGCGGCGTCGGGGAAGGCCCGCGTCGGCCGGATCCTTTGGAGGAAGAGGACGGCGATCTCGGCCCCGTAGAGCGAGCCTCGAAAATCGATGAGGAGCGTCTCGACGCGGAGGGGGCTCGGTCCGAAGGTCGGATTGGTGCCGATGCTGGTCACGGACGGATAGGCCCGGCCGCCGCGGACGGTCTCGGTGATGAAGACGCCCTCGGGCAGGATCTCGTTCGGCGTTTCGAGGTTGGCCGTCGGAAAGCCGAGGCGCCGGCCGCGGCGTTCGCCCCGGACGACCCGGCCGCGGATCTCGTAGGGGCGGCCGAGAAGGCGGGCGGCCTCGCCGACCCGGCCCCGCTCAAGCAGGCGCCTCACGGCGGTCGAGCTGACGACGCGGCCGTCGAGACAGGCCGGGGGAACGACGTTGACGCGGAGGCCCGCCTTCCGGCCCAGGTCCCTCAGGAGGGCCGTGTCTCCGCGCCGGTTCCGTCCGAAGCGGAAGCCCTGGCCGACGACGACCTCGCGGGCGCCCAGCTTGCCGCGGAGGACGCCCTCGACGAAATCCCGGCAGCCGAGCCGGGCGAAGGCCGCGTCGAAGGGGGTGACGACGACGGCATCGATGCAGGTCTCCCGGAGCCTTCGGATGCGGTCCTCCGGCGTGTCGATCATCCGGACCGAGGACCGGCCAAGGGCCCGCTCAGGATGGGGAGCGAACGTCAATACGAGGGCCCGCAGCCCTCGTTCCCGGGCCAGGGCGCAGAGCCGGCCGAGGATCTTCCGGTGGCCGAGGTGGAGACCGTCGAAATTCCCCACCGCCACCGCCGCGGGACGGGGGGAGAGGCGGGGATCGTCGAGACCGCGGTAAGCGAGCATGCGCCTACATCTTGACGATGTCGGCCTTCTTGAGAAAGGCCATTTTGAGCTGGTCGAGGACGCCCGTGAGGAACCTCTCCTCTTCGGGCTCGAGGTTGCCCTTGGTCCGGTCCTTGAGCAGATCGAGGAGGTCGATGTTCCTCTTGGCCAGCCCCAGGTTCTCCTGGACCTGGCCCGTGGCCGGGTCCTCGACGAGGCCGAGTTGGACGAGAGCGGGGAAGTAGAGAAGGAGAACGACCGAGCCGAACTCGAGAGGCGGCAGGAATTCCTCGCCGCCGGGGCCGGGCGTTCCGTCCTTGGGTTTCACGTCGTCGGTCATAGGGAAATCCTTCCTCGGGGCATTCGACCGGGCCATGTTACCCTGACGGCGGCCAAAGTTCAAGGCCGCCCCGCTGTATTGACAGCCGCGGGGGCCTCGATTAAGCTGAGCAGCGGGGGAGAGGGATATGCGATCGGGGAAGCCGCTTCGTCTTTGTGCCGTCGTCGTCACCCTGGTCCTTTGCCCGCTCCAGGCCCAGTTCACGGCCAAGGAGCTGGCCGAGCGGCCGAAATGGGAGGCCTTCCTCAAAGAGGCCGAGGTCGTCAAACGGGAACAGCTGGCCTTCGAACAAGGTGTCACCGAGCCCTGGAAGCTCACCCTCCGGCAGGGCGGCGTCGTCCGGAGGGCCATCTTCAAGGACGCGATGGGGGTCCGGGGAGGGTACCTCGAAGGCTGGCGCTTCGAGATCGCCGCCTATGTCGTGGACAAGCTCCTCGATCTCGGCATGGTCCCGCCGACCGTCCGTAGGGCCTGGGAGGGGAGGCCCGGGTCGTGCCAGCTCTGGATCGAGGGCACGGCCCTATTGAGAGACCTGGCCAAGGAGCCGGAGAACCAGGAGACGCTGAGGTCGCGGGCCTGGAAAGACGTCGGCTTCATCGGACAATTCTTCGACAACCTCATCGGCAACGAGGACCGGCACCAGGGGAACGTCCTTGTCACCCGGAACTTCCGGGGAATACTCATCGACCACTCGCGGACGTTCCGGGTCGGGAAGAGGTTCATCGAGGGGATCCCGTTCTCGGGAAAGAACGTCCCGGCCGAGGAGCTCATGCGAAGATTGCCGCGGGCCCTCGTGGAGAGGGTTGAGGCCCTCAGCGAACTGGATCTGCGGGACGCCCTCTCCGACCTTCTGACCGAAGCGGAGATCCAAGCGATCGTCGCCCGTCAGCGGATCCTCCTTCACGAGGTCCGCCGGATCGTCGCCCGCTTTGGCGAACGGAGCGTGCTCTACTGAGACGGCCGCCCGGGCTCCGCGGCGCCTGAGGGCGATTTCTTCCGGAGCACGAGCGCGGCCTTGATGAACTCGTCCAGGTCGCCGTCGAGGACGCGGTCCGTGTCGCCCGTCTCCACCCGTGTCCGCAGGTCCTTGATCATCCGGTAGGGGTGGAGGACGTAAGAGCGGATCTGGTTGCCCCAGGCGATGTCGGATTTGGCGTCCTCGAGCTTCTCCAGCTTGGCGTTCTTCTTCAGCTTCTCGAGCTCGTAGAGGCGGGCCTTGAGGACCCTCATGGCCGAGGCCTTGTTCTTATGCTGGGAACGCTCGCTTTGGCACTGGACGACGATGCCCGTCGGGATGTGGGTGATTCGGACGGCCGAGTCCGTGGTGTTGACGTGCTGGCCGCCCTTGCCGCCCGAGCGGTAAGTATCGATCTTGAGATCGTCAGGATTGACGCCGACCTCGATGTCCTCGTCGACCTCGGGATAGACGAATACGGCGGCGAAGGATGTGTGGCGTCGTTTGTTGGCGTCGAAGGGGGAGATGCGGACGAGCCTGTGGACGCCCGTCTCCTGGCTGAGATTCCCGAAGGCATAATCGCCCTCGAAGCGGATGGTCGCGCTCTTGAGGCCCGCCTCTTCCCCCGGCTGGTGGTCGAGGATCTCGGCCTTGAAGCCTTTGCGCTCGGCGTAACGGAGGTACATCCGGAGGAGCATCTGGGCCCAGTCCTGGGACTCCGTCCCGCCGGCCCCCGGATGGACGGTCAGGATGGCGTTTCGCGGATCGTCCTCGTCGAAGAACAACGCCCGGAACTCGGCCTCCTGGAGGTCCTTCTCGAGCCGGGCGATCCCGGCTTCGACGTCGGCCTGGACGTTCTCTCCCTCGGCGGCGAGCTCGGTCAGGACCTCGAGGTCCTCCTTCTGGCCGAGGATCCGCTTGAAGAACTGGAGGTCCTTCTCGAGGAGCTTTTTTTTCTGCTGGAGAACCTGGGAGGACTTCTGGTCCTGCCAGACCTCGGGGGACGCCAGCCGGGCGTTCGTCGCTTCGAGCTCAGCCGTCTTGTGGTCTAGGTCAAAGAAAACCCCGGACCTCTTCGACTTTGGCGAAGAGGCCATTGAGCCGGGCCTTGAGGTCGAGCGTCTTGTTATCGGCAGGTGTCATGGCGTCGTTGTTCCTTTGCGGGCTCTGGAGATCAGTCTTGGACGATCCGGAAGTCGGTCTTCTTCCCGGCCGCGGCATTCAGCTTATCGAGCAGGCTGTTGGCCCGGTCCCTGGAAGCATATCCGCCCAGCCGGACCCGGTACCAGGTCCGGGTGTCGGTAGGTTTGGGGTCGGTCACGAACACCGTGTATCCCTGCTTCCGGTACGTCTCGGCGGCCGTTTGGGCCTGGGCCCGGTCGGTGAAGGCGCCCACCTGGACGTAATAGAGCGGGCCGGAGACCGGGGCCGCCTTGGCCTCGGCGGGAGGCTTGGAGGCCGGGGCCTTTACGGCCGTGTCCTTGGCCGAGGTCTTGGACGCGAGGCCGCCCCCGGGCGGCTGGGACGCACCGGCGCCCGAAGGCGCGGCGGCTTTCGCGGACTCCGTTTCGGCCGGGGTCGGCTTGACCGGAGCTTCTTTGACCGGGTCGGGGATCTGCTGGGTGACGACCTGGGTCGGCGCCGAGAGGCGGACCTGCTTCTTTCCGACCGAGACGCCGAGCAGGAAGATGAATACGCCCAGGGCGAGGACGCCGAGGAAGATGACGACGAGCAGGGAGCTCGAGACCTGGATCTCCCGGAAATTGTTATTCTTCATCAGCTCTATTTCTTCTCCTGGGCCTTATCATAGGTGAAGGCCCGGAAAAGCTCAAGCGGCAGGGGGAACACGATGGTCGAGTTCTTTTCGGTGGCGATCTCGGTCAGCGTGCCCAGGAATCGGAGCTGCAGCGCCTGCGGGTTCTGGGAAATGATGTTCGCGGCCTGGGTCAGCTTGTCGGCGGCCTGGAATTCGCCGTCGGCGTGGATGACCTTGGCCCGCCGCTCACGCTCGGCCTCGGCCTGCTTGGCGATGGCCCGCTGCATGTTCTCCGGAAGGTCGACCTGCTTCATCTCGACGAGCTGGACCTTGATGCCCCAGGGATCGGTGTGCTGCTCGATGATCTCCTGGAGGCGGGCATTCAGCTTTTCCCGCTCCGAGAGGAGGTCGTCGAGCGGGACCTGACCGAGGAGGCTCCGCAGGGTCGTCTGGGCCAGCTGGGAGGTCGCGTAGATATAATCCTGGACCTCGAGCACGCACTTGAGCGGATCGATGACCCGGAAGTAGAGCACGGCGTTGACCTTGACCGTGACGTTGTCCTTGGTGATGACGTCCTGTGGCGGGATGTCCATAGTGATGAGCCGGAGACTGATCCTGACGATGCGGTCGATCGGGGCGAAGACGAGGATGATGCCGGGCCCCTTGGGCTGGGGCAGGACGCGGCCGAGGCGGAAGATGACCCCTCGTTCGTATTCCCGCAGGACCTTGATGGAGTTCAGGATGTAGAGGACGATGAGACCGACGATGATGATCGGCGCCGTCAAAAGGCTCATGTTCTTCTCCTTGTCGAGGCCGTCGGGCCCCGTTGAATTTGCCGGGTCAGACCTTTCCGACCCTTATCTTCAGTCCGCCGAGGACTTCGATGACTTTGACCTTTTCGCCCACCCGGATGGGCTCGCCGGCCTCCGCCTCCCAGAGCTCTCCGTGGACGAAGACCTTGCCCGAGGGGGCGAGGTCGGTCCTGGCCGTCCCCATCTCGCCGATCATCCCTTCCCGGCCGGAGAAGGGGCGACGGGCGTGCGCCCGGACGACCAGGGTCAGAAGGAAGATGACGATCGCGGATACCCCGAGGACGACCGGCAGGACGAAGCGCAGGCTGGGCCGGAGCTCGGTGATGGGGGCTTTGATGAGCATGAGCGAGCCGATGATCATGGCGGCGATCCCTCCGACGGCCAGCATTCCGAAGCTTTGGACCTTGACCTCGAGGACGAACAGGATCGCGGCGAGCAGGATGAGGCCCAGGCCGACGTAGTTGATGGGCAGGATCTGGAAAGCAAAGACGGCGAGCAGGAGCGAAATCCCTCCCAAGACGCCCGGCAGGATGGCCCCGGGGTGGGAGAACTCGAAATAGAGGCCCAGGAGCCCGATCATGAGCAGGATGTAGGCGAGGTTCGGATTGGCGATCGTGAGAAGGAACCTCTGCCGGAAGGTCATGGGGCGATCGACCAGGGGCTTGCCGGCGAGAGCGAGCGTCCTCGCGGAGCCGTCGAAGCGCTTGAAAACGCGTCCGTCGAGGCGGGCGACCAGCTCCTCCTCCGTTCCGACGATGAGATCGATGAGGCCGCCCTCCAGGGCCTCCCGTTCCGTGTACGAAAGGCTCTTCCGGACCGCGTCCTCGGCCATGCGGACGTTCCGGCCCCGCTTCTCGGCGACCGTCCGGATATAGGCCGCGGCGTCGTTGACGACCTTCTCCTCCATGGTCTTGTCCATGGCCTGGCCCGTGATCGAGACGCCGACGGGATGGGCAGCGCCCGTGCTCGTGCCCGGGGCCATGGCGAAGACGTCGGCGGCCAGGGCGATGAAGAAGCCGGCCGATGCGGCCCGCGACCCGCTCGGGCCGACGAAGACGGCCACGGGGGTCTTGGCATTGACGATCGCGGCCATGATCTCCCGCATCGACGTGTCGAGCCCGCCGGGCGTGTCGAGGGTCAGGACGACGAGGTCCGCCCCGTCCCGGTCGGCCTTTTCGAGGGACTGGACGACGTATTCGGATGTGACCGGGTGGATGGGGGCGTCGACCTTGATCCTGACGATCGCCGCCGCGGCCGAAAGGGGGGCCGCGAGCGCCAAAAACAGGAGTATCCGCGCTTTCACTGCACCTCTATTATATTATCCTTGACTTTTTATTTTCAATAAATTAAATATAATATTCGCGTTCACGGCAAGGAGCTTTTCTGATGATCAAGAATGATATAGCCCTGGCGATCGAGAAGAAGACGGAGTACAACAGGGCCAGATCATTGTCGATCGTCGAGGGCGTCCTCGAAGCCCTCAAGACCGCCCTGACGAACAAGGAAAAGGTCGAGATCCGCGGCTTCGGCAGCTTCAAGGTCGTGCCCAAGAAGACCGGATTCGGCCGGGACATCCGCCGTCAGAAGCAGATCCGCATCGAGAAGGGCCAGCGGATCAAGTTCCGCCCCGGCCAGGAGCTGAAGACGCTCCTCTCCAAAACCAAGCCCACCTGACCTATTCATAAAAACGCCCCCTTTTTTCTCCATTTCTTCTATTGGGCGTTTTTACCCTTCGGGCAAACCGATCCGGCCCCATCTGCTTCGTTCTCGGGGTTCGCAGTACTAAAGAGTACAGCTTCACCCCTCGGGCCTCGCATCTGAGGGCCGCCTCGGTTCGTGAATAGTCCAGGCTAAACCCCTGCTTCGGCGTCCCGGACAAGCATCGCGTACAGCCGCTCGGCCTGCTCGACCGTCGAGGCGAGAGAGCCCGACGTATCGATGGCGTAATCGGCGTGGGCCAGCTTCTCTCTCCGGCTCATCTGCGTCCCGATCCGCCGCAGCGCTTCGCGACCGCTGAGGCCGTCCCTGAGGCGCAGGCGCCGGACCTGCTCGGCCTTGCCGCAGTGGACGACGATGACGCGGTCGAAATGGCGCGCGTACCCCGCTTCGATGGTCAGGGCGGCCTCGACGACGAAGATCCGGGGGGGGCGGCCGCCCGCGCGCTCGAGCCGGCGAGCCGCCTTTTCGTGCTCGGCCAGGACGAGCGGGTGGACGAGCCGGTCGAGGAAACGGCGGGCGGCCGGATCGGCGAAGACGATCGGGCCGAGGCGGGCCCGGTCGATCGTCCGGTCGGCGCGAAGGATGCCGTGCCCGAAGCGGGCCACGACGGCCTTCCAGGCGGGCCGGCCGGGCAGCATGAGGGCGTGGGCCGTCGCATCGGACGACAAGACGGCGCAGCCTTTCTCGGCGAGTATGCGGGAAACGACCGATTTGCCGCAGGCGATCCCCCCCGTCAGGGCGACGCGGAGGACGCTATTTCTTCTTGGGCTCTTTCCGGACCGGGACGACTTTGAACATGTCATCGCTGAACCGGACGGCGACGCCCTGGCGCTTCGTTCTCTTGTCGGGCTTCTCCAGCCGGACGGTGATGCCGCCGACGCGCAGCCGGAGCCTCTTGCCGTCGGCGAGCTTCTCGGGGAGCTCGATGTAGAGGTTGAGCTTGGAGCCGACGACGACCCCCGAATCCAGGGTGAAATAGGCCCCGCCGGACGAGATGTTCTCGAGGCTCGTCTCCTCCTTGAACTTGGCCCCGCCGGCGAGGTTCCCTTCGATGAGCGTTTCCAAGGGGAAGTCGAACCGCCATTCCCGGCGGCGGTTGATCTCCAGGTCCTCGGGCAGGACCTTGGCCTTTTTCTTGGATGCGGCTTTCTTCTTCGGAGCGGCTGTCTTTGTCATGGCGTCCTCGATTCCTCGCTTTTAGAAGAGGGCCGAATTGATAGCGTAGAGCGCCAGCTGGAGGCGGCTGTGGGTGTCGAGCTTGGCGTAGATGCTCTTGATGTGCGACCGGACGGTGTTCTTGCTGATGAACATCAGCTCGGCGATCTCGTCGTTGCTCTTGCCCTGGCCGATGAGGCGCAGGACCTGGAACTCGGTCGGCGTGAGCTGGTCGAGCGTCTTCTCCTTGAGGTCCCGGCCGACGACGGAGATGATCCGGTCCATGATGCTGGACATCTTGTCCCGGGGCAGCCAGATCTCGCCCTTGTGGATGCCGCGGACCGCCTCGGGCAGCTGGGACGAGGCGTCGTTGAGATCGAAATACCCGCGGGCCCCGGCGTTGATGAGGTTGACGATCTCCTCGTGGGCCGGGATGCTGCCGAGGAGGAGGAGCTCCGACTTGCCCTGGGCCTTGGAGATCTCGCGGATGGCCTTGCAGATCTCCCGGAGGTTCGGGAGGGCCTCCATGTGGGCGAAGAGGATGACCTCCGGCTTGAGCTTCCGGATCGAATCCATGAAAGACTCGATCGTATTCTTCTCAATGTTGAGGATATCCAGGTCCGTGTCGGCCTCGAGGGCTCTCAGGATGCCGGCGAGGATGATCTCGGACGGGCAGAAGACGAGGAGGGTGATCTTCTGAGGGTTCGCGACGGCGGTTTTCTTTTTCTCCATGCTGGCCTCGGCCCCTTTTTGCGTTTTGATCGGCTTCGACGGCTTGTCCATCGGGTCGCCGGAATCATAGTCAATCGGCGGAGGCTTGTCAAGCGGGGGGGGTGAGGGGGGGTGAGGCGGACCGCCGGAGGCTAGCCTGAATTATTCACGAATCGAGATGGCCCTCAGATGCGAGGCCCGAGGGGTGATGCTGTACTCTGAAGTACTGCGAACCCCGAGAACGAAGCAGATGGAGCCGGATCGGTTCGCCCGGAGGGTAAAAACGCCCCATAAGATATGGAGAGAAGAAACGGGCGTTTTTATGAATAGGTCGGGCTAGGCCGGCGGCAGACTGTTCGGGTGGAGGCGGAAGCCGCGGTCGAGCCGGACGACGATGAACTGGGATTTGTCGCCCGCGTCCTCCAGGCGGACATAGACGACCGCTCCGGACAGGACCATCCGCAGCGGGCTCTCGAGGATGAGGGTCCTCGGGATATCCAGGAAAAGGGTCACCCGCGTGTCGATGCCGAGCCGGGCCTTGAGCCGGAACTGGGCCTCCTGGGAACTGATCCCGCAGACCGACGTCCGTTCCTCGAACTTCCGGCCCGAGGCGTCCAGGCCCTTGACCAGGGCCGGGAGAGAGATCTCGAAGGAGCGCTCCCTTTTCCCGGTCCTGGCCGCGGGGGGGGTGGAGGGATCATGAAGAGATTTCGCCATTTCCATATCGAGAGGCATTTTCCCAGGTCTCACAGGCGGGAACAATCACTTTTCCTGGGGAATCGCGGGGTCATATTCGGGCCGCGAGCCTCATCGTTAGAGGCTAGGCGCGGAGGTCGGCGGCACAGGCCTGGCGGCGCCCTCGTCGGCGTCGGCCTGGATGATATACCTCGATTCGAGACGGAGGGCGACCTGGGGCGGGGCGCCGTCCCCTTCGCCAGCCTCGACATCGACGATCGTGCCCTTGACCACGAGCTTGAGCAGCCGCCCTTCCCCCAGCTTAGGCGGGAGGGCGACGACGAGCTTCAGCCGGGAGCCCAGGGCCACGGCGTTACGGAGAGGGAAGAGGGCGCCCTGATGGCTCATATACGCGAGGGTCGTCTCCTCGTGGAAGAAGGCCCCGTCGGGGTCCGGACCTTCGACGCTCATGGGCAGGGAGAGCTTGAAGCCACGCCCGGCCGGGCGGTGACGGATGGGCCTGGACTCCCAGGTGATCCTGCTCAGCATAGCGGCTTCCTTTTCCTTGAATTGGCGCTCCCAGCATCGCATGCGGACGCGCGGCCGGTCAATCACCCCTAACGGTGAACCCCTGGGGGATATTCTTGACAATTCCCGGACCCGCCGCTAGAATCGTAAAACGCTCAAAGACAAGGAGATGTCGTGAACCAGAAGGACCGGCAAGTGAAGATGCTCACGCCCAAGAGCGAGGACTTCTCGAAGTGGTACGTGGAGGTCGTCCAGAAGGCCGAGCTGGCCGATTACACCCCCATGAAGGGGATGATGGTCATCCGTCCTCACGGATACGCGGTCTGGGAGAACGTCCAGAAGGCGCTCGACCTGCGCATCAAGGCCGCCGGCCACGTCAACGCTTACTTCCCCCTGTTCATCCCGGAGAGCTTCCTCAAGAAGGAGGCCGAGCACGTCGAGGGCTTCTCGCCCGAGGTCGCCTGGGTCACCATCGGCGGCAAGGAGGAGCTCGAGGAAAGGCTGGCCGTGCGGCCGACTTCCGAAGCGATCATCGGCCACATGTACGCGAAGTGGATCAAGTCCTGGCGTGACCTGCCCGTTCTCATCAACCAGTGGGCCAACATCGTCCGCTGGGAGAAGGTGACCCGGCCGTTCCTCCGGACGACGGAGTTCCTCTGGCAGGAAGGCCACACCTGCCACGAGACGGCCGAAGAGGGAGAGGCCGAGACGCTCCGCATCCTCGACCTCTACCGCGACGTCTGCGAGTCCGAGCTGGCCATTCCCGTCCTCACCGGCCGCAAGTCGCTGAGCGAGAAGTTCGCCGGGGCCTCGATGACCTACGCCGTCGAAGCCCTGATGTCCGACGGAAAGGCCCTCCAGATGGGCACCTCGCACAACCTGGGCCAGAACTTCTCCAAGGCCTTCGACATCAAGTTCGAGGACCGCAACCAGACCCTCCAGCACGTCTGGCAGACGTCCTGGGGCATGACGACGCGGACGATCGGGGCCCTGATCATGGTCCACGGCGACGATTCGGGCCTGCGCTTCCCGCCCCGGGTCGCCCCCGTCCAGGTCGTGGTCGTGCCGATCTCCATTGGCAACTGGAAAGAGACGGTCCTTCCGGCCGCCCGGGCCGCCGCCGAGGGGCTGCGCGCCGCGGGCCTGCGCGTCGAGATGGACGCCCGCGAGGAGGCGACCCCCGGCTGGAAGTTTTCCGAATACGAGATGCGCGGCGTGCCGGTCCGGATCGAGATCGGCCCGCGCGACATCAAGGCCGGACAGGCCGTCCTCGTCCGCCGCGATACGGCGGCCAAAGAGACCGTGCCTCTCGCCGCCCTGGCGGCCCGCGTTCCCGCCCTGCTCGGCGAGATCCAGGCCGGGCTCATGTCCCAGGCCCGGGCCTTCCTCGAAGCCAACATCCGCGACGCCGCGGACTACCCGGAATTCAAGGATATCCTGGAGAACAAGCGCGGCTTCATCCGCGCCGCGTGGTGCGGGGGAGAGGCCTGCGAGTCCCGGATCAAGGCCGAGACCATGGCCACGATCCGGGTCATCCCGATCGACGAGGCCGAGGCCAAGCCCGGCAAGCCCTGCATCGCCTGCGGGGCCGAGGGCCAGGCTCTGGCCTTTTT
>Ga0209253_10001171_pt1 | contig 22909 bp, 21 predicted proteins | sample FrelakmetBRP12BR_FD_187145 | JGI IMG/M metagenome (GOLD analysis project Ga0209253, IMG submission 187145) | Freshwater lake sediment microbial communities from the University of Notre Dame, USA, for methane emissions studies - BRP12 BR (SPAdes)... | ecosystem: Environmental > Aquatic >...
CCACACCGCATTGCCCGCGACCGCGAGGTGGCCCCAGGACGCGACCGCGTGCCTCGGGCCGGTGGAGATCAGGTACAGCGCGCGGCGCTGCGGCTCGAACGGCGCCAGCGGCCGGCCGTCGAGCGTGGCGATCAGGTTGGCGGCGAGCGGCGGGCCCGCCCGCACGGCGTACACGCCGGACTTGGCGCGCGGGGTGTCGACGAAGGTGGCGGCGTCGCCGGCCGCGAACACGAACGGATGCGACGCCGACTGCAGGTTCGGGGTGACGGCGATGAATCCGCGCTCGTCGGTGGCGAGCCCGCTCTTGCCCGGCCACGCTTCCGCCGCCGCGCCGGTGACCAGCATCGTTACGTCGGACGGGAGCACGCCGCCGTCCTCGAGCTGCGCCGAGTCGCGTTCGAGATGGCGCACCATGCCTTCGACGAGGCGCACGCCTTGCCGCAGCAGCGCGTCCTTCAGCAGGGTGCGGGCGCGCATGCCGTGGCCAGGCAGGATCGACTCCGCGCCCGTGACCAGCTGAACGCGCACCCGGTCGCGGCACACGGCCAGGCGGTACTTCATCGCAAGCGCGATCTCCACGCCGCCCGCGCCGGCGCCGATGACGGTCAGCCGCAGCGGCGTGTCGGTCGTCAGCGCGTGCGCGTGGATGCGCGCCCAGCCCTCGACGAAGTTGTCGAGCGGACGGATCGGCAGCGCGAAGTCGCGCGAGCCCGGGATCGTGTCGAAGTCGATCGCCGGGCCCGTCGCGATCGAAAGAAGGTCGAACTCGATCAGTTCGTTGCCGTCGGTGCGGACGACCTTGTGCTCGAGGTCGAGTCCCACGATCCGGCGCTGCACGAGGACCGCGCGAGCGGCCTCGGCCAATGGGGACAGCGGGATCGTCAGTTCGGGGAGCGTGTAGTGACCGGCGATCCAGCCGGGCAGCATGCCGCTGTACACGAGCCGGTCCGACGGCGTCACCAGGACCACCTCGACGTCCTGCCGCGGATTCGCGGCGAGCGCGCGCAGCACGAAGGCGTGCGCCTGGCCTCCTCCGACGAGCAACAGTCTCTTCATCGCATCACTCTCACTCTGCGGCCAGCGCCATGTCGCCGAACCACGCCGTCGCCTGGCTCTTGGTGTTGTCGGCGTCGGTGGCGAACGCGAGCGCGGCCACCTTCGGCAGGCCGAACGCCGCTTCGCGCGGAAACGCCTGCGCGAAGTCCGCGCGCAGGTCGCGACGCTCGTCGATCCAGCGCGACGGCTCTCCGCTCGCGCCCGATCGCAGCACGAGCATGCGCACGCGACTCGTGTAGGCATTGTCGATCCAGCGGCCGGCCGGCAGCGTGCGGTCCCAGACGTAGCACATCGTCGCCGCGGGCAACTGCGGGTCGAACAGGCGGCGGCCCAGCTGGATCTTCGTGCGGTCGACCAGCGACAGCCGCTCCAGCGGCACGTCGAACAGCACGCACACCTTCGCTGCGACGTCGTCGCCCGCGCGGGAGGTGAGGTCGGAGTGTTCCGGGAACCGGTCGACGCGCCACGCGAAGCGCAGGATCGGGGTCGCGCCGATGTCGGCGTTCAGCGGATGGACGACGTTGGCGTACGACGCGTCCGCGTCCGCCCGCACCGCCCTGCGCCCGTCGCTGTCCGTGACCGCGTAGCGCGTGTGGCGCGGGATCTTCGGCAGCGTGACGATGCGCCACGGCGCCGGCAGTTCCGGGCCGCTCGCGCTCGAAAAGGGGGCGACCCGCGGCTCGGTGGCGGCGAACGACGCGCCGGCCGTGGCGAGCAGGGCGAGGGCCAGGAACGAGAGACGCGCCTTCATTGCCCGGAGGGAACATCGACGAGACCGAGGGCGAGGGCGCGGTCGAGGTCCTCGCCCCGATCGAGATCCCAGCACATCGGCAGCTCGGCCAGGCGCAGGCGCTGGTCGGCCGCCCGCTCGCGCGTGGTGGCGAGCACCGTCGCGCTGCCCCACGCCACCTGCTCGAACAACGCGGGATGGAACCGCTTCATTCCGATCAGCACGTAGCCGCCGTCCTCGGCGGGCTGGATCACGGCGTCGGCCCCTTGCAGGGCGGTGGTTGCGGCCTCGAGATCGGCTGCGGTCTGTGCCGGGCAGTCGGTTCCGATCAGCAGCATCGGGCGGTTCCCGTCGAGGGTTTCGGCGAACGCGGTCGACATCCGCGCGCCGAGGTCGTCCCCGTGCTGCAGGCGGAGCGTCACGCTCGCGGCCTGCGCCAGCGCGCGGGTGTCGGCATCGTCGGCCGTGGTCCACAGCGTGACGCGCGCCCCGCGGACGGCGCGCGCCCGTGCGAGCGAACGCTCGATCAACTGCCGCTGCAGACGGGCCGCGCCCGCCGCGCCGAGCCGAGGGATCAGCCGCGTCTTCGCCTGGCCGGCGATCGGCGCGCGCGCGAACACGGCGATGTCGACGTTCGCGTCAGCGGGCATCGCGATAGGCCGCAGCGAGGCGCGCGGGATCGGCGCCGAGGAAGTAGGCGAGGCGCAGGCGCCACATCAGCAGCACGGTCCTCACGACGCCGTGCCGCTCCCAGCGCCGGCCGGACGTCGTGACGCGCGCGCGGATGGCGATCGGCCACACCACCCGGCGTGCGCGGCGCGAGAACTCGATGTCTTCCATCAGCGGAAGTTCGGCGAAACCGCCGAGGGCCTCGAACAGCGCGCGGGTCGCGAACAGGCACTGGTCGCCGGTGCAGATGCCGGTCACGCGCGACCGCAGGTTCATCGTCGCGGCCACGAACCGCAGCGCCGGCGCGGCGCCTTCGATGCGCACGTCGAAGCGGCCCCACGCGGATGGCCGCCCGGCGCACGCGGCGCGCACCGCGCGATCGGCGTCGTCCGGCAGCCGGGTGTCCGCGTGCAGGAAGAGCAGGGTGTCGATCGCCGGGTCGGCCAGGGCAAGGCGCGCGCCGGCGTTCATCTGCAGCGCCCGGCCGCGGGGCGCCACCAGCACGTGGTCCGCCGCCGCGCGCGCGCGCTCGACGGTGCGGTCGGTGCTGCCGCCGTCGACCGCGACCACGACGACCCCACGCGCGCGCAGCGGTGCGAGGCGCGCGAGCGTGTCCGCGATCGCGCGTTCCTCGTTCAGCACAGGGACGATGACGGCGAGCCGCATGGTTCAGCGCACGCGCACCTTCCGCGGCAGCGCGCCGGGCATCGTCTCCTCGACGATGGCGGCGAGTTCGGCGGCGCCGAGTACGTGAATCCCCGGCCCCGCGCGTTCGACCGCGTGCAGGATCGCGGTGGCCGCCGTGCGCGCGCGCAGCGCCTGCAGGCGCTGCGGCAGCATGATCTCGACCACCATCCGCGTGAAGGTCCGGACGAGTCCCGGCAGCCATCCGCCGGAGGGTTGCGCCGCGTCGGCGGTCGGCCGGATCACCAGCAGCGTCTCGAACCCCATCTCAGCGATCTCCACTTCGGTCGCGCTCGACAGCGTGTGCGAAGCGGCGTTCATCTGGAGCAGCGCGGGCAGCGGCGACACCAGCACCAGGCGCGTCGCGCCGCAGTCGCGCGCCGTGCGCGCGGCCTTTGCGATGTCCTCCGCCGCGACGCGCTGCATCGGCGAGGCCTTGGGCACGAACGTCTCCGGGCCGGTGATGCAGATGTACGCGTCGTCCGCCACCACGACGCCCTGGCCAGGCATCCACGGCTTGAAGCGCGCGGCGGCCGAGCCGATCCACTGCTCGACCGCCACGTGCACGGTGGCGTAGCGGCTGCCGCCCACGAGCCCGGCGAGGATCTCCTCGCCCAGCGCACCCACCATGCCGAGGGCGAGCGCGGTGCGGGGACGTTGCGGTGCTGCGGTGGACATGGCCGGTGCGGCGGGAGGCGACGCGTGCTGCATTCCCGCAAGCTTAGCGGGCCGCGCGGTCGGTCAGTGCGCGGCTCCTGACTTTGCATACGCCGGACGCCGGTCGCGCGGCATCGCGAGCACCGCGCGGAGCACCGCGCTGAAGCTGCCCGCGCCGCGCCGCCACGCCTGCAAGGCGTCCAGCGCCGCCCATTGCCCTCGCGTGATGGTGGACCGCTTCCACGCGCCCGCGGCGTACTTGTTCGCCTCGGCGAGCGTGGGATACACGTGGATCGTGCCCAGGATCTTCTCGAGCCCGAGGCCGTGCTTCATCGCGAGGACGTACTCGGCGATCAGGTCGCCGGCATGCTCGCCGACGATCGTCACGCCGAGGATGCGGTCCGTGCCGGGCGCGGTGAGCACCTTCACGAACCCGTGCGCCTCGCCGTCGGCGATGGCGCGGTCGAGGTCGTCGATGCCGTACACCGTGACCGCGTGAGGAACGTTCCGCTCGTTCGCTTCCGTTTCGCTGAGGCCCACGCGCGCGACCTCCGGGTCGGTGAAGGTCGTCCACGGGATCACCCGGTAGTCCGCCTTGAAGGTGCGGAAGCTGCCGAAGAGGGCGTTGACCGCCGCGTACCACGCCTGGTGCGACGCCGTGTGCGTGAAGTGAAAGGGCCCGGCGACGTCGCCGCACGCGGTGATGTTGGGATAGATCGTCCGCAGGGACTCGTCGGTCGCGACGGTGCGCAGCGGCGTGGTGCCGATGCCCAGCTCCTCCAGGCCGTAGCCGGACGTGTTCGCCACCCGCCCGGCGGCGACGAGGAGCTGGTCGAACTCGATCGCCACCTCGGCGCCTGCGTGCTCGCAGACCAGCCGGCGCGCGCCGTCGCCGTCGACGCGCAGTGCCTTGTGCCCGAGGCGGACGTCGATGCCTTCCGCGCGGAACCGCTGCAGGACGGCCTCGCTGACCTCCGGGTCCTCGCGCAGCATCAGCCGCGGCGCCATCTCGACCTGCGTGACCTGGCTGCCGAGCCGCGCGAAAGCCTGCGCGAGCTCGCAGCCGATCGGCCCGCCGCCGAGCACCAGCAGCCGTCGCGGCAGCGTCCGTATGTTCCAGAGCGTGTCCGACGTCAGGTAGTCGACGCGTTCGAGACCGGGAATCGGCGGCACCAGGGGACGCGCGCCGGCCGCGATCACGATGCTCTTGGTCGTCAAGGTGCGCGGTCCCTGCGGCGTCTGCACTTCGACGGTCCACGGGGTCGTGATCCTCGCGGTGCCTGCGACGCAGTCCACGCCCAGCGCCCGGTAGCGCTCGACCGAGTCGTGCGGCTCGACGGCCCGCACCACACTCGCGACGCGCTCCATCACGTCGGCGAAGTCGAACCGCGCGCCGGCCTCGGCGATGCCGAACTCCTTCGCGCGCGCGATGTGCGACAGCAGCTTTGCCGAGCGCAGCAGCGCCTTGCTGGGAACGCAGCCGGTGTTGAGGCAATCACCGCCCATGCGGTGACGTTCGACGAGAGCCACCTTCGCCCTGGTCGCCGCGCCGATATAGGCCGACACGAGCCCGGCCGAGCCGGCGCCGATCACGACCATGTTGTAGTCATAGGCGGCCGGGCGCTTCCACTTCGCGTAGACCTGTCGCGCCTTCAGCGCGTCGAGCACCCGCCTGGCCGCGAGCGGCAGCAGTCCGATCAGCGCGAAGGCCACCAGCAGCCCGGCGGACACGCGGAACTGCCCGAGCTGCGTGCCGGCGTAGACGTACACCATCGTGCCGAGCAGCATGCCCACCTGGCTGACCCAGTAGAACCGGAGCGCGCCGATGCGCGTGAGTCCCATCAGCAGGTTGATCAGGAAGAACGGGAAGACAGGAACGAGCCGCAGCGCGAACAGGTAGAACGCGCCTTCCTTCTCGATGCCGGCGTTCACCGCGGACAGGCGCTCGCCGAACCTCGACTGCACCCAGTCCCGCAGCACCAGGCGCGCGGCCAGGAAGGCGAGCGTCGCGCCGACGGTCGACGCGAACGACACGAGCAGTGTGCCGAGCCAGAAGCCGAACAGGGCGCCGCCGACGAGGGTCATCGGCACCGCTCCGGGCAGCGACAGCGCGGTGACCGCCACGTAGGCGATGAAGTAGACGGCGACGGTCTGCAGCGGATGCGCGGCGTAGAAGGCGTCGATGCGCGCGCGCTGCGACTCGAAGAATTCCTGCGTGACGTACTGCTTAAGGTCGAAGACGAAGAACGCCGCGAAGGCGGCGAGCAGCAACACGAGGACCAGCAGGCGCTTCTTGTTCATTCACGTGCCTCGCAGGACGCGGCGCGCGCCGCGGTGCCCTTCCGGGCCACGATGGTTCAGGCGGCGAGCGCGCCGCCGCACGACGAGCCCTGGCCCGCGGTGCATGCGTAGCAGTGGTCGGCGACGGCGATCGGGTTGTCCGCGAGGTCGCGCGCGAGCAGGTCGCGCAGGTGCAGCGTCGCGCCGCGGCGTCCGTCGGCGCGCAGCGGCATGCCGAGCATCTGGTTGAAGTCGCAGTCGTGCAGGTTGCCCTGCCAGTCGACCGACACCAGCGAGCGGCACATCACGCCGGGCAGGTTCTCCGGCCGGTGCGCGCTGCGCAGCAGCGCCATGTAGTCGCGGAACTGCCCCTTGCTGATCAGCGTGCTTCCGAAGCGCGCGATCGGCTGGTTGGTGATCGTCAGCAGCTGGTTGAAGCGCACGCCGAAGTTCACCGCCAGCAGCCGCTTGTAATCCTGTTCGAGCTGGAACTGCGGCGGCGGCAACGACGGTCCCTGCGGGTTGTAGACGAGGTCCAGCGTCAGGTCCGAACCGTCGGCGCCGTAGCCGAGCGCGTTCAGGCGCCGCAGCGCCCGGATGCTCTTGTCGAACACGCCCTCGCCGCGCTGTCGGTCGACATTGGCCTGCGAGTAGCAGGGGAGGGACGCGACGATCTGCACGCGCTCGCGACAGAGGAAGTCGGCCAGGTCTTCATGGCCGGGCTCTTCGAGGATCGTGAGGTTGCAGCGGTCGATCACCGCGGCGCCGAGCGCGCGCGCCGACGAGACGAGCCGCCGGAAGTGTTCGTTCAGTTCGGGCGCGCCGCCGGTCACGTCCAGCGTCGCGATCCGCCGTGCGCGCATCACCTCGAGCACCAGGTCGACCGTTGCGCCGTCCATCTGCTCGGTGCGGTTCGGCCCGGCATTGACGTGGCAGTGCAGGCAGGACTGGTTGCACCGGTATCCGAGATTGACCTGCAGCGTGTCGATCGACCGGCGGCGCAACGGCGGGAAGTCGGTGACTTTCAGCAGCGGAAAGGTGGCGTGCACGGTGGTTGTTCCTGGCCGGGGTGCGGCTTCGTCGGTCGAGGGCACTCAACCTTACATAAACGGATGGCCGCGCTGCCGCACGGCGTGCGGGGTCATTCGCCGAGTCGGCGCATGGCGCTCCGCAGGAAGTCCATCTGGCGGTCGACCCGCGAGCACATGTCGCAGAAGCGCAGGTGCAGCCACAACCGCCGGCGCTCGCCCAGCCCGCGCCTACTTCTTCTTCGCGTGCCGCAGCCGGCGGACCAGCGAGGACGTGTCCCAGCGGTTGCCGCCCATCGCCTGGATCTCCGCGTAGAACTGGTCGACCAGCGCGGCGACCGGCAGCGGCGCGCCATTGCGGCGGGCCTCGTCGAGGCACAGGCCGAGGTCCTTTCGCATCCAGTCGACGGCGAACCCGAAGTCGAACTCGTCGTCGATCATTGTCTTGCCGCGGCTGTCCATCTGCCAGCTCTGCGCGGCGCCCTTGCCGATCACCTGCAGCACCAGCTTCATGTCGAGGCCGGCCGACTGGCCGAAGTGGATGCCTTCGGACAGGCCCTGCACCAGTCCGGCGATGCAGATCTGGTTGACCATCTTCGCGAGCTGGCCCGCGCCCGACGCGCCGATCAGCGTCACCGCCTTCGCGTATGCCATCGCGACGGGCTGCGCGCGCTCGAACACGGCCGGGTCGCCGCCGCACATCACCGTCAGCTGGCCGTTGACGGCACCGGCCTGTCCGCCGGACACCGGCGCGTCGATGAAGTGCAGCCCCAGCTTCTTCGCCTCGGCGTCGAGGTCGCGCGCCACCTTGGCCGACGCCGTCGTGTTGTCGAACCCGACCGCGCCTTTCGACATGCCGGCGTACGCGCCGTCCGCGCCGAGATAGACGCCGCGCAGGTCGTCGTCGTTGCCGACGCAGGAGAAGACGATCCGGGCCCCCGCGGCGGCCTCGCGCGGCGTGCGCGCGGCCTTGCCGCCGAACTCCTCGACCCACTGGTCGGCCTTCCTGGCGGTGCGGTTGTAGACGGTGACGTGGTGGCCGGCGCGCGCGAGGTGGCCGGCCATCGGATAGCCCATCACGCCGAGGCCGAGGAAGGCGACGGTGTGCGGAGCGACTGGTTCGTAGGTCTTGGTCATGGCTCGTGTCGGTCGATGCAACCGCGCGATTCTACTGGCGGGCCACCGGCCCGCCGCCACGGCCACACGAGGGGCGGATCGGCCCTCACGCCGCCGCGCCGGACTCGACGAACTTCATGTTCGTCAGGCCCGCGTCGGACTCGCCGTGCTGGCTCTTCGAGGCGCGGATCGCGTTGACCATTTCCAGCGCGGTCTTCGTGCACGGAGGCAGCTCGGCGTCGCTCGTGCCGAGCGGCGTCACGCGGTCGCCCCACTTCACCAGGTGCGAGCACAGCGTCAGGCCGCCACCGAAGCCCGGCATCAGAATCAGGTTGCCGGGCTTGATGCGGCCTTCCTCCAGCGCGTCGACCAGCGCGACGGGCACGGTGGCGGCGGACATGTTGCCGTAGCGCTGCACGGTGAGGAACACCTTCTCCATCGGGATGTGCGCGTGCTTCGCCACCGACTCGATGATGCGCAGGTTGGCCTGGTGCGGCACGACGAGGTCGATCTGCTCGGGCGTGACGCCGCACTTCGCGAGCACCTTCTCGGAGGCCAGCGCCATGCCCTTGACGGCCTTCTTGAAGATCTCCTGGCCGTCGAAGTCCCAGAGCGTGTCGCCCAGCTGGACGCCGCGGTTGGCGTAGCTGCAGCCCATGCCGCGCACGCGCAGGATATGGCGCGCGTCGGCGTAGCACCCCAGCTGTTCGCCGAGGAGCCCTTCTTTCTTGTCGCTCGCCTGCAGCACGACGGCCGCGGAGCCGTCGCCGAACAGCACGGCCACGTTGCGGTTGTTCCAGTCCATGTACGGCGTGATCAGCTCGACGCCGATGACGAGCGCCGTCTTCACCGAGCCCGTGCGGATCATCGCGGTGGCCGTCGACAGGCCGTACAGGAAGCTGGTGCAGGCGGTGTTGATGTCCATCGACGCCGCGTTGCTCGCGCCGATCAGCACCTGCACGCCCGAGGAACTGTTGGGCACCTGCTCGTCGTTGCTGCAGCTGCCGTAGACGATCAGGTCGACGTCCTCGGCCTTCAGGCCGGCGCAGGCCAGCGCGCGCTGGCTCGCCACGGCCGACATCTCGATCGCCGAGACGTGCGACACGCGCCGCTCCTTCATGCCGGTGCGGCTGATGATCCAGGCGTCGTCGGTCTCGAGGAAGGTCGCGAGGTCGGCGTTGGACAGCACGGAAGGCGGCATGCATTTGCCCCAACCGGTGATGGCGGCGTAGGTCATCGTGTCCCCTTGTCCCTTGGTGTTCGTGCGCCTTTCGCGGCGCATCGGCGCGCATTGTCCCAAAAATGGCGTGGCGGCGCGCTGTCCTATTGCCGGCGGGCGCTCGCAAGTGAGGGAGGCTTGAGCGCGGGCAACCGCCTGCGCGTCCGGGCCGCGGATCGATGTGATGGGTCAGGGGGTTGCTCCGAACGACGGAGTCCCCTGCGCGCCGACCGCGCTGCGGGGCGTCTCGACTCCGCGCGACGCGCAGCGGGCGACACTGGGCCGAGGGAGCTCTCTGCGGGCCGGCAGCTTTCGGAGTGAGCTCTCGCGGTTCCGCCGGTCGTGCCTTCCGGCCGGTGTTCCCCTTGGCCCGCCTCAGCATCGTGAGTGCGACGCCCACCGCATGGCGCCGCGCTGCGCGAGACACCCCACAGCGCGCTCGGCGCGCCGCGCCTTGTGGACAAGTACGTCGACCACCGTGCTCTTCGATCGTCCACGTAGTTGCTCGGCGAGCAGCGCGCGCCGAACTCCGTGCCTCGCCACAAGGGAAGGCGCCTGAGCGGGTGGTGGGGTACCTCACGGAGCGACCGTCAGGCGGCGGGCGTACCAGTAGCGCGAGGGCGGCGGGCCAAGTGGGCGCAGCCGCAAGGCATCACCATTGGTGCGCTGACGGCCACGCTCAGAAATCTGCTGGCCCGCAGGAAGTAGCGCTGGCTGAATGACGCCCGCCGCGACGGGCGCGGAGAGAGGTGCCCCGCCGCCCGTTCAGGCGCAGGCGACGACAACTTCGGTGTTCGATCAGGCAGGATGCAACGCGGTGACCCGGCTCGCTCGCCGACGCAACACCCGGTAGACCGCTGACACCTAGAACCCCGCCGCCAGCCCGTCGCGCCGCGAATCGCTCGCCGCGACGTAGCCGTCGACCGCGGGGTCGCCGAGGCGCCAGATGAACTGGCCCGAACCGAAGTCCATGTAGGTGTCCTTCGATTGCGTGATCCGGTGCCCGCGCGCGGTGAGTTCGCCGGCCACCGCCTGTCCCATCGCGCTCTCGATCTCGATGTCCAGCCCGTGCATGACGCGCCAGCGCGGCGCGTCGCACGCGGCCTGCGGCTGCTGCTGCTTCAGCAGCATGCGCAGCAGCGTCTGCACGTGGCCCTGCGGCTGCATGTTGCCGCCCATGACGCCGAAGCTCATCTGCGGCACGCCGTCCTTCATCAGGAACGCGGGGATGATGGTCTGGAACGGCCGCTTGCCGGGCGCCACGCAGTTGGGGCTCGCCGGATCCATCGAGAAGCCGGCGCCGCGGTTCTGCAGCGAGATGCCGTAGCCCGGCACCACGATGCCCGAGCCGAAGCCCATGTAGTTGCTCTGGATGAACGACACCATCATGCCGCTCGCGTCCGCGGCGGTGAGGTAGACCGTGCCGCCGCGCGGCGGCGTGCCGGCCGTCATCGCCTGCGCGCGCTTCATGTCGATGCGCTGAGCGCGTTCGGCGAGATAGGCGTCGTCGAGCATCTCCGCGGGCGTGACCGTCATGGTCCGTGGGTCGCCGACGTAGCGGTATACATCGGCGAACGCGAGCTTCATCGCCTCGATTGCGACGTGCTGCCAGTCGGCCGAGTCGAGCGCGTGCGACGCGACGTCGGTGTGGCGCAGGATGCCAAGGCAGATCAGCGCCGCGATGCCCTGGCCGTTCGGCGGGATTTCGTGCAACTGGTGGCCGTGGAATTCCGTGCTGATCGTGCCGACCCAGCCGCTGGCCTGCACCCAGTCCCAGTAGTTCGCGAGGTCCGCCGCCGTCAGCGCGCCGCCGGTGGCCTGCGCGTAACGCGCGATCGCGTCGGCGATCTCGCCCTTGTAGAACGCCTCGCCGTCGCTGTCGGCGATGAGCTGCAGCGTGCGCGCGGCGCCCGCCAGCGTGAAGTGTTCGCCGACGCGGGGCGCGCGGCCGCGCGGCAGGAAGTGCTCGGCCCAGCCCGGAAAGTCCTTCAGGAGCGGAGCGGCGAGCGACCACTTTTCCTGCACGATCGTCGACACGGCGAAGCCGCGTTCGGCATAGTGACGCGCCGGGGCGAGGACCTCGCCGAACGGCAGCTTGCCGAAGCGCCGGTGCAGAGCCGACCAGCCGGCGACGGCGCCGGGCACCGTCACGGCGTCCCAGCCGCGCGACGGCCGCTTCGCGGGATCGTCGCCGTACTTGCGGCGGAAGTGGTCGAGCGTCCACGCCGCCGGCGCGACGCCGCTCGAGTTCAGGCCGTGGAGCTGCTGCGTGGCCGGATCCCAGAGGATCGCGAAGTTGTCGGACCCCAGCCCGTTGCTGCACGGCTCCGTCAGCGTCAGCACGGCGGCGGTCGCGATCGCCGCGTCCACCGCGTTGCCGCCGCGCTGCAGGATGTGCAGTCCGGCCTGCGAGGCGAGCGGCTGCGACGTGGCGACGACGTTGCGGGCGAAGACCGGCGTGCGGACGGTCGGGTACGGGTTCTTCCAGTCGAAGCTCATGACGTGAACCGGGATGAAGCGTTGAGCTATTCGCCGGAGATCTTGCGTTCCTTGATCAGTTGGGCCCACTTCGCCGTGTCGCTGGCGACGACCTTCGCGAAATCCGCGGGCGACCCGCCGGCCGCGTCGTAGCCGAGCGTGCGCAGCCGCTCCTGGAACTCGGGCGTCCTGAGGATCGCGCCGATCTCCGTGTTGAGCCGCTGCGTGGCTTCGGCCGGCATGTTCTTCGGGCCGAACACGCCGAACCACGTGCTGGACTCGAAGCCCGGCACGGTGTCGGCAACCGTCGGCAGGTTCGGCAGCAGCGGCGAGCGCTTCAGCGAAGTGACCCCCAGCGCCTTCACGCGGCCGTCGCGGATGTGAGGCAGCGCGGAGGCGACGTTGTCGAACAGCAGCTGGATCTGGCCGCTGACCATGTCGGGAATGACCAGCGCGGTGCCGCGGTACGGGATGTGGACGATGTACGTGCCCGTCATCGACTTGAAGAGCTCGCCCGTGAGGTGGACGATCGTGCCGTTGCCGCTCGAGCCGAAGTTGAACTGGCCCGGCTTCGCCTTGATCTCGGCGATCAGCTCGGCCACCGTGTTCGCCTTCACGCTCGGCGACACGACGAGCACGTTGGTCGCGTTGGCCACGTGCGCGACCGGCGTGAAGTCGGTCTGCGCGTTGTACGGAATCTTCGGATTCAGGCTCGGGCCGATCGAGTGCGTCGAACTCGTGGCCATCTGGATCGTGTAGCCGTCGGGCGCGCTCTTCGCGACGAGGTCGCTGCCCAGCGCTCCGCCCGCGCCCGGCTTGTTGTCGACGATCACCTGCTGCTTCAGCCGCTCCGACAGCAGGCGCGCGAGTTCCCGCGACAGGATGTCGGTGGCGCCGGCGGGCGGGAAGGGCACGACCAGTCGGATCGGCCGGGTCGGATACGACTGGGCGGCCGCAAGGGCGGGCAGCACCACGAGCGCGAGCGCGGCGAGGATCCTGGACGGTTTCACGGGGATTCCTGACGAATGGACAGCGAACGATCTGCGGAATCGTACGCTGGGTGCGCTGATCTCGCCGGGACGGGCAACGGGGTGACGCGCGGATGCGCGTCGCCCCCGTGACTCAGTCGCCTTCCTGGAACGCCTCTTCGCGCTTCCGGCTGATCTGCGGGAGCGCGACGATGACGACCAGCGCGGCCGCCGCGATCAGCAGCCCCAGCGACAGCGGGCGCGTGAAGAACACCGTCGGATCGCCCCGCGACAGCAGCATCGCGCGGCGCAGGTTCTCCTCCATCATCGGCCCGAGGATGAACCCGAGGATCAGCGGCGCCGGTTCGCAGCGCAGCTTGAAGAAGAGGTAGCCGAGGGCGCCGAAGGCGGCCGTCATCAGCACGTCGAACGCGTTGTTGTTGATCGAGTAGACGCCGATCGCGCAGAACACGAGGATCGCCGGGTACAGCAGGCGGTACGGCACCTTCAGCAGCTGCACCCACATTCCGATCAGCGGCAGGTTCAGGATCACCAGCATCAGGTTGCCAATCCACATCGATGCGATCAGGCCCCAGAAGAGCGTCGGGTTGCTGGTCATCACCTGCGGTCCCGGCTGGATGTTGTGGATCGTCATCGCGCCGATCATCAACGCCATCACCGCGTTCGGCGGGATGCCGAGCGTCAGCATCGGGATGAACGACGTCTGCGCGCCGGCGTTGTTCGCCGACTCCGGCGCGGCAACGCCGCGGATGTTGCCCTGGCCGAACGGCGGGTTCGCGTTCTTGCCGCCGAGCTTCTTCTCGACGGTGTACGCCGCGAAGGCGGCGAGCAACGCTCCGCCGCCGGGCAGCACGCCGAGCACCGCGCCCAAGCCCGTGCCACGCAGCACGGCGCCCGAGGCCTGCTTCACCTCGTCCCAGGTCGGCATCAGCGAGCCCACCTTGTCGGTGAACACCTGGCGCTTCTCGCCGCCGTGTTCGAGGTTGGCGATGATTTCGGCGAAGCCGAACACGCCCATCGCGACGCCGACGAACCCGATGCCGTCGGCGAGTTCCGGGATGTCGAACGCATAGCGCGACACGCCCGAGTTGACGTCGGTGCCGACCAGGCCCAGGAGCAGGCCCAGCACGATCATGCCGATCGCCTTGATCAGCGAACCCGAGGCCAGCACGACGGCGCCGATCAGGCCGAGCACCATCAGCGAGAAATACTCGGCGGGGCCGAACTTGAACGCGAGTTCGACCATCGGTGCCGCGAGCGCCGCGAGCACCAGCGTGCCGACGGTGCCGGCGAAGAACGAGCCAAGGGCGGCGGTGGCGAGCGCCGCGCCGGCGCGGCCGCGCCGCGCCATCTGGTAGCCGTCGAGGCACGTCACCACGGACGAGGACTCGCCGGGCAGGTTGACCAGGATCGCCGTCGTCGAGCCGCCGTACTGCGCGCCGTAGTAGATGCCGGCGAGCATGATCAGCGCGGACGTCGGCTCCAGCGAGTACGTCATCGGAAGCAGCATCGCCAGCGTGGCGATTGGACCGATGCCGGGCAGCACGCCGATCAGCGTGCCGATCATGCAGCCGATGAACGCGTAGAACAGGTTCGTGAGCGTCAGCGCCGTGCCGAAGCCGAGGAGCAGGTTGTTGATCAGGTCCATGGCGTGTCCTCAGCGCTCCATGAACGCAGGGAGGACCGGGATCGTCAGTCCGAGGCCCCAGATGAACACCGCGAGCACGAGCAGGCAGAGGCCGATTGCCAGCGGCAGGATCTCCTTCAGCTTGAACTCGCCGCTGCCGAGGCTGGAGATGATGATCAGCGCCAGCAGCGCCACGATCAGTCCGGCCGGCCGCAGCAGCAGTCCGAACGCGACGACGGCCCCCAGCACGAGGATCAGGGGCTTGAAGTGAAACTTGTCGACGCGGCCGTGGCCTTCCTCGGATTCGGTGCGCATTCCCTTGAACGCAACGAAGGCGCCGATCGCCATCAGCAGCAGGCCGAGCACGGTCGGGAAATAGGCGGGGCCCATGCGCGCGGCGGTGCCCATGTCGTACTGCCGCGCGAAGCCGGCGAAGAACAAGCCGAACGCGATGAACATCACGCCCGACCAGAAGTCCTTGGCATTCTTGAGTTTCATGCTCCTCCCCAGGGGCGGCGTTCTAGTCGACGCGTGCGCCCGAAAACTTCACGACCTTCTCGTACTTCGCCATTTCGGAACGGACGAACTGCTGGAAGTCCCCCGGGGTCATCGGCGCCGGTTCCGCGCCCATGCGGGCGAGCCGTTCGCGCATTTCGGGCGACCGCAGCGCGGCCGTGAACTCCTTGTTCAGTCGCTCGACCACGGCGGGCGGCGTCCCCGCGGGCGCGAAGACGCCGAACCAGGTCGACACGTCGAAGCCGGGCAGCCCGCTCTCCGCCATCGTCGGCACGTCGGGCATCGCCTCGGCACGGCGCGTGGTGGTCACCGCGAAGGCCACCAGCTTGCCGGCCTTCACCTGGGTCAGCGCCGATGCGAGGTTGTCGAACATGAAGTCGGTCTGGCCAGCCAGCAGCCCCAGTTGAGCGGGAGCTGCGCCGGCGTACGGAATGTGCACCGCCGAGATCCTGGCCTGCGACTTCAGCAGCTCGCCCGCCATGTGGCCGGCGCTGCCGTTCCCGCCCGAGGCGAAGTTCAGCTTGCCCGGATTCGCGCGCGCATGCGCCACCAGGTCGCGCGCGCTGCGTATGTTCAGCTGCTGCGCGCGCTCGGGTGTCATCACGAGGACGTTGGGCACGTGGGCGATCAGCGTGACCGGCGCGAAGTCCCTGATCGGGTCGTACGGCAGCTTCGAGAACAGCCAGGGGTTGATCGCGTGCGTCGCGACCGCGCCGATCACGAGCGAATACCCATCGGGCGCCGCCTTGGCGACCAGGTCGACCCCGAGGTTGCCCCCGGCGCCCGGCCGGTTCTCGACGACGACGATGCCGAGCGGCTCCTTCACCCGTTCGGCCAGGGCGCGCGCGGCGGCGTCGAGAGGCCCGCCCGGCGGATACGGCACGACCAGGCGGATCGGCTTCGTCGGATAGGATTGGGCGGCGACCGGGCCGGCCAGCGCGCACAAGGCCAGCACGGCACCCAGTGCCACAAGCGCGCGGCGTCGAATCACGTTCTGGTCTCCGTCCTGGAATTCTTGTTTGACCGCATTAAACCCGAAATCGGGGCGAACGTGGAATCGTTCGCCCACCGCAAGGTGATCGCATGCTGCCGACACTCACCACCCCGCGATTGATCGTCGAGCACATGGCGCCCGGCCATGCGGAGGCGCTGGCCGACTTCTTCCGGCGCAACGAGCGGCACCTGGCGCCGTGGGATCCGCCACGTCCGGCCGGCATCGTGGAGCCGGAGTTCTGGGCGGCCGAGTGCGAGCGCGCGGTCGAGGACTGCGCACACGGAGTGGTGGTGCGGTGGGTGCTGCGCCTGCGCACGGCGCCGGAGCGCGTGATCGGCCGCATCAACTACACGCAGATCGCCCGCGGACCGTTCCAGTCCTGCATGCTCGGCTACGCGATCGATCACGCCCACGAAGGCCATGGACTGATGCGCGAGGCGCTCGAAGCGACGGTGGGGCACGTGTTCGCGGTCCTGAAGCTCCACCGCATCCAGGCCAACTACGTGCCGGGCAACGCGCGCAGCGGCCGCCTGCTCGAACGCCTGGGCTTCGTGAGCGAGGGACTCGCGAAGGACTACCTGTTCATCGACGGCGCCTGGCGCGACCACGTGCTGACGGCGCGCCTCAACCCGGCCTTCGACGCGTCGACCTTCAGCTCCAGGCGGTTCCGGCCTGCCTGAAGCCGTCGCCCACGGGCGGGTGCAGGCGGGCGACCGCGTCGTCCGCGAGCGGCGTCGCGTCGACCGAATCGACGAGCGCCGCCGGCGGGCCGCGGCGGGCCCAGCGCTCCAGCGCGTCGAGTTGCCGGTCCTCGCCGAGCGCCACCGCTTCGACGCTGCCGTCCGCGCAGTTGCGCACCCAGCCCCGCAGTCCGAGCCGCTGCGCCTCGCGGCACGTCGCGTGGCGAAAGCCGACGCCCTGGACGACGCCGCGGATGACCAGCCGGCGCGCCGCCATCAGACCGCGCCCAGCGACCTCAGGCGCTCGATCTCTGCCGCGTCGAGCCCGCACTCGCGCAGCACTTCCGCGGTGTGCTGGCCGAGCGTCGGCGGCGCCCGCTCGTACGTGGGCGGCGTGGCCGAGAACTTGATCGGATTGGCGACGAGCGGGACGGTGCCCGCCTGCGGATGCGGCAGGTCGATGAGCAGCGCACGCGCAGCCACCTGCGGATCGGCGAGTGCCTGGGCGATGTTGTTGATCGGTCCGCAGGGGACGCCGGCGGCTTCGAGCTGCTCCGTCCAGAACGCGACCGGCCGGGTGCGCACGATCGGCTCGAGGATCGCGAGGACTTGTTCGCGATTGCGCACCCGGTCCGCGTTGCGGCGGCAGGACGGCTGCGCCGACAGCTCGGCGCAGCCCGCGACCTCGCAGAACTTCACGAACTGTCCGTCGTTGCCCACCGCGATCACCACGTGGCCGTCCGCGGCCTCGAACACCTGGTACGGCACGATGTTCGGGTGCGCGTTGCCCGCGCGGCCCGGCGGCTTGCCGGACGTGAGGTAGTTCATGTTCATGTTGGCGAGCATCGCGAGCATCACGTCGAACAGCGCCATGTCGATGTGCTGGCCCTGCCCGGTGCGCTCGCGGTGCGCGAGCGCCGCGAGGATGGCGACGGTCGAGTACATGCCGGTCATCAGGTCGGAAACCGCCACGCCCGCCTTCTGCGGGCCGCCGCCCGGCAGGTCGTCGCGCTCGCCGGTGATGGACATGAACCCGCCCATGCCCTGGATGATGAAGTCGTAGCCCGCGCGGTCCGCGTGCGGACCGTACTGGCCGAACCCGGTGATCGAGCAGTAGATCAGGCGCGGATTCAGCGCGGCGAGGGTGGCGTAGTCGAGTCCGAAGCGGGCCAGTTGCCCGACCTTGTAGTTCTCGACGACGACGTCCGCGCGTTCGGCGAGCAGGCGCACCACCCGCTGCCCTTCCGGGTGCGCGAGATCGACGGTGACGGAGCGTTTGCCGCGATTCGCGGCCAGGTAGTAGGCCGCTTCCGTCGTGTCCTTGCCCTGCCCGTCCTTCAGGTAGGGCGGTCCCCATGCACGCGTGTCGTCGCCCGTGCCGGGGCGCTCCACCTTGACGACGTCCGCGCCGAGGTCGGCGAGCAGCTGGGTGCACCACGGGCCGGCGAGCACCCGGGTCAGGTCGAGCACGCGGAGGTGGCCCAGCGCGTTCATGTCCATTGCGCTCATCGAGGCGAGGTTAGCAAACGGCACGGCGATCGACGTTCCGTAGACTTCGCGGATGCGCCCGACGTCGCCGCGCCTGCTCCGCTTCGCACTGAACTGGTGGTCGCCCTTCCGCGGCGCGGGCATCCGGGTGCGGCACGTCGCTCCGGGCCTGCGCAGCGTCACGGTGGAGATGCGCCTGCGCGCGTTCAACCGCACCGGCGCGGGCGCGCACTTCGGTGGCTCGCTCTACGCGATGACCGATCCGTTCTTCGCGCTGATGGTGCAGGCGAGTCTCGGCAGCGAGTACCTGGTGTGGGACAAGGCGGGATCGATCGACTACGTTGCCCCGGGCCGGGGCCGCGTGTGGGCGCGGTTCGAGCTCGCCGACGCGGACCTCGAGCGCATCGTGCGCATGACGGCGTCCGGCGACAAGCACCTGCACCTGTTCAAGGTGGACATCCAGGACGACGACGGCATGGTGGTCGCACGCGTGGAGAAGATGGTCTACGTCCGGCGCAAGAGCGAAGGAGCAGGGCCGTGAAAGCGCACCAGCCGTGGCCCTGGGCGCGCGTGCTCGCGCATCGCGGCGGCGGGACGCTGGCGCCCGAGAACACGATCGGCGCGATCCGCGTCGGCATCGAGCACGGGTACCGCGCGATCGAGCTCGACGCGATGCTCCCCCGCGACGACGCGCCGATCCTGATGCACGACCCGTGGCTCGGACGGACGGTGATGGGCAAGGGCGCGATCACCGAGCACACGGCCGCGGAACTCACGCGACTCGACGCGGGACGGTGGCACTCGACGCGCTTCCGCGGCGAGCCGGTGCCGACGCTCGAGGACGCGCTGGCGTTCTGCCGGCGCGAGGGCGTGTGGTGCAACGTCGAGATCAAGCCGGCGCCGGGGCGCGAGGCGGCGACGGGCCGCGTGGTCGCGATGACCGTCGCCGCGGCCTATGCGGACTGCGTGCGCCGCGGCGGCGCGCAGCAGGGAACGATCGAGCCCTCGGTGCCGCTGCTGTCGTCGTTCTCGATGGACGCGCTCGAGTCGGCCCGCGCGGCTTGCCCCGACCTGCCGCGTGGCTGGCTGGTCGACCGCGTCCCGTCGGACTGGGGCGCGCGCTTCGATGCGCTGGGTTGCGTTGCCGTGCACGCCAACCACCGGCACCTGACGCCGACGCGGGCGGCGGAGATCAAGGCGAGCGGCGCGTGGCTCTTCTGTTACACGGTCAACCAGCCGGCGCGCGCGCGGGAACTGCTGGCGTGGGGCGTCGATGCGTTCTGCACCGACCGCATCGACCTGATCGGTCCGGACTTCGCGACGCGCGCCTGAGCGGCGCGTTGGGCCTCCTTACTGCGGGGGCTGGGTCTCGGCGAACGACGGGCGCGCCATGAGCTTCTCGTGGAGCCTGGCGAGGTTCGGGTAGGAGTCGCGCCACTTGATGTGCGCGAAGCGGAAGTCGAGATAGCCCAGCGCGCAGCCGACCGCGATGTCAGCCAGCGTGTAACCGTGGCCGTTGCACCAGGGCTTCTCGCCGAGTCCGCGACTCATCGCCGCGAGGCCCGCGTTGACCTTGCCCATCTGGCGCTCGATCCACTTCTGGCTCTGTTGCTCGGACGGGCGCTGGGTCTGTTCGAGGCGGGCGAGGATCAGCGCGTCGATCACTCCGTCGGCCAGCGCTTCCCAGGTGCGGACTTCCGCGCGCTCACGGCCGCTCGGCGGCAGGAGCTTGGAGACCGGCGTCGCCGTGTCGAGGTACTCGACGATCACGCGCGAGTCGAAGACCGCGCCGCCGTCTTCCATGATCAGGCACGGCACCTTGCCGAGCGGATTCGCTTCCTGGATCTTGCTGTCCGGCGCCCAGACGTCTTCGAGGTCGAGGTGATGTTCGATGCGCTTCTCCGCCATCACGATGCGGACCTTGCGCACATAGGGGCTCGTCAGCGAGCCGATGAGACGGAGGTTTTTGGACACCGGAGCGTCACCTGGAAGAGTCTGCGGCGCAGTATATCGGGCGGCGCTCGCCCCGCAATGCCGAGTGAAGCCGGGGACGGGTCCGATGGCCCGTTTGCTACACTGATTTCACTCTTCTGGCGCCAGTTTCTTCCGGTGCCCGTGTCCGCGCGAACATGTCCCTCGAACTCCTTGCCCTGACCGCCCTGTCGCCGCTGGACGGGCGCTACGGCCGCCAGACTGCCGAGCTCCGTGACGTCTTTTCGGAGTTCGCGTTCATGCGCGAGCGCCTGCGCGTCGAGATCGAGTGGCTGATCGCGCTCTCGTCGATCGGGCTGCCCGAGCTTCCGCCGCTGGCCGAGTCCGTGAAGGCCGACCTGCGCCAGCTCGTCGTGCACTTCGGCATCGAGGACTGCACCGAGATCAAGGCGATCGAGGCCGAGACGAACCACGACGTCAAGGCCGTCGAGTACTTCATCAAGGCGCGCGCCGGGGCGGCGCTCGGCAAGGCGTCCGAGTTCATCCACTTCGCGTGCACGTCCGAGGACATCAACAACGTCTCGCACGCGCTGATGCTCGAGCGCGGCCGCTTCGTGCTGCAGGGCCGGCTGCGCGCGATCCACGCGCAGCTGCGCGAATACGCGCACGGCCACGCCGACCTGCCGATGATGTCGCGCACGCACGGCCAGCCGGCGACGCCGACAACCGTCGGCAAGGAGTTCGCGAACGTCGCGGTGCGCCTGGGCCATGCGATCGACGCGATCGCCCGCGTGCCGCTGCTCGCGAAGATGAACGGCGCCGTCGGCAACTTCAACGCGCACCTCGCGGCCTGTCCGAACGTCGACTGGGAGCGCTTTTCGCGCGATCTGATCGAGGGGCTGGGCCTGACCTTCAACGAGCACACGATCCAGATCGAGCCGCACGACTACATGGCGGAACTGTTCGACGCCGTCGCGCGCGCGAACACGATCCTGCTGGACCTCGACCGCGACGTCTGGGGCTACATCTCGCTGGGTTACTTCAAGCAGAAGCTGAAGGCCGGGGAAGTGGGCTCGTCGACGATGCCGCACAAGGTCAACCCGATCGACTTCGAGAATTCCGAAGGCAACCTCGGCCTCGCCAACGCGGTTCTGCGGCACCTGGCCGAGAAGCTTCCGGTGTCGCGCTGGCAGCGCGACCTCACCGACTCGACGGTGCTGCGCAACCTCGGGGTGGCTTTCGGCTATTCGCTGGTCGCCTACGACGCGTGCCTGCGCGGGCTGCGCAAGCTCGAGGTCAACGAGGCGCGGCTGAAGGCCGACCTCGACGACGCGTGGGAAGTGCTCGCCGAGCCGGTGCAGACGGTGATGCGCCGCTACGGCGTCGAGAATCCGTACGAACAGCTGAAGGCGCTCACGCGGGGGCAGGGCATCACGCGCGATGCGCTGCACGCGTTCATCCGCGGCCTCGCTATCCCGGCGGATGCCCGTGATCGCCTGCTCGCCCTGACACCCGCCAGCTATCTGGGCAAGGCGGGGGAACTCGCCCGCCGGGCCTGACCGCCACCGGCACATAGGAACAAGCCCGGGCTGCGCCGCGTTCGTGCAGTCGGGCAGCATTGAAGACTGGCAAGCCAGCCTCTCGTCCAACTCGAACCACGAAGGAGTGTCGAAGTGAAAGCCAGGTTGTTGACCACCGCCGTTCTGCTCGCCGTTGCCGTTCCCGCCTCGGCCCAGTTCTCGAAACCCGAGGATGCGATCCGCTACCGCCAGTCGGCGTACGTGATCATGGGCCATCAGATGGGCAAGATCTTCACGCAGTTGAAAGCCGACAAGCCCGACATCGCCGCCATCCAGCGCAGCGCCGCGATCGTCGACTTCGTGTCGCAGCTGCCGGGCGAGGGGTACGTCAAGGGATCGGAAAAGGGCGGCAATCCGGCGACCCGCGCCAAGCCCGAAGCCTTCACCGACCCGAAAGTGAGCGAGATCGGCCGCGCCATGCGCCAGGAAGTGATCAAGCTGGTCGACGTGTCGAAGGCCGGCGACGTCGCCGCGATCCGCACGCAGTTCCAGGCCACGGTCAAGTCGTGCGACAACTGCCACGACAACTATCGCAGCAAGTAGCCGCTGGACTGACAACGAACGCCGCCCTGGCATTGGCCCCGGCGGCGTTCTTTCTTGTGTGAGCGTCCGAGGAGTTGCCGCTCGCGATGGAGTCTCCTGCGCGCCGACTTGGCTGCGATGGCGCGACGTGGTTCCCCTGTCTTCTCGCGAGTCCCCTGCGCGCCGAACGCGCTGCGGGGCGCCTCGACTCCGCGCGACGCGCGGCGGGCGACACTGGGTCAAGGGCACCCCTCGCGGGCCGGCAGCTTTCGGAGTGAGCTCCCGCGGTTTCGGCGGTCGTGCCTTCCGGCCGGTGTTCCTCTCGGCCCGCCGCAGTTTCTGGAATGCCACGCCCGCCGCACGGCGCCGCGCTGCGCGAGGCACCCCACAGCGCGCTCGGCGCGCCGCGCGGTGTGGATGCGCATTGCCGCGCCGGGCCAACGAGCGGCCGCATCGCGGAGTTTCGGTGGGGTGTCCGGGCCCATCGCCAAGGAGCTTGTCGGTCCCAACCACACGCGCGGCGCCTGGGCGGGTGGTGGGGTACCTCGCGGAGCGACCGTCAGGCGGCGGGCGTACCAGTTGCGCGAGGGCAGCGGGCCAGGTGGGCGCAGCCGCGAGGCACCACCGCCGGCACGGCGAAGGCAACGCTCAGAAATCTGCCGGC